>Ga0193707_1000879_pt1 | contig 10798 bp, 9 predicted proteins | sample U3c2metaG_FD_143043 | JGI IMG/M metagenome (GOLD analysis project Ga0193707, IMG submission 143043) | Soil microbial communities from a riparian zone of the East river system, Colorado, United States - U3c2 | ecosystem: Environmental > Terrestrial > Soil > Riparian zone | place: USA: East River...
ACCGCCGGCGATGGTCAGGTCGACGCCGCGCAGGATCTCCTTCGGGCCGTTCTCGGTGTCGACCGACACGTGCAGGTCGCGGATCTCGAGTGTCGCCATGAGGTTCTTCTATCTCCGTCGCTTTACAGGGATGCCTGGTTCAGGGGGTTCTTGACGTCGACGAGCAGGTCCTCGCCGTCCAGCCGGACCGGATACACCGGCACCGGGTCGTACGCCGGCAGGCTGGTCGGCTCACCGGTGCGCAGGTCGAAGCGGGAGCCGTGCAGCCAGCACTCGATCTCGCACTCGCCGACCTCGCCCTCGGACAGCTGGATCTGCGCGTGCGAGCACTCGTCCCGCACCGCGAAGAACTGTCCTTCGCTCTTCACGACCGCGACCTCGACGCCGCCGACCTCGACCGGAATCACTCCTTCGTCCGGTACGTCGGTGGCGGCGCAGGCGCGCTCGAAGGTGTCGCTCACTGTCCGACGACCGCCTCCGCCGCCGGAGCGGGCTGTGCCGAAGCGCTCAACTCCGCGGCCCGCGCCAGCTTCTCCTCGATCACGTCGTGCAGGTGCTCGGTGACCTCGGGGACGCCGATCTTGCCGATGATGTCGTTGAAGAAGCCGGACACCACCAGCCGCCGGGCCGCGTCCTCGGGGATGCCGCGGGCCTGCAGGTAGAACAGTTGCTCGTCGTCGAACCGGCCGGTCGCGGACGCGTGCCCGGCACCCTCGATCTCGCCGGTCTCGATCTCCAGGTTCGGCACCGAGTCGGCGCGGGCGCCGTCGGTCAGGACCAGGTTGCGGTTCAGCTCGAACGTACTGGTGCCCTCGGCCGCGGCCCGGATCAGCACGTCGCCGATCCACACCGAGCGGGCGTGGTCACCGGCCAGCGCGCCCTTGTAGATCACGTTGCTCTTGCAGTTGGCGGCCTCGTGGTCGACGAAGAGCCGGTTCTCGTGGTGCTGGCCCGACTCGGGGAAGTACACGCCGAGGAGTTCCGCGTCGCCGCCAGGCCCGGCGTACCGGACGTTGGTGGCGATCCGGACGACCTTGCCGCCGAGGGTGACGACGACGTGGTGGAGCTTCGCGTCCCGGCCGACCAGCGCGTCGTGCTGGCCGAGGTGGATCGACTCGTGGTCGCCCTGCTGGATGCTGACCACCCGCAGGTCGGCACCGGCGCCGACGGTGATCTCGACGTTGCTGCCGAGCTCACCCGCGCCGGTGTGGTCGATGATGACGATCGCGCGGCTGTGCCGGCCGGCCTCCACGATCAGGTGGCTGAACCCGCGGGCGCCGAGGTTCGCGACGTTCACGTGCACCGGCTCGGTCAGCTCGGCCTCGACCGGGATCCGCACGGCCAGCGCCTCGGCCGCGTGGCTCCAGGCCACCGCGGCGGCCCGGTCCTGCGGCGTACCGACCTTCAGCGAGTCGGTCGCCACCGTCTCGATCACGACGCCCGCCGGGGCGGACGCGTCGACCTTCGGGGTTTCGGTGCCGGCCTCGTCGGCGAACAGCTGCTTGAGCGCCTTGACCGGGGTGAAGCGCCACTCCTCCTCGCGACCGTTCGGCACCGCGAAGTCGGCCACGTCGTACGACGTGGGCCGCTCGCTCCGGGCCTGGAGCGGGACCGGGGACCCCGGTCCGTGGGGGTGCGCCCGGTTGCCGGTGGCAACCAGGGTTTCGCTGGCGGTCATCAGCCGACGGCCCCTTCCATCTGCAGCTCGATGAGTCGGTTCAGTTCCAGCGCGTACTCCATCGGGAGCTCGCGGGCGATCGGCTCGATGAAGCCGCGGACGATCATCGCCATCGCCTCGTCCTCGGCCATGCCCCGGCTCATCAGGTAGAAGAGCTGGTCGTCGCTGACCTTGGACACGGTCGCCTCGTGCCCCATCGCCACGTCGTCCTCGCGGACATCGACGTACGGGTAGGTGTCCGAACGGCTGATGGTGTCGACCAGCAGCGCGTCACAACGGACCGTGGACTTGCTGTGGTGCGAGCCCGGCGCCACCTCGACCAGCCCCCGGTACGACGTCCGGCCGCCACCACGGGCGACCGACTTCGACACGATCGAGCTCGACGTGTACGGCGCGTTGTGCACCATCTTCGAACCGGCGTCCTGGTGCTGGCCCTCGCCGGCGAACGCGACCGACAGGGTCTCGCCCTTGGCGTGCTCGCCCATCAGGTACACGGCCGGGTACTTCATCGTCACCTTGGAACCGATGTTGCCGTCGATCCACTCCATCGTCGCGCCCTCTTCGCAGGTGGCGCGCTTGGTGACCAGGTTGTAGACGTTGTTCGACCAGTTCTGGATCGTCGTGTAGCGGCAGCGGGCGCCCTTCTTCACGATGATCTCGACCACCGCGGAGTGCAGCGAGTCCGACTTGTAGATCGGCGCCGTACAACCCTCGACGTAGTGCACGTAGGCGTCCTCGTCGACGATGATCAGGGTCCGCTCGAACTGGCCCATGTTCTCGGTGTTGATCCGGAAGTAGGCCTGCAGCGGGATGTCCACCTTGACGCCCTTGGGGACGTAGATGAACGAGCCGCCGGACCAGACGGACGTGTTCAGCGAGGCGAACTTGTTGTCACCGACCGGGATGACGGAGCCGAAGTACTCCTGGAAGATCTCCGGGTGCTCCTTCAGGCCGGTGTCGGTGTCCAGGAAGATGACGCCCTGGGCCTCCAGGTCCTCGCGGATCTGGTGGTACACGACCTCCGACTCGTACTGCGCGGCGACACCGGCGACCAGGCGCTGCTTCTCCGCCTCCGGGATGCCGAGCTTGTCGTAGGTGTTCTTGATGTCCTCGGGCAGCTCCTCCCAGCTGGTGGCCTGCTTCTCGGTCGACCGGACGAAGTACTTGATGTTGTCGAAGTCGATCCCGGACAGGTCCGCACCCCACGACGGCATCGGCTTGCGGTCGAAGAGCTTCAGGCCCTTCAGCCGCAGGTCGAGCATCCACTCCGGCTCGTTCTTGAGGGCGGAGATGCCCCGCACCACGTCGGCGGACAGGCCGCGCTGGGCGACCGCGCCGGCGGCGTCGGAGTCGGCCCAGCCGTACTGGTAGTTGCCGAGGCCTTCCAGTTCGGGGTGAGCGGTTTGCGTCATCGTGCAGTCCTCGCAGATTCGCCGTCGGATACAGGGGGCACGGGCGCGTTGCCCGGGATATGAGTGGTGCACACACCGTCGCCGTGGGCGATGGTGGCCAGTCGCTGGACGTGCTTGCCGAGCAGCCGGGAGAACACCTCGGTCTCGGCCTCGCACAACTGGGGGAACTGCTCGGCCACGTGCGCGACCGGGCAGTGGTGCTGACAGAGCTGGGCGCCGTGCCCGGCCTCCGCGGTGGAGGCGGCGTACCCATCCGCCGTCAGCGCCTGGGCCAGCGCCTCCGCCTTGGTGCTCTCGGGAGCGGCGTCGACCAGCTCCCGGTACCTCTGCTCCACCTCGGCGACCCGGCGCCGGGCGAACTCCGCGACCGCCTGCTCACCGCCGGCTTCGGCGATGAATCGCATCGCGGTGGCCGCCAGGTCGTCGTACGCCTGGTGGAACGCGTGACGGCCGACGTCGGTCAGCACGAACACCTTCGCGGGGCGGCCGCGGCCACGTGGGCCGTAGACACGCTCGTCGCGGGCCTCGACCAGGCCCTCGTCGAGCAGGTGGTCGAGGTGGCGGCGAACCGCCGCCGGGGTCAGCTCCAGGCGCTCGGCGAGCACCGCGGCGCTGGACGGGCCATTGGTCAGTATCGACCGGGCGACCCGGTCCCGGGTGGACTCGTCCCGCGTCACACCAGCACCGGCGGACACAGGTCCGCCCGTCGCAGGAGTCGTCACAGCGGTTTTCACAACATCAGTGTCGCGTAATTCGCCCGGCCTTTCAAATAAGGCTCCCCTAACCACAGCCGGTGGGCGCCCTCTGGCACCCACCGGCTCGTCGGCTACGGCCTCGAACCGTCAGGCCTTGTCTTTGTGCCACCCACCGCAGCTCACCAAGGACCCGAGGTCCGGATGGTGTCCACGGCAGGCGCGGTACTTGACCACCGTGCCGTCCGGGATGTTGAAGTCCTTCTTCACCGCAGCGCCGGACAACCCGTTCGTGTTCCACACGGTTGCGGTCTCAGAGCCTTCCCAGCCCGCCTGCTTCCACTGGAGCTGGCCCACCGCCGAGTACCCGTCGGAGTCGTTGTCGTGCACCGTCAGGTGCTCGCCGTGCGAGGCGAAGTCCACCGACGCCGCGCAGCTCGCCGCGCTGCAGACGCTGCCGCTGGCGGACGCCGCATTGGGCAGAATGACGGCGGCCGCCACAAACCCGGTCGCGGCGACAGCTGTGGCAATGATCCTTTTCTTTAACATGATCCCAATCTCGATAGGCCCCGTTCATTTGCCAACGGAGCGTAACCGTGGCACCGGGTCATCGGACGGAGCGAGGTCCTACACTGCACTCGTGCCGGCAGCAGTGGAGATCCGCGACCTCGTCGTGCGGTACGGCGAGAAGGCCGCGGTCGACGGACTCAGTCTCACCGTAACCGGCGGCACGGTGACGTCCGTGCTCGGCCCCAACGGTGCCGGCAAGACCACGACCGTCGAGAGCTGTGAGGGCTTCCGGCGGCCGGAGTCCGGCCGGGTCCGGGTGCTCGGGCTGGACCCGATCGCGGACCACGACGAGCTGATGCCGCGGATCGGCGTGATGCTCCAGGAGGGCGGTGCCTGGTCCGGCGTCCGCGCGCTCGAGATGCTCCGGTACGTCGCCACCCTGCACGCCCATCCACTGAACATCCCGGCACTGGCCGAGCGACTCGACCTCGGCAGCTGTGGGCGGACGCCGTACCGGCGGTTGTCGGGTGGGCAGAAGCAACGGCTGTCGTTCGCGCTCGCGATCGTGGGCCGGCCGGAGATCGCGTTCCTGGACGAGCCGACCACCGGCCTGGACCCGCACGGCCGGCGCGAGATCTGGCAGCTGATCCGCGATCTGCGCGACGACGGCGTGACCGTTGTCCTTACGACTCATGCGATGGACGAGGCCGAGCAACTGTCGGACCACGTCCACGTCGTGTCCGCCGGCAAGGTGATCGCGTCCGGCACCCCCGATTCGTTGACCGAGCACGGCGCCAAGTCGCTCGAAGACGTGTACCTGGCGCTCACCGCGCCGCCGAAGCGGGAGTCCTGATGAGTGCTGCGACGACCTATGCTCCCCAGCCGGGTGGTGCGCCGTGGCCGCGCAAGGTTCTCGCCCACGCCCGGATGGAGTTCCGGCTCCTGATCCGCAACGGTGAGCAGTTGCTGCTGGCGCTGGTGATTCCGCTGGGCCTGCTTCTGCTGCTGGGCGGCACGGGCCTCGGCGACCGGTTGCCACTCGGCGACGGAGAGCCGATCAACCAGGCCGTGCCGCGGGTGCTCGCGCTCGCTGTGCTGTCCTCGTCCTTCACCTCGCTCGCGATCGCGACCGGCTTCGAGCGCCGGTACGGCGTGATCAAACGGCTCGGCGCCTCGCCCCTGTCCCGCACGGGTCTGCTGGCCGGGAAGATCGGTGCGGTCCTGGTCGTCCAGCTGATCCAGCTCGCCGTCCTGATCGGAGCCGGGTTCGCGCTCGGCTGGAAGCCGGTCGGTGGCGTCGATGCTGTGTTCGGCGTCGTGCTGACGGTGCTGTGCGGTACGGCGGCCTTCGCCTCTCTCGGTCTGTTGATGGCCGGCGTCCTGCGGGCTGAGGCCACGCTGGCCGCGGCGAACCTGCTATACCTGCTGCTGTTGGTGGGTGGCGCGATCCTCACGCCCGTCGACGAATACCCGTCCGGCATGCAGGGCGTCGTACGGCTCCTGCCGAGTGCCGCACTGGCCAACGGGCTGGCGAACTCGACCATCGAAGGCGTGATTCCCTGGGCTGCCGCTCTGTCGCTGGCGCTGTGGGCCGGAGTGCTCGGGTACCTGGTGTCCCGGACCTTCCGGTGGGACTGACCAGACCTTTCTTTAGAGTGTGCCGGTGATGACGACGGAGACCCCGCCCCAAGAGACCGAGCCAGTCAGCGGATTCTGGCGACTGGTGCCTGAGCCGAGCCTGGACATCGTCCGGCGCTGGGGCTGGGCCTCGGTCGCCGCGAACATCGGCATCGTGGTGACCGGCGGTCTGGTCCGGCTGACCGGCTCCGGCCTCGGCTGCCCGACCTGGCCGCAGTGCACCGACCAGTCGTACGTGCCGCACGCCGCGCTGGGTATCCACGGCGCGATCGAGTTCGGCAACCGGATGCTCGGCTTCGTCGTCGCAGTGATCGCGATCTGCACCTGGCTCGTGGTGATGCGCTACCGCCCGGTCCGCAGGGACCTGCGCCGCCTCGCGACCGCGGCCGCGCTCGGTGTCCCGCTGCAGGCGGTGATCGGCGGCATCAGCGTGCTGACCGGGCTGAACCCGTGGATCGTGTCGGCACACTTCCTGGTCTCACCGGTGATCATCACACTGACGGTGTCGATGATGCGCCGGTCCCGCACCAGTCCCTACCCGCACACTCCCCCGGTGGTCCGTGCCCTCGCGACCGCTTCTGTCGTGGCGGTCTGGCTGACCGTTGCCCTCGGCACCTTGGTCACCGGAGCCGGTCCGCACTCGGGTGATCCCGAAACCGGGCGGAACGGGTTCGACGAGACGGTGATCAGCCAGTTGCACGCCGATGTGGTGTTCGGCCTGCTCGGGATCACGATCGCGCTGGTGATCGCCACGCGCGTGACGGCGACGTCGAGGACGCTGCGCAAGCTCGCCGCGTGGCTGCTGGCGATGGAGCTGCTCCAGGGCGCCGTCGGCTTCACCCAGTACTTCACCGGCCTCCCGTGGGGCCTGGTGCTCGTGCACATGTTCTTCGCCGGGCTGCTGATCGCCCTGGTCACAGCGGTGTACGGCGAACGTGGAACGCCCGCGACCTAGCCGCTGCCGCGGTCGCTCCACTCACCTCAGTACTTCACCTTGTAGACCGCACCGGGTCCGAAGACCGGTGCCGAGACGAACAGGTCACCCCACCGGTTGAATCCCGCGCCACCTGGCAGGTTCAGCTGGCCACGGACCAGTTCCCGCTTGTAGCCGGCCCGGTGGTTCTTGCCCGGGTACTGCAGGAACAGAGCGCCTACAGTCGAGCCGCCGGACTCGAAGGCGAGCCAGCTGTCCCGCGCCAGTTCCACCACCGCGAGTGCCCCGTGCGGACCGCCGGCCAGGTCGACGATCGACGTGTAGCCGTCGGCGTACCGCTGGCAGTTGCCCTTGGCCGGCTTGACCGGGTCGCACACCGCGCCGATCGATCCCGGCTTGATCCGCCAGATCTCCGAGGTCCCCGGCGTCGCAGGGAAGCCACGGAGCTCACCGACGTACCAGTAGCCGTCCGAGCCGACGGTCACCGAGGTCGCCACGGCTTCGGCGACCAACGGCGTACCGGCCGGAGGTGCGTCCGACCCGAGGCCCGGCGGGACCTCGACCGTGCGCGGCTTCAACCGCGCCACCGTCTTGGCCTTGCCGTTCGGCCAGACCCAGATCAGGTCGTTGTTCGCGGCATCCGACACCAGGACGGTGCCGTCACTCAACGCCGCGACGCCGAACGGGTTCGACTCTGTCGGCGAGTCGGCCTGGTTGTACGGATCCGGGTCCTTCGACTGATACTTCGCGACGTCGAGGACCTTGACCGGTGACTTGCCGGGCCGCAACCGGTACAGCGTCGAACTGCCTACCACCGGTGGCTGTCCGGGCTCGCCGCCGGCACCGGTCAGGGCGTAGGTCACGCCCCGCTTGCTGGTGTCGATCGCCGGCGGGAAGCCGTTCGCGCCCGGCACTGTCCCGAGCTTCCAGGTCTTGTGCCCGTCGGTGGCGTACACCGACCCGTCGGTCACGCTGTAGATGACCTTGTTGCCGTACGTCGACACGCCGCGCGGCCCGTTCAGACCCGTTGCGACCGGCTTCAAACTCGAATGACTGCTCCCTGCGTCGGCCTGACCGGCCACCAGAACCGAACCGGCCAGTGCGAGTGCCGCGAGCGCGGCAACGCGTGTTCGAACCCCCATGTGATCCCCCTGCCTCGGCACCTCCCCAGGCGTGGAACCCCCTCCACAGGCGGTCTTATCGCAACACCAAGTCACGATCTGGTCAACGGGAGGACTCCACGCATCCGAACGCACACGAGCCGCGAAACCTGGGGAGCAACACATTGTGCCCGCGGCTCCACCGTCAGTACACCGCGAATCGATGCCCGCAGCAACCAAGCCCGCCCTTTCGGGCAGCGTACGGCGAGGCGAATCCCCAGGCCGACACAAGTGCGGACTCCCAGGCGGGCTGAGCGTGAACGCCGCCGACCGCGGCGAGTTGTGCCTGCCTGGCGGTTCACGACGCGATCGCGGTGTGGGCGGGTGTTCCGCGCGGTGGTTGATCCGGGCCGCCTGATGGTACCGACGGTTCCAGCCACAACTCGGGAGTTGGGACACCTTGTGGGGGCCCGGGACAGGTCACAGCATGTCCGAGCTCCCCAGTTCCTGTACCAGCCCGCCGTACTGGGGGCCGTCGGGTCAGTGCAGGAGGGGATCGATGGCCGCGGCGATGAACAGGAGGGCCAGATAGATGTTGGAGAAGTGGAACAACCGCATCGGCCGCAGGGCCGCGCCGTCGGCGCCGGTGTGGGCCCGGAGCAACAACGCGCGGGCCTCGCGCAGGAAGACCACACCGAGCACGATCGAGGCCAGCGGGTACACGAATCCGGTGTCGGCGACGGGCCACAGCGCGATCGAGGTGATCACCATGACCACCGAGTAGGCCATGATCTGCCGGGCGGTGGCGACCGGGGTGGCGACCACGGGCAGCATCGGTACGTCGACCGACGCATAGTCCTCGCGGTAGCGCATCGCCAGCGACCAGGTGTGCGGCGGGGTCCAGAAGAACACCACCAGGAACAGGACGACCGGGGTCCAGGCCAGTTCGTTGGTGACCGCGGTCCAGCCGATCAGGGTCGGGAAGCAGCCCGCGATGCCGCCCCAGACGATGTTCTGCACGGTCCGGCGCTTGAGCAGCATCGTGTAGCCGAACACGTAGAACAGGTTTGCCGCGAGCGCCAGGCCGGACGACAGCCAGTTGACGAAGAACCCGAGCTCGAGCGTGGCCAGCACGCCGAGCACGACACCGAAGACCGTCGCCGAGCGCGGGCTGACCGCGTGCCGCGGCAACGGCCGGCGCCGGGTCCGGCGCATCTGCTCGTCGATGTCCCGGTCGAGCACGCAGTTCATCGTGTTGGCGCTGCCGGAGGCCAGGATGCCGCCGACCAGGGTGGCCGCGACGACGCCCAGGCCCGGCACTCCACCGGCGGCCAGGAACATCACAGGCACCGTGGTGATCAGCAGCAGCTCGATGATGCGCGGCTTGGTCAGACCGACGTACGCCTTCACCACGTCGCGCACCGACGGACTCGCTACAGCAGTACCGTCCGGCAGCGGCGACGGGTACGACGACGTCGCGGCTGGACGCGGGTCGACGGCCGTCACGAATACCTCGAACTCTCCCGTGTTGACGCCGGAGCTCCGGCGCTGACGATTCGACAGTCTACGACGCCCCGTAGGAGGGTTTCGCCACCCCCCTGGGTGAGTCCGACGGGCAAGTGTGGCGGACCGGTAACACGGCTGTCGGACAGCGGCAATCCGGCCATGCGATAAGAGGCATGACAACCGATCGAAGGGGCACCGATGTGATGTGCGAGACGACGCGACCGGGCCGGGAACAACGACGCCAGGGGCCGGGTTGCGGATCAGTGGAAGGCGGCGAACGCCTGGGCGAGTAGGCTCGCTCACGGTGACGCGCGGGGGCGTGATCGCAGCCGGACGCAGGGGGTTCGGAGCGATCCCCTGGACGCTGACCAGACGGAGTTTTCGCAGCGATCGAGAGGAGCGCCGCCGGCGTGACGGAGAAGACCAGCCCCAAGCTTGAATGGACCGAGCTCGACCAGCGCGCGGTCGACACCGTGCGGGTGCTCGCGATGGACGCGGTCGAGAAGGCCGGCAACGGCCACCCCGGTACGGCGATGAGCCTGGCACCGGCGGCGTACCTGCTGTTCCAGAAGGTGATGCGGCACAACCCGGCCGACCCGCACTGGGCCGGTCGCGACCGGTTCGTGCTCTCGGCCGGTCACTCCAGCCTCACCCTCTACATCCAGCTGTACCTGGCCGGCTTCGGCCTCGTGCTGGACGACCTGAAGTCACTGCGGACCTGGGGCAGCAAGACCCCGGGCCACCCGGAGTACTCCCACACCCCCGGCGTCGAGACCACGACCGGCCCGCTCGGCCAGGGGGTCGGGAACGCCGTCGGCATGGCGATGGCGGCCCGCCGCGAGCGCGGCCTGCTGGAGCCGGAGGCCGGCGCCGGCACGGGCGTGTTCGACCACCACATCTACGCGATCGCGTCGGACGGTGACCTGGAGGAAGGTGTCTCCGGCGAGGCCTCCTCGCTGGCCGGTCACCAACAGCTCGGCAACCTGACGCTGATCTACGACGCCAACAAGATCTCGATAGAGGACGACACCAACATCGCGTTCTCCGAGGACGTGGCCGCCCGCTACGCGGCGTACGGCTGGCACGTCCAGGACGTCGACTGGACCAATGGTGGTACCGGCTACGAGGAGAACGTCCAGGCCCTGTACGACGCGATCGAGGCGGCCGACGCGGTCACCGACAGGCCGAGCTTCATCCGGCTGCACACGATCATCGGCTGGCCGGCCCCGACCAAGCAGAACACCGGCAAGATCCACGGCTCCGCGATCGGCGCCGACGAGGTCGCCGCGACCAAGAAGATCCTCGGCTTCGACCCGGAGCAGACCTTC
>Ga0193707_1000880_pt1 | contig 10798 bp, 8 predicted proteins | sample U3c2metaG_FD_143043 | JGI IMG/M metagenome (GOLD analysis project Ga0193707, IMG submission 143043) | Soil microbial communities from a riparian zone of the East river system, Colorado, United States - U3c2 | ecosystem: Environmental > Terrestrial > Soil > Riparian zone | place: USA: East River...
GCCGGGGTCGACCGTGGTGGCGTGCGCGTTGCCGGTTTTGATCGCCAAGATACGGGTGTTGGTATCCGCGCCCACGGCGATGCGAATAATATCTTTCGAGGTAACCCCGCCGCGCTCCGCGAACATAGTGATCATCCGGTCTTGGGTGTCGCCGGCGCTGCCGATGGCAACCTTCTTGCCCTTCAGGTCCGCGGCGCTTTTGATGCTCGGATCAGCGACCAAATAAAAAGTAACTTTCTCCGACTGAAAATAGATGCCTTTCAGCGGCGCGCCCTTGAGCGCGGCGCGCATGCCGCTGCCGCCGGCTCCGCTAAAATCGACGTCGCCGCTAAGTAAGGCGGCAATCGATAGCGGGCCGGAGATGACAACGGTTTCGTTTTCGAGCCCTTCGTCTTTAAAGAATCCTTTTGCGTCGGCGACGTAGATGGAAAGATAATTCAGGTTTGCCTGGGGGATCGCCGTGAGGATTTTTTCGGCGCGCGCGAAACTTGTCGCGAATGACAATATGATAGCCAGAATTATGGTTCTGTAAGTTTTCATTCGTAGTGAATTAATTTAACCTGCTCCCCGTTGACGTTACAATTCGGCCAACTCTACGGCTGTCATGGTGAGCCCTTCGGCAAGGTTTAGGATGACATTGCAAGACACTCTCCAACGAGAGAGGGAACCAATTCAGCGGCACATTAATCTCTGCTAAGTTTCAAGAAAAATACCGGTAGATGAGCCGCTTCGGATGAATGATCGCCAGATAGAGCGCGCGCAGTTTGCCGGCGATGCCGCAGCGCGGCGTGAACAGATCTTTGAGCATCAGGCCAAGCGGGATTTTGTGCTTCGGGAATTTCTCCGCGCCGATGTTGCGCACGCCGTATTTTTCTTTGACCTCTTTCAGCACATAAACGACATTGCCGCCGCCAGCTTCCTTCTCGCCGTAGATGTAACCGCCGATCGCCTCGGCTTGCTTCTTGGCTTTGTCGGAAATTTCTTCGGAGAAACCGAAGTCGAGCGCGCTGACCGGGCAGGCCTGGACGCAAAAGGGTTGCTTGTCTTCGCTGATGCGATCGCTGCACATGGTGCATTTGCTGGCTTTGCCGGTGATGTCGTTCTTGGTGATGACTTCCCACGGGCAAGCGTGGATGCAGTATTCGCAGCCGATGCAAACGTCTTTGTTGATGACCACAGGGCCTTCTTCATATTTGGTAATTGCTTCGACGGGACACACCGCGGCGCAGGCGGCGAAGTTACAGTGCATGCAACTGTTGCGCGCCCAAAGCGGCGAGAGACCTTCGAGCACCGGTGGCTCCATGGTGATCCAATTCGTGCTGGATAATTCGTAGAGACTCGTTCGGTCATGATCGTTCCAATCCTTGCACGCCTGTACGCAATGGCGACAGCCGATGCACTTGGTCGCGTCGAAAAGAATGCTGCGCGGCTTGCCGTCTATGAGCCGGCCGGTGGGCACCAGGTTGCCGTACTGCTGAGTCAAAGTTTCAATCGGACTAGTGGTCATGAATTGTCCTTTCGAGTCCTGCTCGGAAACTATCAGCGGTCATCTATCACTTCGAGTTTCAATCCGTCAACACTCAACCCGACCGCTTTGCCGTTCGTTTACGATCCGCTGCCTGATCGAACAAGTAATGAAGCTTTTATTATGTTGTCACTCAGGTAGCCAGGGACGGGGTGAAAGCTAAATTGTGAAATCAGTTTGTCGTTGAAATATTCGCGTTGCTTGTCGGGACCGATAACCCAAACTCGATCGTGCTTCGCGGCTCGTATCTCGAGCGATTTGATATAGGGATCCGTGCGCTCGTTTTGAAGGAGCGGCAGGCTGACCAAAGTGAAACTATGGTTCGGCGGAAGATGGGCGATAAGTGGCCAGCCAACATAAGACAGCAGGTAGGTGTCCTGAGGTCTCTGAGCAAACAGATCGGCTTCGATGAAAGCCGAATAAAAAACGACCAGATCGCCGGGTCGACCTGCGGCAGCCAATGTTCTTGCAGCTTGGTCCCAGCCCAATCTTTCAGAATGTCTGAAAGCACCGGTTTCAAAAAGGTAAGGGATTAAAGAAATGCTTAACGTTGCCGCCAGAAATACACCGGCTGGAAGCCAGCGGAGCCAATTCGCATGTTTTACATGAAGCATCAGCCAAGCCCACAGATAAAGGGCCGCAGGGTAGACGAATAGAATATAGCGTGCCTCAAAAAAGGACACTCCGATGATTGTCGCTGCCGTCCATATTCCCGCGAGAGGGATGATCAACCATGCAAGTAGAAATAATAGACCTTCGCGCGTGGGAGATGGTCGAAGGTCGATGGGTTTGATACCGACTGCGAGCAGAGTGAAGGTGGCTAAAACCAGCGCCCAAGGGTCCGCAAAGCCGCGCGCGAGCGCCGAGGCTTGGATGGATTGAACGATATTAGGTACCAGTAACCAACACTTGGATGACAGCTCCCGCCAACCGAATCTGAGCGTCACGACAACAACTTGGATGACGACGACCCAGGCAAACAAGAAGTGGGAATAGATCAGCAGCGCTGTCGTCACCGTATAAACTGTGCCGTCACGCAGCCGTCGCGACTGTAAAAAATGGAGAAAAAATAGAAACGAAACGAGTGTTAAGAATAACGCCAGTGCGTAGGGCCGGGCATTCTGCGAAAACCAAATAAGCTGCTCGTTGACGCTGAACACGGCTACAGATGTGAGCGCCACAGTTTGGTCGTGAAATAATTGCATGGCTAAGCGGAAGGCGACAAAGAGCGTCAAGATCCCGAAGATGACAGATGGCAAGCGCAACTGAAATGATCCTTCCCCAAACATACGCGTAAACAGTTTTACAATAAGGTAATAAAACGGCGACTGACCTTGAGTTTTTATTGCCCGTTCCGCGACCTCTGCCCAAGTGGAACCGGACACAACCCACCATGTCCCGTATTCATCGAGCCATAAGTTTGGCCCCCAGAAATTATAGATGCGCAGAAATACGCCAAGACAAAAGCATGTAGGCAGAATCCATCTGATTCGGCTGTTCGCTGACTCTTCTGGCACAGAAGGTTCCATTGTAGAACTTGGTCGGTGACTATTCAGATAATGAATACTGTTGCAGTTAGGGAACGGTCGGCACCGAGAGGACCTTAATAATACCGCATCAAATTCTATGCCCAATATCGACAGAGTTTGGTTGAGCTGTCACCGGCGTGTCTGGTAGCGTCAATGCAGAATGAATGTTATCCCCCGGTACTGTTCAAGCTACGTGAATATTTCATTTAGGGCGTGCGATCCGTCGAGGCATGCATGATGGCCGACAGCGTGGGTGTAACATTTAAGTTTTACAGGCGTCAACAGGATCGCGACCAACGAGGATTAATGATCGAAAATGGATGATTGATAGGCAACAGGTCTGACCGATTAGCTCTTGTTTTCCGTGACCACTTGCGACTAGCATGCCGTCATCTTGCCGGGATGGAACTAAGGAAGGAGGGTTCAATGTCTTCGGGAACATGGCGTGGAACTGTCGGGGTCGTGAAGCCTACCTATGGTTCAGGTTCTTTGGTGGAATTCATTCGGCTTTTGCCTGAAGGCGTCGGATGTATTCCGATGTACGCCGGCATCAAGGAACATTCCGAACGGGGCTATCTCGGCGCATTGGAAACCTACAATGCGAAAGTCGCCGAGCTCGCGGAGATCGGCGTCGAGCTGATTCACCCGGAAGGCGGGCCGCCGTTCATGGTGCGCGGTCACAAAGCCGAGCAGGAAATCGTCGGCGGCTGGGAGGAAAAATACAAAATTCCGATCTTCACTTCCGGCATCTCGCAGGCCGAAGCGCTTCGCGCGTTGGGAATCAAAAAGTTCGTTGGGTGCACTTATTTTAACGACGAGAAACTCAATTCGCTCTTTGCCCAGTATTTCACCGACGCTGGTTTCGAAGTTCTCGGGATGGAAGGGATGGATACGACGCCGTATGAAGCAGACAAGATATCAACGGACACGATCTATCAGCATCTCAAATCCTCATTCAACAAGCACCCAACGGCACAAGGAATTTACTTACTCGGCTCGGGCGCGTGGCAGGTGAAAGACATCGTCGCGGTTGAAAATGATCTCGGCGTTCCAGTCGTTCATCCGGTTGCCGCGCGTGTGTGGCTGGTGCAGAAGAAGTTGCGGGTGAGAAATCCGGTAAAAGGCGCGAGCTTGTTGCTGGAGGAAATTCCGTAGAATCGAATCAGCGGATCGAGGGGCATCGGTTCGCTTCACCCATCCTAGGGATTGTGACACAGAATGAGCGGAATCATGCGCGTGTCATGCTGAGCCCTTCGGCAAGACTCACGATAAACTTCGCGAAGCATCTCGTATTTTTGCATGTTTGAAGTCGAGAGCCTTCCGCTTCGCCCCAGGATGACATCTTTAATCAAGCTGGGCCCACTCCGAAAATTCTTCCAGCCCGAGTTTCTCCAGCGTGTCCTGGTATGGTCGCCCGGTTCGTTCGTGCCGGCCGGAGAGTTTGTAGTATTCCCAGATCATGTCCGGTAGCCACTTCGCAATGGTGAAGCCCTTGTATTTTCCGTCGGGGATCGGTTCTAAAAATCTCGGACCAACGTCTTGCCAGTCGAAGTCGGCGATCCAGCCGCGCTGGGTGCCGAAGAGGCTTTGCAGAATCATGCTGCGGTGGCCAGCTTGCAACGCGTCGTCCATCGTAAAGTTCCAGCCCGTGATTGCGTTGAAAGCGTCGACGATGCTGTTGAGGCCGTCTTTTTTGTGACTTTCTTGGGCGAACCAGCAGCCACCGAAGATGCCGGTGAATTGCCGATACTGCTCGGATAGAACATGGGACCAAACCCAACCGTCCGGTTGATCCATCTCCAACGGACCCCAGTGTTCGTTGTCGCGCAGGTCGGGGGGTGGATTCTTTGATCCACCGCCTTGCGGTTTCATTCCGCCGCTGGCGACAAGTTCGCGCAGCATCTGACCGAGTAGGGGGCGCCACTCGTGCATCGCCGGCGTGCCGCCTTTAGTGTGCACGGCCCATTTAGGCGCGTCGCCGCCGAGCGCTTCGGCGAGCTGCTTGGGCCCCTCAGCCAGCAAATTTCCCAGCCAACCTTCGCGCCGCGCCGCCATGTCCAAGAGTTTGTCGACGGCTTCGACGTTGCCCCATTCGAGTTTCAAGCCGTTGGTTCGGTCCGGACCGAGGAGTCCTTTTTCCCACGCTTCGAAAGCGACGCCGGCACCGCAGGAAAAGTGGCTGCACTCGATGCCCAAATTATTGATCTTCTCGGCCAAGTAGAGCACGGCGTTGCCTTTGATGCCGAGATTGAAAAAGGTATCGAGCCATTCGCCGCCGGCGTTGAAATGCACCACCGTGCCTTTGAATTCGCCTTCGCCGAGCTTGGCGTCCCACGGGCACATGCGCGCGCACTGAAAACAGGGACGGAGCACAACATCGTTTTGATCGAAGCCCTTGATATGCGCGGGTTGAATGTCGGTGCTGCGCCAGTTGAGATTGTTCAGCGCGCCCCAAGCGTCGCCGTGGCCGTACTTGGTTTTCTTCTTTTTCACGTCGTGCTGCTGCAAAACACTGCGCCAACGCGCGCCGGCATCGGCCAGCTTCGCTTTGTCGCGGTAGCTTGGCCGCAGCGTGCCGGAGACGACGATGGCTTTGAGTTTTTTCGAGCCAAGCACGGCTCCGCCGCTGTGCGCGGCGAAATGATTGTAATCGTTGGCGAGCATCGCAGCCCGGTTCATGTTTTCGCCGGCAGGGCCGATGCAGAGCACTCTTGCGTCGCGATTGTCGACGATCTCCCGCAATCGGTCTTCGGTGTCGCGCGTGCCGATGCCCCAGACTTGCGCGGCGTCACGCAATTCCGGCTTGCCGTCTTTGATGTAGAGATAAACCGGTTTCGGCGAGGCGCCGGTGAGAATGATTCCGTCGTAACCGGCGGCCTTCAGATAGGTTCCCCAATAACCGCTGGTCGCGCCGCGACCTAGGGTCGTGTTTGTCAGCGGGCTCAAGTACACCGCGGTCATTTTCGTGCCGCCGGGAGTGAAGCCGTTGCCGGTGAGCGGCCCGGTCATCATGACGACGATGTTTTCCGGCCCGAACGGCGTGGCATCGAGCGACAACTCGTTCATTAAAATATATAACGCCAGCGCTTGGCCGCCGACAAATTTTTTCAAGATCGGCTCTTCGGGCAAGTTCTCGTCCTTCAACGTTCCGGTTGTCAGGTCGACGCGGAGAATTTTGCCCATGTAGCCGCCCGGTAGAGGGGTAGTGCGTTTTGCCGGAAATAAGTTCATTTTGTCGCTGCCTCTTTGGAAACGTCACTCGTTCAAATCGTTCAAAATGTTCAAGCCGTTCAAATCGTTAGAAATGCGGTTCAGTATTCAACGTTCTATGGTTCACCGCGCGCCCAAGATTGCGCGCATCTCGTCACCTGCGGCACTGTACTCTTTAGCCAAGCGTGGATCGCTGGCGAAGAGTTTTACATTGCGCAGGGAAAAGACTTGCGGATCGATGTCGCGATGGCTGGGAATTCTTCCCTGATCGCGCAACATGCGCTGGCCCTCTACGGAGAGAATGAAACTCATCAAAAGTTTACCGGCGCTGGGATGAGGCGCGGCCTTCATCAACGCGATCGGATGAACGTAAGTGATCACCGGCTCGTCGAAAACGTACTGCACGGGGCCGCCCTGGTTTTTGATGCGGGCGGCGATGTGCGCGTAGGTATTGGTCACGGCGTGAAACTCGCCCGCGGCTAGAAGTTGTGCCGTGATGTTGTGGCCATCGCGCACGCCCGGCTGCTGCGCAGCGAGCGCCTTTAAAAAATTCCGCGCTTTTTCTTTGCCCCAGCGCCGCTGCAGGCTCACGTACCATTCCGGATCCAGGAGATTTACGCCGAGGCGGCCTTTCCAACGAGGCGCAAGCAAATCTTCGTATTTTTTGGGTGCTTCGTTCGGTTTCACCAGCTGAGTGTTGTACGCCATCGAATTGAGCAGCGAATGGACGCTTACCCAGTGACCGTCAGGGTCTTTGAAGCCTTCGTTGTAGGACGATGCTTCCGGCGGCACGAATCTTTGCGTCAGTCCCGATTCTTTCATCAGCTGGAGTTGAAAGCCTGCCGCAGTGACGACATCGACGGCGAAGCGGCCGGCTTTGGACTCCGTGACCGCGCGCTGCAAAACTCGATCGCTGGTGCCGCGATAAAACGACGCCTTGATGTTCGGATACTTTTTCTTGAAGGCGTCGACGAGAGTGACGATCTGTTCATTGTTGAGCGAGCTGTAGAGGACGACTTCGCCTTCGGTCTTGGCGGCGTCCTCGAGGGTGGCGGCGCGCGCAGTCGCGACGGGTAAGACCACTAGGACAAATAGGACGAATAGCTGCATCACGATCGTCTCATCCCACGTGTCCGACGAACAGGTCGTCCATCGGCAAGGTGGTTTTCATCAGACCTTGCTCGATCTGATAGCGGTTCATGGCCGCCAGCGTACGTTTTTCGTTCTCACCCATGACGTAGGCGTAGGGATCTTCGCCGAGCTCGTCGCGTTCTCTCCGATAGCCGGCGATTTCGTCGGCGGGCATGTACTGTGGTGCAACGTCGCGGGCTTCCATGAAGGCGCGCGTCAATTTCGCGGGAAAGTCGGGGTGACGCTCAGCGACCTCGCGGCGGATCGATAAGACGTGCATGATTGGGTTAATGCCGGTCTTTTTCACGTAATCGATGATTTCTTGATTGTCATCGAAGAGCGGCTTTACACCCGGATAAGCGGCCATCATCTTCGGCGTCTCGCCGCCGCCGAAGAAACCGGCATAGCCGTTGTCCCCGGGCACCACGGCGCCGTGCAATTCGCCTTCGTTCAACATTTTCGAAAGCACGAGCTTCTCTTCGCCGAAGGGCGGCGGCGGCTCGATACGCTGCACTTTGACCGGCAGCTCGTGGCCGATGAAAACTTCTCGCCCGGAAACGAACCACTGCATGTCTGTGGTCTTGATACCATGCGCGTCCAGCAGATAGCCGCGCGCCCAGACGACGGCAGTGGCGCCGTAACGGAAGCAGCCGAACTTTTTGCCTTTCAGCTCCGACGGATGTTTTAGATGATTCTCGCAATGATAAATATTGCGCTGGCGCGGGCCACGCTCGAAGAAGACCGGAATCGCAAGCAGCTGTTGTCCTTTCTCAATGGCGCGGAGCAAACTTGCTGCGGAAACCTCGCCGACATCCCACTCGCCGTGCAGATACTTGTAGTGGCGCTCTCCGGAAGAAACGAAATGAGGATCGACTTCGAGCTCATAGCCTTCGATACCGACTTTACCGTCGATAATCGCCTGGCAGCGGGGATGATCGGGCAGGCCCAAAGTAATGCGAGGTTTAGTGAACATGACTAGGTCCTTTCTTAAATCGCAAAGATCTGTTCCAAACGTTTCAATCGTTCCAGTGGTTCCAATTGTTTCCGGGACGCCTGGAACGATTGGAACGACTGAAACCATTGGAACATAAGGTTGTTACCTTGCTCCTTCGAATATTTCCCGATACCGGTTGCCGATCGCCTGATATCGCTTTCCTATATCGAAAATATTCGGCGTGCGCACGTCCTGGCCCTCTAAAATCTGGCTCTCGGGCGACTTAACCTTGGCGTTCGCGGGCATGCGATTCGTGGTCACGACGATCTTCTGTCCTTCTTCGGATAGCAGATAGTCGATGAACAGCGCGCCGGTATACGGGTGTGGGGCATTGGCGCTCATGAAGACGAGGCTTGGACTCAAAAAGTAAGGTTGGATCGGCGCAAACGCCAGCGGCGCGCCCTGCTTGCTCAGGGTGAGCACGGAATTCAAATTCGTCTCCACGGCCATGTCGAATTCGCCCGCGGCAACCAGTTGAGTCATCAGCCGCCGGCCGCGTTGGTGCGAAATATTCTGCTCGTTCAAACGCTTCATGAATCGCAAACCGGCTTCTTCGCCGAGATACTGCATCATCGTGCCGAACCAAACATAGGACTGACTGTCCATGGTGAGCTTGCCCTTCCAGCGCGGCTTCAAGAGATCCTCAATGGTCCGCGGCGCTTCCTCTTTTTTCACCTGGCGGGTATTGTAGGCGCTCACCATGACGTTGGTCATGTAGGCGGTCCACAGGCCGTCTTTGTCCTTCAAGCCGTCGCGGAAAAATTCTCGTTCGGGGGAGCGATAACGCATGGCGATTTTCTTATCGATCAGCGCCAAGACGCCTAACTGCCCGCTCAGAACGACATCCGAAATCGGCTTGCCGGCACGGGCTTCCAAATCGAGGCGGGTAATGATCGACGCACCGGAAAAGTGCACGCTGGCCGCTTTTGTACCGGGATAGCGTTTCATGAAGCCGTCGGTCAGCGGTTTCATCGCCGACACGTCCATGTTGGCGTAGATCACCGCCTCGCCTTCGTTCTTTGAGGCTTCGTATAAACGTTGCTGGCGTTCTTGCAGAGAGAGTTTTTCCAGCGCACCCAACTTGGATTCCGTCGTTTGCGCGCGCAGCGCGACCGACCATAGCAGCGGCACTGCAAGCACTAAAGAAGCAAGAAATTTTCGCGGCATCGGAAAAACTCCTTGTTCAAACAATTTCTATTTACGCCCGGCAATTCCCAATTCTTTATGAACTTCGCGGAGCACGGAAAAGTCCACCAACTGCGCCAACGGCGGGCTCGCGGAGAGCTTCAACGGCTGGGTGATCGTTAAATCGATGTTCTTGCGCATATCGTCGTCGCTCACGCCGCCGGGATTTTGCGCGTCGATAGCTTTCATGCAAATTTCCCAGGCCCCTTCGATCACGTCGCGCGGGTGATTGAATTCGCCCTGGGCGATTTTCAGCGTCTCGTCTTTGCGGGTTTTGATAAATTGCAGACTCTTCACCATCGCGCGCGTCCAGCGTTTGAGCTTGTCGCGGCGACTATTCAAGTGCGCGTCCGAGGTCGAGTATCCCGCCCAAGGCCAGGGTCCCATGTCCGCGAGGACGGCCAATTCCGTGAATCCCTGTTTCTTGAGCAGCACCGCGGCGTCGGGATTAAAAGCACGGGCGTGAATCGTGCCGTTGCGCATGGCGATCACGGAAGTCTCCGCGCCGCCGATATTCATGAACGTCACGTCTTTCCTCGGGTCCATGTTGTGATTCTGCAGCACCATGGATGCGGCCAGCTCGGTGGTGCCGCCGGGCCCCGTGGTGCCGATAACTTTTCCCTTCAAGTCTTGCACGCGCTTGATGCTGGGGGAGCCCATTAACACGAAAAGCGAGCGGTGGTAGGGGAAAAACACTGCTTTGAGCGGCGCACCGCGCGCCGCCGCGCGCATCGAAGACCCGGCGATGCCAGCGACATCGATCTCGCCGGCCAGCAAAGCCGTCACGACGACGCTGGAACCCACTTGAATCCATTGGACGTCGAGATTTTCCTGGGCGAACATACCGGCGCGCATACCGACGTAGAGCGGCAGATAACCGAAGTCTCGGGTAGAGAGCGCGATGCGAAACAACTCGGCGCGAAGGTCTCTCGCGGAGCAGAACATTATTGCCGCGAGAAGTGTGACGAGTAAGATGCGATGCGCGCAGCGGTGTAATCGTGTTGCCATTGTACTAGTGAAGCTTGACCAATCGGACTGTTCCCCGCAAAGGCGTCAAGGCGCAAAGGTAAGAAGTATTTTCTTCCGAACTTAGCGTCTTTGCGCCTTTGCGGGAGATTGGAGTGACCCCCATCATTTGGACAGTCACGGGGGCTAAAGTTAGAGCACCGGTTTGGGGTATTTTTTGTTTTCAGTCACTGTTGCTCTCAAAAATGGCTTTCATAA
>Ga0193707_1000882_pt1 | contig 10789 bp, 8 predicted proteins | sample U3c2metaG_FD_143043 | JGI IMG/M metagenome (GOLD analysis project Ga0193707, IMG submission 143043) | Soil microbial communities from a riparian zone of the East river system, Colorado, United States - U3c2 | ecosystem: Environmental > Terrestrial > Soil > Riparian zone | place: USA: East River...
CAATTCGCGACGATCTCGAGGTTCCCTTCGACTTGAGCTCTCTCAAGATAAAAACGCCAGACCACCACCAGCTTCGCGATCTGTACATCGAGCTGGAGTTTCACGCGTTGGCAAAGGAAAGCGCTGTTCTCGCGCCGTCGGCTGAGGAGCAACCGAGGAAGCAGGTCAATTACGTAACCGTCGATACGGCTGAAGGTCTGGCCCGGGCAGTCGGTCGAGCGCGCGAGAGAGGCATCATAGCCCTCGATATCGAAGCGATGATCGACTCTGACAGTCCACAGCTCGTCGATCCACTCCGGTCCTCGATCATCTCGATCTCGATTGCTGTAGGCGAGGGAGAGGCTTACTACTTTCCGCTTCGCCATCGCCTCTCGCAAGGTGGACAGGGTGAGCTTCTTGTCGATCTTGCCGGAGATCGATCTGCGACGGACGCACCCGAAGATCGCGGTCTCATCAGAGGTGGGGACGAAGTTTTTCCGGAAGTGTCCGCAAAAAAGAAGAAGAGCAACGGCGATTCGACGAGCATCGCGGCCAGGCTACTGCGGCGTAACCGCCCGACTGAGGTTCGTAACCTCCCGGCGCTTGACTCGCCTGAGATGAAGCCACTCAAGGACCTTCTCGAAGACCCGGCGGTGCTGAAAACCGCTCAGAATGCAAAGTTCGATCTGCTGGCACTTCGTTGTGCGGGCGTTCGTCTGGCTGGACTGGATTTCGACACGATGCTGGCGAGCTACGTGCTTGACCCGGGCCGTAGGTCCCACGGCCTTGATGTCCTGGCGCTCGAGTTCCTCGACCATACGATGACATCCTATGCGGACCTTTGTGGCAAAGGCCGCTCAGCGATTCCGTTCGATGAATGCCCTATAGAAGCCGCTCGAGACTACTCGTGCGAAGACGCGGACATGGCGCTCCGTCTTCGGAAGATATTCGAGCCCCAGCTGGAGTCTCATGAGTTGACTCGACTCCTGGACGGCGTTGAGATCCCCCTTGTGAATGTCCTTGCCGAGATGGAATGGACGGGGATCACAATCGACTTGCCGTGGTTCTCCTCGCTCAAGCAGCGCTTTCAGGCAGATCGCGAGGCCGTAGAGAAGCAGATCTACGAATCGGCCGGAATAGAGTTCAACATCAACTCCAATCCTCAGCTACGCGAGATTCTTTTCGAGAAACTGAATCTTCCTATTCTGAAGCGAACGAGCACCGGGCCTTCCACCGATGTCAGCGTTCTCACCGAATTGGCGGAGGAAGGCCATGTACTGCCGACTCTCCTGATGGAGTATCGGGAGCTTTCGAAGCTCGAGAACACTTACCTGGATGCCTTGCCACGGCTCGTCAATCCGAAGACGCGACGTCTCCACACCTCCTTCAATCAGACGGTCGCATCCACTGGTCGGTTGTCATCAAGCGATCCAAACCTTCAGAATATCCCGATTCGACGGGAGCTTGGGCGTGACATTCGGCGTGGATTCATCCCGCGCAAAGGATGGCAACTCCTGGCGGCGGATTATTCACAGATCGAGCTCCGCCTTCTTGCGCACCTCTCTCATGATCCCGCGTTTGTGGAAGCTTTTCAGGCCGGTGGTGACATTCACCGCCAGACGGCAGCGCTGATATTCGATGTACCACTTGCCGAAGTAACCGGCACAATGCGTAGCAGAGCGAAGACGATCAATTTCGCGACGATTTATGGTCAGGGCCCGCGCGCTCTCTCCCTGCAACTCGATATCGAACATGCCGAGGCAAAGGAGTTCATTGCTCGTTACTTCGAGCGGTTTCAAGGTGTGAGGAATTATCTGGATGCCATGATCGCGTTTGCTCGCGAGAACGGATTCGTTCAAACGATTTTCGGGCGTCGACGTTACATCCCCGAGCTACGCGAGCGGAATTTCAATATCCGCGCATTTGGAGAGAGAACGGCCGCAAATTCACCAATCCAGGGATCAGCAGCGGACCTGATCAAGATCGCGATGATAAGGATCGACGAGGGACTCAGAACAAAGGGGCTGCAAAGCAAGATGCTTTTGCAGGTTCACGACGAGCTCGTTTTCGAAGTGATGCCGGACGAGTTGGAGGGCGTTCAGGAACTCGTGAAATACGAAATGGAGCACGCTGCCCAGCTTTCTGTCCCGCTCGTCGTTGATCTCGGCGTCGGAAAGAACTGGCTCGATACAAAGTCCGCCTGAACTAATAGCGGCGGGGGTGCCGCTCGAAAGCAGCCCAGTATGCGCCGGCAAGCAGGCTCACCAGATAAAGCGTGCTCAGCCAGAAGGAACGAATGAGCGTTCCGAGAATTGTGAGTTGGATGGCGTAGGCAAGCAGCACGAAGCCGATTCCAAACATTATCGTCAGCATCGCGGGCTGATCAGCGTCAATACTTCTTTTTACCGCGATGCGTCTGGCGAGCCTCACCGGCAACTGATGTGTCAGGCGGCCCCACGATGCGACCAGACCGATCAGCCACTCCTTCAAACCGCGATTTTCCTTCCCCGTGACGGGCGCTTCAGGTTGAGGCACCTTCGCCTCCTCCGATACCCTCCGAAGTCGTACCGCGATCTCCTCTGTCAATGCCACGTGATCAGCATTGGGCCAGGAGTCCATCTCGATTGCTTCGCCGATGTTGACGCCGGCTATCGTCCCTGGTTCTCCCTTGTTCTCGAATACTAGTCCGACCGGGAGAATCCTCACTCCTGCGATCGAGCGCTCATCCCGGGCTTGAAGCGCGAGTCTCGCCATCCCCGATCGGAGCGGCTCGAGGCCAAACTCATTGTGGCTCTTGCCTTCCGGGAAGATAAGGACGGCGCCACGTCTCTCGAGAAGGTCCAGGATTTCTCGAAAAGCTTCGGTATTACGCGCGCGATCGACCGGCACTCCGGTTGATTTGCGAGCTTCATCACTTATCCGACGAAGGGGCACGACTCCCACAGCCTTGAACAGCAAGGCAATCAAAGGATTGTCGGTGAGCGTTGCCTTGGCGGTCATCGTAATCCGACGAGGTATGACCCACACCACAATCAGTGAATCGACCAGCGCGTTCTGGTGGTTTACCGCGATCAGAAGGGGTGCATTAGCCGGTATGTTGTTTCGACCCTTCACCGGGATGTCGCGGTAAAACCAGTGAAGGGCTATTCCGTTCACCCACCTCAATGCACTGTAGATCATCGGGAAGGAGCCGTTCGGGTAAAGTTGTCAGGAACGCCTCGTAACATCCAAAGCGCGAGCGCCATACCGATCGCGACCGTCAATACCCCGGCTCGGTAAGCGAATCCGACTCCCATGGAGGGCGTGAGCCCATCCACCGCGAAGGCCCATATGAATGGTCCGACTACCGCTGCAGCTCGGGAAGAGAGAACCATGAGGCTAAAGAAACGCCCTGCCTCGACGTCTGGAACAAGACTGAGTAGCAGAGGGCGCTCCGCTGTCGCGACACCTCCGTAGATCAGGCCAATGCAAGCACCTACGATCCAGAACGCGCTTCTGGTTGGGACGATAATCATCGAGATGAGAAGCAGGATCCAGCAGCCGATGACCCACGACAGCGTTCTCTTAGGTCCAAAACGATCTACCAATCTTCCGATCGCATAGGCGCCGATGACAGCAGGGACTGTGAGAATCACGAACAACGTCGCTTCGGAACCCTTAACAAATCCCATAGCGAAAATTGCGTACAGCGCCATGTTGGCGATGATAGTTCCCATCGCGTCCTGGTACAAAAAGGACGTCAGGATGAATCTCAATGCACCCGGATATTTCTTCGCTTCGTCGAGGGTGTGTCTGACATCGCGGAACGCTTCACGCCAAGCAATGCGTTTCTTTCCGTGAATCACATTGTGATCACGACAGAAAAGAAATAGCGGCAAGGAGAATAGAAAAAAGAGAAGTGCGGTCGGCACGAATGTCGAAACACGACCGCCGTGCGTTGTGAAAGGGACAGCACTTCTGAGGAACCCAATAACTCGGCCCGGGATGGCTCCAAGTATCGGCATTTGGCCCGTAAAAAAGGGAAAGGTGAGCAGGACTCCCGTGATTGAGCCCACATATCCCAGTGCTGCTCCCATTCCTGAAAGACGGCCACGGTGATCAACAGGAACCAGCTCGGGCATCATGGCGTTGTAGAACGGCTGAGCGCCTTGATAGGCGTAGTTCGCGAGCGTAAAAGCCGCGAGTACTCCGAAGAGTGCGATGCCCGGGGATATAGGAAGACGAAATCCGGACCCCGTTACGCCTTCTCCGATCAGCGGCAAACCAGTCTGGCCAAGGATGGCCATTACGATCGTGGAGACACACGCGATGAGAGTGAAGCCTACGACCCACGGCTTTCTTCGCTGTGTACCGTCAGAAATTGCTCCGAAAACAGGAATCGATATAACGACCAGCGCAGACGCGATTCCGTTGACTACCGCGTACAGTGTGTTCGAGTGTCCAAGGTCGGCCACGAGCCACGCGGCAAAGTAAAGCGTGGCAATATTCATCGAGAACACCGTATTTGCGAAATCGTAGAGAGCCCAGCTCACTCGCTCTCTGAACGGTGCGAGTGGCGGATTGAAGTCGCCCGCTGGCGTCACTGCGAGAATGACATCGGCGTTTTGTTCCGTTTTGCTGATCGAACCCCCTCTTACCGATTCCATTTATCAGCCTCTGGTAGCGGTCTCACGCGTGTACTCTACACCGATGGGGATATTGGCTCAAATACGTATCGTGACGTAGCAGGCAATACGTACTCTCGACGCTGCCGGAAGTCGACGACAAATTATCTTGCATGATGCTTCGCACAGCCTCTCGCACGTTCTCGGTACTGCTGATTCTCAGCATCTGCGCATGCCGAGACAGGAATCAGGGACAAACCGACTCGGCCGGAGCATCACTCCCACCAGTATATCCCGGCAGTCCGACTGGGAATACGAATTGGAATGTGGATGCCGGGCCTCTGATGATCGTTGGCGGTAACGGCGATAGTGTAGCCGTTGTGCTTCCGGAAGCAACAGACAGCACGATTGCCGCGCTCCAGGACACCAGCCCACCGCTTTCCGGTATCACCTTCGATCTTTTTGGTCGAGGTGGAATGGTGCGGTCGCCCGTTGCAGTGTTGTCCCTACCACGAACGGTCAATAGGAAACAGGATTGCTACTCGTGGCCACTCGCCAAGCTTAAATCGAGTCGTTCAAACTGGAGGGTCGGGTTTGCATCCGGCCATGTTCACTCTATCGCTCTTGATTCGATTGAGGCGAAGCCAAGTGCTGACTCGGCCGCACTTGCAGTGTCTCTGGCGCAAACCGCCGCAACGCTGCCGATCACAGCTGATCCCACCTTCAAAGGACTTCCGTTCAGAGTTCGCTCCGCATATACGTTTCGGCTCGATTCCATCGATGTCGTGATCGCCGATGTGGTTCGAAGCGTGAATGAAGAAGCAAACCCAAGGTTGGAGCATCTGCTCATCGTCGGCGAGAGAACCGTGGGTTCGACCGGCCGATATAAGGTTGGCTATTACAACAGAACCGCCGGCGCCGAGGAATCGACGCAAGCGACGGAAATTCTTGCGGCAGTGTTGATCGGCTCGGCAAGACGTCCCGCAGTGGTCGTCAATATCGAATACGACGATGGCGGCAAGCTCGGACTGATTGAGCGGACGGGTCCAGGAGAGTGGCGCGCTACGTGGAGAAGCGCATACACGGATTGCTGATCGCCGCTGCACGTGAGTGACGCGAGACGATCGCTAGAGTCCGGTAGGTGCGTTCACGAAGGAGGAGGGCAGGGCGAATCTCTCTCCGAGATGATTCGCGAGAGCACGAATACCGAGAGTCTCGGTCGTGTAGTGCCCCGCGTAAAGGATCGTCAGGTCGTTCTCCTCAGCGAAGACAGCCGTCCAATGCGGTCCTTCGCCGACTATGAGAGTATCGATTTTCATCGCACGTGCTTCTGCGAGAGTTTCAGCCGATGCTCCGGCCCCACTGCAGATCGCCCATCGCTTCGTTCGGCGATTCTTTTCAAAGGGCGTAATCCGCAGCTCACCGTCGTAGTCATTCGCCAAGCGTCCAGCACGCTCAGCCAACACGGCAGTCTCGAGATCACTTTCTCCGCTCACACCGATGGAGATGCCTTCGAACCGAGCAAAAACACCGCTTGGGTCCAGTCCCAGGTGTCGTGCAAGCAGCACGTTGTTGCCAAGCATGGGATGTCGGTCGAGCGGCAAGTGCGACGAATAGACAGCAATGTCGTTTTCCAGCAGAAGGCGCAGCCTGTTGTACATCGGGCCGGTTAGGTGATGGGATCCTTCCCAGAACATTCCGTGATGGACCACTAGGAGATTGGCGGTCTTGGCGATAGCCCCCTTTATTGTCCGGGTCGAAAAATCCACAGCCGCGGCAATACCGGTGATTCCTGAACGGTTTTCGAGCTGAAGACCGTTCAGAGCGTGAGGGTAGTCTGGTGTGGTTTTGGTCTGTAGGAGCTCGTCCGCGTACTCCGCGATCTCATGGACTGTTGTCATCGAAATCGGTGCATATTTGTGTGGAGAACCAGGTTGTCCACCAGTAATCAGTTAGCGTAAACCGTTAGCAGGCAACGACTTACGGCTAAAGTTAATAACTCTGTTGATTAGTCAGGAACCGCAAGAAGATCAAGCAGTCTCTCGAGATCATCGGCCGAGTAAAAGTGGATTGTCAACGTGCCCCGATTGCGAGAACCCACCTTGATGGCAGCGTCAGTTTGAAGAAACCGGCGTAATCGATCTTCAATTCTCTTTAGCTCCGGCGACTGTCGATCTCTGGCTTTGGGACGTCCTGGTTTTTTCCCGGTTCGAGGGCCAACAAGCTCGCGAAGGCGCTGCTCTATCTCGCGCACGGTCAAACCGTCTTTGACGATTTCGTGAGCCAGGCTTGTGATCTTAGCTGAATCCTCGAGGCCGAGCAGGACCTTGGCGTGTCCCATGGTTAGGTGGCCTTCTTGGAGAAGCTTTCGTACGGCCTCGGGGAGCTGGAGGAGTCGAAGCATGTTCGCTATGGTCGTGCGATCCTTTCCGACCGTTTCGGCGATTTGCTGCTGAGTCAGACCGAACTCGCGTGACAACCGGTGGTATCCCTCTCCCTCTTCGATGGGATTCAGATCTGTTCGTTGGAGGTTTTCGATGAGCGCGAAGGTAAGGACTGTCCGGTCGTCGATTTCCTTGATGATCGCCGGAATCTCTTTCCACCCGAGTTTCGTTGCTGCCCGCAAACGGCGCTCGCCGGCGATAAGCTCGAAGCCATCTTTGCCTGGTCGCCGACGCACGGTTATCGGCTGGAGGAGGCCGCTCGCCTTGAGGCTTTCCTGAAGCTCAGCTAGATCATCCGCATTGAACTCCTGCCGCGGCTGAAACGGGTTTCGGGAAACCTGCGCAATCGGAATGGATTTTAGTGCGCCATCGTCACTCGATGCGAGTCCAGTGGCGCTCCCGAGGAGTGCTTCCAGACCTCGGCCGAGTCGGCGGGGTGTCTTCTCAGTTGCCACCGTTGTCTCCTTGCGCGGTTCGTTCGATCAATTCTTTAGCGACGTTCATGTAGGCCTGCGCGCCGACCGAGGCGACATCGTAAAGGATGATCGGCTTCCCAAAACTGGGCGCCTCGGCCAATCGAACATTTCTGGGGACCACATTCTTGAATACCTTCGGCCCGAAATATTCTCTCGCGTCTTCAGCAACCTGTCTGGAAAGATTGAGACGGGAGTCGTACATGGTGAGCAGGACGCCGTCGATCGCGAGCTCTTCGTTGGCACTGTGTTGAACCCGATGAACGGTATTCAGGAGCTGTGAAAGTCCCTCGAGAGCGTAATACTCGCACTGAAGCGGGATCAACAAAGCATCCGCCGCCACCAACATATTGATCGTGATTAGGCCGAGCGACGGCGGGCAGTCGATAATGACGTAATCGTACTCGTCGCGTAGCGACTGCACTGCTCCACGCATTACGTGGTCGCGGTCGCTCTTGTCGACGAGCTCGACTTCTGCGGCTGCCAGATCGGGAGTTGCACCGACGACGTCGAGCTTCTCGAACTGGACGGCAGATTGTCGTGAGGATCCAAGGTCGGAGTTTCCTACCAAAACGTCGTAGAGCGAGAGTGGAACGTTTTCGCTTCGGAGCCCGACTCCGCTCGTAGCGTTGCCTTGAGGGTCTGCATCTATGAGCAGGGTGCGCTGTTCTGCGGCAGCCAGACTCGCGGCGAGATTTACCGCTGTGGTCGTTTTACCGACGCCACCCTTCTGATTTGCGATTGCGATTATTCGCGCCACTATAAGCCGGTGAGGGTTCAGCGCCCTAATCTACCCACCGGCAGGAGGGGTTTCCACGTGGAACCAAAATCAAATTGTTCCACGTGGAAATAGGTTATCGCCCCGCGATAAATCTCCAGCGGGTGCTCACCTCAACGGAGAGCGTTTCCTCACCAGGGTTGATCGGAGTATCTGCCTGCGCTACTCCTCCTGCCATTGCGCGAGCCATCATCATCGGGCGTGGGGGTGGAGGCGAGTAAGCTCCGATATTGATCTCGAGCAAACTGCCGAGGGATCCATGTGCGGCGAGTGCTGCAGCTTCTGCATCGGCGCGGGCTTTTTCAATCGCCGTCGCAATCGCGCTCCTCCGAGCAGCCTCGGTGTTCGACGCATAGAACTGGAGTGATGTGATCATGTTGGCTCCATGGGACAGCGCCGCATCGATGACCGGTCCCACCTGAGCCAACTTCCGGACGTCCACCAAAATCGTGTTCGTAACGTTGTATGCTACGATCACCGGCTCCTTGCCCTGCTCATAGCGCTGCTCTGGGTAGACGTTGTAGTTGATCGTGGACAGCTGATCGTTCCCAAGTCCCAGTCCGCGCAGAGCGGTCAGAACGGACTGCTGCTTTGTAGCATTTTCAGCGGCGGCTGCAGCGGCGGTCGTCGCTCGGGTCTGAACGCTCACTTGGATAGTCGCCCTATCTGGTGAAACCTTTATTTCGCCTCTTCCTGTCACCGAGATCTGGGGGATAGCGTCCATTGTCGCTATACTGTTCTGACTATGTCCCATTGCTGGTGCTAGTAGCACGGCCAATCCGCACACGAAGCTGATTTTCATAAGTAATTCCTTGAGATGAGTACAAAGAAGCGCACGTACCTAAGACGTTTGGGCGTGGAAATCTTGCACGCCTGAAACTATAGGCAGTGCGGCGGGCTCAATATTGTGAATCTGGCTGAGGTTCATCCCAATGATCCCTTCCTCCTCAGAGCGCATGAACATGTTCGCGAATTTCACACCCCACACGATTTCATCCGCCTGGTACGACGATCGCGAATGGACCGCTTGAGACACCGTTTCATCTGTCGCGATCAGTAGAACAAGGAGCTCTGCATCGCCGTCGACGAGATCCTTGTGGGTCAGGCCCCATAGCGGACTCTGCGGATCAATCGGATGAACCACTGTCCAACTCAGTGGGAAAAACACAACACGGTTCCGCTCGAGACTCAACTCGTAGAATTTCCGGATGGTAGATCCACCCACACGCTCGATTTTGGTCAGAATTGCCTGGACCTGAACATCGATCAGCTGGCTGCGTCTTCCATTGGCGATTCGAAACTCGAGCCCCGTCTTGTCCCGATACGGTGCTACGATCGCATTCCGACTGTAGATAATTCTCGATGAAGGTCGAGAGAACCGGGCGAAAATGACGCCTGTCGCAAGCGCGACGCCGACGATGTTCAGCAGCGCCTCGATGGTGACCAGAAGGTTCGCTGGAACTCCAACCGGAATGATGTTTCCGTAGCCGATTGTAGCAAACGAGTCGACGCTAAAAAAGAACGCCCGGTAAAAAGTATGTCCGGCGAAACTGCCCGCAATTGATTGAAGTGCATCCGGACCACAGAGGAGAAAGGCAAACGCGAAGAGAGCGTTGACGCCGACATAGCACGCGACGATGAAGGCGAGAAACTGCGGCCATGTGATCGTCAGCAGCCAATGATAGAGGCTCAAGGAAGAGAGTGGATTGAGTCCATCAAGGACTACATTGAATCCCCATTCCGGATTCAGCAGGCGACGGTGTGTGCCTCTCGCTACCTCGGCACCGAACCCGAGGTCCTTGAATTCTTCCTGCGCGGGCAAAGCAGCCTGTGCCGGTTGTCCGGCGAGCGACGGAGTAGTCATTTGGAACGCATCGGTTCGGACGTGAGTGGGCGTTCGAAAAATGGCCCGGAATATCGGGTAAAGCTACATTCGTTCGATGAATTCACCGGAGACTTCGATCGGCCGCGCCACGATGCTGATCGTCATATCGGCGCTCAGTTTCGGTTCCATTTCCGTCCTTACCGTACTGACGACGAGCACCGGTATTCCTCTTCTTCCCGTAATGGCCTGGCGCTACGTGCTCGGGGCTGTGGTTCTTGGAGTGGTGGTGCAGACTCGCCAGATCGCCACAATTCGGAAACAACGAATCCTTCAGCTCATGCTGATAGGCGGAGTCGGTCAGGCGCTGATCACCTATCTGAGTCTTCACGCGCTCGAGTACATACCGGTTGGACCACTCGCCTTTTTGTTCTATACCTACCCGGCCTGGGTAGCGATGGTCGCGGCGATTCGAAGAACTGAAAGATTGACCCCGATTCGGGTGTCTGCCCTGGTGCTCGCGCTGGCAGGCGTGACAATCATGGTTGGAACGCCCACGGAAAGGCTCAACCCGATCGGTGTGATGCTAGCTCTCGCCTCGGCTTTACTCTACTCCGGGTATCTGCCTGCCCTCGAGCACCTGCAGGAAGGCATCCCCGCTCTGATTGCGACTTTTCTGCTGATAGCCG
>Ga0193707_1000883_pt1 | contig 10787 bp, 12 predicted proteins | sample U3c2metaG_FD_143043 | JGI IMG/M metagenome (GOLD analysis project Ga0193707, IMG submission 143043) | Soil microbial communities from a riparian zone of the East river system, Colorado, United States - U3c2 | ecosystem: Environmental > Terrestrial > Soil > Riparian zone | place: USA: East River...
GCGAGTGCTCGCCCGCCTGGCAAAACTCGCAGGTATGGTCGCTCAGGCCCGGATTGACGATGACGGTGTCGCCGACCTTGAGCTGGTTGTCGGACGTTCCCCTGAGGTCGCCGATGGCGTCTACGACTCCCGTGGCGTCGGCCCCGAGGATCCAGGGCGGGATGATGTTGACCCCCGGCATTCCGCCGACGACGAACAGGTCCAGATGGTTGAGCGCCGCCGCTCTGACGCGGATGCGGATCTCGCCGAGCTTGGGCTCCGGCTTGGGCAGATCCGTGCGGTACTCGATCTGGTCGAGTCCGCCGTGCGCCGAGATGGTGAGTCCTCGCACGCGATTATCGGAGCGTTATATTCAGTCGCATCATCCGCGAAGATACCGACTTTGATTTCCATCCGCTCCGGATCAGACTGAATGCTCCCCATAAAGGTTCCCCCCCTCGGCGAGTCGATCGTTGAAGCCACCGTGTCCCGGTGGGTCAAGAAGGAGGGCGACGTGGTTGCCGCCGGCGATACGCTTGTCGATCTCGAGACCGACAAGATCACCGTGGAAGTCCCGGCACTCAAACCCGGTGTTCTCGCCAAGCGGATGAAGAACGAGGGTGAAGTCGTGCACGTGGACGACGTGCTCGGCGAGCTCGACGAGACAGCGGTCGGGGCCGCGATTGGAGCGACGCAAGCTGCGGCTCCGGCGGCGAATGCTCCGGCACCTGCTCCGACACCTGCGGCGACATCCGCGCCGTCGCGTGCGGCTGCTGCGCCGCCTGCCCCCTCTCGCAGCGCGCCGCCTCCTCCCGCCGCCCAGCCCGAAACCACCAAGTCATCGCCGGCGGCGCGTCGAATTGCTGACGAGCGCGGAATCGACATCGCGGCGATCGCCGGAACCGGGCGCGGTGGCGTCGTGTCGAAACCTGACGTGCTAGCCGCGCCCGCCGGTACCGAGCGCGCACCTGTGGCCGCGCGGGCCTCTACTGCCACGCCGGCTCCGCCTTCGCGTGGCGGAAATGGCGCGGCGCCGGGCGAGCGTGAGACGCGGGAGAAGATGTCCACGCGTCGGAAGCGCATCGCCGAGAATCTGCTTCAGTCGCAGCACTCGACGGCGCATCTGACGACGTTCAATGAAGTCGACATGTCGGCGATCAACGCGTTGCGCGAGAAGTTCAAGGAGAAAGTCGAGAAGGAGCACGGCGTCAAGCTGACGTTCATGCCGTTCTTCGTCCGCGCGGCGTGTCAGGCGTTGAGACAGTTCCCGACGGTCAACTCGCAGGTGGATGGCGACAGCATCATCTACAAGCACTACGTCAATATGGGAATCGCGGTCGCGTCTGAGCAGGGGCTGGTCGTGCCCAACGTCAAGGATGCGGACCGGAAAGGGACTATTGAATTAAGCCGCGAGATTTCTGAAGTCGCGAAGCGTGCGCGCGACGGCAAGCTCACGATGGATGATCTCACCGGCGGAACCTTCACGATCACCAACGGCGGAGTGTTCGGCTCTCTCGTCTCGACGCCGATCATCAACTATCCCCAGGTCGGCATACTCGGCTTGCACAAGACGCAGGACCGGCCGGTTGCCGTGAATGGCCAGGTCGTGATCCGGCCGATGATGTATGTCGCGCTCTCCTACGACCACCGCATCGTCGAAGGCCAGCAGGCGGTGCTATTCCTCGTACGCGTGAAGGAGCTCATCGAAGATCCGGCCGCGATGCTTATCGAATAGATGGTCGACTGCGATGTCGCGATCATCGGCGGCGGACCCGGTGGATATGTAGCAGCAATACGCGCCGGCCAGCTGGGCCTCAATACAGTCTGCATCGAGATGGACAAGACCCTTGGCGGCACCTGCGTCAATGTCGGGTGCATTCCATCCAAGGCGCTGCTCACGTCGTCGGAGCACTATGAATTTGCCAAGCTGCACGCGGCCGAGCATGGCGTGACGATCGGCGATGTGAAGCTGGATCTGCCGACGATGATGAAGCGCAAAGACGCCGTCGTGGGTGCGAACACGAGGGGAGTCGAGTACCTGTTCAAGAAGAACAAGGTCGTCTGGGCGAAGGGGCGCGGGACTTTAAGGAAAGGGAACGTCATCGACGTTGCCGGCACTGACGGAAAACCGGAATCGTACCGCGCGAAGAACGTGGTCATCGCTACCGGTTCGGTTCCCATCGAGCTGCCGTTCCTGAAATTCGATGAGAAGCGAGTGCTGTCGAACATCGGCGCTTTGAAGATTCCCGAGGTGCCAAAGCATCTGTTGGTGATCGGCGGAGGAGTCATCGGGCTCGAGCTCGGGTCCGTCTGGCGGCGCCTCGGCGCGAAGGTGACTGTCGTCGAGCTCATGCCGACGATACTTCCCGGCAACGACGAAGAGATCATCAAGGAAGCCGACAAGATTTTTCGAAAGCAGGGACTCGATATTCGCGTGGGGTCGAAGGTTACCGGCGCGAAGGTCGAGGCGAACTCGGTTGTCGTCGACGTCGAAAAAGATGGAAAGTCGGAGAAGATCGAGGCGGACTACGTGTTGGTGTCCGTTGGGCGGAAGTCGTTGCTCACCGGAATCGATGCCACGGCGCTTGGCCTTGGCTTGAGCAAGCGAAATGAGATTCTCGTTGACGCGCAGATGCGCACCAATCTCCCGAATGTGTACGCGATAGGAGACGTCGTCGGCGGGAAGCTTCTCGCGCATAAAGCGGAGGACGAAGGAGTCGTCGCGGTCGAAGCGATCGCCGGACAGCGGTCGCACATCGATTACAAGTCGATGCCGTCCGTCGTGTACACGTGGCCCGAGATCGCGACCGTGGGGCTGGCCGAGCACGAGGTGAAGGCGAGCGGAAGGAAGTACAAGACGGGAAAGTTTCCCTTTTCCGCGAACGCGCGCGCGCGCACGGCTGGCGACACTGCGGGATTCGTCAAGTTTATCGCGGACGCCGATAGCGACGAGCTACTCGGCGCGCATATGATTGGGCCGGGCGTGTCGGAGCTGATTCAGGAGGCGGTGCTGGCGTTCGAGTACCGCGGGTCCTCAGAGGATATTGGAATCACGGTGCACTCGCACCCGACGCTGAGCGAGGCGGTGAAGGAAGCCGCGCTCGGCGTACTTGGCAGGTCCCTTCAGATATGATTGGAAAAAACGAATGCCGACGCTCGCCGCACCTCCCCAGCTAATAGTATTCGAACCGATGAATCGGACCATCAGGCCCCTCGTCGCGGCCGATCGCAGCGGCGTATTCAGGATTCTCGAGAGCGCGGGGAATTTCACCCCCGCGGAAGTCGGGATTGCCCTGGAACTGATCGACGAATGGTTGGAGCTGGGGGAGCACAGCGGGTACCTCACGTACGTGCTGGAAGCGCGGGATCCGGAAAAGTCGGAAGTGTTGGGCTACGTGTGCTTCGGTCCGACGCCCCTTACGGAGTCGACGTTCGATTTGTACTGGATTGCCGTCGACAAGTCCAAGCACCGGGGCGGAGTTGGGAAGCGGCTGCTCAAGTTCAGCGAGGAAGAGGTGGTGCGGCGCGGGGGTAGGATGCTACTGATTGAAACATCGTCCCAAGAGACCTATGGGGGGACGATTCAGTTCTATGAGCGCACCGGGTACGAGCTGGTGGGAAAGATTCCCGAGTATTACAAGCCTGGTGATGACAAGTTGATTTTTGCGAAGAGTCTGGCGATTCAGGAAACAGTCGGTGGGAGCGACATCAACAACGAGACGGCCAAGGCACCGAGCTCAGCAATTTCCGCGGCCTTTGATTTCTAATGTTGGGATGAATCGCCGCGGCTGAACTACGCGTTGGGCGGACAACCAAGCTGCTGGGACGGGGTTTGAACATGCAGCAAGCGGATCGATGAATCAGAGCAGCACTGCGGAAAGGGCCGTGCGCATCGCAAGCTGGGGCCACGCGCTCTTTGCTGCGACGATGATCATCCTCGGAATCCTGGGCTTGATCCAAGGCGATTTCACCCCGATATGGCAGCCCGTTCCCAAAGGCGTGCCGGCGCGCGAGGCACTGGTCTATCTCTCTGCCATCGTCCCTCTGGTATCCGGCATCGGGCTACTCTGGCGGCGCACTGCCGCCGTCGCTTCTCGTGTGCTGCTCGGCTTTCTCCTCGCCTGGCTGCTGCTGTTGGATGTCCCCGACTTCTTCCTCCATCCGGGGATGCAGCTTACCTGGGCAGTTTGTAAAACGGCGGTGATGGTGGCGGCCGCGTGGGTTCTCTACGTCTGCTTCGCCGGCGACCGCGATGCGCGGCGCCTCGGTTTCGCCACCGGCGATACGGGGCTCCGCATCGCGAGGACGCTCTACGGCTTGGCCTTAATCCCTTTCGGCATAGCTCATTTTACCTACATCGAGCGAACCACTTCGATGGTTCCTGCCTGGCTGCCATGGCATTTGGCCTGGGCGTACTTCTTTGGCGGTACGTTCATCGCCGCGGGCTTAGCGGTGGTCATCGGCGTGTATGCACGTCTGGCAGCCGCACTCTCAGTGTTACAACTGGGAATGTTCACGGTGCTGGTGTGGGTACCTGTCATGGCAGCAGGACGACCCAGCGCGTCGGATTGGAGCGAGTTCGTCGTCTCCTGGGCGTTGACTGCCGCCGCTTGGGTGGTGGCGGATTCCTACCGCAGCATGCCTTGGCTCGCCGTGGGCAGGCGTGGGCGTGCCGCCTAACCAGGGCCTCGCATCCGAGCTGCGCTGTTGAGCGCGCGGCCGTTCTCGCTCGACGCATACCTGCTCGATTCTAAGCCGAGACCGGGTCTCTCCGGCGTGCGACGGGCACTCGTCGAGTTCCTCTGGTTCGGCGTCAAGGAAGCACGCGCGTGCCTGTTCGCGGGGTTGTTCTTTGTCGCTGTGTTCGGGGTGCCGCGCTCGGGCATACTGGGTATCCCGCGCTACGACCTCCTGCTCTTAATCGCGGTCGCGATCCAGGCGTGGATGGTCTTCGCGAAGCTCGAAACGTGGGACGAGCTTAAGGCGATCACCCTCTTTCACGTCATCGGCTTCGGGCTCGAGGTGTTCAAGACTTCCGAGGCCATCGGCTCGTGGAGCTATCCCGACTTCGCCTACACAAAGTTGTTCGGGGTTCCGCTGTTCTCCGGCTTCATGTACGCGGCTGTGGGGAGCTACATCATTCAGTCGTGGCGGCTCTTCGACATCCGGATCCGGCATCACCCACCGTACTGGATGGCGGGACTGGTCGCGCTCATGATCTACGCGAACTTCTTCACGCACCATTATATCCCGGACTTACGCTGGTACCTCGCGGCGCTGGCGTTGGGTCTGTACGCGCGCACCACGGTGGTGTTCCGTCCACTCGATCGCGACCGGACAATGCCACTCCTTTTGGGATTTCTCCTCATCGGGTTCTTCATCTGGCTCGCCGAGAACATCAGCACGTTCTTCGGGATCTGGCGATATCCGGATCAGCTTGGGGCGTGGTCCAAGGTACACATCGGCAAGTGGAGCTCGTGGTCGCTGCTGGTGGTGATGACGTTCACCATCGTCGCGAATCTCAAGCACATCAAGGAGCGCGTGCACGTTCCGGCCTGAGACTCGCGGGTGACAGGACGCCTGTGACACGCTATTACTGAGCTTGCACTATACCGTTAGAACACCCAGGTAGATGAATTCCTTTCAGCCGTCGCTCGTGCTTGCTCTCGCATGCACACTCTTCGCGTGCGTGGGAGGAGACCGTTCAATCGATAACGCAAACTCCTCTACGGGATTGGATACCGCGAAGACCAGATTGGCGCGCGCGCAGTTGGTCGCGGCTTGTCGCGACACCGCGGCTCGCGAAAATCCGACCGTTCGGTGGGTGGCGGATACTTCGCTTGCCGCAGACCTGAATTATGATGGAGCTCCAGAGCTCGTGATCTGGGGGACCGAAGGAGACAGCGTCTTCGTAGTTGCGATCGTCGGATGCTCCGGCATCCTTCCCGGGCAGGTGTGGACCTTTCCGCTCAACGCGTTGAAAGGCTTTGGCACGACGAAGCTGGATGTTGCGTTCACCAGTCCTGCGCCAGGTCAGGGATATCTCGATGAGAATTGTGTCCGGACAGATACCACGGCGGAGTGCCGACATATGCGCAAGATCGAGCCGGTGCTCGAGGCAGCGGGTTCTCGTGGCGCGCACGGTCTGTCGATCGGGGTCGACGATCGAGATCACGTGTACGTCTATTGGGACCCTGACGCCGGTGGGTTCGTGAGCTGGCGCCCGTGAGATTCCATCTCCGTTCAAAGTTGCGCCTCGTGGCCCGCCCTGACGGCCCTACCCCGTCTCCGCCGCTACTCACCCCTCTCACAGTTCTTGACGGGGCGGATTGGCTCTGCGCATCGCTCACGACCTTCGCGATAAACGTTGCCTCCTTTCTCCCTGGCCACTTCCCGGCATACGCACGCGTGTACAATCCATTCGGCGACGTCCGCGATCCCGGCGGGGCCGAGAGTTGGAGCTCGGTGGCGGCACAGGCGGGGCGGGACTTGAGTGACCCAGCGGCCGCCGCAGACTTCGCTTACCACGGAGTGGGCAACGCACAAGCACGTACCGGTATGGCGCCGCTGAGCGTTATCGGCCCGCTCGTAGAGCACCTCCGAGCGGCGACGACAACACCCGAGCAGTGCTATTTCGCTTTGTGGGACGGATACTCCATCTTCCCGCCAGCCTTGGTTCCCAAGCTCGAGCTGCCCAACCGGGAATACTACGTTTATGTCGGACCGGTGGAGGCTGCGCTCTCCAGCTTTGACCCATTCCCATACTCATACCGGACGGCAAACCTGTGGTGGCCCGCCGATCAGGCATGGTGCGTTGCTACCGAAGTTGACTTCGCGTGGACTTACGTGGGTGGTCCACGCTCCTGTATCGACGCCATACTTGCGGATGCTCGTCTCGACGTGGTCGAGACATCAGCGCGCGCCCATTGGTAACGCTCGCTCCCATTATGATGCACGCCTAATGAAGCGCTCATTCGTCATCGTTCTCACGTTCTTCGCGCTTGGGTGCGTTCATGTTCGCCCACAGAGCGATCCGGAGTCGCAGAGCTCGGTCGTTCTCTTGCACGATTCCTTGGCGGAAACAATTAGTCCGATCCAGGCTCCTCAGCTGAAGCCCGGTTGGTCAGTCCTCCAACGGGATAGCGCTCTCACAGTGCTGCAGCATTTCCGTGAGGTGTGGTCCGCGATCCGTCCGCCTCGATATCGGTACTGGCAGGAGGGCTCGTGCTTCTGCTTCCAGGTTTGGCCAGGCCCGCGAGTCATCACGATTCGCGACGGCCGAGTTCTCAGCGCAACCGATACCACTGGTACGCGCTCAGATACAGCGTTGGTACGTGAAGGCGCGACAGCGCCCGCGGGCATCGATGCGCTGTTCGATCGCATCGCCACAGGCATCCGCGATACGACAATCGACATGGTGCGTGTGGAGTACGATCGTCACCAAGGCTTCCCGACCCACGTCACATTTGACCGGTACGTTATGGCTAGCGATGACGAGTACCATCTTACGATCAGTCATCTGACTGCGCCGCCAACTCGGCGAGAATGACCCCGTCGAATCCGAAGGTGTCGGCCACAGCCGGAGAAAAGATCGGGCTCGCCGATCCGCGTGCGCTCGACATTCTTACAACTGAGCACTGGAGTTTGCTCTCGACACGCGCACTCGGCTATCAGGAGATGTTCGCGCGAGCTACGATATTCATCGCGATACTTTCTGGAACAATCGTCGCCCTCGCGTTGGTCGCGCAGGCAACTCAATTCAGCCGAGAGACACTGTGGGTTGCGCTGCTGATGATTCCTGTCGACCTCTTCATCGGAGTTTCTACGTTCGTTCGGAGCGTCAAGATCAATGTCGAGGACGCGCGTTGGGTCACCGGAATGAATCTGCTGCGGGGCGCGTATCTCAAGATCGCTCCTGACCTCGAGCCGTTCTTCATCGCGGCTCACACGAGTGACATTGGCGTCAAAGCCCTCCATCACGGTTCACCGCAGCACTTCGCGAATCTGCGCGAGAGCCTGACAACAACCTCGGGCACGGTCGCAACGCTGAACTCGGTTCTGGCCGGAGCGATCGCCGGCGACATCAGCGCGCTTCTTGGGAGATCCATCGGCTGGAGCGTCCTGGTCGGCGCACTCGTGTCGATTGTATCAGGGGCATTCCACGTCAGATACGCGGCGCGGTTTCGACAGCGCCATAGTCCCGCAGACAATTCTTAGGAAATCCGAGTGAGCGTTAAGGATGACTGAATGATTCTCTCGCACATCGTGATAGCCGGGATCACTTTCGTTACGCCAAGTTGCGCATGACGGGGGTCGAGATGCATCTCGAGCGACAGGCACCGTGAAGCCCGACTTCTCCACGCTCGGGCTCCTGCTCATACTACAGGTGGCCACGCTCCCAGCGCAGAACACAATGAGCACAGTCTACGACCGCGTGATTCTCGGCGGACAAGTGATGGATCCGGCCTCCAAACTCGATGCGGTCCGCAATATCGGGATCCTCGACGGACGAATCGCCGTCATCACGACGCAAGCCGTAGGCGGCCGGGACACGATCGACGCGCGCGGCCTCGTCGTCGTCCCTGGCTTCATCGACATTCACGCCCACGGACAGACGCCCGAGACGTATCGGTTCTATTCGCTGGACGGCGTGACGACAGCGCTGGAGCTCGAGCTCGGAACGTCGGACGTCCCTGCCTGGTACCGCGAGCGAAGCGCCGGCGAGCGAATCAACTATGGCGTCAGCATCGGCCACATCAAAGTCAGGATGTTGGTGATGCACGATTCCGGCACCTTCATGCCGGTGGGCGAGGGAGCCTATCGCGCCGCGTCCGCTGCACAGATTGACGAGATCGCGAAGCGCATTGAGATTGGTCTCAGCGAGGGCGCGGTCGATATCGGCGCAGGATTTCCGTACACGCCGGCGGCAACGCGAGAGGAGTTGCTGGCCGTGTTCCGCGTCGCGGCAAAGGCGAAGACGCCAGTTCACGTTCACATTACTCCGGGGGTCGCCGGCCTTAAAGAAGCGCTTTCGCTCGCTGGCGAAACCAACGCTCCATTGCACGTCGTGCACATCAATAGCGCGGCCCTTGCCGAAACGCCGGTGATGCTCGAGATGATCAGCGATGCGCAGGCTCACGGACGCGACGTGACGACAGAGGCGTATCCCTATGCGGCCGGAATGACAGAAATTCAATCCGCGACCATACAGGATACTTATAAAGCGGCTCGCGATGAGCGCCTGGCCGAGCTGGAATGGCCGCGTTCGGGCGAGCGATTGAATCGCGAGAGCTTTGATCGGTATAGCCGTATCGGCGGGCCGGTCGTGGTTCACACCAACACGGAACAGATGGTCGCCGTGGCGATCAACAGTCCACTCACCATCATTGCGAGCGACGCATACTGGCAGAGCGGCACGGGGCATCCGCGGACAACGGGAACCTTCGCAAAGGTGCTTGGCCGCTACGCACGCGAGGCCCACTCGATCTCGCTGATGGAAGCAATCCGCAAAATGACGCTCATGCCGGCGCAGCGACTCGAGGCGCGAGTGCCTGCGATGCGGCAGAAGGGGCGACTGGGTGTTGGCGCGGACGCGGATATTACGATCTTTGATCCAGCGACGGTGATGGATCGCTCGACGTACCGCGAGCCGTCGCTACCGCCCGTTGGCATTCAGCACGTGATCGTGAACGGTGTATCAGTGGTCGCGAACGGTCGGGCAGTAGAGGGCGTCATGCCGGGGAAGGCGGTACGCGCACCGGTTCACCGTGGCTGAGGATCTATTCGTGACTCCGAAAGTTCGGTTGATGCTTATTGCTAGCGGGGCGATCGTTCTTTTCGATGCGGCTGCGTCGATCGCCTCCAAGGAGGTTGGCTTTCCTTATACGAGTGCGGCCGTAGGCTCGTATATCCTTTACGCCATCGGCGGCTTCCTGGCCGCTCGGCGAGCCGACCTGGCTTTTGCTGCACAGCTCGGCGCGGTGCTGGGTTTGGTCGACGCGACCCTGGGCTGGGCAGTTTCGTCGGCAATCGGTCCGAACGTCCCGCCGATGCCACGCATCACGATAGCCAGTTGGGTGTTTGTTGCTATTGTTGTCGTCTTGACCGGTGTGGTCTGTGCGTTGGTGGGTGGTGCCATAGGCCGCGCAACCCGGAGATCTTCCCGCCCTGCGGCCTGACGAACGTTGCAGTTGCCAAGCACTTTTCGGATGCGGCTTCGCCGCAATGGTGGTAACGTGCTTGCAGTTGAACTAAGGCGTTAGACAGACGAAGGAGAGGTATGTCAATGACGGCAAGTTCTTTAATCACTCGCTTGGTTTTCCTCGGCCTGCTAGCGGGATGCAGCGCCGCTCCTACGGCTCCGATTGGTCAGGTCCCGCCCGAGATCGTTAACGCCCCGAACGAAATAGTTGTGGGGAACGCGACGCTTCGACTCAACGTCTATCCGTGGCGGGATTTCCAGCCGAGTACCTCGCCTGACACCCGGCTCATGACGCAATTTCAAATTGCTGTCGGTACCGGCAATCTTCCTTCGGGATTGCGAGTAGAGAAAGCTTGGCTAGTTCGAGAGAACGAAGCATGGATTACCATCCCACGCCAGGAAGCGCCACCATCTAGCGCGACCGGAGTCGAGTACATGTCTCGCGGTGGGCCCACGTGGCCGGTTGGCACGCTCGTGATCGGCGTCTTGCAACTCCGTGACGCAGCCAATAACTCGTACTTGCTGCGCAGTTCTGCACAGGCAATTGCGCGCACGGATTAACACCGAGTCGGGCCGCGGTCTAACGAACGGTGCCGCTGAACAAGGC
>Ga0193707_1000885_pt1 | contig 10783 bp, 16 predicted proteins | sample U3c2metaG_FD_143043 | JGI IMG/M metagenome (GOLD analysis project Ga0193707, IMG submission 143043) | Soil microbial communities from a riparian zone of the East river system, Colorado, United States - U3c2 | ecosystem: Environmental > Terrestrial > Soil > Riparian zone | place: USA: East River...
CGGTCGTGGTGTTCAACAGTCACCTGTGGCACGGCGGCACAGAGAACAGCACCGACAGGCCGCGCAGGGCGCTGCACTCCTACTTCGCGCTGCGCCACCTGCCACAGCAACTCGACCAGCAGGCCTATCTCCGGGTCGAGACGTACAAGCGGCTGAGTCCCGCGCAGCGCTTCATCCTCGACGTCACCGGCACCGGCTGAGCACTCACCGACCGACGGATACCTCCGCGGTTGCGGACCCGAGGTCTGTCAGGATCGGCGTGTGGCTGGACTCCGAGAGCTGTGGACCGACGTCATCCCGGATGCGGGGGAGTTGGCGGACGATCTGGTTGGGCGGTACGCCGGGAAGAGTCGGTATGTCTACCGGGATCGGTACCTCGAGACCGTTCTGATAGCGCTGGAGTCGCTGGACCAACTCAGCACAGACCCCACCGCGGTGCGACTCGCGGCCTGGTTCCACCGGGCCGTCCACCAGCCAGGCAGCACGGCGCAGGAGGACGCCGAGGCCTCCGCCCAGATGGTGGAGCAGGTCTTACCGGCGTACGGCGTGACTCCGGCCCGGACCGCTGAAGTCGCCCGGCTCGTCCGGCTCACCGGCGGTACCGCGCCCGTGAAGACGCAGGACGCGAATGCCGACGTACTGCTCGATGCCGTCAACGCGATCCTGGCCGACAAGCGGTACCCGACCCACGCCGGCGAAGTACGCCGCGACGCCGAACGCGAAGCCGAAGACCCCAGCGCGGAAAAAGACCTCAGGCCGCAGACATCGGCGCCGAAGACCACAGCGCGGACAGGCCTTTCGCCGAGGTCAAGCGCCGGTACGACGAGATCCGCGCCTTGCTGAACACACGGATCTACCGAACCCAGCTCGGCCGGGACAGATACGAAGCGGACGCGCGAGCCAACCTCACCGTGGAGCTCGCAACCGTGGACGCCCTGCTCCCCGCGCCCTGGCGCGGCCGGCAACGGGCGGCTCTCGTGGTGACCACGGTCGTGACTGCGTTCCTCGCGCTCGTGGTGGCCTTCGCGGCGACTCGAGTGCCGTGGCGGACTCCGGAGTTCAGCGGCGACTCGGTCTGGCCGTCGGTCGTCCTGACCATCCTCGCACTGGCCGCGGTGCCGGCGCTGTACCGGTTCTCGCGCCGGTCCACACGCCAGGCCCGGGTCGCGGCCGGATTGGCCATGTCACCGGGGTTGTCGGCGTGGTCGCCGTCTGGATCACCACACCGGAGACCAACGCGGCATCCGGAGTCGGCGAGCGGGCCCCGCTGGTGGTCATCGCGTCGGTGCTCCTCGTCGTCGCCGGCGCCGCCTGCCTCGGCGCGTCCGTCCTGAGCGGCCGCCCTGATCAGGTGCAGAATCGCGGCCAGGTGCTGGCCGGGTTCGGCGCGATTGCTAGCGACCGCGGAGACCGTCATCGCGGGTCTCCGCCGTAGCTGCGGCAGGGAAAGCAACGAGCTGGTCGGGCTGAACCTGAGGAACGGCAAGAAACTGTGGAGCCACCCCGTCACCTCCCCGGACGGGATGATGGCGGTCGGCGGGACGATCGTCGGCGTCGAGCCGGAGAACGGCGGCACCGTGGAAGGCCGCGGCACCGTGGTCGGCCTGGATCCGCGATCCGGCGACGCGAAGTGGCGCTGGACGATGCCGACGCGGTGCGCCTGCCCGCCGCGGATGGAGTCGGCCGGCAATCTCGTCCTGCTGATCAGCTGTCCCGACGCGGCCGAGGCACTGACCCACACCGTCGTCACGGCGATCGATTCCGGGACCGGACGGATGGCCTGGTCCGCGACAGCGGCGACTCCCGCTGATCGGCGGTACGCCGTGACGACCGATGCGAGGGTGGTCTTCGCGGGCGACACGACGGACAGCTGCCGGCTGACGTCGATCGGTGAGCACAAGGTCAGCTATCTGACGATGACGGAGACGGAGGTCCCCCGCTGCGGTCGTGTCGTGGCGGCCGCCGATAACCTGATCCTGGTGAGGCGACGACTCGATCGTCGCCCTCAAGTAGTGGGAATAGCAGGAGGACGGCCAGGAGTTTCCATCGGGGACAGGGCATGGTTCGGGACCGAGGAGAGCGATGAAACCCACTGAGTTCGTGACGGTGAATGGGCAGTTCTGGGGGGATCACCTGCGGAGTGTGGGTGAGCACCTGGCCACGAGTCACCGCAATGAGCTTCCGGGGCCGCTGCTGTTCCCGCGGATGATGGTGCTGACCGAGACCCCGGACTGGAACGTCCTTGAGCTCGTCGGGGTGAGCCGCGAGTACCGCTCACTCGAGGTGCGGCGGCAGAAGGCGCGCAGCGTCGAGGAGTACTTCGGGATCGGTGACGGCTCGGCCGTCGTCACGCTGTCGGGGGAGAACCTGTTCAAGGACGCGACCGTCGCGACCGAGGCCGGCCGGCGGGAGCTGGACGCCCGGTTCCCGACCGCGGGCACGATGCTGGGGCAGGAGTTCGTCGGGCCGGGCGACCAGTTGCTGCAGTTCGCGCCGGGGAACTACTCGGCCTTCGACCGGGCCCTGCTCGTGCACACAGTGAACAACTCGATCCGGGTGCACTGGACGTTCTTCGCGATCGCGATCCACCGGTCCGAGCCCGCGGAGAAGTACCTGAACTTCCTCCAGAACTACTCCTCGGCCAGGCCGCACCTGGATCCGATCGGCACCCTGAGCGTGCCGGCGGAGGCCGCCGACCTGAAGGGCGATGCGTTCGCCAGCACCTACCTCGCGCACGGTCTGCAGGACGGGACTGTCGACCAGTTCCTGGACGTGAACGAGCAGATCCTGCTGTCCGCGTTCGGCGCCACCCGGCTGATCCGGCAGCCGTTCCTGGACGACCTGCAGCCCGACTTCATCCTGGAGCGCGCGGACGGCAGTCACATCATCGGCGACCTCAAGCTCCCGGTCCTCGACACCACCAACGGCAAGAAGCGCCGCCGAGCCTTCCGGGACCCCGTGGCTGAGGGAGCTGCTCAGCTCACCCGCTCCGCGGAGTACTTCGAGAACCCGGAGAACCGCGCCTTCGCCCAGACCAAGTACGGCGTCGACGTCACCGATCCGCGCAAGCTCCTGATCGTCCCGACCCAGGAGACCGTCGCCCTGGACGAGATCGCCGACGCGGGAGTGGAGATCGTCGACTACGACACGATCCTCCGCCTGCACCTCGCCGCGGAGGTCTAGCGTCCTGGTAGCTGCCTCCGTCGACATCGACTGGATCGTCGTCTGCATGCACCAGGTCGTGGTGAGCAGCGCCGACCTCGGCATCCGGCCGGACATGGTGGACACGTCGAAGGGCACCGTGCACATGGTCATCGGCGGCGGAGGTACGTCGGTCGGCTCCAGCGGAGTGCTCTTCAACCCGCCGGCCTGACCAGGCAGCCGGCCACGGGCTGGGCGACTCGCCGACCTTCCGCCGACGGGTCGCCCAGCGAGCTGGCGGCGTGATCGAGTCCCTCGAACTCCAGATAGGTGAAGCCGATGCCTTCCAGAACAGGCCTCAACCGCCGCTGGCGCCGAATCGCCGGGTCGGCAGTTCCCATGTACGCGACCTTGGTGCCGCCAAAGTATCTGAGCTCGTGGTGCCAGTCGGACCAGCGATAACTGCGCCAGAACTCCAACGGTGGTCGCGGTAGCCGCGGCTCACGCTCCATGCGCCGCATCGTCTTGTCGGTGATTGCGCCGATCGGCGGGAGGCCGCCCATGACGCGTCCGGTCGCGCGGGTGGTCGACCGGGCAACGATCGCAGCCATCGCGGCCGTCCGGGAGAACCCCCAGACGGCAAACCGGTCGATGCCTTCCTGGTCGAGGACAGCCAGTACTTGGTCGTCGATGCTCGCCGAAGGCGTAGTCCTCCAGAGCGACGTACCGGTAGGGGTGCATCAGGCGCGGCTGAGGACTGTCTGGAGAGTGGTGGTGAGGGTTCGCCGGGCGGCCGCGGGGAGGTCGGAGGTGAGGGCCTCGATGCGGTCGACGACGGCGTCATGGGCCTCGTGGGCCAGGGACCGGCCGGCAGGAGTGAGCTCGATGTGGCAGGCGCGGCGGTCGGCGGGGTTGGCGGTCCGGGCGACCAGGTCACGGCGTTCCAGTCGGTCGACCATGCTGGTCAGGCTGGAGCGTTCGATGCTCAGGATCCGGCTCAGCCCGGTCATGCCGAGAGGTCCGCCGAGAAGGACGCAGAGCAGGTGGGCCTGTTGCGGTGTGAGGCCGAGTGGCCGGCTGCTCTCGGCGTGGAGATCCTGCAGCAGATGCATCGTCTGGACCAGAGCCCCGGCCAGCTCCTGATCCCGTGCCGTCGTCGTCGCCATGGACCCATGGTAGTCCGGCTGCCGAATAGTTTGCAGGCCGAATAGTTCGTGGTATTACTAGTTAGGACTACGAACCACCTAAGAGGACTGCGATGACTGTGAAGTTCGGGTACGGCTCGCCGGACAAGGTCCGCGATGTGGCCACCATCCTGCGGCCGGCCGAGGCGGCCGAGGCAGTCGAGGCAGCTGGTCCGCGCGATGTCCGACGGCGGTCGCCCGGCCCCGAGCAAGCACTATCCGATCGGCGACCTCGAACCGGCCGCCGTCGCGGCGCCGCTCATCTGGACCGGCTCGAACGGTCCGAAGTCGCTCGCCGCGACCGGTCGCCAGGCCGACGGCTGGATCCCCGGCCGCGCCGCGGACTGGCTGAGCGAGCGCTATCGCTGGTCCCGCCCGATCATCGAGGCGGCCGCGCTCTCGGTCGGCCGCAAGCCCTCCGACGTCCCACCATCTACAACTTGCCGGGCGCGATCACCGCGACTCCGGCATGCCGTACCCGGGACGCGGGCGGCCGCTGGATCGGCGGCTCCCCGGCCCAATGGATCGAGGAACTCACCGACGCCATCCTCAACCACGACGCCGCCGGCTTCACCCTGTTCCCCACCGGCCCCGACGGCTACGAGGTCCAACTGTCTCGCTGGTCCCAGGAGATAGTCCCCGCCCTTCGAACCGTGATCAGCCAACCTGCCGAGGTGCGCTGACTGGGTGCGATCCCGCAGTTGATGCGTACGACGGATCAGTACAGGATGGCGAGTTCCCCGGGCGACAAGCGGAGGGCGCCGGCCGCGATGTTCTCCTCCAGGTGGGCGGGGTTGCCGGTTCCTGGGATGGCGAGAACGTTCCCGGACTGGTGCAGGGTCCAGGCCAGCCGGACCTGTTGAGGGGTGACTCCACGGGCGGTGGCGATCGCCTGGACGGCGGCGGAGTGGTCCGCGGCGGCACCCTCTTCCCGGGAGGCGCCGGCGATCGCGAAGAACGGCACGTAGGCGATGTCCCGCTCCGCGCACAGCTTGATCAGCGCGTCCTCGTCGCGTCGCTGGTCGATCGCGTAGCTGTTCTGCACGCACACGACCGGCGCGATGGCGAGCGCCTCTTCGACGTGGTCGGCGCGGACGTTCGAGACTCCGAGCTGACGGATCAGCCCGGCGTCGCGGAGGTCCGCGAGCGCCCCGAAGCGGTCGGCGATCGAGTCCGCGCCGACCTTCTTGATGATGCGGAGGTTGACCACGTCGAGGTAGTCGAGGCCGAGCTGCCGCAGGTTCGTCTCCACCTGAGTGCGTAGCTCGGCCGCGGTGGTCGCCTGGTAGAAACCACGGTCGGCGTGCTCACCTGGTCCGACCTTGGTGGTGATCACCAGACCATCCGGGTACGGCGCCAGCGCCGCGCGGATCAGCTCGTTGGCGTACCGCACCGGCCCCTCACCGACCCCGAGGGTTCCGCCTGGTGACGCGTAGAACGCCGCCGTGTCGATGTGGTCGACGCCGAGTTCCACGGCGCGGCGCAGTACCCGGATTGCCACCGAGCGATCCGGATTCGCGGTGATCCGCATGGCACCGAACCCCATCCGGTTGACGGTGACGTCGCCCAGGGGCCAGGTGCCCGCGGCGGCCGCAGTGTGTTCGATGCTCATTCCTCGATCGCTCCTCGGACGTTGCGTAGGTGCTGGCGGAAGGTCAGGGACGGGTCGGCGGCGCGGGCAGTGAGGTAGGCGGCGAACCTCACCTGCTCACGCAGCGACCGGCCGGCGCGGATCTCGCCGGCCTGGCGGTGTTCGGTGTCGCGGATGGACTCGGCCAGGTCGAACAGCTCCTCGACGCGGTCGGCCGGGACGAAGACCGCTCCGTCCTCGTCCGCGAGTACGACGTCCTCGCGGGTGACCGTCCAGCCGCCGATCGTTGCCGTGGACAACGCGTCGGCCGGTGGCGGGTCGAGACGGAGCGGCCCCGTCGGCAGGGCGCCGAGGCTGAAGACGGGAAGGCCGATCGCGGTGATGTCGACCGTGTCGCGGTGCAGTCCCCAGACCACGATCCCCGCGATGCCGGCGGCCTTGGCCTCGAGGGCGACCAGGTCGCCGACGCACGCCTCGTCCCGTCGGCCGCCGTTGTCCACGACCAGTACGTCGCCCGCCTTGGCGGACTCGAACGCCTCCAGGAACACGTCGACACTGCCCACATGCTGCGCCGGCAACACCCGCCCGGCGACCCGCCCCGTGGCCGCAGCCGTCAACGACACCGTGCGTACCGGCAACCCCGCCCGAAGGCACGCATCCGCCACATGCGCCGTGGTCAACCCCGCGAACCGCTCCAACATCCAGAAACCTCTCTCGAAAGGTTACGAACGACAGGAGGTAGTCCACCACGCCCGGCCAACTCCGGCGTGAACATCCACCCCTCAGCCACGCTGAGCCGACTACTCCTGTCGAAATCGTCGCTCACGACAAGAACGCGAGGATCCCGTCGAGTGCTGGGGCGGTGGTGGTGTCGACGGTGAGGGCCGGGACCGGTAGATCGACCGGCTGGAAGGCGTTGTGGGTCCGCAGCCGGGCCTCGGCGCTGATCTGGGCGTCCTCGTGGGCGGCCCGGCGGGGGTCGGTCGCCGTACGGGCGTTCATCCGGGCCAGCGCGACCTCGGCGGGGACCGTGCAGTGCAGGATGCGTACGTCGGCTCGACCGAGCAGCGGGGCCAGACCCGGGTTCCACAGGCGATCCTGGAACGCCGCCTCCGCGACCACCGTCGTACCGCGGCCGACCAGCAGACCGATCACGTCGAAGAACGTCGACAGGGTCCGCATGGTCAGCGGGTCGCCCGGCCCGGGCACGAACCCGGGAGTCGCGTGCACCATGCCTTCCTTGATCTCGTCCCGGCAGATCGCCGGGCACCCGATCGCGGCCGCCACCCGGTGCGCCAGGATCGTCTTGCCGGTCCCCGGCGGACCACTCACCACAACCAGCATCGGTTTCGACTGCACCGCCGCACCTTAGCGAGCCCCGGCCCGTGATCTCCACCGAACGTAAAGCGGGCGTTCAGGAAATGAGTTGGCCCGCGGCTAGCGTCGTGCCCGGATATGGCTGGAGTGTCCGCGAGACCAGGCTGAGAGTGGACCGGTGACGACGTATTCGGCGCCGTACACAGCGCCGTACGACTGGGAGGCGATGAGCGCGTTCCTCGCCGAGCACGCGATCCCCGGCGTTGAGTCGGTCGAGGACGGCATCTACCGACGGACGATCGCGCTCGACGGCGACCCTGGTCTGCTCGAGATCGTCCCGGGTGGTCCGGATCACCTGCTGCTGCGCGCGCATCTGCTCTACTGGGAAGGCGTCATTCACGTCGTCGACCGTGCGGCCCGCCTGGTCGGCCTCGAGTCCGAGCCGGCCCTCGCGAGGACCCTGCTGTCCAACGACCCGGTGATCGGCTGCCTGATCGCGACCCACCCCGGGCGTCCGCGTCCCCGGCGCCTGGGCCGCGCGCGGAGTGCCGCGATCGCCGTCGTACGGTTCAGTCCGCCGGCGTCTTCCACCCCGCCGGCCCAGGAGACGCCCGCGCTCGTCGTCGCGATCGCGGTGACCCCCGCGGCCTCGAACGCGCGCGCGGAGCCGGCGTCCCATGCGTTCGGCAGGACCAGCGGCGGCTGCGCGTGGAGCTCGCGCAGCCGCCGGGCCAGGTCGGCCTGTGTTGTCACTGGCTCACCAGCAGTTCGTGGTCGATCTCCACGAAGTCCACGATCACGTCCGCGAACCTGCCCGCGATCAGCTCCCTGTACGCCGCCGATCCGGTGTGTTCGTCGTACGCCGCCTGGTTCGCGAAGTGCTCGACGAACAACAGGTAGTCCGGGGTCGCCGGGTCTCGGTGCACCCGGAACGACAGTGTCCCCTCCTCGGCCCCCGGTCCCTTCGGCGCGAACTCCCGCACGAGCTCCTCGGCCGCGGCCTGGTTGCCGTCCTTCAACGTGATCGGAAACACCTGTGCCAGCACTTGATCCTCCTGAGGTCTGGTGGTTGCCCCTCAAGATTCGCCCGCCAGACCACCCCAGGTCCGGCCATATTCGGACCTCTTATATGTCTCACAATCCAAGATGGTATGTCTCAAAAAGCAAGATCTTGAGTTAGCGTGGAGGCTGTCCGCGAGGGCGAAGGAGCCTGGGATGAACAACGTGTACACGCACGGCCACCACGAGTCGGTGCTGCGGTCGCACAGTTGGCGGACCGCGGAGAACTCGGCCGGATATCTCCTTCCCCACCTGCGGCGCGGCATGTCGCTGCTCGACGTGGGCGCGGGTCCCGGGACTATCACCGCCGACCTGGCCCGCCTGGTCGAGCCCGGCCGGACCACCGCGCTGGAAGCGACCGAGGCGGCCATCGACATCACCAAGGCGACCTTCGCCAAGCTCGATGTGCAGGTCGACTTCGCGGTCGGCGACGTCCACGCTCTCGACCTTCCCGACGACACGTACGACGTCGTGCACGCGCACCAGGTCCTGCAGCATGTGGCGGATCCGGTGCAGGCGCTGAAGGAGATGCGGCGGGTCTGCAAGCCCGGCGGGATCGTCGCCGTCCGGGACTCCGACTACCACGGCTTCGTCTGGTATCCGGAGCTTCCCGAGCTGGACGAGTGGATGGCGCTCTACCAGCGGATGGCACGCGCGAACGGCGGCGAGCCGGATGCCGGGCGGCGACTGCCGGCCTGGGCCCTGGAGGCCAGCTTCGAACAGGTCGACGCGACCGCGTCCAACTGGACCTTCGCCAACCCGGAGGACCGCGCGTTCTGGGGCGGCATGTGGGCGGACCGCATCCTGCAGTCCGCCATGGCCGACCAGTCCCGTCGCGCCGGTGTGCCGGAGGAGACGCTCCACGCCATCTCGAAGGCCTGGCAGGACTGGACCGCCCGCCCCGACGGCTGGATCTCCATCCTGCACGGCGAACTCATCTGCACTGCGTGACCGCCAGGCCAGCACAATTGCCGCGATGCCGCTCCGGTCCGGCCGGCCGTCGGCCGGGAGATCAGTTGTGATGGCCTGGAGACGCAAGCACCACGAGATAGCCGTCCGGATCGCGGAGCCACAGCTCCTCGTGCTGCGCGTTCGGGTTCACCTGGATGTCGGTCTGGACGATGACGCCGAGCGCCCGGGCGCGCTCGGCGGCCGCCGGAAGGTCGTCCGTCTCGAACCACACGGCGACGCCGTTGCCCACCGGCTGCGCGGGATCCCCGATCGTCCCGTGGTGATGCCCGACCTCCAGCTTGTGCAGCTGCATGATCAGTACGCCGTCGACTACGAGTCGCTCGTACTCCGGTCCACCATGAGCACTCTCGGCCCCGAGCACCTCGCAGTACCAGGCGCTGCTCTTCTCCACGTCGCTGACTGAGATCAGTGGTTGTGGCCTCATACGTACGACGCTAGGCCGCGCGGAGCTACCGGGTCTTGAACGAATGGGAACGTTGTCGCGAGACCTCGTACAGCACCGCGGTCGCTGCGTTGGCCGCGTTCAGTGAACTGGCCGACCCGGTGATCGGGATCCGCACCAACTGATCGGCGGCCTCTTTCCACGCCGAGCTCAACCCACTCGTCTCGTTCCCGATCAGCACCAGTGCCGGCTGGGTGAAGTCGAAGTCGAACACGTCGACCGGCCCGTGCTCATCGGTGCCCACGACAACGATCGGAACGGCTACCCGCCGTACCCAGTCGAGCACCTCACGATGAGACGGCACCCGGACGGCGGGAACCCCGAAGAGCGAACCGGTCGTCGCCCGCACCGCCTTCGGGTCGTAGACGTCGGCCGCATGGCCGGTGACGATCACGCCATCGGCCCCGAACGCGTCCGCGGACCTGATGATCGACCCGATGTTCCCCGGCCCGGTCGGTCGGTCGAACACCACGCCGAGAAACCTCGGACCCACCGAGATGCGGTCCAGGTCGTCCGGCGGCAGCTCCAGGACGGCGATCAGCTCGGGCGCTGCCTCGTCCTTCTCGCCGAGCTCGGCCAGCAGGTCCGGCTCCATCGCGACCCGCTCCACGCCGGGCAACCGCTGCAACAACTCCTGAGCCCACCGCGACAGCGGCCGGGAGGCGTCCGTGATGACCGTCCGCACCGGCCATCCGTTGTCCACGGCAACCGAAATCGGCCGGACCCCCTGGACCAGGAAGCCGCCGGCCCGTTGCCGCTTGGTCCGGTTGGTCAGACACGCCTGCCACACCTGAAACCGGGCGTTCCGAGCCGAGATCCGCTGCACCGCACCACAGTACTCAGGTCGGAGGTGCCGCCGTCGACTCGCGGACGATGAGCTCGGGCCGGCACAGCGGCGACTGCCCCTGTGTCGGACCCGGGTCGTCCAGCCGAGCGCGGAGCCGACTGAACGCGATGGACCTGCCGAGGGGGAGATCACGCTGCTCACCCCGATCTTCGAGGGCAGCACCGGCAAGCAGTTGCTGGAGGCGAGCTGCTGTCGGCCTTCAAACAGAAGAACCCGGTCAGCCGAGCACG
>Ga0193707_1000886_pt1 | contig 10768 bp, 8 predicted proteins | sample U3c2metaG_FD_143043 | JGI IMG/M metagenome (GOLD analysis project Ga0193707, IMG submission 143043) | Soil microbial communities from a riparian zone of the East river system, Colorado, United States - U3c2 | ecosystem: Environmental > Terrestrial > Soil > Riparian zone | place: USA: East River...
GAGCGGTGCGCCCAGCCGCGTGGCGAACTTCCTCGCCTGCTTGGCGAAGCCCACGTCCGGGGAGACGACGACCAGGTCGTCGGCGCGGCCGATCGCCTCGGCGAGCATCGGCAGGGCGTACAGGTCGTCGACCGGGAGGGTGAAGAAGCCCTGGATCTGCGGCGCGTGCAGGTCCATCGTGACCACCCGCGCGGCGCCCGCCGCCTCGATCGCCTGGGCGCACACCCGCGCCCTTATCGAGACGCGTGGCTCGTCCTTCTTGTCGGCCTTGGCGTAGCTGAAGTACGGCATGAGCACGGTGACCGACGCGGCGCTGGCGCGCTTGAACGCGTCGATCCAGAACAACAGCTCCATGAAGTGGTCGTTGGCCGGGAACACCGTCGACTGCACGACGTAGACATGCCGACCGCGGACGTTCTGGTTCGCCTTGACGAACAGGTTGCCGTCGGAGAAGCGGATGACCTCGCCGGCACCCGGTTCGACGCCCAGGTGCCGGCAGATCGCCGCAGTGAGCCGGCGGCTTCCCGACCCGCCGAACACCAGAAGCTCTTCCATGGTCACCCCCGCCGATGCGACAGCCGCGGTCTGCATGATGTCAGTCTCGGTCGGAAAGCACGACAGCGGCCTCAGCCGTCGTGGAGAGGGCCCCATAGGTCTGGCCGATGTCGATGAGCCGGACGAGACAGCTTCATGACGAGGCCAAACGCCCGGGATTCCGGAACGGCGGAAAGGCAGGTGTGTCGGGTCAGACGTACCGTACGAGCGGCGTGCCTCGGCCGGTCGGCTGTGCGGACGGCCGCCTCAGCTCACGACGTCCTTGGTGCGGAACCGGCGTACCGCCAGGGCGAGGAGCACGATCGCGTACGACGCCGACAGCACCGCGCCCTTGATCATGCCGCTCCACACCAGCTGCGGTTGCAGGGCGTCGGTCCAGGCGAACTGCCAGTGCGTGGGCAGGAACTCCCGCCAGTGCCCGAGCGCGGTGACCGCGTCGATGATGTTGCTCAGGATCACCAGGCCGATCGCGCCGCCCACCGCGCCCAGCGGCGAGTCCGTGGTGACCGACAGCAGGAAGGCCAGTGACGCCACGACCAGTTCGGAGACGAGTGTGTAGGCGACGACGATCAGCATCCGCTTCGCCGCGGTGCCGTCGGACAGGGCCGTGTCGGTGGTCGGCAGCCGCAGCCGCGCCCAGCCGAAGACGTAGATGCCCGTGATCATGGCCATGGCCGGCAGGCTGATCACGGCGAGTGCCGCGAGCGACATGGCGACGATCAGCTTCTGCCGCAGCAGGCGTACGCGGGGTACGGGGGCGGCGAGCAGGTAGCGCAGCGACGCCCAGCCCGCCTCGCTGGCCACCGTGTCGCCGCAGAACAGCGCGACCGCGACCACGAGCAGGAAGCCCACGGAGACGAACAGCGTGAACGCCGTGAAGTTGAGCGCGCCCGTCGTCGCGACGGTGACCAGGCCGGGCGTGTTCGGGTCGTTCCCGGAGGGCGGGCCGCCGATCTTGAACGCGGCGGCGAGCACCCACGGCAGCAGGAGCAGCACCACGAACGCGATCCAGGTACGGCGCCGCCGCAGCTGGCGTACGGCCTCGACGCGCAGCGGCAGGGTGCGGCGCGGGTTGTAGCTCAGGTCCGCACCCCGCCGGCCCGTCGTCGTCTCCGCACCCCGCCGTCCCGTCTCCGCACCCCGCCGTCCCGTTGTCGTCTCCGCGTCGCTCAAGAGTTCTCTCCGATCAGGGCGAGGAACGCGTCCTCGAGACGGCGGTGCGGCATGACCCGTTCGACCGCCACACCACCCGCGACGAGCGCCGTGACCACGACGGACGGTGCGGAGCCGTTGATCCGTACGAGCACCCCCGGCTCGTACGGCGAGGCGTCCTCGATGCCCTCCATCGCGGTCAGCAGGTTCAGCGCCCGGTCGACGTCCGGTGTGCCGATGACGATGGAACCGTCGTGTCCGGCGATCTCGGCCACCGGGCCGGTGGCCACGAGCCGGCCCTTGTGCATGACGACGACGTCGGTGCAGGTCTGTTCGACCTCGGCGAGCATGTGGCTGGAGATGACGACCGTACGGCCCTCGGCGGCGTACTTCACCAGCACCTCGCGCATCTCGGCGATCTGTGGTGGGTCCAGGCCGTTGGTCGGTTCGTCGAGGACGAGCAGGTCCGGCAGGCCGAGCATGGCCTGCGCGATGGCCAGGCGCTGCCGCATGCCCTGGGAGTAGGTGCGCACCGGGCGGCGTACGGCGTCGCCGAGCCCGGCGATCTCGAGCGCCGCCTCGATGTGGCTCTCGCCGCGCCCGGCGGCCCGCCAGTACAGCTCCAGGTTGTCGCGCCCGGACAGGTGCGGCAGGAAGCCGGGACCCTCGACGAACGAACCCAGCCGGGACAGCACCGGCGCGCCCGGGCGTACCGGCTCGCCGAAGATGCGGATCTCCCCGCTGTCGGGGTGGATCAGGCCCATCAGCATGCGCAGGGCCGTCGTCTTGCCCGCGCCGTTGGGCCCCAGCAGGCCGCAGACCTGGCCGCGTTCGACGCGGAACGACAGGTCGTCCACTGCCAGGTGGCCGTTCTTGTACCGCTTGGTCAGCCCGCTGATCTCCAGCGGCGTCGCGGCGTCCGCCCATTCGCCGCCCCGCGCGCGACGCCGGCGCGAGGTCGAGGCGATGAGGATCGCGGCCACCACCGCGATGGCCGGGAAGCCCCAGACCCACCACGGCAGCGGCGCGGCCGGCGTACGCAGCGCAGGGTCGACCGGGACGCTCAGCGGCGACTCGACCGACACCTCGTACGTGGCCGGCCGCGCGGGGGACGTGAAACCCATGTCGGTGGCGCTGAGCACCAGCTGGACGCGATGGCCCGCGGCGAACCGGTAGTCCATGGCCGGCAGCGTCACCTGCCCGGTGCCGTCGAGGTGCAGCGGCGCGGCGATGCGGCGTGCCGGTACGGCCTTGCCGTCAGGGCCGACGTCGTACACCTTGGCGAAGAGCGTGGGCGTGTCCGCGCCGGGGGAGGCCTTCACGCGCAGGCGTAGCCAGGCGGCGCCGGTCAGCTGCACCGGCGTGTCCAGCGGCTCGGAGGCGAACGTCGCGGACTGGCCGGGCAGGTCCACGCCGATGTCGGGCGCGGCGATCCCACCGGCGCCACTGAGGGCGCCGAGCAGGCCGAGGCCGGGCATCGAGGAGATCGACGAGGGTGAGCCCCCGGCGGGGTTCTGGATGGTCGCCTGGTCGCCGCTGAGCGGGATCGTCCGCCGCGTCGCCCCGGAAAGGCCGGGATAGTGCGCGGCGGAGGCGGCGTTGACGATGACCCTCTGGGTGGAGGAGTCGACGCCGCCCGAACGCGTCACGGTGAAGCCGCCGCCCGGTGCTTTCGGCCCGCCCTTGAGGTACTGGTCGAACCAGTCGGTGACCAGCCCGCGTACGCGCGAGGTCTCCGGGTCGCCGCCGTCATGGCCGCCCTGGAACCACACCGTACGCACCGGCGCTCCGGTGATCGCCTTGGCGTTGCGGTCGGACTGGTCGAGGGGGAACAGGGAGTCGGTCTGGCCCTGGACGAGCAGGGTCGGTACGTGGATGCGGCCGGCGACGGAGGAGGGGCTGTCGCGGCGGAGCGTCGCGATGGCCTCCTTCGTAGGCTGTCCGGTCTCGGCCACCTTCTGGTACATCGCGCACAGCGACGGCAGGAACCGTCCACAGGCTGTGGACGACGCTCCGCTCGTGAAGAAGATGCCGGCCCAGGCCTTCTTGAAGACGCCGTTCGAAGCCCCCTTGCCGGTGGCGTCGGGGAACAGCGCGTCGGCGAGGTCGTACCAGGTGATCTGCGGGGCGATCGCGTCGATGCGCTGGTCGTACGCGGCGGACATCAGCGAGATCCCGCCGCCGTACGACTGCCCGGCGACGCCGACCCTCGGGTCGCCCGGGTGGTCGAGGCGGACCTCGGGGCGGCGGGCGAGCCAGTCGACGAGCTGCCGGACGTCTTTCACGTCATAGTCGGGCGAGTCGAGTGTGATCTCCCCGGTGGACTGGCCGAAACCGCGCGCCGACCAGGTCAGGACGGCGTACCCGTGACGGGCCAGGTCCTCGGCCTCCGCGCGTGTGTCGTCCTTGCTGCCGCCGAAACCGTGCGCGAGGAGCACGGCGGGAGCCCGCCCGGAACCGGCCGGTTTGAAAAAAGTCGTGTCGATGGCGATCTTCTGATCGTTCTTCGGCCCGTCCACCACTGATATGCGCTGATCGGTGGAGGTCACCTGTGGCTTGTCATCGACGGTCGCCCAGGTCAGCGCCCCGGCGAGTACGGCCACGACACCGGCGGTCGCCGCCAGCCTTCCCCGTTTCATGTCAAGACCCTATTCGGCGTACCTGATGAGGCGTCTGCGTCCCCACGCGACCGCCTGGTCCGATGCCCTCGCCCATAGTGCGATGATCCCAAGGGATGACCCCAACGTGAGGCGGCGACCGGCCGGCCCCCCTGTGAAAGCGGGCTTTCGGGCGCGTGCGGACAACCTGGACCGGCCCGCGATCGTCCTCATCATGGAGGACGACAGAACGGAGGCCACGATGCGAGGCGCGCGGCGCCCCCACGCACGGCCCGGACTGATCGCGATAGTGATCGCGCTCTGGGTGGTGATCGCGGCGATCGCCCTCACCGGCACGTTGTTCGTCGCCTTCTCCCGGGAACACCCCGTACATTTCGCCGCACCGGTGAAGATCTATCCGGTGACGCAGGAGATCCCCGGCCAGCAGTGCCCGCCCGGCGTACAGGGCGCGATGGGCCAGGGTCCGTCCGGGCCCGTCTGCTACCAGGTGACCACCGGCATCACGCTCAAACGAGTCAACGACCTGCACGTGGAGCGCGCGACGTCCGGCGGCGGGTACGTGGTGTCGCTCAGCCTCACTCCGGCCGACGGCAGGGCCCTGACCCGCCTGACCCGCGCCGCCGCGGGACGGCCGTACGCGCTGACCGTACGCGACCAGGTCGTGGCCGCGCCGAGGGTGGACGCCCCGATCACGAAGGGCCACATCCTGATCAGCGGAAACTTCACCCGCGACGACGCGACCGGCATCGTCGACCGGCTCAAGGGCCGTACGCTCCAGTCGACCTGAGAGCCCTGACCGCCGCCGGGCGGCCTTCCGGTCAGATCGCGCGGAGGACGGGCGTACGCTCGGCGGCCGCGCAGGCGATCATGTCCAGCGCCGCCTGCGACGCCGTGTCGGCCGCGCGGTAGACGATCAGCCGCTGGAGCGCGTCGCGCAACGGGGTCAGCACGTCGTACTGGACCGTGAGCGGGCCGACCCGCGGGTGGAGCAGCGGCTTTTGGCCCTGCCCGTTCACCATGACGTCGCGACGCTCCCACAGCCGGGCGAACTCCTCGCTCCGCGAGGTCAGCGTGCCGACCAGGTCCGAAAGCGCGGTGTCGTCGGGGTGGGCGGCCCACGCCGCGCGCAGGTCGGCGATGCCCTCGCGGATCACGCGCTCGCGGTCGCGGTAGAAGCCGGCGAACGCGGGGTGCAGCACGCACAGCCAGAGCGTGTTGCGCTGCTCGGCCGGCACGTCGCCGAAATCGAGCATCAGCTCGGCCATCTCGGGATTCCAGGCGATGATGTCGAACCGATGGTCGACCAGCATGGCGGGCAGCGGTGACAGCGCGTGCACCAGCTGGGTGAGCGAGCTCGTCTCGCCGCCCGGCTGCCGCCGAGTCGCGGACCAGTGCCGGGTCAGGTCGAACAGGTACACGTGCTCGTCGTCGCTCAGCCGCAGGGCCCGCGCGAGCGCGTCGAGCACGTCCGGGGACGGGCGCAGCCCGCGGCCCTGCTCCAGGCGGATCACGTAGTCGACGCTGACGCCGGCCAGCTCGGCGACCTCCTCCCGGCGCAGGCCAGGGGTGCGGCGCGTGCGCTGCCGCTCGGGAAGGTCGACGTCGGCCGGCGTGAGGCGTTCGCGCCGGGTCCGCAAGAACACCGCGAGTTCGTGGGCCACGTCGACCTTGCCGTCCATGGCCCCGATCCTACGTTCGGCTCCCTGGGAGCGTCAGTCCCAGGATGCGCCTTCCCTTACCCCTGCCGCCCCTGTGCCGGAACCTGGAGCGTACGGGCTGCCCGGCGGCGATGGCCGGGCAGGCGAACGGAACTGAAGGAGATTTTTGTGGCTTCGCTCGATACCTACCGGCTGCTGGGCCGCTCCGGCCTGCGCGTGTCGCCGTTGGGGCTGGGGACCATGACGTTCGGCTCCGACTGGGGCTGGGGTGCGGAGAAGGACGAGGCCCGCCGCATCTTCGACGCGTACGTCGACCGGGGCGGCAACTTCGTCGACACCGCCAACCAGTACACGAACGGCACGGCCGAAGAGCTGCTCGGCGAGTTCGCGCGCCCGCGGCGCGACAGCCTGGTGCTCGCCACCAAGTACACGCTGACGGCCCGCGCGGGTGACCCGAACTCCGGCGGCAACCACCGCAAGAGCATGGTGCGCTCGGTGGAGAACAGCCTGCGCCGCCTGGGGACCGATTACGTCGATCTGCTCTACCTCCACGCCTGGGACTTCACGACTCCGGTCGAGGAGATCCTCCGTGCGATGGACGATCTCGTACGGGCGGGCAAGGTCCTCTACGTCGGCATCTCCGACACGCCGGCCTGGCAGGTCTCGCGGATGCAGGCGATCGCCGACCTGCGCGGCTGGTCGCCCCTGGTCGCCCTGCAGATCGAGTACAGCCTGGTCGAACGGACCGTGGAACGCGACCTGATCCCGATGGCCGCCGAGATGGGACTCGGCGTCATCCCCTGGTCGCCGCTGGCCAGCGGCGTTTTGACCGGCAAGTACACGCGGGCCGACCTGGACCATGGAGGAGGCTCGGCCGAGGCCGAGGGAACCCGCAAGAACGTCGCCGCGGCCAACGGCGCGCTGACCGAACGCGGGCTCGCCATCGCGGAGGTCGTCAAGGAGGTCGCGACCGGCATCGGCGCCACGCCGTCGCAGGTCGCCCTCGCCTGGACGATGCGCGATCCGGGGGTGACGTCGCCGATCATCGGGGCGCGGACGCTCGCCCAGCTCGAGGACAATCTCGGCGCTCTCGACCTGTCGCTGAGCGAAGGCGACCTGGCCGCCCTTGAGAAGGCCAGCGCGATCGAGCTCGGTTTCCCGCATGACTTCCTGACGCTGCCGATGACCCGGCAGGTCATGTTCGGCGACATCCAGGTCGAGGCGGCTTCCTGACCGGCCATCTACGTACGGAGGGCGCCACGCGAGTGTTCGCGTGGCGCCCTCCGTGGATGCGGGTGGTGTCTCAGTCGATGCGCCAGGTGTCGCCGCTGGCGAGGAGGTCGGCGAGGTCGCCGGGTCCTTTTTGTGCGATGGCTTCGTCGAGTTGTTCGCGCATGAGCTCGTTGTAGGTGGGGCGTTGGATTTGGCGGTAGATGCCGATGGGGGTGTGGTCGAAGCTGGGTGAGTCCAGTCGTGACAACGCGAACGCCAGGGATGGGTCTTCGCTGTGCGCGTCGTGTACGAGGATTCCTGGGGTGTCGGCGGGGACGACCTCGATGGACCCGGCCGTGTTGCGGCGCAAGGCTTTGTCGTGGTCGGCGCCGAAGATGATGGGTTGGCCGTGTTCGAGGCGGATGGTGATGTCGTCGCGTTGCTGGGGGTCTTTGAGTGGGGCGAAGGCGTCGTCGTTGAAGATGTTGCAGTTCTGGTAGATCTCCACCAGCGAGGTCCCGTTGTGCTGGGCGGCTGCCCGCAACACCCCTTGCAGGTGTTTGCGATCCGAGTCGATCGTGCGGGCGATGAAGGAGGCTTCAGCGCCGATGGCCAGGGAGATCGGGTTGAAGGGGGAGTCCAGGGATCCCATGGGGGTGGATTTGGTGATCTTTCCGACTTCGGAGGTGGGGGAGTATTGGCCTTTGGTGAGGCCGTAGATCCGGTTGTTGAACAACAAGATCTTGAGGTTGACGTTGCGGCGCAGGGAGTGGATCAGGTGGTTCCCGCCGATGGAGAGGGCGTCGCCGTCGCCGGTGATGACCCAGACCGATAGGTCGGGGCGGGAGGAGGCCAGGCCGGTGGCGATGGCGGGGGCGCGTCCGTGGATGGAGTGGAACCCATAAGTGTTCATGTAGTACGGGAAGCGGGAGGAGCAGCCGATCCCGGAGATGAACACGACGTTTTCGCGTTTGAGGCCGAGCTCGGGCAGGAACCCTTGGACGGCGGCCAGGATGGCGTAGTCACCGCAGCCGGGGCACCAGCGGACTTCCTGGTCGGTTTTGAAGTCCTTGGCTTTTTGTGGCTCGGGGTCTTTGGGGACCAGAGCGAGCGGGTCACTCATGAGTTGATCACGTCCTGGATGACGTCTTGGAGTTCAGCGGCCTTGAACGGCAGGCCACGGACACGGTTGTAGCCGATCACGTCCACGAGGTACCGGCCGCGGAGCAGCAACGCCAGCTGCCCCAGGTTGATCTCGGGCACCACCACCCGCGAATACGAACGCAGGACCTCTTCGATGTTGGCCGGGAACGGATTCAAATGCCGCAAATGCGCCTGAGCGACCTTCCCGCCCGCAGCCCGCACCCGCCGCACGGCGGCGGTGATCGCACCGTAGGTGCCACCCCAGCCCAGCACCAGCACATCGGCTTCCCCACTCGGGTCGTCGACGGCCAGGGGCGGGATGTCGCGGGCGATGCCATCGACCTTGGCTTGGCGCAGCCGGACCATCAGATCATGGTTGGCCGGGTCATAAGAGATGTTCCCGGTCCCATCGGCTTTTTCGATCCCGCCGATCCGGTGTTCCAGGCCGGGGGTGCCGGGGATGGCCCAGGGGCGGGCCAGGGTGTCGGGGTCGCGTTTGAACGGCAGGAACTCCTCCCCCTCCACCGCGGTCGCGAACCCCGGCGTGATCTCGGGGAGGGAGTCGACCGAAGGGATCTGCCAGGGTTCGGACCCGTTCGCCAGGTACCCGTCGGAGAGGATGATGACGGGGGTGCGGTACTTCACCGCGATCCGCGCCGCCTCGATCGCGGCGGCGAAACAATCCGACGGCGTGCACGGGGCGATCACCGGGACGGGGGCTTCGCCGTTGCGGCCATACATCGCCTGCAACAGGTCGGCTTGTTCGGTCTTGGTCGGCATCCCTGTGGAGGGGCCGGCCCGTTGCACGTCGATCACGATCAACGGCAGTTCGGTGGCGACACCCAGGGCGACGGTCTCGCTTTTGAGTGAGATCCCGGGCCCGGAAGTGGTGGTGACGCCGAGGGATCCGCCGAAGGAGGCGCCCAGGGCGGCGCCGACAGCGGCGATCTCATCCTCGGCCTGGAACGTGCGCACCCCGAACCGTTTGTGCTTGGACAGCTCATGCAAAATATCCGAAGCCGGAGTGATCGGGTAAGAACCCAGGAACACCGGCAGGCCCGACCGGCTGCCGGCGGCGACCAGACCATAGGCCAGGGCCATGTTCCCGGAGATGTTGCGATACAGGCCCGGTGGCAGCGTGGCGGGTTTGATCTCATAAGAGACCGAGAACGACTCGGTGGTCTCCCCGAAACTCCAGCCCGCCTGGAACGCGGCGATGTTCGCCTTCATGATCTCGGGCTTCTTGGCGAACTTCAACTCCAAGAACCGCACCGTCGCATCGGTGGGGCGGTGATACAGCCAGGACAACAGGCCGAGCGCGAACATGTTCTTCGCCCGTTCGGCGTCCTTCTTGGAGATATCGAACGCCTCCAGCGCCTTGACCGTCATCGACGTCAACGGCACCGAATGCACCCGGAACTCATCCAGCGACCCGTCCTCAAGCGGACTCGACCCGTAGCCGACCTTGGCCAACGCCCGCTTGGAGAACTCATCGGTATTCACGATCAGATCCGCACCACGCGGCAGATCGGCCACGTTCGCCTTCAACGCCGCCGGGTTCATCGCCACCAGCACGTTCGGCGCATCACCCGGCGTCACGATGTCATGATCAGCGAAATGCAACTGAAAACTCGACACCCCCGGCAACGTCCCCGCCGGCGCCCGAATCTCCGCCGGAAAATTCGGCCACGTCGAAAGATCATTACCAAACGCCGCAGTCTCCTGAGTGAACCGATCACCCGTCAACTGCATACCATCACCAGAATCACCAGCAAAACGGATGACTACGCGATCGAGTTGCTGGACTTTCTTGACCGGTTGTGGATCCGTTTCCACGGCGGCGCTCCTCCTCGCCCGCGGGTCACCGATCGCCGGTTGATACGGCGAACACCGCGGTCAGAACTGTCGCCAAACTACGTTCTGCCGCGGTGTCCCAACAATGGCAAGGCCATAGCACCTTATGGTGCGCTCACTTCGGCCGCTGATGCATGTGTTGCCGGGCCATTTCCCCGATCTCCCGCACGGTCTCCTCGTCGACCCGCATGATGCGCGCGATCTCGGTGTAGGAGACCTTGAAGGCGTCGTGCAGCAGGAAGATCGTACGCGCCGTGTGCGGAAGCGAGCCCATGATCTGGACCATGCTGTCCGTCAGCGACTCGGCGAAAAGATCTTCCATCCCCTCCTGGTCGGCCAGTAGATCGATGGGGACGTCCTCGGTCAGGTTCCACTGTTCGTTGAGCCTTTTGATGAGCTCGGCTGGGTCATCCGGATCGTGCGGCGAATCGGGAGGGGGCAAGGTCACCGTTACCGACCCCTTTGGTGTTGGCGAAGTAGGGGCCGGCCGCCGGCACCTCCGCATCCTCGGCTCCGGCGGCCTGGCCTTCGTGACGGTGGGGCGGCTCAGTGCTGTTCATCGGGTTCGTCGCCGGT
>Ga0193707_1000889_pt1 | contig 10755 bp, 12 predicted proteins | sample U3c2metaG_FD_143043 | JGI IMG/M metagenome (GOLD analysis project Ga0193707, IMG submission 143043) | Soil microbial communities from a riparian zone of the East river system, Colorado, United States - U3c2 | ecosystem: Environmental > Terrestrial > Soil > Riparian zone | place: USA: East River...
ATGAACAGGTCGGTAAGATTGAAAAACTGGTTTCGTTTCCGGAAGGTAAGGCACCTGATGTTGAACAAGTGCGAAAGATCAACCAGGCGGTCGGCAAGCTGATGGAGGAAATAGAAAGCAAAGAAGTACCAAAATGAATCAGAGCTTGCTCATTTCATTGTCGGTTCTTGTGCTGGCTGTCAGCGGCATTATGCGCGGAGACACAGACCTCGAGGTGCAGGCGCGCAAAGACGCACTCGACCTTGCGGCGGCGTTTTCAAACGACGGCTTCAAGGTCCGAGACGGATATTGGTGCGGGGTTGCTAAACCGCATGATCACTCGCTAGTCGCGGTGAATCTCTACGCAGGAAACCAGTATTGGTTCTCGGCTGGTGCTACGGAACCGGCAAAGAAAATTGCAGTCACCGTCTATGATGAGATGGGAAAACAGGTCACTACGGATAGTTATGACAATGGAGAAAGAGCTGCGGCCGGTTTCGCGCCGTCAAACAGTGGTCAGTACTTTGTCTCGGTCGATCTGATTGAAGGCGAGCAAGGCAGCTTTTGCCTGGTGTATTCGTACAAGTGAACGCTGGTAATGTCATCCTGACCGTAGCGAAGCGGAGTCGAAGGATCCCGTGATTGTCAGCTTTGCCGCTTCGCAACGGAATATCTCGACTCCGCTCGACATGACGGGTTGGTCATGACTTCGCTCCAGGTTTTCTATGAGGGAAATGTTCAGGGCGTCGGGTTTCGCTGGACCGTGCGTCACGCCGCCACAGGTTTTGATGTAACAGGCTGGATCCGCAATCTGCCGGATGGGCGCGTGGAACTTCAGGTTAATGGAGAAGAAAATGAGGTGCGCGCGTTTCTCGATCGCATCGCACAGGGGGAGCTTCACTCGCTGATTCACGAGCAAACGGAGAACAAATTGGAGAAACCGGTTACAGCCCGCGGCTTTGAAATTCGCCATGACTGACTCGCCGCGCCGTGGCCGCGCTGAGGCGGATCCAGCGGTCGCGGTTCACAGCCTAACGAAAATATTTTCCGTTCCTTTACATCCCGCTCGCGGGATTGTCGCCGTGAAGGACCTCAACCTTCGGATTGAACCCGGCGAAGTATTTGGGTTGCTCGGACCGAATGGTTCCGGCAAAAGCACAACTCTCAAAATAATTCTCGGGCTGGTTTCGCCAACGCGTGGCCGCACGGAAATTTTTGGGCGTGACAGTCGTCTCGTGGAAAGCCGGGAAGCCGTCGGTTTTCTGCCGGAAAATCCATACTTCTATAAATATCTTAGCGGAGAAGAAACGCTGCGTTTCTTTGGGCGCCTTTGTGGACTGCGCGGCGCTCGCCTCAAGGAACGGATCAACGAACTGCTCGAACTCGTTGGCTTGACCAGAGCGCGCAAACGGCGACTGGGCACCTATTCCAAGGGCATGTTGCAACGCATTGGCCTTGCGCAGGCATTGATTCATGATCCCAGATTGGTCGTGCTGGACGAACCGACCGCAGGTGTCGATCCCGCAGGTTCACGGGAGATTCGTGATTTGATTCTCGACCTGAAGCGCCGCGGAATCACGGTGCTGCTTTCGTCGCATTTGCTCGCGCAAGCGCAGGAAATTTGTGACCGGGTTGGCATTCTCGCAGATGGCGTGTTGGTACGCGAAGGGCATCTGCGGGAATTGATCGCGATTGAAAATCAAACTGAGCTCGTCATTGCCGACGCGTCCACTCAGCTCGTCAACGAAATCGAATCGATCATCAACCGGTCAAACGCAAAGCTGGTCGAACGTCGAAAATCGACGACCACGCTGGAGAGGTTGTTCCTGGAGGCCACAACCAAGAATGACGACGGAATGACGAAGCCGACATGACGAACATAGAAAACGCTCCAACGCTTCAACGCTTTAGCGCTCCAACGCCGGCGAAGCCGCATCGCCCTTTCTCTGTCCCGCGGATCCTCGCCATCACATTCAATACGCTCACTGAGCTGACACGCTTAAGAGTCTTTTATGTGCTCCTTGTTTTTGCGTTGCTTTTGATCGGCAGCTCGATCTTCATGGCGCAGTTCTCTTTTCAACAGGAGTTTCAAATCCTGAAAGACGTATCGCTCGGCGCGATCTCGATTTTTACTTCTCTGCTGGCGATCGTTGCGACTGCGCGACTGCTTCCTCAGGATATCGAAGACCGCACCGTTTACACCATCCTCGCCAAACCCGTGCCCCGCTTCGAATACGTGCTCGGGAAAATTACCGGCGTCCTTCTGCTGCTGGCAATCAGCACGCTGGTGATGAGCGCAGCGTTTTTAGTGGTGTTGTATCTGCGCGAACAAGCTGTGATTCACGCGACGTTGAGCCAAATGGCCGGTGCACCGCCTGAACAACTTGCCGACGCGCTCCGCGCAATCCGCTCTTCAGCCATCAACATCGATATCTTTCCCGGAATCATCATCATTTACCTGAAGGCATGTTTGCTTGCGGCGCTCACGCTCTTCGTCTCGACATTTGCCACCACGAACATTTTCACAATTGTGGTAATGGCTTTCATTTATTTCATTGGTCATTTGCAGGCGACTGCGCGCGAATATTGGCTACAGGAACACAGCAGCGGGCTGCTTACCCGGGTCTTTCTCGCGATCGTGGCCCTACTGTTTCCGGACCTGCAGGCGTTCAACCTGGTGGACGATATCGTCGCCGGCACGGCTATTTCATTGGCGCTCTTCATTAAGACAGCGCTGCTTGGGATCTTCTACACGACGATCTACACGCTACTGGCGGCGTTCGTATTCTACGGAAAAGAATTATGATACGGCTTCTTGTCGCGCTGGCGATTTTGTTTGCCGTGGGGGGCATCAAATTGCCAATGGAACGCGACCTCGCGACGCTGCATCGCCAGGAACATTTTCGCGGCGTCGAATTTAACCTCGATCTTCGCGAAAAGCTTGGGCAACTCGGTTTCGTTGCTGCCTTGAGTGGATTTCGGGCGATCGTCGCGGACGCGCTTTTCATCCAGGCGCATGTCGCATGGGAACGCACAGAATGGGGGCGGATCTTGTTATTGTTCCGGCACATCACAACGCTGCAACCCCGGGTGCTTCTGTTTTGGGACACAGCGGCGTGGCACATGGCTTGGAACGCAAGCGTGGCGGCCATGAACGACCGGACTCAGCCGCGGCTTGCGCTGCGAGTCAAAGCACAGCGCGAATATTTCGCGCTCGGAAAAAACTTCCTTGAACGCGGAATAAAAAATAACCCTGATCGCCCTCAGCTCTATGAAGCGCTCGCCCGGCTGTACAAGGAGAAATACAAGGATCACCAGCGTGCTTCCGAGTTTTACGCCAGGGCAGCGGCCGTGCCGGATGCAGCGACGTTCGACCGGCGTTTCTCAGCCTACGAGCTTTCCTACTGCGAAGGGCGTGAACGCGAGGCGTATGAACGCTTGCGCGGCCTGTATGATGAGGGGGAACAGGAACGGCTGCCGACTTTGATCGCGCGGCTGAAATTTCTCGAAGACAAACTCACGATCCCGCAGGATCAGCGGATTCCGGATAAAGTCCCTGTCGGCAAATAATCAAAAGGCTGAGCCGCTTGAAGGGTTAAACTAGCTTGCGATGTGTCGAGCTCGCCCCGATACGATCGGTCGGGCGAGCAGCGGCGTCGAAGTGCAGACAGAGCATCTCGGCGTCTTCTTGGCGGGCATTGCTTCCTCAGCACAATATGAGACTAAGGTCTAATATCCGAGCGTTAAATCTTACGAGCGTCCGGGCGATTTCGTTGTAAGGTTGTGACTTTTTAACGACTGAACAAGGCTCTATGCGCTTCGCAATTTTCAGCGATGTTCACGCCAATCTCGAGGCGCTGGAAGCTGTACTGGCCGACGCGCGCAATCGCAAATGCACGCGCTTCGTGTGTCTGGGCGATGTGGTCGGCTATAACGCCAACCCGAGAGAATGCGTGGAAGTCGTTCGGGAACTGGATTGTCCGGTCGTGAAAGGCAATCACGACGAAGCGGCGTCGCGCCTCACGCCTCCCTGCGATTTTAATGAAATCGCAGAGCGTGCCATCGCGTGGACCCGGGACCGTTTAGCGGACCAGGACAAGGAATGGTTGCGCGCATTACCGCTGCAGTCGCGTGTGCACGATTTCACCATCGTGCACGCCACGCTCGATACGCCGGAGCAGTGGGGCTATGTTTTTAACAACCTCGATGCGGCTGCGAGCTTTACCTATCAACGCACCAACGTTTGTTTCTTTGGACACACGCATGTGCCCATGGTGTTTGTTCGGGACGAAAGTGTCAGGCGGGAAAGGGTCGAGTACGTTCGCATCGAGCCAGCCAAAAAGTATTTCATCAACATGGGCAGTGTGGGGCAACCGCGTGATGGAAACTGGCGCGCAGCGTACTGCATTTACGATACGGAGAATAACCTGGTCCAACAGTTTCGCGTAAAATATGATCTGGCGGCCGTGCAAAAGAAGATTGCTGAAGCAGGTCTGCCGCGGCTCCTGGCCGAGCGGCTTGCGATTGGAAGATAGGATCAGCGCGCCAGATCCGGATTTGCTTTGGCAACGCGTTGAGGACAACGCGATCCACCTCTGCTAAAGGTGGATCGGCTTCTCTGAAGACGATGGCGTACGAATCGCCGAAGGCGCAATAATTTGAACATCCACTTTGAACCCCAAATCGATCCTAGTCATCCAGCCGGGTCCGGTTGGTAGCATCGTCCATACGCTGCCCGCAATCGCGTTGGTTCGTGAAGCACATCCTCGCGCGGCGATTACTTGGGCCATCAATCCGGAGCTTGCTCCTCTGCTCCGTGGAAATCCTGATGTGGATCATGTTTACCTTATGCCGCGTGGTGAGTTTCGAGGTCTCGGCGCACCGAAGGGTTTACTGACGTGGCTAAACAAGACTCGAGAGCTCCGACCCGACCTTGTGCTCGATTTCGACGGGCTTCTACGCAGTGCGCTTTTTGCAAAAATTACTGGCGCAAAAGAAATCAGCGGGATGAGTAATGTCTTCGCTGGGGGGACCTGGTTTTACGACCGCGTCGCCCAAGTCGATCGTCGCAGTCATGCTGTTGAGCGCTACCTTACGTTGGCGGAATCCGCTGGCGCCTCGGCCGGCGAATCCCTTCGATGCTCAGTTCCAAGTGGCGATCCACTACCGCGCTTCGATGCGCACCCGCCGTTCGTTCTTCTTCACCCTTTCGCCCGTGGGCAGGATAAATCGCTCTCAAAGGGAGTGATCGAGGAATTTTGCCGCGCGCTCGCGCCAACCCGCGTGGTAGTTGTAGGACAATCACGTCCTAAAATTAATACACCGGAAAATTGCGTCGATCTGACCAGGCAAACTTCACTGCTTCAGTTGATCTGGCTTATTCGGGTCGCGCGATTTATCGTAAGCGTGGAGAGCGGCCCAATGCACATTGCTGCGGCTGTCACAGGCAACTTGTTGTCCATCCACACCTGGAGTGATCCGCGCCGCATCGGTCCTTATAATCCCGATGCCTGGGTGTGGAAACACGGTCAACTCTTCCGCGTCGGCGAACTTGAAACTGCGAAGATCCGAAAACGCGGCCGTCGTTTCAGACGCAAAGATGCTGCATCCGTAGTCGAATTGATTCGTCCGCTGGTGCCTATCGATCCAATGGTCGCTTAGCGGGTTTCAATTGGTACTGCCCTCCGTGTGTCCAGGAAGTTTTCTATCTTACCTGATTGTTTGTCGACATTGACCTCGTACAAGTTCTTTCGCTTGCTTGGGAGCGGCAATCCACGTCTAATGTTGAGCTCGGTTCAGTGCCGCCTCGCGGGTTATGCTCGATCGAGTGTCTACGGTAAACCACTGGGACGATGTATGTGTGTGCAACTGCACAGCAGAAGCATTACTAGCAGAACAGGCGCTAGAGTACCGTTCGACCCGTTCTAATCAGCGCGTTCGCTCATGGATTACAAATTCGGCAAGCGCCAAATCGCGCGGATAAGTGATTTTGAAATTTAAGTCCGTGTTTGGAACCAGAATGACCTTGCGCCCAAGCCGCTCGACCGCTGAGACCTCGTCAGTTACCGAAGCATTCTCCGAATAAACAGCTCTATAAGCATCTTCGATCAACCGCCACTCGAAAACCTGCGGCGTTTGCATAGCATAGAGCTGATGTCGATCCACTGAGCCGGTAACAAGAAATTCGGCGTCAGCGTATTTAAGCGTGTCACTAATTGGCTCAGCCAGACTGGCAGCAGCATGTATCCGGCATTGCTCGAAGACGCGCTCGATTTGTTCCGCGGTGATTAGTGGGCGCGCTGCATCATGGATAGCCACGTATCTTGCCGTTGCCTCGAGATGATCTAGGCCGGCCCGGACGGAATCCTGACGATGTTTTCCGCCGGTTATGATCGACCGAACCTTTTTGAGTTTTTCATCGCAGACGATCTTTTTTATTTCAGCCAGTCGATCTTCGCGTGCGACGACAATGATTCCGCCGACGCACCCGGCGCCCTCAAATGCGTGGATGGTATGGGCGATAACCGGTCTGCCGGCGATCGTCGCAAACAATTTGTCGAAACCCATGCGACGACTGTCACCGGCGGCGACGATGATGGCTGTTAGCATAACTGCCACGTTGAAGCGTTGAAAGGTTGAACCGTTGAAGCGAAGAACGTCACTTTAACGCTTAAAGGCTTCATCGCCTTAACGCGTCACGACAACTGTCGCGCCACTTCCGCGCTGAGCGCCTTGCCGTCAACGCGACCGGCTACTTTCGCCTGCAACGCTTTCATCACGGCACCCATTTGCGCTCGCGAGGTTGCGCCTGCTTCGGCAATTGTTTCGCGCACAATCTTCGAAACTTCATCGGGGCTCATTGGCTGCGGCAAATATTCGTTTAAGATCGAGAGTTCCTCTTTCTCCTTTTTCGCCAGTTCTGCACGGCCGCCTTTTTCAAAGCTCTCTATCGAATCCTGGCGTTGCTTCGCCTGCTTGCGGATGACCTGCGCCGCCTCTGCGTCGCTCAACTCGGCTTCGGCACCTGATTTTGCAATGGCCGCGTATTTCAATCCTGACTTAAGCATGCGCAGGGCGCCCAGCTTTGTGGCGTCCTTCGCGCGCATCGCCTCTTTCAGGTCAGCGTCCACACGTTCTTGCAATGTCATGCAGAGAAACTACGTAGCCAGGGCTAATTGTCGATTTAGAGGCATCATCACAAGAAATATTCGCAATCCAAAAAGCGACGCGAGGACGCGAATTCTGCTTGCTGGAGAGCACAGGCTGGCAGCCTGTGCTCCCCAGAAGAAGACGCGTTCTGTGAAAGAATGCGCGGCTACAACAGTCTTTCAGCTGCTATCCGCACAGACTCGACATCAGCAACCGACGTCACATCGACGCCTTTGAGAGTGCGCCGCAATAAGCCTGCCAGCACCCCGCCGGGTCCTAATTCCACGAAGAAATCGCACCCAAGCGCAGCAAGCCGCTCCATGCAATCGAGCCAACGGACTGTGCCGGTGACCTGGTCCTGAAGAGTGCGACGAATTTCAACCGGTGTTCTCACTTCGTCGCCTGTCACATTGCTGATTACAGGAAAAGACGGCGGTTGCATCGGAACGTGTTGGAGCACGGCACCAAGCTTCTCATACGCGCTTTCCATCAAGCGGGAGTGATATGCACCGGCAACATTGAGCATCGTTGCACGACGAATCCCGTATTCCTTCGCAACGCCGACCGCAGCTTCAACTTTGGCCAGCTCACCTGAAATCACAATCTGCCCCGGAGCGTTGATGTTTGCCACATCGACGTCTTCATCAGCGGCCAGTTGTCTGACGATATTTTCTTCCGCGCCAATCAATGCCGCCATCCCGCCGGATGTTTTCTCGCATGCCTCGTCCATCAATTCGCCGCGCCGCTGCACAAGCTGCAAGCCATTTGCAAAATCGAACGTCCCCGCCGCGGCGTGCGCGGTCATTTCGCCTAACGACAAGCCCGCCGCGCCGCCGATGGGAAAATTGCCGGCAAGTTCACGCAGGACCGAGAAGCATGCGAGCCCGTGGACAAAAAGTGCAGGCTGACAATTCGACGTCTTGGTCAGATCTTCAATAGGTCCGTTCCATGCGATTTCGCTCAGCTTCCGCTCGAGAACGTCATCCGCTTTCTGGAACAGGTTGGCTGCGGTGGGAAATTGTTCCGCAAGGTCGCGTCCCATCCCGACGGTTTGTGCGCCCTGGCCAGCGAAAAGCAGCGCGATTTTTTTTGGCATAGCCCTCAGTTAACGCGCTTCGCTGCCTAACGCGAGGGAGTTCTGTTTCTGGCGGGCACAGGCTGGCAGCTTGTAGCAGTCGGCTGCTAGCCGACTGCCGGCGTTCCACTCGCAATGTGTTTGCTATGCGTTGTTCGCGGCAAGCTGCAGCGAACAACAGGCTGGAAGCCTGTGCTCCCAAGAAATGCGCGTGCGCTACACAACCGAAATTGCTTGCGCGCGCTGGCTCACTCGCCAGCGTAAATGTTATCGGTTTTGTCCGCGCGAGGCGGGTAACCTATGTAACCTTGTACTTCTCCCATGCCTTTTACGACGCGCGAAATTGAATCACCTGATCCCGTGACGCGAGTAGTCGCGGCGGACGCGGAGCTGCGGCACACAGACGATGACGACATCGGCGAAAAGATGGTCCTTAATATGGGGCCATCGCACCCGGCCACTCATGGGGTATTGCGACTCGTGCTCGAACTCGATGGCGAGATCATTACCAAAGCCACGCCGGACATCGGTTTCCTGCATCGTGGTGATGAAAAGATTGCCGAGAACATGCAATACAACCAGTTCGTGCCTTATACCGATCGGCTGGATTATCTCGCACCGCTATCGAACAATGTCGCTTACGCGCTTGCTGTCGAAAAATTGATGGACTGGGAAATCCCGCCGCGCGGGAAAGCCATTCGCACCATTTGTTGCGAAACGTCCCGGATCTCCTCCCATTTGATGGGCCTGGGAGCCATGGCTCTGGACCTGGGCGCGATGACGGTCTTTTTGTACACGTTCACCGAACGCGAGAAACTTTATAATCTTTTCGAGCTGTTAACCGGGGCCCGCTTCACCACCTCGTACACGCGGGTAGGCGGACAGATCCGCGATCTTCCGGAGAACTTTATTCCTCAGCTCAAGAACTTCCTCGATGGATTCATTCCGAGCCTAGACGAGTGCGATAAATTGCTCACGCGTAATCGCATCTTTGTCGATCGAACAAAAGACATAGGCGTGATCTCGAAGGAACGCGCAATTGCTTATGCCATTTCGGGGCCAAATTTGCGCGGCAGCGGGATCGAGCACGATTTGCGGCGCAAACACCCCTATCTCGACTACGAGCAATACGATTTCGACGTAGTTATCGGTAGCACTGGAGATTGCTATGACCGCTACTTAGTACGAATCGAGGAAATGCGCCAGAGTGTGCGGATCCTGCGTCAGGCAATAGACAAATTGCCAGGCGGCCCCATCAACGTCGCCGATTGGAAAAACATGGCGCCGCCCAAATCGCACGTCATGACCAAGATGGAAGAGTTGATCCATCATTTTATCGTGGTGACCCAGGGACTCGATGCGCCGCCGGGCGAGGTCTATTTCGCGGCGGAAAACCCAAAGGGCGAGCTAGGCTTTTACATCAACAGCAGAGGCGGGGGCGTACCTTATCGCCTGAAGATCCGAGCGCCGTCATTTGTGAACCTAAGTATCCTGTCTGAGCTTCTGCCGGGTTGCATGGTGAGCGACGTACCAGCCGTGCTCGGGAGTCTGGACTTCGTCATGGGGGAGTGCGACAGATGAACATGCTGCGATCCATTTCTCGATTTTTGCTCGTACTCGTGCTCGCGCTGGGCGTTTCGTGCACTCCGGGCAAACGCATCACGAAAGCCAATGTGGAAGAGGTCGAAGAGGGGATGTCGAAGAAACAAGTGGAATCAATTCTGGGGCACCCGACCTCCATCGCCAATGAAGATCTCGTTATCATGAAAAAAACGACCTACGTTTACCGGCAAGGCAAAGACTCGGTGACGATTGTTTTCAAAGACGACAAGGTGCAATCGAAGGAGAGCACATTGTCCAATTAGATCTCGCGCTATCGTGGACTCGACGAACACGCGTGTTCCAGCCGAGTTAGAGCGGAAAATGGATGCGGCAATCGCGCGTTACCCGCATGAGCACCGGCGCAGCGCGGCGATGCCGCTGCTTCACTTATGGCAGGAACACTTCGGTTTCATCAGCGATGACGCCGTAACCTGGATCGCTGCGAAGCTCGGGCTCCAGCCGATCAACATTCTCGAGCTGGTTACCTTTTACCCGATGTTTCGCCAGGAGCCTGCGGGCAAGACGCACATCCGCGTCTGCCGCACGCTCAGCTGCGCAATGGCGGGCGGCTTTCAGTTGATGGAAAATTTATGCGCGGCGACTGGAATTAAGCGCGAACACCAAGGCGAGGGAACGCACAATCCCATTTCGGTTAGCGCCGATGGAAATTACAGCGTCGAGTTCGTTGAGTGCCTTGCCAGCTGCGGCACCGCGCCCGTTTGCATGGTAAACGAGGAGCTGCACGAAAACGTTGGCCCCGATTCCGTGACGGAGCTTTTCCGAAATCAAACCCGACAAATCGGACATCGAACCCCTCCGCACCCCCTGGAGCGTCGGTTGATTTTTAAGAACCTCGGACACGACGATTGGACCACAGACATCGACTGTTATCTGCGTGCTGGAGGTTACGAGCAATTGAAGCAAGCCCTACCGATGTCGCGTGCCGAGAT
>Ga0193707_1000891_pt1 | contig 10751 bp, 8 predicted proteins | sample U3c2metaG_FD_143043 | JGI IMG/M metagenome (GOLD analysis project Ga0193707, IMG submission 143043) | Soil microbial communities from a riparian zone of the East river system, Colorado, United States - U3c2 | ecosystem: Environmental > Terrestrial > Soil > Riparian zone | place: USA: East River...
CGTCAGGCCCGCACCCGGTTTTCAGCGGGCGGATTCGGCCTCGCGGATCTCGGCGGTCAGCTGCTGGACCGTGATCCGGAGCGCCTGCTCGGCGTCGATTCCGAGGCCTCGAGCCTCCCGTACCAGCCCCAGAAGCTCACGGCCGATGCGGTCAGCATCATCAGCAAGCTCGGACACCGGCGACTCGGCGGGCAGGACCTTCGCGGCGCGGCCGAGCACTTTGTCGGCGAGAGCCAGCGCGGGGAGGGCCAGGGGAATGCCTTCCAGGGCGGACGAGCGCTGCTTCTCGGCGGCCTTGATGGTTTCCCAGTTGGCTTCGACCGCTGCCGCGTCGGCCGCGTCCACCGTCCCGAAGACGTGCGGGTGGCGGCGGATGAGCTTCTCGACGATGCCGCCGGAAACGTCGTCGATCGAGAAGCCCTCGTCGAGGTTCTCCTCGGCGATGCGGGAGTGGAAGGCGACCTGGAGGAGGAGGTCGCCGAGCTCCTCGCGCAGATGGGCGCGGTCGCCGGTGTCGATGGCTTCGAGGGTCTCGTAGGATTCCTCGAGGAGGTACTTCGCCAGGCTCTCGTGGGTTCGTTCCTGATCCCACGGGCAGTTGCGGCGGAGGCGGTCCATGACCCGGACGAGGTCGATCAGGCGGGCGCCGGGTACGTCGTACGAGCCGTGCAGGATCTCTACGTCGAACGGCGGGCGCGGGTCCCGGGTCAGTTGATCGGCGACCACGCGGAGCAGGTCTGGTTCGCCGTCGTCGCCGACGAGCCAGGCAAGCCGGCGGCCTGAGGCGGCCGCGGTCGCGAGCCAGGTCCAGTGGTCGGCGACGGAGCCGTCGACCTGGGTGACGGGCAGGCCGGAGCCGACGAGGGCCTGGACGTCCGGGCGGGACGGACCGGCCGAGGCGCCGATCTCGTCGGCGGTGCCAAAGGCCTGCCAGGCGGCGCGGGTGAGCAGGCCTGGTGCCACCCGCGGGCTGCTCAGGACGACCGTGATCCCGCCCGTGGTGTCACCAGGCATGCGGCGGCCTCAGCCCTGGCCCTGTTGTTGCTGCTGCTGGGCCTCGGCGGCTTCGCGCTTGGCCTTGGCCTGGTCGGACTCCTGCGACAGCGAGCCGGAGACCTTGCCGTCGATGGCACCGTCGGTCCACTGGCCGAAGCGCGGCGCGATGGTGACCTTGATGCTCTTCGACGCGTCCTTGACCGCGGCCATACCGGCCTGCTGCTTCTGCTGCGCCGCGGGGTCGTCGATGCCGGCGCCACCGCCGAGCTTGATGGTGGTGACGGCGGCCGCGGCGACCTGGTTCAGGAAGTCGCGCGAGATCGCGTTCTCCTGGAACTTCTGGAACGACGCCGCGTCACTGACCACGAGATGCGCAGCCGCCGCGGTCTCCGCGTCGCTGACCGTGATCGACCGCCGCTGGCGGATCTGCGCGACCAGCGCGTTGTTCACCATCTCGTTCAGCGTGACGCTGGTGGTGAAGTCCTGGCCGAGCGCCGTGGTGACCGCGCGCGAGGTCTTGTCGAGGTCGCCGACGCTGATCTCGGTCTTGCCGACCACCGCCGCCGCGCCCGGGTGCGTACCCGCCGCGCAACCACCGGCCAGCAGCACCACGGCCGCCGCCACACCGAGGGCCCGAAGCCGTCGCCCTCTGATCAGCGCTGTGCTCACCGAATCTCCTCGTTTCGTCTCTTCAGGTTCATGCCGGCACCCCGACCGGTTCGGCGATCACGTCGTCGATCAACCGGGCGCACCACCGCAGCAGCTCCTGGTCGCGGAGCGGCTGACCGGCGACCGGCCGGGTGGCAGGTCTCGGCACCAGGATGGTACGCAGTTGCGGCTTGACCAGACTCTTCGGGTACAGCCTGTTCAGCCGCAGCACCTTCGAATCGGGCAGCTCGACCGGTCCGAACCGGATCAGGTTGCCCTGCAGCGTGACGTCGTGCAGGCCGGCCCGGCGGGCGTGGTTGCGGAATTTCGCCACCTCGACCAGGTTCAGCACCGGCTGCGGGATGTCGCCGTACCGGTCGTGCAGTTCCTCGACCAGCTCCTCGATGCTGGTGGATGCGTCCCCCGCCCCACCGCCCCGGTCGGCCTCGTCCCGTACGGCGGCCAGCCGCTGGTACATCTCCAGCCGCAGCCGCTGCGACGGGATGTAGTCGTGCGGCAGGTGCGCGTCGATCGGCAGCTCGATCTTGACCTCGGGCTCCTCGGCCTGGGTGTCGCCGCGGTACTCCGCGACCGCCTCGCCCACCAGCCGGACGTACAGGTCGAAGCCGACGTCGGCGATGTGCCCGGACTGCTCGCCGCCGAGCAGGTTGCCGGCGCCGCGGATCTCCAGGTCCTTCATCGCGACCTGCATGCCGGCACCGAGGTCGGCGTGCTGGGCGATGGTGGCGAGCCGGTCGTGCGCGGTCTCGGTCAGTGGCTTCTCCGGCGGGAAGAAGAAATACGCGTACGCGCGCTCCCGGCCACGACCGACGCGGCCCCGGAGCTGGTGCAGCTGGGACAGACCGAGCAGGTCGGACCGCTCCACGATCAGGGTGTTCGCGTTCGAGATGTCGATACCGGACTCGACGATCGTCGTACAGACGATGACGTCGGACTCCTTCTCCCAGAACCCCTGGATGACCTGCTCGAGCTGGTGCTCGGGCATCTGACCGTGCGCGACGCTGACGCGCGCCTCGGGCACGAGCTGGCGGATCCGGGCGGCCGCCTTCTCGATCGTGTTGACCCGGTTGTGGACGAAGAAGACCTGACCCTCGCGGAGCAGCTCGCGCCGGATCGCGGCGATCACCTGCCCCTCCTCGTAGGCGCCGACGAAGGTCAGCACCGGGTGCCGCTCCTCCGGCGGGGTGGCGATCGTCGACATCTCCCGGATCCCGGTGATCGACATCTCCAGGGTCCGCGGGATCGGCGTCGCGGACATCGTCAGCACGTCGACTGCTGTCCGCAACTGCTTCAGCTGTTCCTTGTGCTCGACTCCGAAGCGCTGCTCCTCGTCGACCACGACCAGACCGAGATCCTTGAACTGGACCTCGCCGCTGAGCAGCCGGTGGGTACCGATCACCACATCGATCGTGCCGTCGGCCAGCCCGTCGATGGTGGCCTTCGACTCCTTGTCGGTCTGGAACCGCGACAGTGGCGCGACGTTGACCGGGAAGGCCGCGTAGCGCTCGGCGAAGGTGGCGTAGTGCTGCTGGACCAGCAGGGTGGTCGGCACCAGGATCGCGACCTGTTTGCCGTCCTGAACCGCCTTGAAGGCAGCCCGTACGGCGATCTCCGTCTTGCCGTAGCCGACGTCGCCGCAGACGATCCGGTCCATCGGCGTGACGCGTTCCATGTCGTGCTTGACGTCGTCGATGGTGGCCAGCTGGTCCGGCGTCTCCACGAAGGGGAACGCGTCCTCCAGCTCGCGCTGCCACGGGGTGTCCTTGGCGAACGCGTGTCCCTTGGTCGCCTGGCGGGCGGCGTACAGCTTGATCAGCTCACCGGCGATCTGCCGGACCGCCCTGCGGGCGCGGCCCTTGCGCTTGGCCCAGTCCCCGCCGCCCATCTTGTCGAGGCTCGGCTGCTCGCCACCGACGTACCGGGTGACCTGGTCGAGCTGGTCGGTCGGCACGTACAGCCGGTCGCCGGGTTGACCGCGCTTGCTCGGCGCGAACTCGATCACGATGTACTCGCGGGTGGCCTTCTGCGCGCCGGTGCCCACGGTCCGCTGGAGCATCTCGGAGTAGCGGCCGACACCGTGCTGCTCGTGGACCACGTAGTCGCCCGGCGCGAGCTCCAGCGGGTCGACCACCTTCTTGCGCCGGCTCGGCATCCGTTGCGCCGAACGCCGTTCGGCCGCCGAGCGCTGGCCGGCCAGGTCGTTCTCGGTGAGCACCGCGAACTTGATGCCATCGGCAATGAACCCGTGGTCCAGCTGGCCCTGCGAGATCAGTACGACGCCGGGCTCGGGGATCTCGTCGATGCCCTCGACCGCCCGGGCCGGCAGCTCGGCCTCGGAGAACACCTCGGCCAGGCGCTGCGCCGGACCGTGGCCCTCGGTGACGCAGACGACCCGCCAGCCGTCCCGCAGCCAGCCGCGGACGTCCTCGACCGCGGCCGCGGTCTCACCGCGGTACGGGTCGACCTCGTGCGCCGCGATCACGCGGCTCCGGACCGCACCCGCGTCCGGGTCGATGTCGAACGAGACCCGACCGCCCATCGAGTCGCGCAGCTCCGGCACATCGGTCGGCGCGGCCGCGAACGGCGACATGCTCCACCAGGCCAGGCCGTTGCCCAAGGCATGCGACCGGACATCGGCCAGTGACATGTACGCCGCCGCACCCAGGTCGATCGGCGCCTCGCCACCACCGGCGGCCGCCGCCCACGACGCCTCCAGGAACTCCTGGCTGGTCGCGACCAGATCGTGTGCCCGGGCCCGGACGCGCTCGGGATCGCTGACGATGACGTGCGTACCGGCCGGCATCAGGTCGACCAGCAGCTCCATCTCGTCGACGAGCACCGGAGCCAGCGACTCCATGCCCTCGACGGCATGGCCTTCGGCCAGCTTCTCGAACAGCTCGGCCAGCTCCGGGTGCTCCTTGGCGAGTACGGCGGCCCGGGCGCGGACCTCGTCGGTCAGCAGCAGCTCACGGCACGGCGGAGCCCACAGCCCGTGCTGGGCGATCTCGAGCGATCGCTGGTCGGCCACCGCGAAGTACCGGATCTCTTCCACGTCGTCGCCGAAGAAGTCGACCCGCAGCGGGTGCTCCTCGGTCGGCGGGAACACGTCGATGATGCCGCCACGGACGGCGAACTCGCCGCGCCGCTCGACCAGGTCGACCCGGTGGTACGCCGCTCCGGCCAGCTGCTCGACGACGTCCTCGAGCTCGACCGAGTCGCCGACGTGCAGCTGCACCGGCTTCAGATCGGCCAGACCGGCGACCTGCGGCTGCAGCACGGACCGCACCGGCGCGACCAGGATCTTGATCGGCCCGGTCGTCTCGTCCGACGGATCCGGGTGCGCCAGGCGCCGCAGTACGGCGAGCCGCCGGCCGACCGTGTCCGAGCGGGGCGAGAGCCGTTCGTGCGGGAGGGTCTCCCAAGCGGGGTAGTAGGCGACCGAGCCGGGCTCGACCAGGCACTGCAGGGCCTCGGTCAGCTCCTCGGCCTCGCGGAAGGTCGCCGTCACCGCGAGCACCGGGCGGCCGGCACCGTTCTGCTCCGCAGCGATCGCGGCGAGCAGGACCGGGCGCACCGGCGTCGGCGCGCTCAGGTCGAGGGTCGTGACGCCGTCGGACTGCGTGGAGTTCCGGGCGTCACGAACGGCCTCGGCCACCACCGGATCGGTGATCAGGGTGTCGACCAGACCGCTCAGTTTCACGAGTCGTCCATTCAGGAGTTGTAGAGCCCTTGGGTGGCTTCGAGGCCGTCGGTGAGCACAGACTCGACCGCGTCCGCGGTCCGGTCGACCGCGAAGGGCAAGTCCTTGCGTTCGGTCGAGGAGAACTCGTTCAGGACGAAGTCGGCGGGGTTCTGCCGGCCCGGCGGGCGACCCACACCGAACCGAACTCGATAGTACTCACCGGTGCCAAGCGACTTCCGCAGCGATTTGAGCCCGTTGTGCCCGTTGTCGCCGCCGCCGAACTTGGCCCGCAGGACGCCGAAGTCGATGTCCAGCTCGTCGTGGACGACGAGCAGGCTGGCCGGTTCCAGCTTGAAGAACTTCAGCAGTCCGGACACCGGGCCGCCGGACTCGTTCATGTACGACCGGGGCTTGGCCATCACGGTGCGGATCCCGCTGATCCGGGTCTCGATCACCTCGGCCTTGACCTGCTTGTGCTGCTTCCACTTGTCGCCGGTCCGGGCCGCGAGCTCGTCGGCCACCAGGTGACCGATGTTGTGCCGGGTGCGGGCATAGGAAGGGCCGGGATTCCCCAGTCCGACGACCAACCACACGTCGTCCACCACGGATCCCGGCCCTCCAGAAGGTATGTGCTGCGGCAGAGGCCCTCCTGATGATTCGGTTGCGGTGAGATTACTCCGCGGCGGCGGCCACCGGCTCGTCGGACGTGACCTCCGGCTCGTCCCGCTCGATGCCGGCCTCGGCCTCGGCGTCGGCCAGGTCGGCCTCGGCCTGCTCGGCGGTCTGGGCCGCGGTGATGTTCACGATCAGGGTGTCCGGCTCGATCGCCAGCGTGGTGCCGGTCGGCAACTGCAGGTCGGAGGCGTGGATCTGCGCGCCGGCGTCGAGGCCCTCGACGGAGACGGTGACGCCGTCCGGAATGTGGGTCGCCTCGGCCTCGACCAGGATCGACGCATTCTCCAGCACGACCAGGGTGTCGCTGACGGCCTCGCCCTCGATGTGGACGGCGATGTCGACCTGGACCTTCTCACCGCGCCGGACCATGACCAGGTCGACGTGCTCGATGAAGCCCTTGATCGGGTCGCGCTGAACCTGCTTCGGCAGCGCGAGGTGGCTCTCGCCGCCCTCGACCTCGATCAGGAGCAGGGCGTTGGCGGTCTTCAGGGCCAGCATGGTGTCGTGGCCGGGCAGCGTGATGTGCACCGGGTCACTACCGTGGCCGTACAGAACGGCGGGGACCTTGTTGTCCCGGCGGATTCGGCGGGCAGCACCCTTGCCGAACTCCGTCCGCGATTCGGCTTGGATCTTGACCTCGGCCACGAGATGAACTCCTCAGGTGCGTTGCGGTGATCTGTTGACTAGGTGGAACTCGGCTGCGGCCTCAGCGGGCGCTTTGTGACCCCGGAGAAGGCGTCAGGCAACGAACCACCGCGTCGATCACGGAGCCGCGCCCAACCGTTCTCGGGGGGCGTCCCTCGCCGAGGCAACCAAAACAGTCTACCCATCACCCCGCCCAGACGGGAAATCCGCCCTCGGCTAGGTTTCTGGGGTGTTCGCACCGGGACTCCTCCTCGCTTGCCTGGTGCTGGTGGTGCCGCTGGCCGGGGTGATCTGGCTGGCGGTCTGGCTGCGCCGGCGGCGGCGGGAGCGCTTCCGGCAGCGGGCCGCCGCGGCCGCCTGGTACCTGGGGGCTCAGGGGCGCCTTCGCCGGCGGCGACCTCGAACTGGAGAGCAAGGCCTTCAATAACGCGTTCCGGATCGAGTGCGCCGACGACCGCTACGCCTCCGCCGTCGTACATCCCCGGATGATGGAGTGGATGCTGTTCAACCCCGGCCTGGAGTGGCAGTTCGCCGGTCACGCGCTGGTCTCCTGGGGCACCGGCACCTTCGTGGTCGCCGACCTCTTCCTCCGGCTGGAGGCGATGGCCGGCGTGATCGACCGCGTCCCGCCGTTCGTCCTTCGCGACTACGGACAGCTGGTCAGCTGAGCTTCGTCCAGACCTGCCGGAGTGCTCGGGCCGCGTCGCCCTCGAGACCCGCGACGTCCAGGGTCTCGGCCAACTCGTCGAACTCCGGTCCCCAGCGCCAGGCGACAGTCCTGAGCTGCTCCGGGAGCTGCGGATCCTTGAGCGAGCCCGCGTCCGCGCGGACCTGCTGCGCGATCAACGCCTCCGTGACCCCATGCTTCGCGGCCAACTGGAACGCCAGCACCGCCAGGGCCGCCTTTCCCTTGTTATAGAGGGCGTACGACGACTTGGCCGCACTGGCCGCACCTGGCTCGGCGCCCACCACCATCGGGGTGACCGCGGTGCCGGCCCAGAGCGTGGCCGCTTGTTCGGCAGCGGCACCGGACAGCATCAGATGCGTCGGACTCGGCCCACCCGTCGGCGGCGGACCGACCACTCCGGCATCCACGAACATCGCGTCCGGCACCGCCGACCGCGCCTCGCGCAACGACGTCGGTGACAGCGGGTTCGCCTCGACGTACAGTCCGGCGAACCCGGCCTGGCCGACCTGCTTGGCGATGTCCAGGGCACCCTGCGGAGCGCACGAGCACAGCACCACGTCGGCCACGCGCACCGCGTCGGCGAACGGCGTACCGATCAGGCCGGCGTCCGTCGCGCGCGCCACGGACGCCTCGCTCCGGCCCTCCGGCACCCAGTGCACCTCGTGGCCCGCGGCAACCAACTGCGCGGCGAGCTTCGATCCCATCGCCCCGGGGTGGAACACAGCGATGCGCAAGAACGACATCCTCACTTCATGCTGATGTGGCGAACGAGAGCGGTCAGTGACCTCCAAGATAAGCCAGTACGCCGAGCAGTCGGCGGTGCTGTTTTTCGTTGGGTGATCAGACCGAGCCGTCATGATCCGGACACCCTGTCAGGGTTTCCGGCTCTTCTGCTCGATGTGTGGGTGGCGTCGGTCCGTCTGGGCCGACGGGGACAGCTCCCTTCGAGCGGATATCCCCTGGGGTTGGGGGTTCTCTGCTCGTACACCAGGAGAGAACCCCCAGGTCGAACGGATATCCCCTCGAATCCAGCCCACACCTCAGCCCGGGGAACCCCATTTCGGGGTCACCGTCCCGGCTGGTGGGTTGGCACCCCTATCCCGGGGAGGCCAACCCACCAGCTCGGTCGTCAACCCCTGAAGCGGCGGCTTGCCCCCTGAAGTGGGGGGTTGCCCCTTGAGAATCTGAGGGGGCAACCCACCAGTTGAGAGGTTCACCCCTGAACTGACATCGCACCAGACCCCTGCCCGGTCCCTCCAACGGTGGATCGGCCTCACCGACTCCCGGCGGGGCGGGACCTGGCTGATGACGTTGCGGCGTGCAGACCGACAGGAAGTGTCGCTCCACCGAGGGCGGACGGCGGGCACGGTCACGCCTGAGACCGGCCGGGTCGCGTCGACACCTCCTGTCGGCCTGCACATCTCAAGGCCAATCTGCAGGACCGCCGACGCGGAGTTTCGGTGCCTGGACCGATTTGTACACCTGGCGGGGACCCACGCCCACGCCGACCCCACACACATCAAGCAGAAGAGCCGGTTTCCCCCTGAACTCCCCGGCGGATTCAGTCCCCGACGGGTTGCGTCGGGGACCGGTCGTCGCCGCGGGCGACTTGCCACCACGCCGAGGCGCGGATTGTTCGCTGGCAGGCTATGTGCTCGCTGACCGTCTACAGCGCGCCAGCGACGACATGACCTGCTACTCGCCCCACCAACCACGCCGGGCCACACCAACAACTCCGAGCCCTGTCACCCAGCGGGTCAGGCGATCGGTGGGGAAACTAATGCGCAGCCTGTGACAATTTCGTTCCCCACCGACGCCGCTTTGTTCCCCCACCGACGCCGCCACAACGAATCGGCTAGGCGCGGCCCTCGAACAGGCTGGTCACCGAGCCGTCCTCGAAGACCTCGCGGATGGCCCGGCTGATCAGCGGCGCGATCGACAGTTCGGTGAGCTTGTCGAACCGGCGGTCCTCCGCGATCGGCAGCGTGTCGGTGACGATCACCTCGCTGGCCTGGCAGTTCTTCAACCGGTCGACCGCGGGACCGGACAGGATCGCGTGGGTCGCGGCGATCACCACCCCGGCGGCGCCGTCGTGCATCAGCGCGTCGGCGGCCTTGGTGATGGTGCCCGCGGTGTCGATCATGTCGTCGACCAGGATGCAGACCCGGCCCTTGACCTCACCGACGACCCGGTTCGCGACGGTCTCGTTCGGCCGGTCGATATCGCGGGTCTTGTGGATGAAGGCCAGCGGCGCGTTGTTCAGCCGGGCCGACCACTGCTCGGCCACCTTGATCCGGCCGGCGTCCGGGGAGACCACGGCCAGCTGCTGGTCGCCGTACTTGTTCCGGACGTAGTCGCTCAGGATCGGCATCGCCATCAGGTGGTCCACCGGGCCGTCGAAGAAGCCCTGGATCTGCGACGTGTGCAGGTCGACGCAGATCAGCCGGTTCGCGCCGGCGGTCTTGAACAGGTCGGCCATCAGCCGGGCCGAGATCGGTTCGCGACCACGGTGCTTCTTGTCCTGCCGCGCGTACCCGTAGAACGGGAGGACGACGGTGATCCGCTTGGCCGACGCCCGCTTCAGCGCGTCGACCATGATCAGCTGCTCCATGATCCACTCGTTGATCGGCGAGGTGTGGCTCTGGATCACGAACGCGTCGCTGCCCCGGACCGACTCCTCGAACCGGACGTAGATCTCGCCGTTGGCGAAGTCGTACGCCGACGTCGGCACCAGGCCGGCGCCGAGCTGCTCGGCGACCTGCTCGGCCAAGGCAGGGTGAGCCCGGCCGGAGAACACCATCAGGTTCTTCTCGGTGGTTCGCTTCATCCCGCTCATGGCCGGCCTCCCGTTACGCCTTCTCGCCAGTGTCGCCCAGCACGGCCTGCTCCGCTGCCTGAGCTTCTTCAGCGCGGTCCCTGCGGCCAGGTAGGCGCCGTCGGCAACCGTCCGCGGCGCGACCAGCACCGAGTTGCTGCCGATGAACGAGTGCTTGCCGATGTGTGTCGGGTGCTTCGCGATGCCGTCGTAGTTGGCGAAGATCGTGCCGGCGCCGATGTTCGCGCCCGCGCCGATCGTCGCGTCCCCGGCGTACGTCAGGTGCGGCACCTTGGCGCCGTCGCCGATGCTGGTGTTCTTGGTCTCGACGAACGTCCCGATCTTGCCCTTCACGCCCACGGACGTACCGGGCCGCAGGTAGGCGAACGGGCCGACCGACGCTCCGTCACCGATGACCGAGCTGGATCCGTGCGCCCGGATGATGGTGGCACCCGCGCCGATCTGTACGTCGGTCAGCGTCGTGTCCGGGCCGATCGTCGTACCTTCGTCGACCGTGGTCGCACCGTGCAGCTGGGTGTTCGGCAGCAGGGTGACGTCGCGGGCGAGCTGGACGGTCCGGT
>Ga0193707_1000892_pt1 | contig 10749 bp, 12 predicted proteins | sample U3c2metaG_FD_143043 | JGI IMG/M metagenome (GOLD analysis project Ga0193707, IMG submission 143043) | Soil microbial communities from a riparian zone of the East river system, Colorado, United States - U3c2 | ecosystem: Environmental > Terrestrial > Soil > Riparian zone | place: USA: East River...
CGAGGAGCCGCCGGCGGTCGAGTTCGCCGGATGGGCGCCGGAGTTGCAGCAGGTGGTGGAGAACGAATTCCGGCGTACGAGCGCGTTCGCCGGCTACCGGTGGAAGACCGCCGACGATGCCCTGGTCAAGGTCGTCCGCGGGCTCGACGACCTCCTCGACCTGGCTGCCGACAGCCTCCAGGACGCGGCGCCGAAGCGGTCCCGGAACGCCCCTGCCGAAACGGACGAGTTGTCGTTCGACGAGGTGGCAGATCTGCTCGGCATCCCGGCCGACGAGCTTGCCGAGGCGATCGACGACGCCTGCCGTCCGGTCCGCCGGTCCCGCGCTGACCGTCGTACGGCGCAACGAGCCATCAAGCAGCTCCGCACTCAGCTGCAACAGACCGAGGTCACGATGGATCACACCCGCCTCGGCCGGCTGATCAGCATCATCGTGAGAGTCGTTCTGGGACTCGGCATCGCCGTCGGGTCACGGTCAGCCTCCGAGTTGGTGGAGGGCGAGGATGACGTGGACACCGTGATCCAAACAGCGGTAGTCGCGCTGACCGCGTTCGCCCTCGAACGCACGACCGCGGCACACCAAGACACCTGGCAAGAACGCAAGCCGGCCACCACCGCGGCCCGAGCCCACAAGGACCTACTCGAGTCCGTGGCGGAAGCCAAGCCGACCGACGACACGGCCCAGACCTTCCGCCTCCTGGTGCGCTCCGCCCGTGCCTGGGTCGCCTGCTTCCAGCTGAACCGAACCTTCGCCGAGAAACTCGAATACTGGCAAGCCCTCGACGAACTCTCCGACGCTATCCGCTCCGCCGCCGATCTCCAGTCCCTCCACCACCGCCTTGAAGCCCTGACCCCACCGCAGTGAGGCCGCGGGGTTGGCGAGAAGGTTCAGCCCTTGATCGCGCCACCCAGGGCGAAGGCACCGCCGAGTTTCTTGCTCAGCAGGAGGTAGAGGAGCAGGACGGGCATCGTGTAGATCAGCGAGTACGCCGCCAGTTGGCCGTAGTTCGGTTCGCCGTACTGGCTGAAGAAGGTGAAGATGCTGACCGAGGCCGGCAGGCGTTCGGGCGACAGCAGCAGCATGAACGGGACGAAGAAGTTGCCCCACATGCCGATGAAGGTGAAAATCGCGACCACCGCGATCCCCGGCCACCTCAGCGGCAGGACGAACAGCACGCCGATCGCCAGCATCACCAGGGCGATCGCCGTACCGTAGCCGATCTGGGAGAAGCTGAACGCCTGCTCGTACATGTACAGCGGCAGCCCTGCATGGCCGAGGTCTCACCCATCGGCTTGCCGGAGTACACGTTCAGCGGGGTGACGCCGGGCACCTTCTGCTTGATGGTGCGGGCGGTGTTCAGGACCTCGTCCCAGCTCTTCGGCTGCCAGTCGGCGGGCAGCCGGCCTTGGCGAAGATCTGCTTGTTGTATCAGAGCGCCCGGGTGTCGGTGCCGTCCGGAATGCCGTAGGTCTTGCCGTCCTGGCCCTTCGCAGCACTCTTGGCGGTCTCCTGGAACTGACCCCAGTCCGACCAGCCCTTGATGTAGTCGTCCAGCGACTTCAGGTACCCGGCGGTGATGTCGGAGTTGATCAGGAAGGTGTCCTCGTAGACGATGTCCGGCGCCGTGTTCGGCGACCGCATCATCAACTGGAGCTTGGTGTAGTAGTCGTTCTCGCTCGCGACGATCGGCACGATCTCGACCTTCGAGCCCGGGTGGGACGACTCGTACTCGGACTTCACGCCGGTGAGGAAGGTCTTCATCACGACGCCCGGACCCCACTGCTGGTAGGCGATCTTGATGCTCGCGACCGTAGGAGTCCCGGGCCGCCGAAGTCAATGCTTGACAGACAACGTTGTCCCCGCAGTCGCGCGGTCACGCGGTGACCGGCAGGTAACGATCCGGTCACCGCGTTGTCATGACATTCAGACGGTAGCGGGTTTTGCCTCGTGACGGGGGTGGACGGCGCGCTGCGACCGCATCGCGCCGAGTGCGCAGAGCGCCAGTCCGGCGACGAGCCAGCAGGTCAGTACGACGAGCGGCCGGCCTGCTCCGGCGTTGTCGAAGAAGCTCACCGAACGCAGCGCCGTACCCGCGGCTCCCGGTGGCAGCAACTGCCCCAGCGCACCCCAGCCGCTCGGCAGCATCTCGGGCGCACTCGTTATCCCGGACAGGGGGTTGCCGAGCAGCATCATCACCGCGCCGCCGAGCGCGAGACCCGCCGTACCGAGCAGCCACTCCAGACCGAGCAGCGTCAGGCTGATCGCCGCGATCGACATCGCGATCACGCCGGCGTTGCCCAGGTAGCTGCCCTCGAGCGAACCGAGCCAGTACTGCAGTACGGCGGCCAGCGCGAGCCCACCGGTGATCGCGAACAGGACGGCGCCGATCATCCGCTTCGAACCGGACCGCACCAGTTGCGTCAGCGCGCCGGTGGCCATGATGCCACCGAGCACCAGCGGCAGCGCACCCGCGGCCAGACCGGAACCACGCGGGTCGTCCTTGGGCAGCGGCACGATATCCGTGACCTTCGGCGGGCTCTGCGCAGAGATCCGCGTCGACAGCTGGGTCAGCAACTGCGCGATCACCGGACCACCGGCGGACGCGGTCAGCACCTCGGGCTGCGCCGAGTCGAGCACGATCGCGCCGTACGCGTCCCGGTCTTCGACCAGCTGCACCGCGGCGGCCCGATCGGGTACGGCGGTGATCTCGAAGCCACCGGGCATCGCCTGCTCGAGCCCGGCCTTGACCTGCCCGACCGCCGGGGCGGGACCGGCCACGGCCAGCGGAATGTCGCGCGGTCCGGAGCGCGCGGACGGCCAGGCGAAGGCGATCAGCAGCACAGTGAGGAGGGCGGTCAGCAGTGTGACGACTACGACCAGCGGGGGACGGCGGCGTTCGGCCGCGTGCACCTCAGCGGACATGAGGGGGACTCCTTATAAAACCGAATGACCGTTCTTTATAGTTTCAACCCTGCTCGATGGCCGCCGACTTGTCAAGAACGGACATTCGTTTTATGTTCCGGACATGCCGAAGGTCACCGCGGAACACCGACTGGCCCGCCGCACGCAGATCGTCGACGCGGCTCGCCGCTGCATGATCGCGGAGGGTTTCCACAAGACGACGATGGCCGACGTCATCCGGGAGTCCGGCCTGTCCGCGGGCGCGGTGTACGGCTACTTCAAGAGCAAGGAGGAGATCGTCTCGGCCATCGCCGAGGACGCGCTGAGCACGATCGACGAACTCTTCGAGGAAATCCTCGCCGACGATCGGCCGCTGACCCCGCTGGCCGCGCTCGAGGCGGCGATCACGCACGTGGTCAAGGTCGCCGAGGCGCCCGGAGGTGACGTCACCCGGGTCGCGGTCCAGGCCTGGAGCGAGGCGCTCCGCAACGACGCGATCCTGCAGACCGCGCGCGGCAAGTACCGCCAGTTGCGCTCCCACTTCCTCGCGGTCGCCCGACGCGCGCAGGCCGACGGCACGGTCGACGCCGACGCGGATCCGCGGGACATCGCCCAGGTCATGTTCGGCATGGTGCCGGGCTTCGTCCTCCAGCGCCTGCTGATCGGCGACGTCACTCCCGCCTCCTACACCGCCGGCCTGCGCGCTCTGCTCCGGCCATAGGGGAGTTTTGCCCACCTCGTATGGTGGTCCAGCACCCTGGGGAGGCGGGGCTGCGCTCCGTAGCGTCATGCGCATGAAGAAGACGCGACGGATGCAGGAAGCAGTCGGCGGAACCGAGTACTCGGTCGTCCTCAACGACGTACGTCGGGTCTACGGCCGGGGCACCAACGCCGTCACCGCCCTCAACGGCATCAGCATCGGCTTCGCGCCCGGCACCTTCACCGCGGTGATGGGGCCGTCCGGGTCGGGCAAGCACGTTCCTGCACTGCGCCGCCGGCCTCGACCGGCCCACCTCCGGCAGCGTGTTCATCGACGGCCAGGCGCTCGCCGGGCTCGGCGAGCGCAAGCTCACCGAACTCCGCCGCGAGCGGATCGGGTTCGTGTTCCAGTCCTTCAACCTGCTGCCCGCGCTGACTGTCTGGCAGAACGTCACCCTGCCGCAGGAACTCGACGGCCGCCGGGTGAACCGCGCCGCGGTCCGTCAGGTTCTGGACCGCGTCGGGCTCGCCGACAAGCGCAAGAACCGCCCCGGCGAACTGTCCGGCGGCCAGCAGCAACGCGTCGCCATCGCCCGCGCCCTGGTCGCGCGACCGGCGGTGATCTTCGCCGACGAGCCCACCGGCGCGCTCGACACCCAGACCGCCGCCGACGTCCTCGAACTGCTCCGCGAACCGGTCCGCACCCAGGGCCAGACGGACGTGATGGTCACCCACGACCCGGTCGCCGCGTCGTACGCCGACCAGGTCGTCTTCCTGGCCGACGGCGTACTGGCCGGCAGCCTCGCCGCTCCGACGGCCGAACAGGTCGCCGACCGGATGACCCACCTCGGCGCCCGTTCGCAGCGAGCCCTGCGGGCGGTGGCACGATGATGCGCCTGGCGGTCCGCACCTTGCGGCACCGCAAGAGCGGCTTCATCGCCACGTTCGTCGCGGTCGCCTTCGGCACCGGGATCGTGATGGCCTGCGGCGGACTGATGGAAACCGGCATCCGGTCCACCGTCGAACCGCAGCGACTGGCCGCCAGCTCGCTCGTTGTCACTGGCAACCAGTCCCATCTCCGCCCGGGCGCCGAGGACGCGACACCGCTGCCCGAACGGGTCGGCGTACCGACCGATCTCGTTGCCAAGATCCGTTCTGGCGAAGGCGTTTCGGCCGCGGTCGGCGACCTCACCTTCCCCGCTTCCCTGGTCGGATCCCATGGTCTGACGGTTGCTGAAGGCCACAACTGGTCGTCGGCGGTACCGGCGCCGTACAAGCTCACCTCCGGTCACGCACCACGCGCCGGCCAGGTCGTCATGCCGGGTACGAAGATCGGCAGTCAGGTCACCTTCCTGATCGACGGTGAGCCGAAGACCTTCACCGTCAGCGGAGTGGCCGCCGGACCAACGGGTCACGCCTTCTTCGCCGATCGGGAGGCGGCGCGCCTGGCCGGCAGCCCCACGCGGTTCGCCGACGTCGGCGTACTGGTTGCCCCCGGCACCAAGGTCGACGACGTGCGGGACCGGATCGAGGCCCTGGACGGCGGGATCGCCGTCCGCGCCGGGATTGACCGCGGCCTGGCCGAGCACCCCGATGCCGAGTCGCACCGGACCGCGCTGATCTCGATCGCCGGGTCCTTCGGCGGGATCGCGCGGCGATGGCGAAGCGATGCTCGTGGCGCTCCCGGCAGTCGCGCTGGGCGCCGTGCCCGGCGTCTTCCTCGGCCGCTTCCTGTTCGATCAGCTCGGTTCGCACGGTATCGCGTCGCCCGTCGTCGAGTTCTCGCAGGGCCTCATCCCCTTCGCGGCCGGCGCGGGTGCCGCAATCCTCGCGGCCATCGGTGCCGCCCTGATCGCGGCCCGCAAGTCGGCGAAGATCCGGCCGGTCGAGGCGCTGATGGAGGCCTCGCTGCAGCGGAAGTGGTTCAGCTGGGTGCGGCTCTTCTTCGGCCTGGCGTTCCTCGGTGGCGGACTCGCGCTGCTGATCGTCACCGTGACGGTGATGACCGGTCCGCTCGCCGGAGCGACCGCTGGTCCGTCGATCCTCTGCTGGGCGATCGGTGTCGCACTGCTCGGCCCGTTCTGGACCAAGGCCGTCCTCGCCGTCTGGCGCTGGTCGGTGCAGGCGCTGACCCGGGTGAACGGCCGCCTGGCCTGCCTCATCCCCTTCTCGGCCACCGTGTCCACCAGCGCCATCCCCACCGGCCCGCTGTGGATCTACTTGGTGATCGTCGGAGCCGCCGCCGTCCTCACCTTCGGCTCGACCCTCCTGCCGGCGACGACAACCCTCCGCCACTCCCCCACCCAGCCAACCCACGCGGACTGACCAAACGCTGTCTGTGAGGCTTTCCGGAAGATCACTGCCACCGAGCGCAAAGGATCTTCCGGAGAGCCTCCCGGCTAGCGGGCGGGAGTGGGTTCGGCGACGGGTTGGAGGGCGATCGTGGTGGCCTGGACGATGCCGGCGTTGTCGCGGATCCAGCCGGACAGGACCACCTGCAGGTCCTCGAGATCCCGTTCTTCCAGGATCACCCCGGGGACCGGCACGCTGGCGCCGAGCTCGGCCAGCACCGGACGCAGATGCTGATCCGCGAGCAGTTTGTGGCTGGGCGCCGCGGAAACCGTCACCGGCACCACGACCGCGCCCGGCCAGCGCCTGCGGCCGCAGGACATCCAGGAAGCTCTTCAGCAGACCGGTGTAGCTCCCCTTGTACACAGGGGTCGCGACCACGATCACCGAGGCCGACGACACCAGATCGACCGCGCTCTCCAGCGCAGCCCGCTCCTCGTCCGCGGCCCGCTCCCCCTGGAAGATCGCCGGCGCGAACGTGATCAGGTCGATCAGTTCATCGATCCGGTACGGCGTGCCGAGCTCGGAGGCCAGCAACTCCGCGACGGACGCCGCCGCGGCCGCGGTCCGGGATCCCGGCCGCGGGTTGCCGACCACGGTGACGACAGACTGCGACCACACCAGCGGATCCGGAAGAACCTGCGGTTCGAACGCGACTGAGGGCATCTGAGGAATCTCCTGAGCTCGGCAGTGATGGATCGAGCGTAGCCAAAGTCGAGCTTGCTACTTGACTTTCTCAGGATCCGAACGCCTGGCCCGGAAATGTGCGGCTCGACAGGACGTGTCGAAAACGCACACCCGGCCTCCCGGCAAACAGCCTCAACCACCCCACGTACTCAAGCGAAACGGGGCCCGAGGAACAGCCCGCCGGTGGCGTCCAGGGGCTGCCCGGTGATCCAGCGCGCCGCGTCCGACGCGAGGAACGCGACCACGTCGGCGACATCCTCACCGCGCCCGAGCCGGCCGAGGGCGGTGTGATGGGTGACGACGTCGACGAGCCCAGGGGTCTCGAAGAACGCGCCGTTCGCCTCGGTCCGGGTTGCGCCGGGCGACACCGCGTTGACGGTGATGTTCCGCGGACCCAGTTCGTGGGCGAGGGTCAGGCTCATCGTCTCCAGCGCCGCCTTGGTCATCGCGAAGGACGTCTGGGTCGGGTTCGCGAAACGGGTCGCGGCGACGATCACCCGGCTCCCCGCCGCCGGATCACTGGCGGAGCGGATCGGCCGCAGGATCCTCGACACGTTGGCCCTGGCCACCGACCACGACCGCGACTTCCTGCTCGCCCGGCTGCGGCTGATGATCTCGACCGCGGCGCTCCAGGCCCGCCACCTCGACAGTCAGCACCGGGTCGTATATTCCTGGTATGGCAACTACGTTCGAGGTGCTGGCGGAGCCGCGGCGGCGGGACATCCTCGACCTGTTGCGGGCCGGGGAGCGGCCGGTCGGTGAGCTGGTCGAGGAGCTCGCGCTGACTCAGCCCGCGGTGTCGAAACACCTCAAGATCCTCCGCGACGCCGGCCTGGTCGAGGTCCGCCGGGACGCCCAGCGCCGCGTGTACCGCCTCCGCCCCGCCCCCCTGGCCGAGATCGACGCCTGGCTCGAGCCCTACCGAGCCCTCTGGCACACCCGCCTCGACGCCCTCGAGGCCCACCTCGACACGATGGACTAGCGGATCTCGGCGAGGTCGAAGAGGTTGCCTTCGGGGTCGGCGAGGGTGATCCAGTGGGTGCCGTACTCGTCGTGTTCGTCGAGGCGCTTGGCGCCGAGGCCGATCAGGCGGTCGAGTTCGGTCGACCAGTCGGCGGTCGCGAGGTCGACGTGCAGGCGGTTCTTGCCGGTGCGCGGTTCGGGGACCTGGGTGAACATCAGCGTCGGCCCGTCGGCGGACCTGTTCACGGTGGCGAAGAACTCGTTGCCGTCAGCATCGACCTTGGACGACAGCACGTCGGCCCAGAAGGTCGCGAGGGCGGTGGCGTCGGCGCAGTCGAAGACGACGTTCTCCAGGGTGATGGACATGATTTCAGCCTTTCAGTGCAGGGATTCGCTGGATCGGCCAGCAGATCTCGGTTCGGTAGGTGGCGGGATCGGGGTCGTCGCCCGGGCCCACGACGTACAGCTCGCGGATCGGGCCCGGCGCGACCTCGCAATGCTCGGCGACGTGCGTGCCGAGTCCGCCGTAGGTACGGTCGAAGTCGTTCATCGGCCCGCTGTGGACCGCGATCGCGAAGAAACCCACCGGGCAGGTCTACGAGCTCGACCCCGTCGGCCGGCGCCTGGTCCGGCGCGACCGGCAGGAACGCGACCACCTCACCGGCGTCCTCGGCGAAGAACTCGTCGCTGTACGTCGCTCCCGCGGTGGCCTTGATGTCGCCGGCCACCGCGTTGAGCCGGCCGAACGCGTACCCGCACCAGGGCCCGATCTCCGTCCGCTCGACGCGATCGCGCACGCCGTACGCACGGAAGGCGGGGATGAACCGGTATTCGACATCGAGTGCGGCCTGCCCAGGAGTCAGCAATTCACGCAGCGAGGTGACCACCTCACGGGTGTGCGCAAGCTCCTGCTCCAGGTGCGTCCGCAGCGTCTCCTCACGCAAGGTGTCGTCGGCCGACTCGACCAGCTCCCGGACCTCCGGCAACGGCATCCGGAGCTCGCGGAGCCGGCGGATCAACCGCGCCGTATCCACCTGAGCGGTGGCGTAGCGGCGGTAGCCGGACGACGGGTCGACGGACGTGGGCGCCAGCAGCCCGATCTCGTGGTAGTGGGTGCAGGGTCTTCACGTTGAGATGAGTGAGGCGCGAGAACTCGCCGACTGTCACCGTTGCCGTCATGCGACAAGCTTCCACCCTCCGGTAACCGGAGGGTCAACACGACAGCGGCCTGCCTGAAGATGGTTCAGGCAGGCCGCTGTCGAGCGAAAGGTCAGCCGCGGTAGCGGCCGATGACCTTGCTGTAGTCCCACGGCTGCTGGGAGACGCCACCGCAGGAGTCCTCCGGCCCACCGGTGCACGGCCGGTCACGGTTCACCGACCAGAACGTGAAGCGTGCCAGGTGGTGCTCCGACGCGTACGACAGCATCGATTCGAAGTCGGACAGGTTGACCCGCTCCCCGGCGTCATCGGTGATCCCGTTCATCGACGAGATCCCGATCTTCCGGTACGCCGCGTCGTCGCTCAGACCGTACGCCGCCTTGACCTGGTTCTTCAGTCCGTCGGCCGCCTGCCGGGTCAGCGTGCCCATGGTGGTCGACCCACCGCCGAAGTCGAACGGCATGATCACCCAGCCGTCGAGGTTCAGCCCGGAGGCCGCACCGCGATTGATCAGATCCTGACCGTTCCCGTCCGGCCCGGAGGTCGACGTACCGAAGGTCAGGTAGGTGACGATGCCCGGGTTGTTCTGCTCGATGATCTTCAGCGCGTCGATGACCTTCTGGCGGACATTCGCCTGGGCGAACTCCTGGTCCTCGATGTCGACGTCGATCGCCTTCAGCGACAGGGCGTTGATCACCTTCTGGTACGCGCCGGCGAGCTCGCTCGCACTGTTGCAGCTCTGGCCGAGCTTGTTGCCCGACCAGCCGCCGATCGACACCACGGCGTCACCATCATTGGCGCGGATCGTGGTGAGCGCCTGCTGGTCCGCCCCACCGGTGAGCGACCGGCCACCGTCCCACATCGGGTTGCAGTAGCCGTTGGACAGGATGAACGCCATCGTGAACCACTTCACCCCGGATGCGTTCATCACGGTCGCCGGGTCGGGCGGGCTGCCCCACCCCTGGTACAGGTACGGCGCTGCCGCCATCGGCGCACCACCGGCCGGCGGCGGTCCGTCATCGCCCGCCGGGACGTTCCACTTCTGGTTGGCGGCACCGGTGCAGCTCCACAGTTGCAAGGGTGTGCCGTTGGCCGAGTTGTTGCCGGTGACATCGAGACACTTGTTCGCCTGCGGGTTCACCAGATCCTGGCCGGACGTGTACGTCCACTGCTGTGCGGCACTGCCGTTACAGGTCCACAGCTGGATCCGTGCACCGTTCGCGACCGAGCCGGAGCTGACGTCGAGGCACTTCCCCAGCGCGGTCAATGTGCCGCTGGAGCTGCGGGTCCAGCTCTGCGCGCCGCTTCCATTGCAGTCATACAGCTGTACGGCGGTTCCATCGGCACTGCTGGCCGCGGCAATGTCGGCGCATTTCCCGGCCAGTCCGGTGATCGTGCCGGTCGCCGCCTGCGCGGGGGCGGCCGTGATCAGCAGTCCCGCACCGAGCACCAGAGCCGCGGCGGCCGCCACCACCCCGTGCATCAGACGGTCCACTTCTGGTTCGCGGCACCGGTGCAGCTCCACAGCTGCAGGGGTGTGCCGTTGGCCGAAGTGTTGCCGGTGACATCAAGACACTTGTTCGCCTGTGGATTCACCAGATCTCTCCCACTCGTGTAGGTCCATTGCTGGGCGGCACTGCCATTGCACGAATAGAGCTGCACCGCCGCTCCGTTGGCGACGGAGCCGGCGTTCACGTCGAGACACTTGCCGAGGGCACGGATCGTGCCGTCGCCCGGGCGCTGCCACTGCTGCGCCGTCGTACCGTTGCAGTCGTAGAGCGTCACCGCGGTCCCGTCAGCAGCGTTGGCCCCGGGCACATCGATGCACTTGCCCCCCAGCCCGGTGATCGCGCCACCACCGCCGCCACCGCCGCCGCTTTGCGTGCCAGACCAGGTGAAGGTCGCGGACGTCTTGGTGGGCAGCGTGTAGACGAAGGACTGCGAACCCCAGTTCACCCGCACCGACTGCGAGCTGCCGGTGGTGTTGAACG
>Ga0193707_1000893_pt1 | contig 10746 bp, 6 predicted proteins | sample U3c2metaG_FD_143043 | JGI IMG/M metagenome (GOLD analysis project Ga0193707, IMG submission 143043) | Soil microbial communities from a riparian zone of the East river system, Colorado, United States - U3c2 | ecosystem: Environmental > Terrestrial > Soil > Riparian zone | place: USA: East River...
GAGCGCGCTGTGACCGCCCATATGCGCGACGGCGTCATCCTTCATGCCGATGTTTACCGCCCCAAGGCGGACGGCCGGTTCCCGGTGCTGCTCGAGCGCACGCCCTACGACAAGCGCAATAGTGCGGACTTCGCTTTTAAGGCGGCGGCGCATGGATTCGTAGTCATTGTTCAGGATGTTCGGGGACGTTTCACGTCCGAAGGCGAATGGTACACATTCAGGCACGAATCGGCTGATGGCTACGACACGGTGGAGTGGGCGGCGACGCTGCCTTACTCCAACGGGAAGGTGGGCATGTGGGGCGGCTCCTATGTGGGCGCCACCCAGATGCTGGCGGCCATCGCACACCCGCCCCACCTTTCCGGCATTTGCCCGGTGGTGACGGCCAGTAATTACCACGATGGATGGACGTACCAGGGAGGCGCATTCGAGCAGTGGTTCAACCAGTCTTGGACTTCCGGCCTGGCCCAAGACACACTGAATCATACGGTAGTGAAAAACACCAACGCCGTGCGGGGAGCCTGGACGCTTCCGCTCACCAACTATCCGCTGTTCAATTTTTCTGATCCTTCGGCGGTGCCCGTTTCAACCGCCGCGTTGGCCCCGTATTTCCTCGATTGGCTGGCTCATCCCAACTACGACGAATATTGGAAGCAGTTGTCCATTGAGGAGCACTACGCTGACATAACCGTTCCGGTGCTCCACGTAGTGGCCTGGTACGACATTTTTCAAGGCGGATCACTGCGCAACTACATCGGGATAAAGGCGCATGGCGGAAGCGAAGCAGCGCGTCGCGGCCAGCATCTCTATGTGGCCATCGGGGGACACGCTGGCGACGGGCGAAAGATCGGCGATGTGGACTTTGGAGAGGCCGCGGCTGAATACAATGAAGATGATCTTACCTTGAAGTGGTATCAGTACCTTTTCCAAGGGGTTCAAAATGAATTTGCCGGTAAACCAGTAAAGATTTTCGTGATGGGCGCCAATCAATGGCGGGAAGAGGACGACTGGCCGTTGGCTCGGGCGCAGAGCACTAAATATTTCCTGCATTCCATCAAGAATGCGAACTCGCTCCGCGGAGACGGTAGTCTTTCTACCGCAGCCCCGCGATCGGAACCATCCGACCACTATGTTTATGATCCTTTGAATCCCGCGCCGACGATTGGCGGTCCGTTATGTTGTGATTCTCCGCATTTAGCTCCAGGCCCTAAAGACCAGCGCGCGGTTGAAGCTCGTGACGACGTTTTGATCTACACTACACCTGGGTTTGTTCAGGACACTGAGGTCACGGGGCCGGTCAGCCTCGAACTTTTTGCCCAGTCTTCGGCGGTGGACACGGACTTCGAAGCCAAGCTGGTGGATGTGGCGCCCGATGGATTTGCGCAGAATCTGACGGAAGGAATCATCCGGGCGCGCTATCGCAATTCTCAAGAGAAGCCCGAGCTGATGAATCCCGGACAGATCTACAAATTCGTGATCGATTTGTGGTCGACCAGCAATGTGTTCCTAAAAGGGCATGCGTTGCGCCTGGAAATTTCCAGCAGCAATTTCCCACGCTTCGATCGGAATCTGAACACGGGCGAGGCGCAGGCCTGGGCACAGAAGTATGTGTCAGCTAGGAACACCATCTATCACGATGCCGAGCACCCGTCGGCGCTGATCGTGGCTATTGTGAAGATGCACTGATAGCGTTTCCCAACCACGTAGGACCGGACGCCCTCGTCCGGGTGGGCGAGGGGGACACCCGCCCCTACGCGAGAAGTGGTGGACACCTAAATCCTTAAGGTGTCAATTTCCCGGTCGAGAGATAGTTTTGGGAAGGAACACCGAAGGCGTCGGCGACGCGATTGAAGAAGGCGAACAATGCTATGACGTACACGGCCTCTGCGATCTGTTCTTCTTTCCAGCCTGCGGCCCGCAGCTTCTCAACATCTTCGGAAGTGGAGCGGTAAGCAGCGTCGGTAATGAGTTTTACGTATGCCATGAGGACGCGCTCCGCGTCGGTAAGGCCTGCCTCGTCCAGCTTACCCTCCAGAACTGCCGCTACGCATTCATCAGTTGCTCCCTGAACCCGCAGGAAGTAGGCGTGGCTGTCCAGTCAATACGGGCACCGGTTCAGGTAGGAGACATAACTCGCGATCATCTCCTTGTGTCGTCGCGAAAGATGTCCCTCGGAAAAATGAACGGTGTTGGAGAACTCGACTACCTGGCGCAGGAAATCCGGACGTGCTCCAAAACACTTGATGATGCCGGGAACCTTTTGCCTCCCCGAACCGGCTCGCCAGAAATCGTAGGCCACAGCGGTTTCGCCCGTGGCGTCAGCGTCCTCGGTGATCCCGATCTTTGTAGCCGGTTTAGCGGCCGGAGGTCCTGCTTCTGGAACAATCCCCTTCTTTTCGTCCGCCATAGCTTCAATCTACCTCAACCAATTCGCGCTCTGTCACCTCAGGTGGGCGGCGGCGGAACAGGGCATAAGCCGGCACGCCGGCCAATACTACGACAATTCCCAAAGCCGTTTCGCGCGGGCTGTGAGCCGCTACCATCACCAGCAACAGCGCTACCAGCGTCAGAAAGGCCAGCGGTGGGAACGGGTATCCCGGAGTCAAGATGGCAGTTGCATCTCCGCGGTTCCGCCCGCGTAACCTGAAAAGGCCGGCTACGGTCAGCCCCAGAAATGCCACCGCGACGAAGATAAAATAGGCAATGATCTGCTGAAAACTGCTCACCCACACCAGCAGGGTGGCGATAGCTCCCTGAATTGCAATGGCCGCGGCGGGTGTACCGTATTGTGGATGTACGCGCCCTACCGCCTCGAGGAAGAGTCCGTCTTTCGCCATCGCATAGTAAACCCGGGGCGCCGACATGGTGAACCCGGCCAAACTCCCCAGTACACAGACCACGACAATCGCGGCGAAGACAACTCCACCAGCTGGGCCAAATAGAACCGATCCCGCCTGAGCAACGAAGGTTTCGTTAGATGTGACTCTCTCCAGCGGAAGCAGGTAGAGAAAGACGCCACTGATCAGGACATAGACGGCGATGACCACCATGACGCCAAGCACCAGGGCGCGCTGCAAGGTACGGCCCGGATCGCGCACTTCTCCCGCGATCTTGCTGACTTCCCACCAGCCGCCGAAGGAGTAAAACGCTCCCACCAGCGCGACTGCGAGGCCTGCCATCAGCGGCATCGAACCTGGGCGCTGGGCTACGAAAGGCACAAAGTTCGACCAAGAGCCCAAGCGAAACACAAGGGCCCAAACCGTCAGCAATCCCAATACACCCAACTTGAGCCAGGTGATCCAGCGCATGAAGCTTGCGCTCAGGCGGATGCTCACAATGTTCAGCAGGCAAAGCGCCCAAATTGCGGCAATGGCGGCCAACTTGGTGATGGTAGGTGTCCAGTGGAAGATGTAAGCGGCGTAGGACGCAGTCCCGGCGGCCAAAGAGGCCGACAGTCCGGGATCCATGACCAGCAGACACATCCATCCGTAGAGGAACGCCACACGACTGCCAAAGGCTTCCTGCAGGTAAACGTAGCTTCCTCCCGCGCGCGGGAAGCGGCCTGCAAGTTCCCCAAAGCAAAGCGCGCCGCTCATGGTCATCGCGCCCACCAGCAGCCAAACCAGCAAGAGCCACATGGGGGAGCCTAGAGCCTTCGCCATGCCGGCGGGTGTGAGGAAGATTCCTACTGCGATGCACTCACCGGCCACCACGGCCGTAGCCGATGCTATCCCCAGCTCCCTCCGCAACTCGTTTTTCCGCACGTCGTTGGGTGTAGCAGCAGTTATGCTTTTACTGGTCATTCAAGAAGTTCCGGCAGCACATGGTACAGGTCCACGCTTGCCGAGGCTCTAGTGTTTTTATACGATTGCCAGCCACGAACGACCTCATTAAGTTTGCACCTGCTCTGAACTATCCCAGACGTGAAAGGCAGCAACCCATGCACCCTGTCAGGAAACTGGTGTGCCTAGTCGTTGTGCTGGCCGGCGCGAACGTTTTCGCGCAGCAGATTACTGGAAGCATTCGCGGGTCGGTCGAAGACCCGAGCGGCGCCGTCGTGCAATCTGCGAGCGTTACCGCCAGGCAAACCGAGACTGGGCTCGCGCGTACGGCAACGACAGATCATACCGGTGCATATGTCCTGTTGGAACTGCCAGTCGGCCACTACGAACTGCAGGTTGAAGCCGAGGGTTTCCAGAAGTACATTCAGCAGGGCATCATCCTGAGCGTAAACGAGACTGCCACCGTTCCGGTTCATCTCGCCGTGGGCGCTGAGACTCAGGTGTTGGAGGTGAATGCAGACGCGCAATTGATTCAGGGTACGGTGACCAGCCTGGGCAAGACAGTCACTGAGCGCGAAGTTCTCGACCTGCCCCTGAACGGCCGCAACTTTACCCAGCTGGGACTGCTGCAGCCCGGCGTGGTGCCGCTTACCCCGGGTTTATCCGAAGCGGGAGGATCATTGCGCGCGGGACAATCCTACGCTGTGAATGGCCAGCGCCCCGAGTCCAACAATTTTCTGATCGATGGAGCGAATAATTTCAACGGCGTGGATGGAGGGTTCGTTCTTAAACCGCCGGTGGATGCCATCACCGAGTTTAGGATCCTTACTCACAACGCGAATGCCGAGTTTGGAACCGCTCTCGGTTCGACCACCAATATCATCACCCGCTCGGGCACCAACCGATTCCACGGAGCGCTCTGGGAATTTCTGCGCAATGACATTTTTGACGCCACAAACTTCTTTGCCGCCAAAACCGAGCCTCTCAAACAGAACCAGTTCGGCGGGACTTTTGGTGGCCCCATCCGCAAAGACAAGACTTTTTTCTTCGCATATTACGAAGGGTTCCACAACCGCCAGGGCGAAACGAAATCATCAACCGTGCCTTCCCTGGCTGAGCGCCAGGGTGATTTCTCGGCCATTTGCCCTGAGGGTTTCACCGGGGGCTTTTGCAATAATCCCGACCACCAGCTTTTCAACGTCTTCCTCAGCCAGCCCTATATCAACAACCAGTACCCCGTGGCCACCCAAACCAATCCGGTTTCGCAGAACCTTTTGCAGTTTTTTCCGCTACCTAACAATGGGACCAACGTCTTTACCTCGACCCAAGTGTTGCGTGAGGACTCAAACCAGGGAGGGGTGAAGGTAGACCACTACCTGACAGCATCAGACATCCTCAATTTTCGCTACTCGATCATTGACGGAACGCAATTCACTCCCATCCCGACTTCTGGAGCGAGCGTTCCGGGCTTTCCCGTCGGCCAAGACCAGCGGGCGCAAAACTTTGTTGTCCAGGAGACCCACGCTTTCTCTCCCCGCCTGATCGGCGTCTTCCGCGCCTCTTACTTGAGAAATAAATTCCTCTTTGGTCTACATATCAATCCCACCACCCCGGCCAGCCTTGGCTTCCAGTACACACCCAGCCTGGAAGCTGCCGTGGGTCCTCCGTCGATCCAGGTCGCGGGCTACACCACCATCGGCAATCCTATTACCGGGCCGCGCAATACCTTTGAGAATGCCTTTGACTACTCAGGAGCTCTGAACTGGGTGCATGGCCGTCACGAGATCAAATTCGGAGGGGGATACCAGCGTCTGCAGGTCAATGCACTGCAGGGCATTGCCAGCAATGGCTTCTATGTTTTTGCGGGTTTTCCAGTCGTGCCCGATGCCTTTGCCAGCTTCCTGTTTGGCCAACCGGTCGTCTTTCTGCAAGGGTTGGGTGATTTTGAACGCGGCATCCGGGGAAACTCGGCGAACGCCTATGTTCAGGACACGTTCAAAGCCACATCGCGCCTGACTTTCAACCTTGGTGTGCGCTATGACCTGCCGTTCCCCTATACCGAAATCAAGAACCGGCAAACGCTTTGGATTCCGGGCCGACAGTCAACCGTGGAACCAGATGCTCCTAACGGCTTGCTCTACCCGGGAGACAAGGGCGTGCCCGCGGGATTGATCCCCACTTTCAAGAAGGGCTTCGCTCCGCGCGTCGGCTTCGCCTGGGACCCGACCGGAAGTGCCAAGTGGCTGGTCACCTCCGCATTCGGGATCTTTTATGAGCCCTATTACACCGGTCAAGGTGGACCTCTGCAGTCGCCGATCAGCGCGCCACCCTTCCTGCAGACCCCCCAAGTAAGCCTGCCCAATTTTGCTGATCCATTCAACGGCAATCCTCCCATCGACGGTGAGTTCTCCAAACCCCTGACCAACTTGACGCTCGCGGCTAACCTGCCCTTGCCCTATGTGCAGGACTGGGACCTGAATATCCAGCGGTCCTTCGGATCGGATTTGCTGTTCGAGATTGGCTATGTGGGAACCAAAGGAACCAAACTGCCGCGCTTCGTTGAGGGCAACCCGGCAATCTACATACCGGGTGTGGACTCCAGCGGCAATCCCATCTCCACGTCCGACAATGCTGACCGGCGGCGGGAGTTTTCTGGATGTACGCTCGATCCGACGACCGTCTGCAACTACTCTTCGACTGGTCTAATCACAGGCATTGCTAATTCTTCGTACAACGCGCTGGAAGCCAGTCTGAAGAAGCGTTTCAGCCACGGAATTTCTTTCCTGGCTTCGTACACATACTCCAAGTCCATCGACGACTCTTCTACGTTCAACCTGAGTGGCTCGGCTTCAAAACCCTTGGCCGGGGAGAATGATCTGGCGCAGAACCCCTTCGACGTGAACGCGGAACGAGGCCGTTCCCTGTTCGACGCCCGTCACCGTTTCGTGTTGAGCTATCAATGGAGCCTGCCGTGGTGGCGACAGCCGAAGGGGTGGTATCAACAAGTCCTGGGCAACTGGCAGGTCAATGGGATCGTGACCGCGATGACGGGAACTCCGTTTACGGTCTTCGACGGGAATGATTTTTCGGTGCAGGGCTCAGCGCCGGAAGTCACCGGGTTTTTCGCCAACCGGCCGAACGTGGTCGCCGGACAAGACCCCAACGCCGGTCCGAAAGCTCCCGGCGCATGGCTTAACCCAAATGCATTCCAGCGAATCACCCAGGACCCCAACTCTCCGGTGCAGCAGTTCGGCTCGGCGGGCCGCAACATCGCCCAGGGTCCGGGATACACGGATTGGGACTTCTCGTTGTTCAAGAACATCCGCGTGGCGGAGTCGAAGGAATTCCAGTTCCGGGCTGAGTTCTTCAATCTCCTGAATCATACGAATTTCCATATTCCCGACAGCGACATAAACTCGCAAACCTTCAATCAGATTCTGGAGGCCCAGCCCCCGCGGCTGATCCAGTTTGCGCTGAAGTTTAATTTTTGAGAACAGGGGTATACGGAGCGCGCTGCAAGCTGTGTGATATCGTCATCGGGCAAGGTCTTCAAATTGTTCCCTATGATGATCAGACATAGGTATTTCAGCTCTGGAGCGCACGGCGAAACCCATAGTCTGGGCGAGATTTTCTTTCGCAATGTTTGTTCGGCGTTTGTCCTTCTCATGTTGATCGCCCCTTCCTGGGCGCAGCCAGCTCCGGAGACCGTAAACATTCAGGTGCACGTCGATCAATCCCAGGGTGCGCTAGCGCCCATCTGGAATTATTTCGGGTACGACGAACCCAACTACACCTATGCTCCGAATGGTAAGAAGCTGATCGGCGAACTTGCGGCGCTCGGGCCAACGCCGGCGTATGTTCGTGTCCACAATCTTCTGACTACGGGCGACGGCTCCTCCTCTTTGAAATGGGGATCTACCAACGTCTACACGGAAGATGCGGCGGGAAAGCCCGTCTACAGTTGGGCGATCCTGGATCGGATTTTTGACGCATTTCAAGCGGCAGGAATCAAGCCGCTGGTTGAAATTGGCTTCATGCCGCAGGCGCTGTCCACGCATCCTGAACCTTATCGGCATAACTTTCCAGAAGGCTCGATCTACACCGGCTGGGCATATCCTCCCAAGGATTATCAAAGGTGGGCGGAAGTCGTATTTCAGTTTGTCCATCACCTTCGCGAGCGCTACGGCGACGGCGAGGTGAAGACTTGGCTTTGGGAAGTCTGGAATGAGCCCGACATCGATTACTGGAAGGGAACGCCGCAGGAGTATTTTAAGCTTTACGACTTCACGGTTGATGCGGTCTTGCGCGCGCTGCCCCAGGCTCGTGTCGGCGGCCCGGACAGCACCGGTCCAGGCAATCCTAAGGCGGCGGAGTTTTTGCGATTGTTCCTCGATCATTGCGCGCGTCAGAAAAATTACGTAAGCGGAAAAACCGGTTCGCGCCTTCATCAGCTTTCATCCCAAGGGATCGCCCAAGTGGCAACAAGACCATGTGCAGATGGGCATCGCTCGTCAGCTGGCGGCGATTGAGCAAGGATTTCAGATCGTGGCATCGTTTCCGGAATGGCGCGGGACGCCGATCATCCTGGGAGAGTCAGACCCGGAAGGATGTGCGGCCTGCTCGGCCCGAACCAACCCCCAAAATTCATATCGCAACGGTCCCCTGTACGCTGTCTACACGGCCGAGACTCTGAATCAAATTCTCTTTTTAGCCGGTCGCGAACGCATCAATTTCATGGGTGCGGTGACTTGGGCATTTGAATTCGAAGGCCAGCCGTATTTTGAAGGCTTTCGCTCCCTGGCTACGAATGGGATCGACAAGCCCGTCTTGAATGCTTTCCGGATGTTCGGGCTGTTGGGCAGCGAGCGCGTATTGGCGACCAGTGCAGGGGCCGTGCCGTTTGAGGATGTGGTGCGCGACGGAGTTCGCGGACGACCCGACATCAATGTGCTTGCCACCCGCAAGGAGCACGAAGTCGAGATCCTGATCTGGAACTATCATGACGAGGACCTCCCGGCCGAAGCGGCTTGGATTGACCTGGCGGTCAGCGGTATACCTGCCCAAGCAAGCCGCGCTTTAGCGGAACACTTCCGCGTCGATTCCAACCACAGCAATGCATTCACGGCCTGGAAAGAAATGGGATCGCCGCCATCGCCGGCTGCCGGTCAGTACGAACAGCTGGAGCGCGCCGGACAACTGCAGCTTCTCCAGGCTCCGGCCTGGGTGCCGACGACCCGGCACACCGCACATCTGCAAATGACTTTGCCCAGACAAGCGATTTCCTTGGTGCGAATTTGGTGGGAATAACCGAAATCTAGCTGGGCTGTAACGCCTTGATCACGGCGGAAAAGTCTTCATTGCCGAAACCTTTAGCCATCGCCTGTTGAAACACGGCCAGCGCAGAAGTGGCGGTCTCGAGCGGAAGACCACAACGTGAGGCTTCCCCGATCGCGTACCCCAGATCTTTCGCCATCAAATGCAGCGGGAAGTTCGGGGTGAAGTCATTTGCCGCCGCGCGGGCTGCGGCTCTTTTGACGATTGCGCTTCCCGGAGCGCCACTGGTAAGGATGGCCTCGGCTTTCGCGCGGTCAAGGCCGCCGGCTTCGATCAAAGCCATCGCCTCGGCGAGCGAGGCCGCTTGCACGCCGCACATGAAATTGTTGATCAGCTTGAGCAGCGCGCCGCTTCCGGTAGGACCTAGATGAACGATTTCACGACCCAGTACGGACAGGACGGGCTGAGCGGCGGCCAGAGCCGAAGCCAAGCCTCCTACCAGGAAAAGCAGTTCACCCGAGGCGGCATGGGGTTTGGTGCCGGTGACGGGGGCATCGAGAAACTCGCATCCCCGTTGCGTGGCGGCAGCCGATAGCTGCTTGACCCAGCCCACGGTGAGCGTACTCGATTCGATCAAAACTGATCCGCGAGCGGCCCCCGCCAGCGCTCCAGTTTCATCCAGCCATATGTTCCTGGAAGCAATGTCATCCGCGACCATGCTAATGATGATGTCGGCATGGGAAGCAGCCTCGCGCGGCGAACCAGCGGCGAACGCGCCGGCGCTCGAGAATGGCGCGGTTTTGGCTAGATTGCGGTTGTACACAGCGACCGGAAATCCAGCCGAGAGCAAGCGGCTCGCCATGCCGCTCCCCATAATGCCGAGCCCGAGAATGGCCACACGTGGTTTAACCATTGAGTATCTCATCCTAGCGGAATCACAGTGACGGTATGGTCCGGCTGCCCGGGGACGTGGACGGAGTTTCGCAGGGGCCGGCCAAAACCTTCAAATGCGACTTGCGTCACATCCCCGTCCCCCAATTGGATGCCGTCAGCAAAACTTAGACAGTCAGTTCCGAAGAAATGAACGTGGACGTCCCCCGGACGGCGATGAGCTTCAAATTTGAAATGATGATGTTCGATGTTCTCCAGGCTGTGGCACATCTCAGCAACGCCGGTGCGGAATGTTTTCGACCACAGCACGCCACCGGCGCGTTCAATCTTCACTTCAACCGGCACGGACTCGAAGACCGAGTCAACCACAAGTTCGGGACCGAGCGCGCAGGTACGCAGCTTGGAGCCCGCCAGGTTGAGGTAATTCGTTTTCTCGAACCGATGATCCGAAAATTCATTGCCGCCGGCCATTCCGAGGCGGCGAGGCTGGCCATCGGGAGCTATCAAATAGACGCCTGCGATCTCGGCTTCCTCGCCGCCGTCTTGGGCATAGGGCGGCACCTCGAGCGATTCGCCGTGGGCACGCAGGGTTGTACCCGTGCCCTTGTAAAACCACTCCGGCGGCGTCCCGATACATCCTGGTGCCGGGTGCCCTCCTTCGATTCCCCAGCGAAACATTTTCATGCTATCGGTCAGTTTCTCCTCGGTCGTGGCGTGCATACTCTGGCGATTGCGAGCGCTGCCCAAATGGGTCAGCCCGGTGCCGGAGAGCAGGCAGCGTGCGGGCTCGCCGGGATGG
>Ga0193707_1000895_pt1 | contig 10725 bp, 9 predicted proteins | sample U3c2metaG_FD_143043 | JGI IMG/M metagenome (GOLD analysis project Ga0193707, IMG submission 143043) | Soil microbial communities from a riparian zone of the East river system, Colorado, United States - U3c2 | ecosystem: Environmental > Terrestrial > Soil > Riparian zone | place: USA: East River...
CGATTCACTGGCATCTTTGCGGACCACAAATGTTCCGACCGCGCCGATGTTGATCACACCGAACTTCGACAACTGTTTCGCGAGCAGCGCGGGCTGACATCGATTAGCTCCGCCGACATTCACCGCACGAAGAAAAACGACCCACTTCATAAGGTAATAGTCAATGGTTGAGAGTTGAGAGTCGCAACGAGCAAGGGATGTGGGAAGTCAATGGCGTTGGAGCCGGATTCGTGCAACCAGATGTTGCATGAGAATGATGTCGATCCTGCCCGTCAGCGTTCTAGTTTTGGTAGCAGCGAGTGCGTCAGCACAGCCAACGATTGTGCGCAAAGAGTTGTACAAAGCCAACATTGGGACACAACCGATCTCGATGGTCGATGTGCGGGAGATCGTTCTTCAGCCGAAGCAGACAGCGGGACTGCATCGGCATCCCTGTCCGGTAATTAGTTATGTCGCGGAAGGCACAATCAAGTTTCAGATTAGAGGAGAAAAAATGCAGCTCATTCATGCCGGACACGTTTGTTATGAGCCGGCCGGCGCAATCATTGAGCATTTCGATAACGCATCGGATCTCGAGGCCGCGAAATTTATTCCATACTACCTGCTCAACGGGCAAAAAGAGTTAATCGAAATGCTTCCTGCTACTCAGATTAAGCCGCAGTAAATATCGGAAAGTTAACGTTCGATGTTTTTCGAGATCCGAATCCGCCGGCTTACGGAAGAGCTCTTCGTGCTGCCGCCGCCTTCAGATCCTTTACCGCGACACTGGGTAATGCATTATCGATTGTCGTCTGCCCGCTGCCTTCGGAGCGAGCCTACCGCCAGGCGCCGAGGATGGCGCCCATAGCGACAAAGGCCACGACGTGGTAGCCGCCATTGACCAGGATGTAGGTCCACGAACGATTCTCGAACAAAGCGATAATACCCAGTCCCGCTGCGACCCAGCCCACGCCAGCTAGCGCTCCGGCGGTCATTCCCCACACGACTGTGGTTTTAGGGCCGCCCAGAAACATGGCCAGGTTTGCGGACATGACGAGCGCGAGAATGAATGAGCCGCCGAAGGCACGGGCTTTGTTGAAGCCTGCAACCTGTTCTTCGCTAAATCCATTCACACGCATCCAGACTTTGCCGAACAAGACCGGCGAATACCAAAGGCCGCCGATCACAAACGTAGAGAGAGCCGCCGCGAAAACGGCCAGCCAATTGATTTGATTAGGATTCATTCTTCCACTCACTAGCGAAACAGTGCCGGAGTGTATTGGAAGAATTTTACCTAGCAGCGAATCGGCACAAAATTCGGGTATTCCGGGCGTTCGTTCAGATAATCACTTGGCGTCAATCCGCAGAATTCTCTAAAGTCATTGATGAAGTGGGCCTGATCGTAGTAGCCGCAGCCAGTCGCGATCTCGGTCCAGCGCAGCGCGTGGCACTGCTTAATCTGGTTGATCGCGCGTTGAAATCGAAGCACGCGGCAAAATTTCTTCGGCGTCATTCCTACTTGCTCGGTGAAGATTTCGATAAGCCGTCGCCGGCTGAGCCCAACCTCGGCAGTCACTTTGCCGACCGTAGTACCTTCCGGCTCGCGCTTGAAAGATTCGAGTGCGTGACGCACGGCGCGATGACGCGGAGCAAAGCCGCGCCAGCGGGCGAGCAGCGCATTCTCAAGAATGCGAAATTTGGCCGCTCGGCCGGACGCTTCGAGTAATTGATCGCGCAAATTTTGCGCTTCGCAGTTCCAAAACGTGTCGAGTTCCACGACGCTATTTCGCAATTCACACAGCGGCAGACCGAAAAAGGCACTCGCTCCGCCAGGCCGCAGATGAACCCCGATCATTGAAGCATTCGGCGCGGTGTCAATGACGATGAACTCGGAATGCGGCCCGGAGAGCCAGCTCCGGCGATAGATTTCGCGCGGCTGATAGCTGATTGGATCGAATATATGCCGCTTCTCGTCGCGCAGATTGATGATGATCTCCATCGAGCCATCCGGAAGAACACGCTCGAGGCGATGATCGGCGTAAAAGCCTTCATGAAACCAAAGCATCTCGATGAATTGATCTAGTGGCGGTCTCGGGATGTGAGTGGCGTAGATCATTGCCGCTACGCTTGTACACTCTGCTTCGCGTAAGCTCGATACCGAACTTGCGCTGTCATTACGATTTCTCCAAACGAGTCGCGCAGTAGGCGTGCGGTCTTTGCTCGCGTTGCAATAATTTGGGCGAAGCTTTCCTTGCTTTTACTAGCGCGCGTTGTCACCGCCTACTTTGGATTCACTTATTGTTTCTGCTGATCAATCGAAACCTTCAAACGAGATTCGTTTGAATGAATTGCGGGCTGGCGTGGATATCAATCTGACGCAGGACAGTGTCCCCCGAGTTAACAAATCGGTGCGGCGTGTTCGCGGGAATCACCACGATACCGCCGGATTTCACTTCGCGCGTGTCGTCGCCCACCGTGATGGTGGCGGCGCCTTCGAGTGTGAACGCCACCTCGACATAAGGATGCGTGTGCAATGGCGGGCCCTGGCCGGGTTTCGCGCTGACGATATACGCCGAGAACGGCGCACCCTGCTTTTCTCCCACGAATTCATACGACATTCCAACAAACGGCAACTGCTCGAGATTTAGAAAGGACATAAGAAAGTGACGACTGACAGGCGACGAGTGAAGTAACGCAGGTTACACGGATTGAATGACATTTGGCAATTGCTGCAGGGCGAAATTTCCAGGCGTCTCCCGTCTTCTTTATTTTTGCCTGGGCTGACTCTCCCGCGCGATAACGACTGCACGCTGCAGCACTTCGTCAGCGGGAGTTTCGACTGCGGGTATGGGAATGGCGATATCAGGTGTCACACCGCGTGAGCGCAGATCGCCGTTGGGGCGAACGATATGCGCTTTCGGGTAACAAACGACGATTCCCGTCTTCGGGAGCGTGAATTTCTCCATGGCGCCGTAGGTCGTCGCCATGTCCGATGTTTCTTCGCCGAGAACGGTTCCGAACTTGTAGTCTTGCACGAGAGCGGCCACCGCAACGGTGTTGGAATAAGATTGCCGGTCGATGAGCAGAAACACTTTCCCGCGGAAACGCTCGTCTTTGCGCGGCTGGGCGAGCGGCATTTCGAAATCAACGATCTCGCCGGGGCGCGCCTTCGCATACATTTCTGCGTATTGGCGCGATACCGGTCCAGCGGCAGCAGCATCATTTCGGATGCGGTCTGCATTGGCCTTGGTCGATTCGGGACTCACCCGCACCTTGAATTGCGAGAAGAAGCGGAACGGTTTGTCGGCGAACCACGCGATCATCATGTCGCTGAAGAGATTGTCGCCGCCGGGATTTGCACGCAGGTCGATGATGAGGCGATCCACCTTTGCGGCGTTGAATTTGGCAAAGGCATCGTCGATGAAAGTGCGAAAGCCTGAAGTATCCCACGCCTCCGCTTCGGTTTTGGCCTCCGCATTGTAAAACGGCCCCGGGCGTAGATAGCCGACATTGTTTGCGAGGATTTTCGTCTCACGCATCGGTCGATCGAGCTTGAGCGCGGCCGGCTGGGCAGCGGCGAAGGCTTTCATCTCGGCGCTGGTAAGCGCCGGAACGCGCACCTCTTGAGTTTCGCCGTCGAATTTGCGTACCATAAGATCGAACGCGGCCGTTTCGCCAAGTTCAACCCAGAGGTAGATCGAGAAATCGAAGTCCATGAACGAATGCGCCATGTAAGGAGTCTCCGCCGAGACGTGACGTTCCGTCCGCTTCAGCCACTCCTGCATCCTGACTCCATTTATCTCCAGGATTTCGTCACCGCGCGCGATCGCATCGATCCCACTTTCGTTTTGCGCGACAATCGTTTTTCCATCCACGACGCGAATAGCGAGTGGAAACGCCTTGCCGCCATCTTCTAAATATTGGGTCCATATGGCGCGCGGAAGATCCACGCGCGTGTGTCCCATGCGCACCAGGGAAGCGAATTCTTCGAAGCGTATTTGGGCCTCGAGCAACGTCATCGGCTTGTTCAAACCGGCCAGAGTGTCGCGATACGCCCGGTCTAGTTCGGTTCTCGGCGTGAAGGCGTACAGATCGAACGCCGCCGATTGCAGTCCCTGGTACATGGCTGTGAAATCAGCGCGCAGTTCGGACGGGGTGAAGCGTTGTTGGGTGTCGGACTTCCTTCCCGCGAAAACAGGCGAGATAACGGATGCTATCGCAAGCAGAAATACCAACCGTGAAAAAGCAAAGGCTGTCCGCTGAATCATCGTGTTCTCATTTGTTCCAATGAGATGCACTAGGACCGCGACTGGATTCAGAAATTGCTAAAGAGCATTCATCAGACTTCCCAAGCCGGCAGAGGATCTCGGCCAGCTTGGCTAACTCGGATGGCAGCCTGACATCCAAACACTGCTCTGCCAGCTGCAAAGGAAGAGAGAAATCTTGACCAAGAGCGACTAACAGCCTTTGACTAGCGTTGCTTGTAAGGGCCGAGCGCAATGCGAAACAAGGAAACAAAAGGGAATCTCAGTGTCCAGGCGATTGCTGGGACTCATGTCGTGCTTCTCGGGATTGATTTTCCCGAGCAAGATTGCCCGGGTCTACTTGGATTTGCCTTGCGACGAGAAGATCATACTGAGGGAGAGAAATATTGGCTGTCCGGATATAAGACTTTCAAAAGCGTAGAACCATTTCCACCTCCAGGGATACTCTACTCAACGCGGCAACATCCTATTCAAGGCTTCACGTGGTCGGATTTTTCCGCGAAACCGGAGCATGATTACACGTATGAAGTGTTTGCCCTGAGAGGCGTGCCTGCGACTCCGCAAGAGGCCGAAAAAGTAGCCGTCAAGATTCGGACTGAGAGTGAGCATGGCAGGACCAATCATGTGCATTTTAACCGCGGGGCCGCAGCATCGCAGGAGTACACGCGGTTGTTTGGCGACAAGCGGCCCGAGGAAGTGGGACCGTCGGCGTTCACATGGCTTTCGCGCGGCGCAGCCGAATCCATCGCGGAGTTCATTGGGCGTGCCGTTGGACCAGGTTGGGGACTGCGCGTCGGCGCTTACGAATTCACCGATGAGACTGTGCTCAAAGCGCTCGGCGCTGCCCGCGACCGCGGTGCCGATGTGGCGGTCCTTTATCACGCAAAAAATGACGAACAAAAGATCGCTAATGAGGCGGCCATCCAGAAATTCGGCCTGGAGAATATTTGCCAGCCCCGCAATGCGCAGGGCCTGACCCTTTCACATAACAAAACCATCGTGTTAATGAAAGCCGGCGTGACACAAGCAGTGCTCACTGGCTCGACCAATTTCAGTGTCGGAGGAATTTATGGGCACAGCAACGTTGTGCACATTTGCGAGAGGGATGATGTCGCGGCGAAATATTTATGGCTGTGGAATGAACTGAAGAAGAACACGCCGAAATCTGGGGATGCAGGCGTGCTGGCCGGTAAGACGCCGCTTCCAGGCGATCCGCTCGCGAAACAAATCACTCCTATTTTTAGTCCGCGCGATTCTATGCAGGCATTGGACTGGTATGCGGAGGAGGCCAAAGGCGCGAATGACGCGCTGTTCATGACGTTTGCCTTCGGCATGAACGAGCGTTTCCAGGATGCGTACCGAACTGGAACCGCCAAACTGCGTTACGCGTTGATGGAAGCGATGAGCGGACCGACCAGGACCAAAGAGCAGCGCCTCGCCAACGAAGCCGCAATCATCAAGCTAAGGAAAATGAAAGCGAACAAGTTCGCGATTGGATCGCGCTTAGGTAAAGGCGCGTTCAACCACTGGCTCGTCGAGCAGCTCTCAGGTTTGAACGTTCACGTGCGATATCTCCATACGAAATACATGCTGGTCGATCCGTTAGGCGCCAATCCGCTGGTAGTTTCCGGTTCTGCGAACTTTAGTGACGCTTCGACTACCAATAATGACGAGAACATGCTGATCATTCGCGGCAACCCTCGCGTTGCCGATATTTATCTTGGCGAGTTCATGCGTCTCTACCGCCACTTTGCATTCCGCGACTGGCTTACGCAACATCCGGGAGCCGACGAAGTGCAAGTCGGACATCTCGATGACACCGATCAATGGTGGAAGCGCTACTTTGGCGACAGCTTCGAATCTCGGCAACGCAGCTACTTCGCCAGTTAGATTATTGTAGTGGCGGCTGCCCGCTCGCGAAGACTTTCAGAATGTTAGCCGCGATCCGTGACTCAAAATTTTGCCGCCTCACGCGGGGAGATACACGGCATAACCTCGAGGCGGCGCCCAGAGATCGACCCAGCCTGACTCGTTAGTCCATTTTTCCTCCGGCACCCCTGCGTCATCGTGACCGCGCCACGCCGCTGGAGCAAGCCGCGTGCTGTTCCACCGTGTTTGAACCCACGTGCCATTCCAACTACCTCGGTTGTTTAACACAAAAACCAGTCCGCTCTGGTGACCGTCGCCCATCCGTTGCATGACATAGAGATCGTCGTTTACGAAAAGCACCTGCGCCGCGCCGGCAGCATGTTGTTCGTGAGCTTTAATGAGCGCCTTGATACCGCTTTGATTATTGGGCTGGGCAAGATCCCAGTTGAAGTAATCCTGCCAGAAGACGCACGGATAACCTTCGTGCGTAAGTATAAAGGCGTAAGCGAGCAGCTTGTCATTAATGAGCGGACTGTCACGCACCACGTCGTGGTTTTCGACGAAAGTGACAGCTTGCGCGGGGCGGTCCCATACCAGGACTCCGCGTTCTGCGAGATTGCGGAGGCTGAATCCATAGCTGTCGCACAAGTCTCGCAGACGCCAGCGCAGCGGGAAATCAAATGCACCGACCGGATTGTCCGACCACGCATTTGCTTCATCCAGCCAATCACCGATCGTGCGTTCACTGTCCCAGCATTCACCGACGGCGTACGGTTTGAAGCTGGTGCTTCCGCGCAGGGCCCGCAGTTCCTGAATCGAGCGAACCATCCAGCCGCCATAACCCTTGACCATGTCGTAGCGGAATCCATCGAACCCAACTTCTTCCAAGAGCCAGCGGGCATAGTTGATGAGCTCGGTGTAAACCAAAGGCGTCCGATGACAAAGGTCCGGCATATCGCCGAAAGTCGCGCCATCCCAGGTCTCGTACTGGCTTGGATGAAAGCATTTCCAATCGCGCGGAAATTTGCCGCTGCTTGGGTCGAACCTTGTCCAGCGCGACAGGCCGTCGATCGGATTCAGTTCCTGGGCATCGCCGCCGCTGTTATGATTGAATACCAGATCGGCGTACACTTGCAGCCCGTGTGCGTGAGCAGACTGGATCAGGTCGAGCAATTCTGTTTTGGAACCGAACCACGTAGGCACGCCGCCTTTCTGATCGAACTCGCCCAGGTCATAGAAGTCGTAGGGATCGTAGCCCATCGATTTCCATCCGGCGGCTTTGTTTGCGGGCGGAAGCCACAACGCAGTGAAACCGGCTTCCGCGATGGCAGGTAGTCTTGATTTGATAAACGTCCACCATTCGTGCTCCCGGTTTTCCGCCTTGGGACAATCCCAATAAAATGCTTGTAACATAACACCCATAACTCGCGTTCCTTTCGGCCTGAAGCGGCGCTGCCATGCTACACACCCAGTGATGACTCACAAGCAGCAATCAGGTTACAAAATCGAGGCGTTGTGATAAGAACAAATTGCGAATGAAGAAATCGGTCGTCTTCGGTTGTGTTGGTGCGCTGTTGTTAATCGGGTTCCTCGGATGCGAAAAGAGGAGTGGCGACGCCGTCGTGATCGGAAAGGATTACGTCGCGGCTGTGAAACAAGGCGAGGAAATCAAAGATCAACGGGCGACCAATCACGACCAATGGATCGTAAAAGTCCGGGTGCGCGGCAACGGCCGCTCGATCGAAGTCCGCGCCGATCGAGCGCAATGGGAGAAGTTGCGCGAAAACGATCAGGTCAAGGTTACGTATCGGACAGGTAATTACACTGGAACCGTCTGGGACGCCGAGATCGCCTGACCCGGGTGCTCTCACGGGAATCTCGAACTTGCGCGGCCACGATGGGCCGCAGGCGAGCGGTCGCAGTCGCCGAGCCCAAGTAACAGCTCTGTTACCCGAAGTCACACAGTTTTTACATGTTTTAAACAGGCCTGTCACAATTGCCCTGTACCTGTTCCGGCAGTGCGGGGAATTCCGCCCAAGAAACCAAGCAAAACAAAACCAATCCAACACAAATAAAACTATGAATCTAACTTCCAAAACTCCACTGCAGGCAAAGACCTGCCTCCTCGTGGTCGCCTCCATCGCCTTCGCTACGATGGCTCCCTCAAAGGCTGCCGCCGACCAACTGAGGGTTTTCAATGAAAGGGTAAGTGGCGTGCCTTCAGCCAATCCAGTCGCGATCGCCGACAACGTCTATTCACCGGAATTTGCTCCGGGACTGATCGCTGAAGGCATCGATCTGCTCGAGAATCCCTCGGGATTGATTACGGATTTCGGCAACTTGAGCGATGGCACTCGCACTGAGCCGGATGAAAACACTTATCTCATTCTGGATCATAATCCGGGTGGTCCGACGCCTGACTACGATTACGGCCGCCATTTCCTTTTTCAGGGACACGAAAACAGCGGGAACCTCGCTTACGTGACGCGCATCAATCTGGATGTGGCACATCCCGACCATCGCTTCACGCTTCTGACGCCGGTTGACGCGACTGGTTTGACCAACTTTAACAGCATCGATGGTTCAACATGGGATCCGTTTACTGGAACCATGCTCTTTACGCAGGAGGCGGGCGCGAACGGCGGTGTCATCGAAATGGGCTCCGATTTTGACCCGAACACCGGAGCAGGCGCTGGTTTGCGCACGCTGTACGGGAGTCTCGGCCGGGGCGGTTTTGAGGGTATTCATCCTGACGACCAGGGCAATATCTTGATTGTCGAGGACGTAGGCGGCACCACGGTAATGAACAATGCAAAGAACCCGAACTCTTTTGTTTACCGGTTTGTTCCTACGGCTCCGAACGATCTGACGCATGGTAAATTACAGGCGCTCCAAGTCTCGATCAACGGAAACCCGGTCGTGTTCGTGCCAGTGGACGGCCAGCATCCGAACGGCGACACGCGGTCGGACAATCAACTGCGGCTACACACCATCGGGGCGTCTTGGCCGGTGCAATGGGTCACGGTTCATGACACCCAGATAAATGGCACGGATCCTTTCGATGCCAACGCTCTGGCAAAGGCTGCTGGCGCAACACCATTCAAGCGTCCGGAGAATGGGCAGTTCCAGCCTGGTTCACATTTTCGGACGTTCGTCTTTCTTATCACCGGCGACACGGATAATACTGCCGGCTCAGACCCTGTGCTGGCGGCACGTGGCGCTTGGGGAGGAATATTCCGCGTCGATCTCAACGCAAATCGAAGCAGTGGAACCATCTCTCTCGTTGTGCTTGGCGACGCCGACCATGCTTCGTTCGATAATGTGACGTTCGTAGATGACAGAGACACGATCCTTGTGACAGAAGATCGCGGCGACTTGTTGCACGATCAGCTCAATAAGCTCGATTCAATTTGGGCTTACAAGCTGAACAGGCAGCATCCGGACAGAAACATCGTGGCTCGATTCGTTGCGCTTGGCCTGGATCGTGTGGCCGTGGATGAAGGTAACGAGCCAACCGGGCTGCACATGTCCGAGGGAGACAGCACCCTCCACGGATTGATCGGGACGAGGGAATTCAGGATAGACCGGGCCAGGCTTTTCTTTACGGAGCAGCATGGCGAAAACAACTTGTTCGAAGTTTTTCCCCGTGACTGACGCGGAGTAATTTGGTTGGGCAACGCAGTGTCCGCGCCCCAGACGAGAAACGTCTGGGGCGCTTTTTTTTGATGTGGCTTGCGGAAAGCACTAACACATCCACGAGACATCCCGCTTTCGTGAAGGATGATTCGCGTGACATCCATCCTTTTGGTTGCGTGTTCGGTGATCGATATTAAAGCAATACAAATGTGAAAACCAGACGGCCAACCAAATTCCTGGCACTCATTGCCTTTGCGATCGCCGTCATTTCAATGTTTGCTGTTAGTACATCAGAAATGGCCGCCGCCACAGAAGGCTTTCAGCACGTCTTTTATCGCACGGTAAAGGTTGACGGACTTTCAATCTTTTATCGGGAAGCGGGACCGAAGGATGCTCCAACGATTCTCTTGCTTCACGGATTGCCATCTTCATCCCGGATGTTCGAGCCTCTCTTCGCCCGGCTCTCGGACCGATTTCACCTTGTCGCGCCCGATTACCCGGGCTTCGGGCACAGCGATTGGCCTGATCCGAAAAAATTCACGTACACGTTCGATCACATCGCCGAGATCACCAATCACTTTACCGAAGCGCTCGGACTCTCGCGATACGCGCTTTACATGCAGGATTACGGCGGCCCCGTTGGTTTTCGCATGGCACTTGCGCACCCGGAGCGCGTAGAAGCTCTTATTGTTCAAGACGCAGTCGCACACAATGAAGGCCTCGGCGCGAATTGGAAGACGCGGCGCGAGTTTTGGAAAGATCGCGCGGCGAACGAAAACGCACTTCGCACAAATCTCCTGTCACTGCAGACGACGCGTACGCGCCATGTCGGGAACGATCCAAATGTGGATCGCTACGATCCTGATTTGTGGGCGGACGAATTCGCGTTCCTGAATCAGCCGGGGCAGGCGCAGATTCAAAGCGACCTGTTTTACGACTACCGCACAAATGTGGACGCCTACCCGAAATGGCAGGC
>Ga0193707_1000896_pt1 | contig 10724 bp, 11 predicted proteins | sample U3c2metaG_FD_143043 | JGI IMG/M metagenome (GOLD analysis project Ga0193707, IMG submission 143043) | Soil microbial communities from a riparian zone of the East river system, Colorado, United States - U3c2 | ecosystem: Environmental > Terrestrial > Soil > Riparian zone | place: USA: East River...
GAACGCCGGATGCAGCTCGCGTGGCCGCGACGGTTCCGACGGCCCGCGCACCACCGCCTGGGTGGCGTGCGGGAACTCCGTGCCGATGTTGTGCACGGCGACCCGCGCGTACGACGCGGCGACCTCGATCATCAGCCACCCTCTCAGAAGGCCAGGAAGTACATCAGTGCGATGTTGCAGGCCAGCAGCGGGATCGCGGTGGGGATCTGCGCCTTGATCGGCCCGTACTTGTCCTTCATCTCCAGCAGCGCCGCCGGCACGATGTTGAAGTTGGCGGCCATCGGCGTGCACAGCGTGCCGCAGAAGCCGGCGAGCATCCCGATCGCGAAGACCGCCGCCGCGTTGCCGTGGAAGTGCTGCACCAGCACGGGATACCCGATCGCGGCCGTCATGATCGGGAACGCGGCGAACGCGTTGCCCATGATGATCGTGAACAGCGCCATGCCCACGCAGTACACGACGACGCCCCGTCGGGCAGCACGTCCTTGATGAGCCGGCCGACCTGCTTGCCGACGCCCGCCGCGACGAACAGCTGGCCGAGCGTGGCGAGCATCTGCGGCAGTACGGCGGCCCAGCCGATCGCCTCCAGCAGCCGCCGGCCCTCGTTCAGCGGGGTCAGCGCCGACTTCGGCCGCAGCATGAGGAATCCGACGATCACCGCGACGATGGCGGCGACGCCGAGGCCGATCAGCGTCTCGGAGTCCTTCTCCAGCAACGGCCGGTCACCGATGTGGATCTTGAGGCCAACGGCGACGATGACGACGACGACCGGGATCGTGAGTGCGGGGATGAACAGGCGGTTGCCGAACCGGTCGGCGCCGGCCTCCTGCTCGGTACGGCTCGGCCCGGCGGCCGTGCCCCGGCCGAGCTGTCCCGCCGCGACGAGGCCCGCCATCGCGATGACCGCGACGCCCAGGACCGCCGCCGGCGCGGTCTTGTTCACCACGTAGGTGCCGTAGATGAAGGAGGCGCCGAGCAGCACCCAGAACGTGCCGCTGCCGTACCGCTTGGCGTTGGTGCGGTCGGGGAAGGTCAGGACGCCGACGGCGATGAAGATGAGGCCGCACAGCCAGTAGAACCACTCGACTTTGATCATCGGCTGGCCTCCTCGGTCTTGTCGGCTGTCGGGCCGGACGTCATGCGGTTCAGTCGGCGGTCCAGGTTGAGCAGCCGCGCGCCGTGGATCACGAACGCGCAGACGGCGGTCGGGATCGCCCAGAGGGCGACGTGCAGGGCGTCGAGCTTCAGCCCGTACGCGGAGTCGACGAACCCGGTGATCAGCAGGATCGAGCCGATGGCGACGAAGATGTCCTCGCCGAAGAAGACCCCGACCGTGTCGGCGCTCGCCGAGAAGCCCTTGATCTTCTCCCGTACGGAGTCGGTGACCGCGTCGCCGTACCGGCGCTCGGCGGCGCCTTCGGCCATCGGGTAGATGAGCGGGCGGACCATCTGTGCCGGTCCGCCGATCGGCTGGAGGCCGACGGCCGCCGTGATCTGGCGGATCAGCTGGTACAGCACGAGGAGCCGGCCGGTGGTGAGAGCGCCGAGCCGGCCGATCAGGCGCCGGCCCTGCTCTTGCAGGCCGAAGCGTTCGATCAGGCCGATGACCGGCAGCACGAGAACGAACAGCGTGACCGACCGGCTCGACGCGAAGCCGTTGCCGAAGGCGTTGAGGATCGCCATCGGTGAGAGCTTGCCGAGAAAGCCGGTGACGATGCCCGCGACCGTGACGACGACGAGCGGGTTCAGTCGTAGCGCGAATCCGATGACGACGAGCAGGACGCCGATGAGGACGAGCACGACCGCCCTCCTTCCCTAGTAGGGGGCCCAGGGGACAGACAGGGCGCAGCCGTTGCGGGTACGGTACGTATTGTTGAGCAATCCGGCAAGGGGGCAATATGACAAACGAGGCGGCTCCCGCTGTTCCCGAGCCCCGTACGCCCGGGCTCGGCACCGTCGAGTCGGCGCTCGCGGGCCTGTCCGGCGCACGTGGCCTGCTCGACCGCGCCAGCACCGTCTCCCGCCTCGCCGGCGTCCTGCGCGCGCAGATCATCGAAGGCGCCCTGCGCCCCGGCACCCAGCTCGCCGAGCACGCGGTGGCCGACGCGCTCGGGGTCTCCCGCAACACCCTCCGCGAGGCGTTCCGGGTGCTCGCCTACGAGCGGCTGGTCGTCCACGAGCCGCACCGCGGAGTCTTCGTCCGTACGCTCGACGCCGACGACGTCGGTGACATCTACACCACGCGGCGTGTGGTCGAATGCACCGCCGTACGCGCGGGGGGCGCCTCGCCGGAGACCGCGGCCGGCCTCCTCGCGGTCGTGGACACCGCCGAGACCGCGGTCGCCGAGGAGCGCTGGACCGACGTGGGCACCGCCGACCTGAGGTTCCACTCGGCGATCGTCGCGCTGGCGGGAAGCCGTCGGCTGGACGACCTCATGGCGCGTGTGCTGGCCGAGCTGCGCCTGGTCTTCCACGTGATGGCCGACCCGCGGCGCCTGCACGAGCCGTACGTCCGGCGCAACCGCGAGATCGCTACGCTCATTGAGCTTGGCCGTCCGCAGGAGGCTGCCGACGCGTTACTGGTCTATCTCGATGACGCCGAACGTCAGCTTCTCGCCGCTGTCGCTGAACGCGACGCGCCGCGTCAGGGGTGATGAGGTCATCTGGTCGCCTGCTGGTGGGTGCCTTGGCCGGGGTGGGCTGGATCTTTACCCACCTCCTTGGGTTCTAGTGGTCAAAGATCCAGCCCGCCCCTCCCTGGTTGCCTCCCTGACACGTTCGTACTCCAGCCCCCGCCTCCGTAGGAGCTCGCGTGCGGCTCCGTACTTCGGTTCTGGCTCTCAGGTGATGGCCAGGTCTGGGCGGAATGGGTTGCCCTGGATGGTGCGCCACACGCATGCCGGGGTTAGTGGCATGTCGGCGTGCCGGACGTCGTACGGGCGCAGGGCGTCCACGACCGCGTTCACCACGGCGGGTGGCGAGCCGACGGTGGCCGACTCGCCGACGCCCTTGGCGCCCAGCGGATGATGCGGTGACGGGGTCACGGTCGTGCCCAGCTCCCACGACGGGCACTCCATCGCGGTCGGCAGCAGGTAGTCCATGAACGACGCGCCGAGGTGGTTGCCGTCCTCGTCAAAAGCCACGAGCTGCATCAGTGCCATGCCGATGCCGTCCGCGAGGCCGCCGTGCACCTGGCCTTCCACGATCATCGGGTTGATGCGGACGCCGCAGTCGTCCACCGCGACGAACCTGCGCACGGTGACCTTTCCGGTCCCCGCGTCGACGTCGACCACACAGATGTAGGCGCCGTACGGATAGGTGAGGTTGGGAGGGTTGTAGACGGTGGTCGCGTCGAGGTGGCCCTCGACGCCCTCGGGCAGCTCCACGTTGCCGTGCGCGGCCATGGCGATCTCCTGGATCGTCGCGCCGGAGGACCGGTCGCCGCGTACGAACCAGCGTCCGGCCTCCCACTCCAGGTCGGCCGGGTCGGCCTCCAGCATGGCCCCGGCGACCAGGCGGGCCCGCTCCCGTACCTTCCGGGTCACGACGGCGGCTGCGGCGCCGGACACCGGTGTGGAGCGCGAGCCGTACGTGCCGAGGCCGAACGGCGTCTGGTCGGTGTCGCCGTGGACCACCTCGACGTCGTCGGCGGGGATGCCCAGCTCCTGGGCCACGATCTGTGCGAACGTCGTCTCGTGGCCCTGTCCCTGGGTCTGCACCGAGATCCGCAGGACGGCCTTGCCGGTGGGATGGACGCGCAGCTCGGCGCCGTCGGCCATGCCGAGCCCGAGGATGTCCATGTGCTTGCGCGGTCCGGCGCCGACGGCCTCGGTGAAGAAGCTGATCCCGATGCCCATCAGCTCGCCCCGGGCCCGTTTTTCCGCCTGTTCCTTGCGGAGGGCGTCGTATCCGGCCAGGTCCAGGGCGACGCGCAGTGTCTTGGCGTAGTCGCCGGAGTCGTACTCCCAGCCGGTGACCGAGGTGTAGGGGAACTGCTCGGGCTTGAGGAGGTTCTTCAGCCGCAGCTCGGCCGGGTCGGTGCCCAGCTCGTCGGCGAGCATGTCCATGAGCCGTTCGACCAGGTAGACGGCCTCGGTGATGCGGAACGAGCAGGAGTACGCGACGCCGCCGGGCGCCTTGTTGGTGTAGACGCCCGTCACCGCGCAGTGCGCGGCCCGCAGGTCGTACGAGCCGGTGAACACGTGGAAGAAACCCGCCGGGAACTTCGTCGGCTGCGCGCTGCCGTTGAACGCCCCATGGTCGGCCAGCGTCTCCACGCGCAGGCCGAGGACCCTGCCGTCGCGCGTCGCCGCGATCGAGCCGCTCATGTGGTAGTCGCGGGCGAAGGAGGTGGTCATGAGATTCTCGGACCGGTCCTCCATCCACTTGACCGGGCGGCCGGTGACGATGGAGCCGACGATCGAGCAGACGTAGCCGGGGTAGATGCCGACCTTGTTGCCGAACCCGCCGCCGATGTCCGGTGAGATCACCCGGATCTTGTGCTCGGGCAGGCCCGCGACCAGCGCGTACAGCGTGCGGTGGGCGTGCGGTGCCTGCGTCGTCGTCCAGACGGTCAGCTTCCCGCTGACCTTGTCCAGGTCGGCGACGATGCCGCAGGTCTCCAGCGGCGCCGGATGCACCCGGGGGTAGATCATGTCCTGGGAGACGACCACGTCCGCGGCGGCGAACACCTCGTCCGTACGGGCCCGGTCGCCCGCCTCCCAGTCGAAGATGTGGTTGTCCGTACGGTCCTCGACGTCGTCGCGGATCACCGGCGCGTCCGCGTCGAGCGCGCGGCGCGCGTCCGAGACCACCGGGAGGGGTTCGTAGCCGACGTCGATGAGCTCCAGCGCGTCGCGCGCGGAGTAGCGGTCCTCGGCGACGACGAAGGCGACCTCCTGGCCCTGGAAGCGCACCTTGTCGGTGGCCAGCACGGCCTGGACGTCGTTCGACAGCGTCGGCATCCAGGCGAGGTCCATCGCGTTCAGCATCGCGCCGGTGATCACGGCCTTGACCTTCGGGTGGGCCTCGGCGGCGCTCGTGTCGACGGAGAGGATCCGCGCGTGGGCGTACGGGCTGTGCAGGATGGCGCCGTGCAGCATGCCGGGCACCTTCACGTCGTCCACGTAGGTGCCCTGGCCGCGGATGAACCGCGCGTCCTCCTTGCGCCGCATCGACCCGAAACCGTGGTGGGGCGCCGGCGCGGTCATACCGTCATCTCCGGCGCGTCGTACGCGGCGGGGTGCTCGGCGGCCCAGCGTACGGACCGCACGATGTTCTCGTAGCCGGTGCAGCGGCACAGCTGCCCGGAGATCGCCTCCCGGATCTCCTCGTCGGCGGGGTCGGGGTTCTGGTCGAGCAGCCAGCGCGCGGTCATCAGCATGCCCGAGGTGCAGAAGCCGCACTGCAGCCCGTGGCACTCGGTGAACCCCTGCTGCACCGGGTCGAGCTCGCCGTCCCTCTCCAGGCCCTCGACCGTACGGACGAAGCGGTCGTCGGCCATGACCGTCAGCACGGTGCACGACTTGACCGGCACGCCGTCCAGCCAGACGGCGCAGACGCCGCAGTTGGAGGTGTCGCAGCCCCAGTGCGTACCGGTGAGGTCCAGCTCGTCGCGCAGGAAGTGGACCAGCAGCTGCCGCGGCTCCACATCGCGCTCGTAGTCTTGGCCGTTCACGTTGACGGTGACTTTCATGCCCGTGCCCTTTCGGCCGCGCGCCGCAGCGCGCGTGTGGTGAGCTCACCGGCGAGATGCCGCTTGTAGTCGACCGGGCCACGCTGGTCGGCGGAAGGCCGGCAGTGCTCGGCCGCGATCCGGCCGGCCTCGGCGAAGGTCTCATCGCCTGCCGGGCGCCCGCGCAGATACTCCTCCGCCTCCGCGGCCACGAAATGCTCGGCGCCGACGGCGGTCAGGCCGATCCCGACGTCGGCGACCGTGTCGCCGTCCAACCAGAGGACCGCACCGGCCGCCGCGAGCGCCCAGTCGCCCGCGCGCCGGCAGACCTTCTCGTACGCGCTGCCCGGCTTCCACCTACGAGACCTGGTCCCGCCCTCAGGCCTGATCGGCACCCGGATCTCGGTGAGCAGCTCGCCGTCGGCGACCGCCGTCTGGTACGGGCCGACGTGGAACTCGCGGGCCGAGACCGTACGGCTGCCCTCGGCGCTCCGGATGACGACGGAGGCGCGGACCGCCGCGAAGGCGGCCGACAGATCCTCCGACGGGTCGGCCTGGCACAGCGACCCGCCGATCGTGCCGCGGTTGCGCACGAGAGGGTCGGCGATGACGCGCTCGGCGTCGCCCAGGATCGCGAAGTGCTCGGCGACCTCGGGGGAGGCGAGCAGCTCCGCGTGACGCGCGAGCGCGCCGATGAGCAGCTCGTCCCCGTCGACCCGGATGTAGGACAGCTCGCTGACGTCGTTGATGTCGATGAGGGCGTCCGGCGCCGCCAGCCGGAGCTTCATCATCGGCAGGAGACTGTGACCTCCGGCGACGACGCGTGCCTCAGGCCCGTACCGCTTAACCGGCCCCTGGTGCCGGGGTGGGGGAGGGTTCACACTGAGTCCCGTGACCCTGACACAGCTCAGTGTTTTCGTCTTGGTCGCGCGGCTCGGCTCGGTCAAGGCGGCCGCGCGCACGCTCGATGTCAGCGAGCCCGCGGTGTCACAGGCGCTCAGTGCGCTCCGCCAGCATCTCGGCGACCAGCTCGTCAGCCGCGGCCCCGCCGGGATGACGCTCACGCCCGGAGGCACCCGGCTGCTGAGCATCGCCTCGCAGATGGTGGCGCTGGGCGCCGAGGCGGAGGCGACCGTACGGGCGGCGCAGGGAGCACCCGAACCCCTGCGCGTCGTCGCGGGCAGCACGGTCGCGGAGTTCGTCAGCGGGCCGCTCATCGACGCCTTCGCCACGAGGTCGGCGCGCAAGGTCGAGGGGTCCTCCGGCGTCGCGACCACCGAGGAGATGGCCGTCCTCCTGTCGAGCCGGCTGAGCGACCTCGCGCTCGGGCCGTGCTTCCGTACGGACTCCGGGCTGGTCAGCGAGCCGATCCTGCGGACCAAGCTGATCGTCGTCGGGGCCGCGGGCCGGCCGCGGCGCAGCGACGTCGCCTGGCTCGTCGACCCGGCCGGCACCGACGCGGAGAGCGACACGGGACGGCTGCTGCGGCGGCTGCGGGTGCCCGACTCGCGCATCCGGGTGTTCCCCAACCAGACGGCCGCCTGGACCGCGGCGGCGGACGGCGGCGGGGTCGCACCGGCGTTCGCCCACCTCGTCGCTCCGCAGCTGCGCCGCGGCGACCTGGTCGTCGTCGCGACCCCCGCCACTCCGGTGGAGAGCGCCTGGTACGCCACCACCCTGACGCCCGACCGGAGGTCGGCGACGGCCGGGGCGTTCCGGCGCTTCCTCGGTACCCCCGAGGCCATGCACCTGATGCAGTCGGCCGGCACCGGCTCGCCGCCCTCGCGCTTCCGCCCGCCCGTGTACGTGACCATCTGGAGCTGAGGGCGCGTACGGGCGCGCGACGGCGCGGGGAGAGACTGAGGTCCATGGACTACGTGAAACTGGGTTCGACCGGGCTGGACGTGTCGCCGATCTGCGTCGGATGCATGAGCTTCGGCGCGCCCGACCGCGGAAACCACCCCTGGTCACTGGATGAGGACCAGGCCCGTCCCCTCATTCGCCAGGCCGTCGAGGCCGGCGTCAACTTCTTCGACACCGCCAACGTCTACTCCGCCGGCAGCAGCGAGGAGATCACCGGACGCGCGTTGAAGGACTTCGCCCGGCGCGAGGAGGTCGTCCTGGCCACCAAGGTGCACGGCCGGATGCGCCCGGGCCCCAACGGCGCGGGCCTGTCCCGCAAGGCGATCATGAGCGAGATCGACGACAGCCTCCGCCGGCTGGGCACGGACTACGTGGACCTCTACCAGATCCACCGGTGGGACGACAACACCCCGATCGAGGAGACCCTCGAAGCGCTGCACGACGTCGTCAAGGCGGGCAAGGCGCGCTACATCGGCGCGTCGTCGATGTACGCCTGGCAGTTCTCCAAGGCGCTGTACACCGCGGAGGCGCACGGCTGGACGCGCTTCGCCACGATGCAGAACCACTACAACCTCCTCTACCGCGAGGAGGAGCGCGAGATGCTGCCGCTGTGCGCCGACCAGGGCATCGGGGTGATCCCCTGGAGCCCGCTGGCCCGCGGCCGCCTCGCCCGCGACTGGGACGCCACCACGGCCCGTACCGAGACCGATGAGTTCGGCCGGAACCTCTACCAGGAGGGCGACCGCGCGACCGTCGACGCCGTGGCCCAGGTGGCCGGGGCACGTGGGGCCGGCCGCGCCCCGGTCGCGCTGGCCTGGCTGTTCCGCAACCCGGCGGTGACCGCCCCGATCGTCGGCATGGGCAGGCCCGGACACCTGGACGACGCGCTCGCCGCCCTCACCATCGACCTGACGGACGACGAGGCGACCGCGCTCGAGAAGCACTACTCGCCCCGCCCGGTGGCCGGCTTCCGCTGACCACTCCGGCCCGGCGGTTTCCGGGAGACGCGGGCGGGCCGTGGGGGCGGCCCGCCCGCGCCTGCCGTCAGTCGGTGCTCAGCGCGGCGGCCGGCTCGGCCGGCTCGGTCGCCCTGGACCGGCCGTGGCGTACGAACGCGGCGATGAGGACGACGACCGCGACCGCCACCGACCAGAGCACCTGAGGACGTCCGTCGTGGTCGAACAGCATGACCACGAGGATCGCGGCGATGCCCAGGATGGTGGCGATGGTGAGGTAGGGGAACAGCCACATCCGTACGAGGATGCGCTCGGGGGCCTCCTGCTCCAGGCGGCGGCGCATCCGCAGCTGCGACACCGCGATCACCGCCCAGACGAACAGCGCGACCGCGCCCGAGCCGTTCAGCAGGAAGAGGAACACCGTGTCCGGGCTGGTGTAGTTGAGGATCACGGCGAGGAAGCCGAACGCCACCGACACGTAGATCGCGATGTGCGGGACGCCGCGCGAGGTCGTCGAGGAGAACGCCTTCGGGGCGTCACCGCGCTCGGCCAGGGAGAACGCCATCCGTGAGGCGGTGTAGAGCCCGGAGTTCAGGCAGGACAGCACGGCGGTCAGCACGATGATGTCCATGATCGTGCCGGCGCCGGAGATGCCGATGTTGTCGAGGACCGCGACGTACGGGCTGGATGACACCTTGCTCGCGTCCCAGGGCAGCAGCGTGATGATGATGGCGATCGAGCCTAGGTAGAAGACGAGGATTCGCCAGATCACGCTGTTGACCGCCTTGGTGACGGCGCGGCCCGGGTCCTTCGACTCGCCGGCCGCGATGGTCACGATCTCGCTGCCCATGAACGCGAACACGACGGTCAGCAGGCCGGTGATGATCGCGCCGTACCCCTTGGGGAAGAAGCCGCCGTGGCCGGTGAGGTTGCTCGTGCCGACGGAGTCGGTGCCGGGCAGCAGGCCGAAGATCGCCAGGATGCCGAGGACGATGAAGATGCCGATCGCGGCCACCTTGATCGTGGAGAACCAGAACTCGAACTCGCCGTACGACCCGACCGAGAACAGGTTCGTCGCGGTGAGCAGGATCATCAGGAGCAGCGCGAGCGCCCATTGGGGAAGCGCTGGTATCCAGCCGTGCACGATCTTGGCGCCCGCCGTCGCCTCGACTGCGAGCACCACCGCCCAGAACCACCAGTAGAGCCAGCCGATCGTGAAGCCCGCCCATCGTCCGATGGCGCGGTCGGCGTAGGCCGAGAACGACCCGGTGTCCGGCGAGGCCGCCGACATCTCGCCGAGCATACGCATCACCAGGATGACGAGGAGCCCGGCGATGCCGTACGAGACGATGATCGCCGGACCGGTGCCGTTGATGCCGGCACCCGAGCCCACGAACAGGCCTGCGCCGATGACACCGCCGATGGCGATCATCCCGACGTGGCGATTCTTGAGTCCTTGTTGAAGGGCTTTTTCACTCATGCGGGGGAAACTCCTTGGTGCTTCGCGGAACCCTGTTGGAACGCTACAGCGGCAATGCGGCGGAGTCAGCAGACTGATCAACTCGCTTTTCGCCGTACATCATGCGCCGTTCCGTTTGTTCCGCGACAAGGGGGGACCTCGTGGGCACTGATGAGGAGCAGGACCGTACGGGACCGCGAAGACGGCCCGTCGGATGAACGCGATGTTGTGGACGCTTCAAGGGCTGCTCGCGGCCGTTTTCGCCTTCTCGGGCGCCGCGAAGTCCACGCTTTCCAAACCGAGGCTGATCGCCAGTGGGCAGACCGGGGTGACGCCGTTCCCGTTGCCGTTGATCCGTTTCACGGCCGGCTGCGAGCTGCTCGGCGCGCTCGCGATGATCCTGCCCGGGCTGCTGCGCGTCGCCGTCTTCCTGACGCCGCTCGCCGCGGCCGGCTTCGCCGTGATCATGGTGGCGGCGATCGCGTCACACGTGTGGCTGAAGGAGCCGGTCAACGTGGCGGGGACGTGCGCGCTGCTGCTCGTCGCCGTGACGGTGAGCGTCGGCCGGTTCGCCGGGTGACGCGGTTCGGCCTGGCGCGGCTTGAGTGAGGAGGCTTCCGCGGGGGACGCCGTTGTCCCCCGCGGAAGCACCGGTCATCAGGAGGCGTTCACGGCCACGTCGTCTAGGACGAAGCTGGTCTGCAGGGACGAGTCCTCGGTGCCGGTGAACGATAGCGTCACGGTCTGGCCGGCGAAGGAAGACACGTCGAAG
>Ga0193707_1000897_pt1 | contig 10719 bp, 10 predicted proteins | sample U3c2metaG_FD_143043 | JGI IMG/M metagenome (GOLD analysis project Ga0193707, IMG submission 143043) | Soil microbial communities from a riparian zone of the East river system, Colorado, United States - U3c2 | ecosystem: Environmental > Terrestrial > Soil > Riparian zone | place: USA: East River...
GACCGCTGGTCGCGAGCGTCGACATCGGCAGCAGCGAAGCGCCGGAGTTGTCGATCACGTCCGGCGGGTTGCCACCGTTGAACCGCGGCTGCAACTGCGGGGTGATGTCGGTGATCCCGGCATGCTTGACCTGCGCCTTCGGGAACTTCTTGGAATACAGCGCCTCGTGCGCCTTCGCGTAGTCGTCGCCGTACCCGCCCTTGAAGATCACCACGTCCAGCGCGGCGTCCTCCTTGACCGCGAACGGGTTGTCCGCGGACTTCGTCCCGCCACCATCGCTGCCGCTGCCGGAGTCGTCGCTGCCGCCGCTCGCACAGGCCGACAGCAGCGTGCTGCCGCCCGCCGTCAACAGGGTGCCGACCGCCGCACGCTGGAGGAACAGCCGCCGCGATACAGGGTTGGGAGTGGTCATGGTGATGGTGCCGCCTTCCGGGAGGATTTCAGGCAGAACGCCGGATGCGACCGGCGTACTGAGCTTCCAGTGCGTGGTTGTGGTCGTCGCCGCCCGGGATGTTCGCGGACAGATAGACCGGCGGGGTCTCGTCGGCCTCGATCAGCCGGCGCAACACCTCGGCGACGAGCATCTGCGCGATCAACGCGGCGGTGATGGAGGACACGGCACACACCTTGCCACCGTCGGGCAGGTCGAGCACGGAATCGCCGTACGGCGCGTGATTGTCCAGTACGACGTCCGCGAAGTCGATCAGCTTCTTGCCGGACGGGTGACGCGACTCCATCCCGCCGGTGTGCTGCAGCGAGGTGATCGCGATCAGCGGGTGGCCCTTCTCCTTCACCACCGTGGCCAGCTCGACGATCGAGCCGTTCACCCCGGAGTTGGAGGCGATCACGAACAGGTCGCCCGGACGGGCCGCGGACAGCTCGTAAAGCTTCCGGGAGTACGACGGGTCGCGCTCGAGCTCACCGCCGCGGAGCAACTCGGGCGACTCGCCGCCGAGCAGGACCAGGTCGCGCAGCGCGATCCGGTTGGTCGCGATCAGGCCGCCGGCGCGGCCGGCGATCTCCATCGCCAGCGCCTCGGAGTGGCCGGAGCCGAAGGCCTGGATAACGCCGTCGGCGCGCAGGGCCGTGGTGATCAGGTCCGCGGCCTGCTGGATCGGGCCGTCGATCTGCTCGGTCACGGCCGCCAGGATCGGTGTCAGCGTGTGCACATAAGCCTGCGCGCTCACCCCGCCGGTCTCCCCCGGTCCCCCGTGCTTACTGCTGGCCATTATCGGCCCCACCCCTCGACTAATCTGTTCGCTGCGACACTCGAAGTGCCGACAAGTGCGCAAGTTTGCGGTTTGCTGGACAGAACTTTTCTCACCTGGCAGCTAAAGTCAAGGCTCATCTCACTCTTCTCCCCAGATCGGGACCGTTGCGTGACCTTGTTCTCTTGTGTTGCCAAGAGGCTCTTTTGAGCAGTTTGGAGCATTGCGTATGTCGGTCGACCGTCCGCTGCCGGAACCTGCCGACCCAGTCGTCGTGAAGCCAGCGACAGCACTGGTCCTAGGCGGCGATCTCGGCGGCACGTCCACCCGGATCGTGATCGCGGACCCTGAGGGCACCGTAGTCGGTCGCGGTGCCGCCGCGGGCGGAAATCCGACCAGTCATCCCGCAAGTGCGGCGGCCAATTTCGGTCAGGCTCTTCACACCGCACTGGCCGGGCTGGACCCGACCGCGGTCAAGGCAGCGGTGATCGGCGTGGCCGGCGGCACGGCGCTGGCCCGGCCCGACGTGGCGGCTCAGTTCGACGCGGCCTGGTCCGGCGCCGGCCTGACCACCAAGCCCGGCTTCATCGGCGACCTCGAGGTGGCCTTCGCCTCCGGTACGGCGGAACCGGACGGGACCGTGCTGATCGCGGGCACCGGGAGCAACGCCGGGCTGGTGCGCAAACACCAGCTGGTGCGGACCGCGGACGGGCACGGCTGGCTGCTCGGTGACGACGGGTCCGGGTTCTGGCTCGGCCGGGAGGCAGTGCGCAGTGTGTTGCGCGCACTCGATCTCGGCGAACCGCTCGGCCTCCTCGCGCAGGGTGTCGTCGAGGCGATCCTGCCGGACCGGGACGAGCAAGCGGTCGCGCTGCGGGAGGGATACGACGTACTGCGTGACGATCTGATCCGGACGGTGAACAGCCGGCCACCGGTCCTACTCGCTGAGTTGGCCCGGACCGTCGTGGCGGCGCACGAGCAAGGCGACGAAACCGCACACGCCCTGGTGAAACGCGCAGCAGAACTGCTCACAGCGACAGTCGGCCGGCTCCGGACGACGTCGGACGAGGGGCCGATGGTGCTCGCGGGCAGTGTCGCGGGCGAATCCTCACCGGTCGGCCGGCTGATCCGGGAGGCCATTCACCAGCAGTTCTCCGGTGAGGTCCTGACCGCCCGGGACGGGGTCGGTGGCGCCACCTGGCTGGCCCTCAGCGCCCTCGACCCCGCCCTCGCGACCGGGGCGAACCACATCCGGCTCGTCAGCTAGTCGGAGACCCGGCGGACCTCGACCGCGACGAACTGGGCCTCCGGGATGGTCGCGGCGATCTCCTCGGCGCGCTCGGGGGTGTCCACGTCGACGATGAAGACGCCCGCGAGCTGTTCCTTGGCCTCGGAGTAGGGGCCGTCGGTGGTGGCGCGGACGCCCTTGCGGACGCGGACCACCTTCGTGCCGGACGGTTGGTCGAGCGGCACGGCGGTGACCAGCTCACCGGAGGTCTGCAGTTCCTGGAGAAGGTTCTCCAGCTGTGCGGTCAGGGCGTCGCGGGCCTTCTTCGGCAGCGCCTGGCCTTCGTCGGTGCGCAGGAACGACGGGTGTCCCCAGGTGATCGGGTTGCTGTGAATCAGCAGCAGGTATTTCATGACCGGTTCCTCTCGGACTCTGGGTGGATCTTCGCAGCAGAGGTCGGAGGGACCCGGCGAGACTCGACATTTCACCTCCGGGCAGCGGTTCGTGCCCGGAGGTGCTTGATGACGAACTCGCTCGGCTCGTTCGACTGTCGAGTCCGTTCGCGGGCTTCCGACGTACCGCTCACCAAGACCTCGACGAGCCTAAGGTGAGACATGAACGAGACGGACCTCCGGCTGGCGGACGGCCGCACCCTGCACGTGTACGACAGCGCGCCCGGCGACGACGCCCGGCTGACGGTCGTCTGGCACCACGGCACACCGAACCTGGGCGTCCCGCCGGAGCCGCTGTTCGAGGCCGGCGAGTGGCTCGGCATCCGGTGGGTCTCGTTCGACCGGCCTGGGTACGGCGGCTCGAGCGCGGCGCCCGGACGGACGATGGCCTCGGTCGCGGCCGACCTGACCACGGTCCTGGACGCGCTCGGCGTCGGCACCTTCGCGGTGATGGGCTACTCGGGCGGCGGCTCCTACGCCCTCGGCTCGGCCGCGATCCTCGGCACGCGGGTCGAGGCTGTCGCCACCTTCGCAGCGATCGCGCCGTACGACGCCGAGGGTCTGGACTGGTACGACGGGATGGTCCCGTCCGGACTCGCCTCACTCCGGGCCGCGGCCGCGGGGCGTCCGGCGAAGGAGCGGCACGAGGCCTCGGAGGTCGAGTACGACGCGGAGTTCACCGCCGCCGACGTGCGCATGTTCGACGGGCCGTGGGGCTGGCTGGGTTCGGTCGCGGGAGACAAGTCGATGCCCGAGGGACCGGACGGGCTGATCGACGACGACTGTTCTTATGTAGTGCCCTGGGGCTGCGACCTCGCCAGCATCACCGCCCCGACCCTCCTCGTGCACGGCACCGACGACGGCGTGATCCCCAGCGCCCACGGCCGCTGGCTGGACGATCACCTCCGCACCGCCTCCCTCGACCTCCACCCGGGCCTCGGCCACATCTCCGTCCTCACCCACGCCGAGCCCGCCCTCGAGTGGATCCGCGAGCAAACCGGCTGACCGTACCGACGAACGGGTAGTGGCCAGCCCCGGACAGGCAGGTTGAGCGCGGATCTGCCGTCCTCGGGCGAGGCGACGGCGACTACTACCCGTCCGTCGGTACGCGCATCACTATTCCAAGCAATGGCTTGACATCGGATTCAGGCCGGCGCATATTCCAAGCATGTCTTTGGAGAAGGATCGGCGCCGGCGGACTCGGTTGCTGGATGATCCGATGGCGATCCGGGCGATGGCGCACCCGGTGCGGCTGGATCTGCGGGCGTTGCTGGCGCAGGAAGGGCCGCTGACCGCGGCGGACGCGGCTCGGCGGCTGGGGATCAGCCAGGCCTTGGCATCGCATCATCTGCGGCAGATGGCGAAGTACGACTTCGTCGAGCGGGCGACGGGCAAGGACAACCGGGAACGGCCCTGGCGGTTGGTCTCGACCTCGCAGTCGTGGCGGGACGCGGTCAAGACCCCGGAAGGCGCGGCGGCCGCCGACATCCTCGAGCAACTGCTGGCCGAGCGCGCACTGGAGGCACTGACCCAGTGGCAGGAACGGCGAGTCCGCGAGGACCCGATCTGGCGGGACAACTCGGGCATCGGGCAGAGCGGGTTCTACCTCACCGGCGACGAGCTGGCCGAGCTGGTCACCCAGATCGACGCGCTGCTCCAGCGGTACGTCGACGACCGCCCGATCGACGACAAGTCCAAGCGGCCGCCGGGCAGCCGGCATGTCTCGATCACCCAGATCCTCACCATCACCCCCGAAGCAGCGTCGGCTCCCGAGCGCGAGCAGAGACAGGACCAGCGATGAAGGACTTGTGGGCCGTCCTCGCGCTGCAGCGCGACTACCGGCTGATGCTCAGCGCCGGCCTGATCTCGCTGATCGGCGACTGGCTGCTGCGGACCGGACTCGCGTTCCAGGTGTACGTGCTGACCGGATCCACGCTCGCCTCCGGTGGGCTGCTGCTGGCGTCGTTCGTGCCGCCGGTTCTCCTCGGCTCGCTGGCCGGCGTCTTCGTCGATCGCTGGGACCGGCGCACGACGATGATCGTGACGAACGTGCTCAACGCCGTTGTGCTGCTGCCGTTGCTGGCCGTGCGCGACGAGAGCGCGATCTGGATCGTGTACGGCGTCGTCCTCGCGCAGAGCTGTTTGCAGCAGTTCTTCAGCCCGGCCGAGCAGTCGTTGGTGCCGGTGCTGGTCGATTCCGAGCAGCTCGTGACGGCGAACGCCTTGAACAGCCAGATCCGCGACCTCGCCCGCCTCATCGGCGCCGCCCTCGGCGGTGTGCTCGCGGCGCTCGGCGGTCTCACCCTGCTGGCTCTGGCCGATGCCGGCACCTTCTTGATCGCTGTCGTGCTGATCGCCGCCATGCGGCACCGCCGCACCTCGCCCTCGCCCTCGCCCTCGCCCTCGCCCGAGCACGACGAGGCGACCGCGGCCCAGGAGGCCGAGGGGGCGATCCGCCGCCTGCGGGCCGAGTGGACCGAAGGGTTGCTGCTGTGTGTCGCGGGCCGGGCGATGCGGCTGTTGTTCGTGTTCTGCCTCATCACCGGTGTCGGCGAAGGGATCATGAGCACCCTGTTCGCCCCCTTCGTCAGCTCCGTGCTGGGTGGCGACGGGAGGGCGTACGGCCTGATCGTCTCGTCGCAGGCGATCGGTGGCATCGCCGGCGGCCTGATCGCCGCGGCCATCGGCTCACGGTTGCCAGCAGCAACAATGTGGGGCATCGGCGCCTTCTGCTTCGGCATGGTCGACCTGACGCTGTTCTGCTACCCGCTGATCTCCGACAGCCTGATCCCGGCCTTCGCCTGCATGATGATCGTCGGCGTGCCCGGCGCCTTCACCGTCGCCGGCCTGATGACGGTGCTCCAGAACCTCACCGTGGACGGCACCCGGGGCCGCATCTTCGGCGCCATCACCGCCACCGAATCCGTCGCCGTCCTCGTCGGCATCGTCTCGGCCGGCTTGCTCGGCGACGTCGTCGGCATCATCCCGGTGCTGGTCTTCCAAGGCCTCGGCTACGTGGTCGGCGGGGTGGTCATCCTCACTCGGCGGCGGGTGCTGGCTCCTCGGCCGGAGCCGGTTCCTCACCTGTCGCTGTGACGAGGTGGATGCGGACCCGGGCGACCCGGCGGCCGTCCATCTGGGTGACGGTCAGGGTGTGGTTGTCGATGCCGGCCTCGTCGCCGGTGGAGGGGACCTTGCCGAGCTGGGCCGCGAGGAAGCCGCCGACGGTCTCATAGGGACCGTCGGGGAGCTCCAGGCCGGTCTCGTCGGCGAAGTCGTCGAGATTGAGCAGCCCGTCGACCTCGATGTCTCCGCTGCGCAACCGGGTGGTCTCGCCGGACTCCTCGTCGTACTCGTCCTTGATGTCGCCGATCAGCTCCTCGACCAGGTCCTCCAGCGTGACGATGCCCGCCGTACCGCCGTACTCGTCCAGCACGATGGCCAGATGCGTCGACACCCGGCGCATCTCGGTCAGCGTGGGCAGCAGCTTCGCCGTGTCCGGCAGCATCAGCACCTCGCGGGCCAGGTCGCCGACCCGGACCGAGCGGGACGCGACCGCCGGGTCGAACAGGTCCCGGACGTGCACGAAGCCGACGATGTCGTCGGCCGAGCCGTTCATCACCGGGTAGCGCGAGTGCGGCCGCTCGGCGGCGAACTTGACCGCCTTGTACGCCGGCATCTCCGCGTCGACGAAGTCCACCTCGGTGCGCGGCAGCATCAGCTCGCGCAACTGCCGGCCGCCGGCCTCGAACACGTCGTCGACGATCCGGCGTTCCTCCTCACCGAGCGACTCGTGCGCGGAGACCAGGTCGCGCAGCTCCTCGTCGGACATCACCTCGCGGTTCGCGTTCGGGTCACCACCGAGGGCGCGAACCACCAGGTCGGTGGACCTCGACAGCAGCCAGATCACCGGGCGGGCACCGGAGGCGATCTTGTCGACCAGCGGCGCCAGCCCGAGCGCGAACGTCTCGGCCCGCTGCAGCGCGAGCCGCTTGGCCGCGAGCTCGCCGATCACGATCGAGACGTAGGAGATGCAGATGGTAATCAGCACCAGGGCGACCGTGTTGGCCACCCCCTCGGGCAGACCGAGGTTCTGTAGGTGCGGGGACAGGCTGTCCGCGAGCGTGGCGCCACCGAAGGCGGCGGACAGGAAGCCCATCAGGGTCACGCCGATCTGGACGGCGGACAGGAACCGGTTAGGGTTGGCGGCCACCTTGGCCACGATCCCGCCGCGCCGGCCGCGGTGCGAGAGCGACTTGATCTGGCTCTCGCGCAGCGAGACCAGCGCCATCTCGGCCGCGGCGAAGACCCCGCCGATCAGCACGAAGACCAGGATCAGGACGATGTTGAGCAGGGTGGCGTTCATGGGTGCGAGTTCCTAGCGCCCTCTCGTCGTACCGCGAGAGGGCGGGCGTTGGGCGTGGTCGTCCATCTACTCAGCCTAGCGGTGGCGCATATCATGCTGCATGTTCGAGTTTGTTGGTTTACGATGATTCCTGGCCGTCCGCGTCGAGCGGCCGGGAGGGTCACACGATGAACACACCGCGTGGTGTACGCCGGACCGACACCTTACTGTCCGACGGACGCGAGCTGATCTACTACGACCCGGCCGACACACCGGTCCGGGTACCGCTCGAGGACACCCGCGGACTGCCCGCACCGCAGCCACAGGTGGAGCGGCGGACCGATCCGCTGACCGGTGACGTGATCACCTACGCGACCCACCGCAACACCCGGACCTACCTGCCGCCGGCCGACCAGTGCCCGCTGTGCGCGAGCAAGCCGGGCAACCCGACCGAGATCCCGGACCACGACTACAACGTCGCCGTCTTCGAGAACCGGTTCCCCTCCTTCGCCGGCCCGGGCCGGACGGAGGAGGTCTGCTTCACCAGCGACCACAACCAGTCGTTCACCAAGCTGTCCCAGGGGCAGGCGCGACTGGTGGTCGACACCTGGGCCGACCGGACCGCCGAGCTGGGTGCCCGCGATGACGTCGAGCTCGTCTTCCCGTTCGAGAACCGCGGCCGCGAGATCGGCGTGACGCTCAGCCACCCGCACGGCCAGATCTACGCCTACCCGTTCCTCCCGCCGCGGATGCGCAGCCTGATGGCCCGCGCGCGCGAACACCAGGAAGTTGCCGGCAGCAACCTGTTCGCCGACGTCCTGGCCGCCGAGCGGAAGGAGGGCACCCGGGTGATCGCCGGGAACGGCAACTGGACCGCGTTCGTGCCCGCGGCCGCTCGCTGGCCGGTCGAGGTGCACCTCTACCCGCACCGCCAGGTCTTCGGCATCGACGAGCTGTCGGTCGGCGAACGCGACGACTTCGCCGAGCTGTACCTCAACGTGCTCGGCCGCCTCGACGGCCTGTACGGCGACCCGCTGCCCTACATCGCGGCCTGGCACCAGGCCCCGGTCCGGATCGACCGCGAGCTCGGCTACCTTCACCTCCAGGTGCTGTCGATCCGCCGGGCCGCGGACAAGATCAAGTACCTGGCCGGCTCGGAGTCCGGGATGGGCGCCTTCATCAGCGACACCCGGCCCGAGGACGTCGCCGAGACCCTGCGGAAGGCTGGTTCGTGAGCACGTTCGAGGAGAAGTTCGGTACGACGCCGGACGGCAGCTGGCGGGCTCCCGGCCGGGTGAACCTGATCGGCGAGCACACCGACTACAACGACGGCCTGGTGCTGCCGATCGCGCTGCCGAACCGGATCGTGGTGACCGCGTCGCGGCGCGACGACGGCCGGATCGCGGTCGCGTCCACCGGGCACAAAGGCATCACCGAGTTCGCCATCGACGAACTGACCCTGGCGTCCGTCGGCGACTGGGCGGCGTACCCGGCCGGTGCGGCCTGGATCCTGCGCGAGTCCGGCTACGCGATCGGCGGTGCCAACCTGCTGATCGACTCCGACCTGCCCTCCGGCGCCGGCCTCTCCTCGTCCGCGGCGCTGCTCTGTGCGACCTCCGTCGCCCTGCTCGGGCTGCATGGCATCGACGTCGATCCCGCCGAGGTGGCCCGGCTCGCGCAGCGCGCCGAGAACCAGTACGTCGGCGCACCAGTCGGACTGATGGACCAGATGGCGTCGATGTGCTGCACCGCCGGCCATGCTCTGTACTTCGACATCCGCGCGATGTCGACGGACCAGATCCCGTTCAACCCGGCGGCCGACGACCTCGCCCTGCTGGTCGTCGACGTGAAGGCACCTCACCGGCATGTCGACGGTGAGTACGCCGCCCGCCGGAAGAGCTGCGAGCAAGCCGCGGCCGAGCTCGGCGTACCTGCCCTGCGGTCGATCGCGTACGACGACCTCGACAACGCACTCGCGCGGTTGCACGACCACGTCGTACGGCGCCGGGTGCGACACGTGGTCACCGAGATCCGCCGGGTCGAGGACGCGGTGGCGTTGATGCGGGCCGGTCGGCTGCGTGAGGTCGGGCCGCTGTTCACCGGCTCGCATGCGTCGCTGCGGGACGACGTCGAGATCACCGTGCCCGAGTTGGACGTCGCGGTCGACACCGCCCTCGAGGCGGGTGCGCTCGGCGCCCGGATGACCGGCGGCGGGTTCGGTGGCTGCATCATCGCGCTGGTCGCGGCGGACGCGGCCGAGTCGGTGCTGGCCGCGATCGAGAAAGCCTTTGCGGAGCACGGTTTCACCGCACCAAGCTCGCTCGCGGCGACCCCGTCAGCTGGGGCGTCGCGCCTCAGCTGAGCGAGACGATGCGCGGATCACGGGTAACCGAGGTGGCCGGCGGCGGCAGTGCGCCGAGCATGATGCCGTCGCCGCCTCATGAAGCGATGACCAGCTCGCACCCCGTGTCGCGCATGGCTTTGCGGGCCGGAGTCGACAGGCCGTTGTCGGTGACGATGACGTCGAGGTCGGCCCAGGTGGCGAAGGTGCTCAGCCCGACCGTCCCCCACTTGGTGTGGTCCGCGACGACGACCACCTCGCGGCTCGCGGCGATGAACGACCGGTTCGTCTCGGCTTCCATCAGGTTCGGCGTACTGAGCCCGTGCTCGGCGTCGACACCGTGGGCACCGAGGAAGAGCAGATCGAGATGCAGCGAGGCCAGTGCGGCGGTGGCGATCGGTCCGACCAGCGCGTCCGACGGGGTCCGGATGCCGCCGATCAGGACGACCGTGCGGTCCGAGCGGCCGTTGCCGTGGAACACGTCCGCGATCCGGGCGGAGTTCGTCACGACGGTCAGGTTCTCCACCCGCAGCAACTGACGGGCCAGGGCGTACGTCGTCGTCCCGGCGCCGATGCCGATCGCACTGTCCGGCTGGACCCGGCCAGCCGCCTCCGCCGCGATCGCCTGCTTGGCCGCGGACTCCTGGGTCAGCTTGGCGTCGAAGCCGGGCTCGTGCGCGCTGCGCAGCCCCACCGAGGTGGCGCCACCATGGACCTTGTGCAGCAGCCCGCTGGAGTCGAGCGCATCCAGGTCGCGCCGGATCGTCATGTCCGAGACCCCGAACCGATCGACCAGCTCGGCGACCGTGATCGCGCCGCGACTGTTGACCTCGGCAACGATTGTGGCCTGCCGCTGGGCGGCCAACTGCCCACCCCGGCCCCGCGACGGCTCCGCTCCAGCTGCGTTCACCCCCACAGCCTAGTGTCGAAACCGGCGGCTGTCAGGGAAATGGCGTTGCCGACCCGGTGCCACCGCGTCACCCTGAAGCATGCGATTTCCTGAGGACGTTCCGGTCCTGACCGATGGCGTGGTGACCCTGCGCGCGCACACGACGGGCGACGTCGACGATGTCTACGCGCTGTGCCAGGACCCGGAGATGCAGCGCTGGACCACCATTCCGGTGCCCTACGACCGCCAGAACGCG
>Ga0193707_1000899_pt1 | contig 10706 bp, 5 predicted proteins | sample U3c2metaG_FD_143043 | JGI IMG/M metagenome (GOLD analysis project Ga0193707, IMG submission 143043) | Soil microbial communities from a riparian zone of the East river system, Colorado, United States - U3c2 | ecosystem: Environmental > Terrestrial > Soil > Riparian zone | place: USA: East River...
CGGCCAACCTCGACCGGGTGTTCTCGGCGGTCGACGCCCGTCAGGACGACTTCGAGCGCTCTCTGTCGAAGCTCAGCAGCCGGACCAGGCGCTTCGAGCAGCAGACCAACAGCCGCCTCAAGCGGCAGGCCGCCCGGCTCCGTGAGGAGCTGCGGGTCACGAACGAGCGGACGCGCGCCGAGCTGGCCGAACAGGAGAGCCGCCTCACCGCCGAGATCGAGCGGGAACGGGCCGAGCGCGAGCGGGACGTCACGGAGCTGCGCGCCGGGCTCAGCGTGCTCGAGGCCGACCACGACCGCGCCCAGGTCGCGGCGTCGGCGCTGCTCGCCGACGGGGAGATCCTGCGCGACGCGATCGCCGCGGGGCTTCCGCACGAACGCTTCGCCGCCGGCCGGCTGGCAGCCCTCGACCAGCGGCTGAACCTCGCTCGGGACACCCTTTCCCAGGGGCTCACCCAGGCCGCCCTCGCTTCGGCGCAGGAGACCTACCTGCAGCTGACCGAGCTTCGCGCCGAGCTGGAACGACGCGACCAGGCATGGCGGCTCGCGCAGGTCGCCGCGCTCGACTCCCTCACGGTGGTGTCGGAGCGGATCAGGCACAGCGAGGTGCTGCCGGTCCCGGACGAGAACGGCGGATTCATCGAAGGCGTCGAGCTCGACGTGGACTTCTGGTCCTACGGAGCGCTGGGCCGCCTGCGGGCGGAGGCGGAGGCGCTGGCCGAGCGGACCGGTTCGGAGACCGCGCCACTGGACATGGCGGACCTGCGCGCGATCACCGAGCGGGAGGCGCCGGACCTCGCGCGGCGGCTCGAGGAGATCGTCGACCAGGCGGCCGCCCGGCAGCTCGCCTCGCAGATCCGGGTGAACGTCGCGGCCATGGTCGTCGGGACGCTGCGGGAGTCCGCCGGGTACGAGATGGAGGCCAACGTCTACGCCGCGGAGGACCAGCGCGAGGCCAACTACTCCTATCTGCGGGACGTCACCAGCGACGACGAGATCGTCGTCGAGGTCGCCCCGGACGAGGCGGGCGGTGGCTGCACGCTGCGCGTGCTGTCGTTCGAGCACGACAGCCCCGACGAGGAGGCCCGCTCGCGGCGGGCGCACGCCCTGGTGGACAGCCTGCGCGCCGCCGGGCTCTCGGTCGGTGACGCGGACGCGGAACAGACCGAACCCGAGCGGGCGGAGTACGCGCTCGAGAAGGTCCGCCTGGCGTCGCCGCGGCGTACGACGACCGGCGCGACCGGCGCGACCGGCACGACCAGCACGACCAGCACGACCAGCACGACCAGCACGACCAGCACGACAACGGGTCGACGGACGGCCTGATGGGAGCCGCCCGGACTGTCATCGAGCGCCTCGCCGGTCTCCGGCTGGCGCTCGAGGAGGGCGAGCCGCCCTTCCTCGTGTACGGCCCCGGGGTCGACGACGGCTTCGTGGACACCGCCCACCGGCTGAGCGGGATCCAGCCCGCCCTTCTCGAGGTGCTGAAGGACGCCGGGTACGAACGCGTCGTCTTCTTCTCACTGCGCAGGAAGCTGTACTTCCTCGACGCCGACTCACGTGACGGCCTCCGGCGCCCGGACGGAGAGGCGGCTCGCCCGCGACGGCCCGCAGGAGAACCGGCAACGGCCGTGGGCCGGATGGAGGCCGGGTTCAGCGGCCCGCTCGGCGACCGCGTCGTCGGCGGGGTCTCCGCCCGTCGCACCGGCGGGAGCGGTGAACCGGCGGGAGGAACGCCGCCCGCGGGGGCGGCGTCGGGCCGCGCCGTGAAGGACCGGCCGGGCGCCGCGCCGGGGGCGGCGCCCAGCCTCGGGCTGACCGACCCGGCGAGCGTCCGCAAGTTCCACAACCTCTTCACCCAGCAGGCCGTACGCACCGCGCTCGTCTTCGTCGACGTGGAGGAGACCTTCAGCCACATCGGCGCATCACGTGAGCTGGCCATCTTCTTCAACATGTGCATGGAGTACCAGCCCCGCTCGGCGAACGCCTGCGTCCTGGTCTTCCGGCGGGCCACCCTCGAAGCGGTGCTGGACTTCGTGGAAGGGATACGGAGTGTCCCCGCGCTCGGGGAGCACGCTCGTCGCGAGCTGACCCGCCAGGGCCGTCCCGGCCTGGTCGGCTATCCGCCGGCGGCCGAGCTCGGCCGGCTCGTGAACATCATGCGGCTGGAGTCCGGCCTGCGGATCGCCGACTGGGCGGCGCTGCCGGCGGTGCTCCGCGCCATGGCCGCCGAGACGAGTGAGCTCCGCCGCTGGCAGACGCTCCTGCGCACGCTGGTCGCCGCGGACGTCCCGTTGAGCGACGCGGAGTTGCGTGAGCGGCGATGGCTCGCCTCCGGCGCCGGCGACGGGATCGATCCGTGGGTGAAGCTGCTCGAACTGAAGGGGCTGGGGGACGTCACCACCCACCTGGACAAGATCCGCTGGAACGTCATCGCCGACGTGCGCCGGCGCGAGAGCGGCGCGAAGAGTCCCGATCCACCCGCGCACCACCTGGCCTTCACCGGCAACCCCGGGACGGGCAAGACCACGGTCGCACGGCTCATCGGCGAGCTGTACCGCGATCTCGGCCTGCTGGAGAAGGGCCACACGGTCGAGGCGAGCGCGGCCGACCTGATCTCACCGAACGTCGGCCAGACCGCGCGGCAGACCAATGAGGTGATCGACCGGGCCCTGGGCGGCGTGCTGTTCATCGACGAGGCGTACCAGCTCAGCGATCAGCAGAGTGGTTTCGGGAACGACGCGATCGGCGCCCTGCTCGCCCGGATGGAGAACGACCGAGGCCGGCTGGTGGTCATCGTGGCGGGCTACCCGCACAAGATCAAGGAGTTCCTGGACTCCTACCCGGGGATCCGCGGCCGCGTCCCGGCGGCCAACGTGATCGACTTCCCCGACTACGACCCGGCGACGCTCACCGAGATCGCCCTGTCCCGGCTGACGGGGCTCGGGCTGAGTTGGTCCGCCGAGCTCGAACAGCAGCTGCGTGACGTCGTCAAAGGGATGCACCGCACCAGGGACGCGAGCTTCAGCAACGGCCGCACCATGCGAGAGCTCGCCGACGAGATCCGTACCGAGTGGGCGCGGCGCACCCGGGCCACGATGGATGAGCCCCTGGCACCGGAGGACATCCCCGAACGGCACCGGGTCCACCTGAGCGCCGACCTGCCTGAGGTCAACGATCTGCTCGGCGAGCTGGGTTCGATGATCGGGCTCGAACCGGTGAAGGCGACGATCGAGACGCTGGTGCACCGGCTCCGGCTCAACCAGCTTCGGCAGCGCGGTGAGGTGACCGCGCCGCACCTGGTGTTCCTCGGCCCGCCGGGTACCGGGAAGACCACCGTCGCCCGGATGACCGGACGTATCTTCCACGCGCTGGGCCTGCTCGCCAAGGGCCACGACGTCGAGGTGGAGCGCGCCGACCTCGTCGGCGAGTACGTCGGCCAAACCGCGCCCAAGACGCTCGCGAAGATCGAGGAGGCGGCCGACGGGGTGCTGTTCATCGACGAGGCGCACTTGCTGACGCCCGAGGGCGCCCCCAACGACTTCGGCCGTGAGGCGGTGGGGACCCTGCTGAAGCAGATGGAGGACCGGAGGGGCCGGATCGCGGTGATCGTGGCCGGTTATCCCGAGCAGATGCGCAGGTTCATCGCGGCCGACCCCGGTCTGAGCTCGCGCTTCACCACCTACGTGGACTTCCCGCACTACTCGCGGGAGGAGCTCATCGAGATCCTCGTCGTGATGGCGGAAAAGGACGGTTACCGGATCCTTGCCGAGGCGCGGGACCGTGCCGCCTCCTGGCTGATGGCCAGGCGGGCCGCCGACCCGGACAGCTTCGGGAACGCGCGTACGGTCCGCGTGCTCCTGGAGATGATGATCAATCGCCTGGCCTCGCGGCTCGTACCGCACGGCGCCTACGGCGACGCCGACGAGCTGAGCATCCTCCGGGCGGAGGACGTTCCCGATGCCGGCTGACGACGAGGGTTCCTGCCCGGTGTGCGGGGCCGCCGAGGAGACCCGCGGCGACTGCGCCGTCTGTGGCTGGCCGCTGACCACCGACTGGCTGCCCGGCACCGGTGACCCGGGCGAGTTCCGGCGGCGGTTCGCGGCCGCGACGCGGCGGTTCGACGCCGTACCGGCCGCCCGTGCCTTCGGCGACCGGTCGACGACCTTCATCCGGGGCGGAGTCCCCGACGACGCCGAGTGGTCCGCGGCCGAGCGGGCGGCCCTGCCGCGGGCTCCCACGTCCGAAGAGACGGTCCGCGGCAGGTTGACCGACGCGTTACGGGATCTGGAGACCTGCCCGCCCACGCTGGTCGAGGTCGACGCCGACGGGGTGACGGCGTCGGTCGTGACGCTCGACCGGCTCGGCACACCCAGCGTGGTGCGGAGCGCGGCGGCGAGCTGGGCCACGCTGCTGCCGGAGCTGTCGCGCGATCCCGCGGAGCTGCGTTTCCAGCTCGCCGGCGGGCTCACCGTACGGGACTGGACGCCCCTGCGCCGCGTGCCGGCGGACCTCGGGCTCCGGCCGTCCGGCCAGGTCGTGCTCGCCTGCGCGCTCCCCGGCTGGCCGGTGCCCGAACGCGCCACCGCGATCGTGAAGGAGGCCCTCGCGTGCTCCGAGCCTCTCCGGCCCGCCGGGATCTCGGTCACCGCCCTGCTGGCCGGCCTGGTCGCGGACCTGCCGCTGGTCCGGGCCTACCACCTGATCGGCGCGGTCGTGGATCCGCCGACCGGCAAGGTACGGCTCGAGCCGGTGGAGATCTTCGCGCCGGGGACCCGGCCGGGCCACCGCGCCGACCTCGCCGTACGCCGGCCGCCCGGTGCCCGCGACGGAACGGTGCTGGCGGCGGTCGTCGGGAGTCAGGGGCACTGGGCGCCGGTCGAGATGCGAAAGGCCGCGCTCGTACCAGGGGTCAACCAGGTCAGCGCGGTGCTGGACACTCCGGGCAGGGTTCGTTTCGTGGCGCCCGGCCTGCTGCCCGAGCCCCGGAGCCTGCCCGAGCCCCGGAGCCTGCCCGAGCTGCTCGCGCTGGTCCCCGACGAGCTCACCGCGGCGGCCGACGTCGACCTCGTCTGCGGCGTCGAGTTGTGCGGCGCCCCCGACGTGGTCGCCCGCAGGCGTGCCTTCGTCGCCGAGCTGCTCCGTGTCCTGGCCGACGAGCGCGACGACGGTCTGCGCGTGGCCGTCCTCGGCTACCTCGACCATCGCTTCTTCGACCGTACGCCGGAGAAGGCGGGCGTCGTGTACGGCACCGAGCTGGGGCCGGTGGCGCGGGCCGCCGCCCGGCTCCACGAGCTGCCCTCACCCCGGCCCTTCTACCCGGAGCGCGCGCCGGTCGAGGACATGCTGAGCCTGGCGGGCCGGTACTTCCGCCGGGGTGGCCGGATCGGCGGACGAGCCTTGCTGACCGTGGGCGGCCGTGTGCCGCACCCGGTGCGGATCGGCCAGGATCCGATCATGCGCTGCCCTCGGGGGCACGACTGGCGGAGCCTGCTGAAGCGCCTGCGTACCGACCTTGACGTCGGCTGTTTCGCCGTGACGGACCAGCCGCCGCGCCGCTCCTCGGGCGTCGTATGGCAGCGGCTGGGCTCCGCGGGACTGTACGAACTCGCCACCGCCGACCCGCGACAGGTCGCGGTGGACATGGGGGTCCTTCCCCGGGAGGACGACTCACTTCCCTTTCCCCTCATCACACCAAAGGGTGCCTCATGACCTTCAACGGCCGCGGGAAGCCGCGCGACGGGCAGTCACCGACCCGGCGGATCGGCCTCTGGGGCCCGTCGGGCAGCGGGAAGACCGCCTTCCTGGCAGCGCTCAACATCGCGATCAGGCAGCACGCCGACGCACAGTGGCTGATCGCCGGCATGAACGACGACGCCACCAGGTTCCTCATCGAAGGAACCGAGCAGCTGGAGACGGATCACGTCTTCCCGGACGCGACGAAGGAGACCCAGCGGCTGAGCGTGCTGCTGATCCAGGACGCGCCGCAGGACGGCGGCGTGTTCCGCAAGCGGTCGCCCGGAAGGTGGGAGTTCCACCTGGACCTGATCGATCCTCCCGGCGAGATGCTCAACGCACGCCCCAGCGTCCCGGACGGCGGATCCGCCAATGCCGACAAGGACCCGTTCGAGACGGACGGGACGTACGGGAGCGACCCACTCGACGAGGAACCGCTCGCCGAGGATCAGGATCCCGACGAGCTCATCAACAGCCTGGCCGCGTGTGACGGTCTCATCTTTCTCTTCGACCCGATCACCGAGCGCAGCGAAGGCAACGCCTACTCGAACTTCCAGGGAACGCTCCTGCGGATCACCGAACAGGTGGCGCGGAGCCGGGAACGCCGGATGGCCGGCGGCAAACTCCCGCAGTACGTCGCCGTCTGCGTCACCAAGCTGGACAATCCACGCATCTTCCGCACGGCCCGCGCCGGCGGACTGCTGACCTATGACTATGGCGAGCACAACTTCCCCTGGGTCCCCGACAAATGGGCCACGGAGTTCTTCGACCTGCTGTGCGGCACCCCGCAGCTGCGGCGCGCGGCGGGGGTGCGGGGTGGCATCCGTGCGAGCTTCCGGGCGGAGCGGGTCAAGTACTTCGCGACCACGTCCGTCGGGTTCCATCTCGCCCCACGCAGCCTGCGCTTCAACGAGTCGGACTATCTCAACGTCTCGACCGGCCCCAGCGGCCGGGCGATGATCCGCGGCGACGTCCATCCGATCAACGTCTTCGAACCCGTGCGCTGGCTCTGCCAGCAGATCATGACCGAGCGTGGCTGAGGAGTCCCCGTGACGATGCTCGAAGCAGGCTGGGCGGTCTGGAGCAAACAGGCGGGCCGCAACACGGGCTACTCCATCCAAGCGTGCAGCCGGAGCCCGTTCGACACCGCCAAGTTCGCCGCGATCCTGCGGCGGTACGGCCTGGGCTCGCCGTCGAGCACCGAGGCCGGGCCGGGCGCCCTGCCCTGGGTGACGGTCAGCGGGTTCGCGATGAAGGGCGGCCCGCCGTACGTCGGCATCATGATCGAGACCTGGACCGGCCTGGTGGACGGGGTCAAACGGCCGATCAGCATGACCGCGCTCTTCTGCGTCCCCTACCAGGCCATGGGCGACGCGAAGATCACTTATTCGGCGCTCCACCAGGCCGCGTCCGCCGTACGGCTGCCCGAGTCCGGGACCGATCACAGGCCGGTCGAGCTCCAGGTTCCCGATCCCGGCGTCGTCGCACTCGCCCGCGCGGTCGAGCCGGACGTACGGGGGTGCGCGGAGGAGGCGGCCGGCCTGCTGTTGCTCGGACAGCGGATCACCGTGGTGGGCGCCGACCATCTCGGCCTCGATGACCGGTTGCGGTTCCTGGACACGATCGGGGCCTTCCTGCCGTACGGATACCGGGCGTACGCGACGGGCGCCACCTGGACGCAGGGGCCGGCCCAGCGGATCCGGGTGGCCTTCGGAACGCGCCGGCGGGACGGGACCACGGCGCTCACCTGGCCGTCCGCGCTCCCTGCCGAGCCGGCACGGCCCGACTCCCCTTATCTGAGCAAGCTCCGGGAGATGTACGCGCATGACTGGACGCCGGGGGATGTCGTGGACCGGCTCGTGACGTTCACCGATCCGGCCAAGCCCGACAAACCGGATTACGCGCTGGAAACGCTGACGTCACTCGACTGGCCGTTCGACCTGCTGCGGAGGTCGCGCCGCGCGGAGGTGGAGCCGGAGGAGATCCGGCGGTTCTTTCGTACCGGCCGATTCGGCGAGCTCGATCCGGCCGGGCAGGTCCAGGCGCTGCGCTACCTCGTCGGCCGGGGCGGCGTGCACGGCTGGGAGCTGGCCCAGCCGTGCCTGGGCACGGTCGCCGGCGACGACGCCCCCGAGGTACGGGAGGCCGTCGCCGAGGCCACCCGTGCCCTCCTGTGGAGATCCGACCGCCGGCCCGACCTCGAGGGCTACCTCCAGTACGCGGACAAGTCCGGATTCCTCGATGATCTGCTCGGTGCCACGATCCGTCCACCCGGCGGCGCCGCGCCGCGGGCCGGCATGCGGCGCGCCGCCCGGCTGCTCGACGACCGGGTCCTCGCCTCCGCCGATCTGGCGGCGTACCCGAGCACACGTGCCGCGCTGATCGAGGCACCGGCCGTCGCGTGCGAGCTCATCGCCCATCTGATGACCGGGGACGAGCCGCGCCGGTGTGATGGGGTGGTCGACTGGCTCCTTCCGGAGCTGGAGGAGACGCTGCGGCCGTTCCTCGCGCTCGGGGACGCCGCCAGCGTGAACGCGGCGGACTGCGACCGGGTGGCGCGCGACCGGCCGGACGGTGTTCTGGCGCTCCTGCGTACGGCCGCCCGGGTCGAGCGGCTGGAGCAGGTCGTGCCCGGTTTCCAGGAGTGGCTGGTCGGCCGGGCCGAGCTCACCGCGGCCGACCGGCGATTCTGGGCGGCCGGCCTGAAGGAGCTCCCGAGGCTCTCCCCGGCCGTGCAGGGTCTGCTGGACCCGTTGCTCCTGGCCACCGGAGCCTTCGAGGCGCCGGCCACCGGCACGCCGTGGACCGAGCCGGAGTGGAGCCGGTATCAGCAGAGGTTCGCGCAGGTCTGGGAGGCGCGCTGGACATCGGGCAACCGCGCCAGGCTCGTCTCCGGGCTGGCGGCGTATCTGGCGCAGTGTGCCTGGCAGACCTTCGACCCTTCGGCCGAGGCGATGGCGGGCCTGGTGATGAAGCTGCTCCGGATCCAGGACCCCACGCTGGACTGGTCGGGCGTCCTGCGAGGGGCCTACGACGCGTTCGCCGGGATCCGCGACCTGCCGAAACAGAGCAACACCGCGAGGCTGCTCGCCTGGCTCAGGAAGAACCATCGCGGGCTCGTACGGGAGAAGGTCCAGGCGGTCGAGCCCGTGGCCACCAGGCGCGGACCGGTGCCCGCGCGAAGCGTGCGGTTCCTCCTCGACCGGCTCGTCGAGCTGGCGCGCCAGGCTCCGGACCGGCCGCAGCGCGTGATCGACCAGCTCGCCACCGAGGGACGGCCGGAGACGGCGGAGGACGCGGTCGAGCTCATCGCCTCCTTCGGCGACCGGCTGACCAGGTCCGGGTTCGACCCGGACCGCAGGGACCTGTGGGTCGACCGGCTGAGTGAGCGGATCTGCGGCGGTGGGTTCGGCGCCGGTCTCGCCGAGGAGAGTGCCCCCCTCCTGCGCGAGCGCCTCATCGCCGAGCTGTCGTTCCAGCTCGGGCTGCTGGCCGGGACCGTGCGGCGGTCACGCGACGGCCGGGCCCGGCTCACCGTACGGCAGCGGGAACGCCTGGACCTGGTGGACAAGGGCCTGCGGGACCTCCTCAAGGAGGCGGGCAAGAACGCGCCACGTCAGAAGCGCTTCAAGGGGAGCAGTCTGCTGTTCTCCAAGACCGGCGAACGGCCGTCCGCCCGGCGGCCGGGGCCCCGATGACCGGGTACGCGGTGCTGGACCCCGCGGGCCCCGTCATGGCGTTCACCCCGGAGGAACCGGGTACGACGCGGACGGTCGTCGCCCCGCCCGGTCACCGGCCCACGCGGGCGCTGGCCGAGCTGCTGGCCGGCCACACGGGGCCGATCCTCGTACTCGCCGACGACGCCTGGGCGGATGGCACCGCCGCCGGCGCACGCGCGTTCGAGTGTCTTCGGCGTTCCCTTGAGGACGAACTGCGCCGGGACGTTCGCTGGGCCGGCCGGTCGGCCGCCGCCATCGCCGGTACGGGCGCCCAGGGTGTCCAGGTCGTCTGCGAGGCCGGCTACGACAGTACGACGCTCGTCCGTTGCGCGGTGACCGGCCGGACCGTGGTCCTGGAGGCGGCCGCGGGCGACCGAGGACGGTCGTTCCTGGAGAACGTCCGGGTCGCGGTCGGTGCGTCGCCAGCGATCGACGCCGAGATTCTGGCGGCGATCCGCGACGGTGCGGCGCTGGCCACCGAGGTCCTGGCGCGCGCCCGGCGGGATCCGGGCTTTCGCGACAGCCGCGCCTACCGAGCCGGCGACCGGGTCCTCACCGCCGGTACCGTCCTCGACGCCTTCGGCCCGGTCGAGGCGCGGCTCCGGGCGGCCGTCGCGGCGCTGGTCGGCGACCGGAAGCCGGACCGGGTCCTGCTGACCGGGCCGCTGGCCGCACTGCCGCTGTTCGGCCGCGCCCTGCCGGACGGTGCCGAGACGGTCGAGGCGGGCACCGTGCTCCGCGGCGCGCGGGAGATCGCCGCGGGCCGCGCGGAGGTACGGACGCCGGACCGGCCGAGCGTCACGCTGCCGGTGCACCGGATCAGCCATGGGCGGCTGGAGACCGAAGCCGTCGTCCTCGATCCGGCCGCGGGGCCGTACGCGCGTCTCGGTACCAGTCCTTTCGTGGTGAGTCTCCACTCCCACCTGGAGGTCTGGGTCGATGGCAGGAGTCGTGAGATCACTCCCGGCGGGCTCGGTCCCGGTCGTTACGAGGTCGGCCTGCGGCCCGCGTACGCCACGGCGGGGACGCTGGTGCTTCGTGCCGAGACCGGTGACGGCCTTCTGTTCCATCCGCTCGATGACCGCGCTGAGAAGGAGTCGTCGTCATGACCGCCGATCCCCGTACCCGGCTCATGGAGTCTTTGAAGGACGAGCCGGACGAGACCTCGGCCTTCGTGGCCCTCGGGCACGCGCTCGCCTGGGCCATCGGATCGCTGCGCGCCGTGGACCTCACCGACGAGGTCGCGGTCTTC
>Ga0193707_1000900_pt1 | contig 10702 bp, 10 predicted proteins | sample U3c2metaG_FD_143043 | JGI IMG/M metagenome (GOLD analysis project Ga0193707, IMG submission 143043) | Soil microbial communities from a riparian zone of the East river system, Colorado, United States - U3c2 | ecosystem: Environmental > Terrestrial > Soil > Riparian zone | place: USA: East River...
TCCGTACGTAAAGGCTCGGCTGGAGTGATCCAGAACGTCGATCGGCCCCATCGAGAACCGCACGTCGCGCTCCGGGTCGATGTGGTTGAGCGCGACCCACCACGCCTCCTGCACGTTCCGAACGTTTACTTCCTTGTCGAGCACGACGATCACTTTCGCCAGCGACATTAGACCCTGTCCCCACATCGCGTTCATCACCTTGTAAGCCTGACCAGGATACTGCTTGTCGATCGAGACGAACACGAGGTTGTGAAAGATCCCCTCAGCCGGCATATGATAGTCCACTATCTCGGGGATCGTGAGCTTGAGCAGCGGCAGGAAGGTTCGCTCGGTCGCGTGGCCGAGATAATAATCCTCCATTGGCGGGCGGCCGACGATCGTCGTCGCGTATACGGGATTGCGGCGCATCGTAAGCGCTGTCACGTGCACCTGAGGATACAGATCAGCCTCGGAGTAGAAACCTGTGTGATCTCCGAACGGCCCCTCGACAACGAGCGGCTCCGAGGGATCGATATAGCCCTCGATCACGAACTCCGCTTCCGCCGGAACTTCGAGCTCGCATGTAATCGCCTTCGCGAGACTCACAGGCCGCTTGCGCAGAAAGCCGGCAAACAGGAATTCGTCGATTGTCGGTGGCAGCGGCGCTGACGCCGAATAAACCGAGGCCGGATCCGCGCCGATCGCAATGACGACCGGCATCCGCTCGCCCTTCTCCGCCATCTCACGCCAGTGTGCCGCACCCACCTTGTGCCGCTGCCAGTGCATGGCGAGCGTGCGCGGGCCGAGCACTTGTACGCGATACATTCCGACATTCCTGATGCCCCGCTTGGGATCTTTCGAAATCACCATCGGCAGAGTGATGTACGGTCCCCCGTCCTCGGGCCAGCAGGTGATGATCGGCAGCTTCGAGAGATCCACCTCGTCGCCCTTGAGCACGATCTCCTGGCAGGAAGGCTTGCCGCCTTTGAGGCGCGGCGGAAACTTGCCGAGCTCGAGCAGTCGGGGGAGCATCGACAGCTTTCCCATGATGCCTTCTGGTACCTTGAGATCGAGCATCTCGGTAATGCGGGCCCCGACCTCGTCGAGATCGTCGACGCCGAGCGCTAGCGACATCCTCCGCATGGACCCGAAGAGATTGATGACCACCGGATACGGAGATCGTTCACCATTGTCGAGAACGACGTTCTCGAAGTAGAGCGCTTTACCGCCACCCGGCTGCTTCATCACGCGATCCGCGATCTCGCACAGCTCGAGACGGGCTTTCACAGGCCCTTTGACGCGCGCCATCTCTCCGGCGCGATCGATGGCGGACAGGAACTGCGAGATGTTATCGAGGCTCACCTGGCTCCAATCGAACTGGTGGGCCGTTCTCCGACGTGAATCGCCGCGACTCCAAACGACAGGCTCGACCACGTCACTTTCTTGAAACCGGCATTCTCCAACTTTTTTGCGAGCTCCTCTTCGACGGGAAAATTCGCAACCGATCGCGGAAGGTAGTGATACGCAGTGCGGTGTCCGCTGACCAGTCCGCCAATCAAGGGCAGCACATGATGAAAGTACGTCTGGTAAAGCGCGCGGACGACGCGAAGGCGCGGCGTCGAGAACTCGAGTATCACGAAACGCCCGCCCGGAGCAATCACTCGAAAAACTTCCTTCAGAGCTGCGTCAAGACCGGCCACATTCCTGATGCCGAACGCCACGATTGCGCCCGCGAGCTGACCCGACGGTAGTGGAAGCTGAATCGCATCCGCGGTCACGGGCGCGATTCGCGCGCCCTTCACCTTGTCCGCCCCGGCCTTGAGCATCGGCTCCGCGAAGTCCGCGCCTATGACCAGACCGCGGAAGCCGGGCAAATTCGAAATCTCCGACGCGACATCCATCGTTCCCGCGCACAGGTCGAGATATCGTCCCGCCTGATCCCGTTCGACGCCAAGGGATGCGATCGCCTTGCGCCGCCATCGGCGGTCGATGTTGAGGCTCAGTACGTGATTGAGGAGATCGTATCGTGGGGCGATCTCGGAGAAGATCCGCTGCACGTACGCGCGCTTCTCAGCGCCACCGGCAGCGGCGGCACTGGCAGTCGCCCTGTCTATGTCGGTGGCCAGCATCGTTCGAAAGTTGCCCGGCAACGGTGCGCGGGGCAAGCTATCTTTCCCGCGCCTCCCAAACATGCCATCAAGGTCCTACACCGACGTATCCGACCAGCAGGTGGTCGTCTTCGCCCAGGAAGGGCGCGAGGACGCCTATCGCGAGCTGATCAAGCGCTATGAGCGACCCGTATTCTCGCTCATATACCGCATGGTGCGCGACAATGAGACCGCCGAGGATCTCGCGCAGGAAACCTTCATCAAGGTTTTGAACCACATCGACCGATACCGGCCCGAATTCAAATTCTCAAGCTGGCTGTTCAAGATCGCGAACAACATCACGATCGATCATCTGCGCCGCCGTCAGCTCGACACAATCAGCATCGAAGGATCTCCCGACGCGGTCACTGCGGAGCGTGCGCGCGCGACCTCGGTGACGGTGACGAGCGGGGGCGAATCCCCGCTCGAGGAGCTCGAATCGAAGGAGCTCGGCGCATCGATCGAAAAGGCAATTGCGCGGCTCCGGCCAGAGTATCGCGCCTGCATCATCCTTCGGCACGTAGAGGACTATTCGTACGACGAGATCGCGGAAATCGTGAAGCTGCCGCTCGGAACCGTGAAGACCTACATCCACCGGGCACGGCAGGAGCTGAGAGAGTACCTGGGGGACCTGAGATGACCCTCGAAGTGCGTGATTTTCGACCCGAAAAATGATCCAAGAAATACCCGAAAAAAAGCTGAAAAAAGCTGAAACCTGACCCGTACCGAACCCGTAAGTCATCACGTGAGGAACCCATGATAGAGCACGATTTCCCCGAAGACTTTGTTCCCATTGCGGCGGAGCTACAGCGACTGCCGTATTTGTCGCCATCCCGGGGTTTTGCCGATCGCGTGATCGCCAGGATAGACCGCCTGCAGCCAGCCGAAGTTGTGGCCCCCATGAGCGCCTCCAGGCATCTGGAGCTGCAACAGGGTGGACAGCGGGCGGTCGTCCCACGCCGGCGAATGGGCGTCGTGCGGGCAACAGGCACCGCCGTGACAGGGGTCGCCCTCATCGCCGCCGCCGCATTCATGTTCTTCGAGATCGACGTCCTGACCGCGATCTTGAGCGCTGCCACGGTTCAATACGCATTCGCTATCGCCGCAGTCGGTTCAGAAATCGGCACCATGGTGCTCGGACCTTCCGCGGTCGCTTACCTCCAGGCCGGCTCGCTTCAGGCCGTCGTTCTCTACCTGACGCTGGTGGTCGGATTGTTCGGCGGATACGCCGCGATCCGCACCGCGGCTCAAATCGCCAAACGCAAGGCAGCGTAAATGAAATCCATCCTGCTCGGTGTCTCTCTGGTGGTTGCGGCCGTGGCCGTGCAGGATGCGCATGCTCAGCGAAGTGATGGCGTAAGATTCTCCGGATTCAGAGGGTACGCGCAGGTGACGACTGGTGACCTCACCGTCCCGGCCGGCACCACGACATCCGGCTCGGTGATGGTTGTCCGGGGAAATCTCGACGTCTATGGAAACGTCGATGGCGCCGCGACCGCGATTCTGGGCGACGTCATCGTGCACGAGGGTGGAAGGGTGCGCGGTGGAGCAGTCGCGTTGATGGGACACGTCCGCAACGAAGGCGGCTCGATCCTTGGCGTCATCAAAGACGTCGGCGCTACGCACAACCGGTCGACCGTAAGCTTCGGTGGCCGGCCGCGGACTACACTCGGCTCGCTCGTCACGGCGTTCCTCTGGCTCGTGGTTCTGCTCCTCGTCGGAACGTTCGTCCTCTTCTTCATGCGCGACTACTTCAAGCGCGCGGTCGAGGTCGTGACGAACGAGACCGGCCGTTCCCTGCTCACGGGCGTGATCGGCGGGCTCGCATCGATTCCGGCGCTCGTCGCGCTCGTCGTGGCCATGGCCATCACGATCATTGGAATCTTCTTCATCCCGTTTGGCGTGGCAGCCTTCCTCGTCGCCGTCTCGGGAATTGCGATACTCGGGTTCCTCGCGGTGGCGCAGGTGACCGGAATTGCGATCGCGGGAAAGAGAGAGGCGGAGACTCCGGCCGGTCAGGAGCTGCAGTACCTCTACACCGGCATTCTTGCCTTCAGCGCCCTTTGGATCGTCGCCGCGGCCTTCACGTGGTTCCCGATTCTCGGTGCGATACTTCGAATGCTCGCATTCTCGGTGACGTTCGTCGCGGTCGCTACCGGGTTCGGCGCGGTGATCCTGTCCTGGTGGCGCACCAGACCACGGAAGAACGCAGTAGCTGTCTAGAGCAGTCCCTTCAGCCGTCCGGCAAGCTCGAATAGCGCCTGTGCCGCGGGCGTCTGCGGCTCGCTGACAACGATCGGCTCCCCGCGATCGCCGCCCTCCAAAACTCCCCCGAAAAATGGAATCTCGCCAAGTAGCGGGACTTCGAGCTCGTCGGCGAGCCGCTTCCCTCCCCCGCTGCCGAAGATCCTGTGCTTCGTACTGCAGTGTGGGCAGATGAAGTAGCTCATGTTCTCGACGACGCCGAGGACCGGGACCGCCACGCGCTGAAACATCTTGGCGCCCCGCAGCGCGTCGCCCGACGCGACCTCCTGCGGCGTGGTCACGATAATCGCGCCGTGCACCATCGTCGCCTGGACGAGCGACAGCTGCGCGTCGCCGGTGCCGGGCGGCATGTCGACCAGGAAATAATCCAGCTCGCCCCACTGCACGTCGCGCAGAAACTGGGTGATGATCTTCATGATGATCGGCCCGCGCCAAATCGCCGGCTGGTCGCGCTCGATCATGAAGCCGAGGCTCATGATTTTGACGCCGTGTGCGTGGAGCGGAATGATCTTTTCGTTCTCGACCGGCGGCGGGGCGTTGACGCCCATCATGCGCGGGATGTTCGGTCCGTAGATGTCCGCGTCCATCAGCCCCACACGAGCGCCCTGTTTGACGAGGGCGATGGCCATGTTGGAAGCGACAGTCGATTTTCCGACGCCTCCCTTTCCGCTGGAGATGGCGATGACCTTGCCCAGGTGCGGATAGGAGATGGGAGTGGGCGCCGGGACTGCGGCGCGCTGCGACTGCGGTTCCTGGCCGATCACGGGGAGCGTACGCGATGCGGGGCTCTTCGGGGCAGGAGTAGCCGAGGAGGGCGATGGCACAGCCGTAGCTGTGGAGACCGCTCCAACAGCGCCGGACTGCGCGGGCTTGCTCGCCTGCGAGGCGTCCTTTACATCGACGCGAACGTCGGTCACGCCAGGAATCTGTTGAAGCGTCTGCCTGACTTCGCGCACGACGGTGGCGTCGTCGTCCGGCGTGAGGAAGAGACTCAGCCGCACCTTGCCATCAGTGGTGGTCGCAATGTCGCGAATCATCTCTGCTTCGAGCACGTTGGTGCCGACGCGGTTGTTCCGGATGCGCGAAAGCGCATCCGCTACACGCTCCTGAAGATTGCGGGTCACCCGCTCGACTCTTCCGTGGCGAGGACGGCCTTGAGCTCCGAGACCTTGAGCTTGAGCTGCGTCTCGATACCCTGAATGAAGGTGGCGGGCGAGCAATCGCATTCCGCGCATCCGCCCTTGATCAACAGCACGGCGGTGCCCGTGGCCGGATCGAATGACTGGAGCTCGATCGCGCACTCCTCGATTCTCAGAATCGGCAGAATCTCGACGAGCTCGAGACGGATGTGGCGCTCGACATCTTTCTGCGGGCGGGATCGTTTGCGGCGGAGAACGCTCATGAGCGCAAGTTAGAGGGCGCGCGGCGCGGTTGCTACGGGCTTGCGCTCAGGCGACCCCGGCCTTGTCCTCTGCGCTCAGGAACTCGCGGGCGGCGGCGATGACCTTGCGGCGCACGACCTCGAGATTCCCTTCGATCAGGGCGCCAGCCGCGCGCGCATGACCGCCGCCGGCGAATTGCTTGGCAAACTTGTTCACGTCGACATCGCCGGTGCTGCGAAAGGAGACCTTCACCTTATCGTGGCCGAGATCGCGGAAGAAGACGGCCAGCCTGGTTCCGCCAATCGAGCGGGGATGCTCGGCAATTCCCTCCAGATCCTCCGACCGGAGCCCGTACTGCTCGGCGGCGCCGGCGGCGACGGAGATCCAGGAGATTCCGTACTCGGGATCCACCTCAAGCGTCGCCAGCGCGTCGCGCAGCAGGTGCAGCCTTCCCACCGGCATCGACGCGTAGAGACGTCCGTACATCTCCTCCGGCTCGACCCCCGAGGCGATCAGCTGGCCCGCGATGCTGAGACAACGCGCCGTGGTGTTGCTGAATCGGAATCCGCCGGTGTCGGTGAGCAGTGCGACGTACAACGCCCGCGCGATGTCGGGCGTCACCTTGAGGCCCAGAACCGCGGCGAAGTCGTAGATCAGCTCACCCGTCGCGCACGCAGTCGTGTCGGCCACCATCAAGGTGCTGGGTGGCTCGTCGCTCGGCAGGTGGTGGTCGATCACGAGCTTGGGAATCGTGAGCCTGCGAACAGCCTCGGCCAATACCCCGAGGCGCTTCACATCCGAAATATCGAGCACTACGAGAACATCGGCATCCTTGAGAGCCTTCGCGCCCTGGTCGCTGGCGTCTTTGACATCAACGCCGAGGAGGAACTTGTACATCTCCGGCCAGGGCGTGGGATTGACGATCTTCGACCGGATTCCCATCTGGCCGAGCAGCCGCGACAGCGCCGTCTCGGAACCGCAGCCGTCGCCGTCCGCATTGATGTGGGTAGACATTGCGACAGAGCGTCCCGCGCGGAGCTCCTGCGCGAGACGCTCGATCGACTCCCGTCGCTGCTGGGGAACGCTTAGAAGGTCAAGCACTGCCTTCCGCGCGGGCCAGCTTCGAGTGCGATCTGCTATAGAGGAAGTAGATCGCGAGCCCGATAATCATCCAGACGATGAGCCGCTCCCAGGTTGCCCACGGCAGACTCGTCATCATGTAGCCGCAAATCAGAATTCCGAGAATCGGAACGAGCGGCACGAGCGGCGTACGGAATGGGCGGGCCAGGTTCGGCGACTTGTAGCGGAGCATGATGATGCCGCCGCATACGATTACGAAAGCGAGCAGGGTTCCAATCGACACGAGCTCACCCAGGAGCCCGATCGGGAAAAGTCCCGCGACCACCGCCGCGACGATTCCGGTCAGGATCGTCGTGATATAAGGAGTCTTGAAGCGAGGATGGACCTTCCCAAAGACCGGCGGAAGGAGCCCGTCGCGCGCCATCGAATAGAAGATTCGTGGCTGCGCCATCAGCATCACGAGCACGACGGACGCGAGGCCGGCGATTGCGCCGATGTTGATGATCCCTCCAAGCCACGCGAGGGCGGGGCCTGCCTTCTCGATTGCCACGAACACCGGGTGGGGAACATCCAGGTCGGTGTAGTGCGCCAACCCGGTCATGACGAGCGACATCAGGATGTAGAGCACCGTGCATATTGCCAGCGATCCGAGAATTCCTATCGGCATGTCCCGCTGCGGATTTTTTGCCTCCTGCGCCGCTGTAGACACCGCGTCGAATCCTATATAGGCGAAGAAGACGACTGCCGCGCCACGCACAATTCCGCTCCAGCCGTAGTGGCCATATTCGCCGGTATTCGGTGGAATGAATGGGTGCCAGTTCGCCTGATTCACGTACATGAAGCCGAACCCGATCACCAATAGCACGATCGCGAGCTTGAGGATCACGATGAAATTATTGAAGCGCGCGGATTCCTTGATTCCAATCACGAGGAGCGTCGACATCAGAGCGATGAGGACGACGGCGGGCAGATTGACGATCGCGCCGGTGTGCGAGAAGCCGGCGGGGTGCAGAAGAACCTTCGTTACCGGGTCGAATTCGTTCGCGTCCGCGTAATAGTATGGAGAGCTGGTGAACGCCGTCGGCATTTTTATTCCCATCTGCGCCACGAACGCCGTGAAGTACCCGGACCAGCCCACAGCTACCGTCGACGCGCCGAACAGGTACTCGAGAATCAGGTCCCAACCAATGATCCAAGCCACGAATTCACCAAGGGTCGCATAGCCGTAGGTATATGCGCTTCCGGCGATCGGGATCATGCTTGCGAATTCGGCGTAGCACAGACCGGCGAAAAGGCATCCAAATCCGGACACAATAAACGAGAGCACGATAGCCGGCCCCGCGAATTTCGCGGCCGCCGTGCCGGTCAACACGAAAATGCCGGCGCCGATGATCGCGCCGATGCCCAGCGTCGTCAGGTTCAGCGCGCCGAGCGCACGTCGGAGCGAGTGCTCCGTGGATTCGCCCGAGGCCTCAGCCTGCAGGACAGCGATGCTCTTCTTCGTCCATAAGCCCATTAGAAAGACTCCGAAAGCGTGGGTAGTGTGACGCCGGGACTCTTAAACATTCGACACTGCACCAGCGTCAGAAGTTGTGTTGACGCTCGAAGCAATGTCAAGGAAACCTACAGCGAGTAGTTGGGTGACTCGCGCGTTATCGTGACGTCGTGGGGATGTGATTCGCGGAGCCCGGCGGCGGTGATCCGGACAAACTCCGATTCGGTGCGGAGCTGTTCGATATCGCCGCACCCGACGTATCCCATCCCGCTGCGGAGGCCGCCCACCATCTGGAACAGCACGTCGCTCACCGCGCCCTTGTATGGAACGCGTCCCTCGATTCCCTCGGGGACGAGCTTCTTTGCTGACATCTCGCCTTCCTGGAAATACCGGTCGGCGCTTCCATCCTGCATCGCGGACAAACTGCCCATGCCGCGAATCATCTTGAAGCGGCGCCCCTCGAGGAGGAGCGATTCACCAGGGCTCTCCTCGGTGCCCGCGAGCATCGAGCCCATCATCACACTGGACGCGCCCGCCGCCAGCGCTTTCACGATATCGCCCGAGTATTTGATTCCGCCGTCCGCGATCACCGGAATGTCACCCGCGCCCTCTACCGCATCGAAGATTGCTGTGAGCTGGGGAACTCCGACACCGGTGACGATACGCGTCGTGCAAATGGAGCCGGGTCCAACGCCAACTTTGACCGCGTCCACGCCACGCTCGACCAGCGCACGTGCGCCCGCGCGGGTCGCGATGTTTCCGGCGACGAGCTGCACATCCGGAAAAAGCTCACGAACAACTGATGTCGCTTCGAGTACTCCCTCGGAGTGTCCGTGCGCGGTGTCCACGATAAGAACATCGACACCGGCGTCCACCAGCGCTCTCGCTCTGTCGCGATAATTCGCGGCGCCGATCGCCGCAGCGACGCGAAGACGACCGTGCTGATCCTTGTTGGCATTCGGGAACTCCCTGCGCTTGTGGATGTCCTTGACGGTGATCAGCCCGCGAAGGATTCCACGCTCGTCGACGACGGGAAGTTTTTCGATGCGGTGCTTCCCGAGTATTGCTTCGGCCTCATCGAGCGTGGTGCCGACGGGAGCGGTGACGAGGTTCTTCGACGTCATCGCTTCGCGAAGCGGGCGATCGAGGTTGCGCTCGAACTGGAGGTCGCGATTGGTGATGATCCCAACGAGCCTGTCGTCGCGATCGACGACGGGAACGCCGGAAATCTTGAAGCGCCTCATCAGCGCGACCGCTTCCCGCAGCGTTCCATCGGGCGAGAGCGTGATCGGATTCAGGATCATTCCGCTCTCCGACCTTTTCACCCGGTCAACCTCGGCGGCCTGCCGGTCGATCGACATGTTTTTGTGAATCACGCCGATTCCACCCGCCCTGGCCATCGCCATTGCCATGTCGGACTCGGTAACCGTGTCCATGGCGGCGGAAGCGAGCGGGACGTTGAGCGGGATGCCGCGTGTGAACAGCGAGGTCGTGCTCACGTCCTTCGGATGGACGAGTGAATGACGAGGCGTCAGCAGAACGTCATCGAAGGTCAGAACGACATCGTTTCTGACCCGGGGGAGTCCTTCTTCGGCGGCCGAGGCCTTGATGCGCGAAAGCCCGCTTCCGGGTTTTGCCGGAGAGGCGGGCTTACTCGATGGCCGAGTTGTGGTTGCCATAGCTAAATGTATGGCATTGTGCGGGTTGAGTCCAGAGGTCGGGCTATGCCGAGCAGATGAGGGCCGGTGAGCTGATTGACTCGATTTCCACGATCTTTCCGGGAATGTAGGTGCCGGCGTCGCCCAGGATCTTGAGTGTTACTTGAATGCGCAACCCGTCGCTCTTATAGCAGGCAAGGAGCTGGTTACTACTACTTGGCGAATACGAGACGCCATCGTCGCCCTGAATGTAAAAGAGGCCCCCCGCGACGCTGCTGAATCGAACTGTCCCAGTGACTTGCCTAATCTCGGGGGCGTTCACCGACGAGCAGGCCAGCACACCGCACAGGGCCAGCACCAACGATACAGACTTCATCGAGACTCCTTTAGGCTAGGGATCGTGAGCATACTGCGATTCTTGGACGAACGCCAGCATCAACTTCTACAACGCTTGCTACCACGAGCTTGACGAGAAGGGGAAGCCTGTGTGCTCTCATGCTGGTCTGGTCGTCTGATCCACATGCACTCTCCTGGATCCGTCGTCCTCCGCCGTCTCCCTGGCATCATCGTGTTACTCGCCGTCACCGCGTGCGGTAGGCCGCATCGGATCGACATTGAGGCAGATGACGTCGTTAGCAGCTACACCGCCATCCCGGCGGGTGATTCGGTCAAGCTTCGTGCAATGCTGTGGTCTGA
>Ga0193707_1000903_pt1 | contig 10678 bp, 8 predicted proteins | sample U3c2metaG_FD_143043 | JGI IMG/M metagenome (GOLD analysis project Ga0193707, IMG submission 143043) | Soil microbial communities from a riparian zone of the East river system, Colorado, United States - U3c2 | ecosystem: Environmental > Terrestrial > Soil > Riparian zone | place: USA: East River...
CGTCCGAGCGCTCGCCACGCGCGTCGTGGTGCTGTCCGCCGGTCAGGTGATCGGCTCCGGCGGCATCGACGTACTCCCCGCCACGCCGAAGCTCGAGCCGGCGGGAACTACCGCCGCCGGACAACCGTTGCTTCAGGCAATGAACCTGTCCGCGTCGCTGCGGCCCCGCGGCCGTGATCCCGTCCTGCACGAGATCGACCTCACCGTTCGCTCCGGGGCCTGTCTCGGCGTCGTCGGCCGGTCCGGCAGCGGCAAGACCACGCTCGCCCGCTGCCTGGCCGGGCTGCACGAGCGCTTCACCGGCCACCTCCTCCTCGACAACGAACCCCTACCGGTCCTCCGCCGGCGATCCCGCGAACAGAACCGCCGGATCCAGTACGTCTGGCAGGAAGTCCGCGGCTCGTTCGACGAACGCCGACCGGTCGGCCAGCAAGTCGCCCGCACCGCCCAGCGCCTCCGCGGTGTCCCACCCGAGGAAGCCCACGCCGAAGCCGTCGCCACCTTGGCCCGCCTCGGTGTCGCGGCGATCACCGCGGCCCGCCCGCCGAGCCGGCTGTCCGGTGGTGAGCTGCAACGTGCCGCCCTGGCCCGGGCAGTCCTCGCGCATCCCGACGTACTGATCTGCGACGAGATCACCACGGCCCTCGACGACCACGGTACGGCGCTCGTCGTCGAGCTGCTGACCGAGCTCAAGGATCGCGGTACGGCGCTGGTCTGGATCGGCCACGACCTCGGCCTGGTCGCGGCCGTCGCGGACCAGGTCCTGGTGCTCGACGGCGGTCGCGTCGTCGAGCAAGGTCCGCCCGCGACCGTGATGTCCCAACCAGTGTCCGAACTGACCCGGCGGCTGGTGAGGGCCGCCCGCATCGATCACCCACCACCTCCGCCCGTGCTGATACCCGACTCAAGGAGCGAACCGCGCCGATGACGCGACTGCACGACCACCTGGCGGAGGCGATCAAGGATCCGGATCCGATCCGGGTCGGCGACAACCTGATCTGCCTGCGGTTCGAGACGATGAAGGTGTACTCCGCGCTCGGCGCCGTACGCCATCTCCTGGAGACGGGCACGGTGCGGCCGGGGGACACGCTGATCGACAGCTCGAGCGGTATCTATGCGCACGCGCTGGCGCTCGCCTGTCATCGCTACGGGATGAAATGCCACATCGTCGGCTCCACGACCGTCGATCGGACACTCAAGATCCAGCTCGAGATCCTCGGCGCGACCGTCGAGCAGGTGCCGTCGTCGAACAACCTGCAGCTCGACCAGAACCTCCGGGTCCGCCGGATCGGCGAGATCCTCCGCGACAACCCGACGTACCACTGGATGCAGCAGTACCACGACGACATCCACTACCTCGGGTACGGCGCGATCGCCGATCTCGTGGCCGACCTGGTGCCGGCCGGGCCGCTGTGTCTCGTTGGCGGGGTCGGCACCGGGGCGTCGACCGGCGCGATCGCGGCGTACCTGCGGGAGCGCGGGCGGGACGTGAACCTGGTCGGCGTGCAACCGTTCGGCAGCATTACGTTCGGGGCCGGGCACACGCAGGATCCGGACATGATCATCGCCGGGATCGGGAGCTCGATCGAGTTCCGCAACGTCCGGCACGAGCTGTACGACCGGCTGCACTGGGTCTCGTTCGACTACGCGATGTCAGCTGCGGTCGACCTGCTGCGGACGTCCGGGGTGTTCGCCGGCCTGTCGGCGGGAGCGGCGTACCTCTCCGCGCTCTGGGAACACAACTGCGACAGCAGCCGCAAGCACGTGTTCCTCGCCGCCGACACCGGGACGCGGTACGTCGAGTCCGCGTTCGCCCGTCATGCCGAGGCCCGGCCGATGGCGTCGATGCGGCCACGCGAGATCGACTCCCTGGAGGAGCTCGCGGTGCCGTGGTCGGCGATGTCGTGGGACCGGCGGGAGTCCGCCTGGACCCGCCGCGAGGAGTTTCCATCTGCGACCCCGTCGCATTAGTCTGAGACCCGTGCCTGACCGGGGCGGCAGGAAGGAGATGGCATGGCGTCTGTGGTGTTGCCGGAGTTGTCCGCCCTCAGCTATGACCCCGAAAGGCTGGCCGATGTGCCATGACTGCTTCTGTGGCTGCGCTCACCTCGTCTGTCCTCGACGGCGCCTATGGACCGGACCCGTCCACGTTGTCGGTGACTAGCGCGTTCTGGCTGCACCACACCACGCGGCTGCCGGGGGCTGACATCACCTACCGGAACTACTACGTCCTGGTGCGGGTCGGCGAGGTGTTCGGTGCCTGCTCGTTCGAGGCCGGCGAGCTAGATCCGTCGTACTGCGCCGATACGTCCGGCCGGACGCTCGCCGACGTACTGCGGTCGGACGACGCGCTGCCGGTGCGGATCGCGGCCCTGGACGCCTACCTGGCCTCGGTCGAACCGCATCACGTGTCGCCGCGGGCCGAGGAGGTCGTCCTTCCCGCCGGTACGCCGGACGTCCGGGCCCGGGCCCGTGATGCGGCGGTCGCTGGACTGCTGGATGTTGCCGAAGGCACCAAGGTCGCGCTGATCGGCGTGGTGAACCCCCTCGTGGATGCGATCACAGCACGCGGCGGGAGTTGTCTGCCCTGTGATTTCAACCTCCGCGAGACCGCGTCCGGACTGCCGGTTTCCCGCGACATGACGGAGGTTGTCGACTCTGCTGACGCCGTCGTCGCGACCGGGATGACCTTGTCCAACGGGACTTTCGACGTACTTGTAGATCGTTGCCGTCAGCAAGAGAAGCCCTTGGCCATCTATGCTCAGACCGGAAGCGCCGTCGCCCGGGCCTTCCTCGGTTCCGGCGTCACGGCCTTGTCCGCGGAGCCTTTCCCCTTCTCCCAGTTCAGTGCTCGCCCGACGAGCCTGTACCGCTATCACCAGAGGACGAACGCATGAGCACGTCGGCGGAGGTGCCGGGGGACTGGCGGATGGTCAAGCGGTTGTGGCCGTTCTTGCTGGCGGCCTCGGTCAGCTTGATCCCGTTCACGGTGTTCGGGATGTATCTGGTGCCGATCGCGGCGGCCGCGGGCGGAAATGTGGCGGAGATCGGCGGATTGCGTGGGCTTGGCGGGCTGGCCGCACTGATAGTCGGCTTCTCGCTGGCGCCTCTCATCGACCGGCTCGCGCGGGAACTGGTGGCCGCGGGAGGGCTCGCGTTGCTGGGCGTTTCGGCCGCACTCGGTGCCGTGGGCAACGTGTTCGCGTTGGCGGCGTTCTGTGTGCTGATCGGGGCGTCGACATCGATCCTGGGGCCGTCGATCGGCGCGGCCGCGGCGGATCGGTTCCGGTCGCCGGCAGCGGCTGGACGGGCCGCGACGCTGGTGCCGGCGACGACCTCGGCGATGGCGATGCTGGCGGCGCCGCTGCTCGCCGGACCGGGCCTGATCTGGGGCTGGCGAGGCAATCTGCTCGCCGCCTCGGCGATCTCACTGGCGTTGTCGGCCGCTTTCTTCTGGCGCGGTCGCGGCCGGAAGGCGCCGCTCCGCGCCGACGGTGGTCAGTGGATGGGCTACCTGGCGACGTACCGGGAGCTGGCCCGGGTACCCGGCGCGCTCCCACTGCTCGCGGTCGCGATGCTGCGGACCGCCGCGTTCATGGGATACCTGGCCTACCTCGCCGCCTTCTACGACGCGAAGTTCGGCCTGGCACCCGGATGGTTCGCACTGGTCTGGTCGCTGAGCGGCGCGTCGTTCTTCCTCGGCAACCTGCTGGTCGGCCGGTACCTCGCGGTCGAACGCCCGTGGATCAGCCCGGAGAAGCTGCTGCTCGGCGGCCTCGGTCTCGCTCTCGTCGGTATCGCGGCCTTCTACTTCTCGCCGACGCTGCCCTTGACCCTGTTCCTGACCGTGTTGATGGGCGCCAGCCACGCGGCCGTCGCCGCCTGCGTCACCACCGTGCTGGTTCGGCGCAGTGGTGACCTGCGGGGCTCGGCCCTCAGCGTCAACGCGGCCGGGATGAGCTTCGGCGCCTTCCTCGGCGCTGCCATCGGTGGTCTCGGCCTGAGCCTCGGTGGGTACCCGGGCGCCGCCGGCGCCTTCGCCGCGATCACGCTGCTCGCGCTCCTGTTCGCCGTACGGGTGCGGCGTCAGTCAATGGCAGGTCGTCCCGGCCGGAGCTCCGGTAGGGCCCTGATCCGGGCTTGATCAGGGTCCTCCCGGAGCCCTCTTCGATATATCGTTCGTTCTTATGGAGAACCTGCCCGACCGCCCGCACCCGCACGCGCATCTGCGCGCGTCCGACATCGATCGAGACCAGGTCGTCGACGTACTGCGGGATGCTCTGATGTCGGGGCGGCTGTCGCAGGACGAGCACTCCGACCGGCTCGAGCAGACGCTGCAGGCGAGGACCCTGGGCGAACTCGAACCGATCACCCGCGACCTCCTCGTCCCCGGTCAGGCGGCGCCGCCGGCGTCCGCGGTGCCGGTGCCGCTCGCGTCGAACAGCCCGGTGCCGATCGAGGAACCGGCGAACCCGGCGGAGAGCTTCGACACCATGGTGGCGATCTTCGGCGGTGGTGAGCGGAAGGGCCGCTGGCGGGTGAAGCGCCGGACCAACGCGGTCGCGGTGTTCGGCGGGCACGACCTGGACATGACCGACGCGGTCTTCGAGGGCCGCGAGGTGACGATCTGGGCGTTCGCCGTGTTCGGCGGGATCGACATCACCGTCCCCGAGGGCGTCTCCGTCCGCAACGAGGGCGTCGGGATCTTCGGCGCTTTCGCTGCCCGCGGCAGCGACGACCCGGACCCGAACGCACCCGTCGTCGTGGTCAAGGGCCTGGCCCTGTTCGGCGGCGTCGGCGGCCAGTCATCCGCCAGGCGCCACCGCAAGAAGAACAACGGCCGTGGCCACCAAGTCGGACACTAGATCCAGGACTTGAACCACATGCGGTTGAGCCAGTCCGGGTGGGGCAGGACCTTGTCTGTCAGGATCGGCAAGATGTAGGCGAAGTTCAGCACGACGAGGATGACGAAGGCTCCGACCACGGCGCTGCCGATCAGTCGCCGAGGGGTCGCCACACCTATCGCGGTGCGGGCCGGGCCGAGGATCTTGCCGAGGACGAGGGCCACGGCCATCACCGTGAACGGGATCATCGTCACGGCGTAGAAGAAGAAGATCGGCCGGTCGTCGAACGCGAACCACGGCACCCAGCAGGTGACGTATCCGACGATCGTCACACCGAACCTCCAGTCGCGCTGGCCTATCCACAGCACCAGGGCCGCGATCAGTGCGAGCGCGCCGCCCCACCAGAGAACCGGCGTACCGAGGGCGGAGATCACCTGCAGGCAGTTCGACCCGGCCGGCGGGTTGCAGCCCGGCGTGCCGGGCTTGATGTCGTTGACCGCGTCGAACCCGATCGGGCGCGCGATGATCGGCCAGCCGGCCGGGTTCGACTCGTAGGGGTGGGTGGCGTTCTTGATGTAGTCGCCGGTGTGGAAGGCGAGCACTTCGGAGTGGTAGTGCAGTAGTGAGCGGAAATCGTCCGGGACGACCTTCATCACGCCGTGCGCCGGGTTCTTGGACGCGTAGTCGTGGTCGTAGGCGTTGTCGTGCAGCAGCCAGCCGGTCCAGGTCGCCAGGTAGGTGATGAGCGCGACCAGCACGATGCTGAGGAACGCCGGGATGCCGTCGACCAGCACCGACTTCAGGAACGCCAGCCGGACGCCGAGCGCGCGCCGGGCACCGTAGTCCCAGGCGAAGGCCAGGATGCCGAACCCGGCGAGCACCCAGACCGCGGACCACTTGGTGCCGCACGCGAGACCGAAGCAGATGCCCGCCAGGATCCGCCACGGACGGAACAGCAGCCAGCGACCGATCGGACGGCGTTGAATTCCTTTCCCACCCCACCGCCCCGGTCGTCCGTCGTCAGGGACCGAGGTGTCGAGGGAGTCGGCATGGCGGCGCCGGGTCCAGTCCCGGTCCGCGATCAGGCAGGAGATCGCGGCGACGATCCAGAACGCCAGGAAGATGTCGAGCAGCGCGACCCGGGACATCACGAAGTGCAGGCCGTCGACGGCGAGCAGCAGACCCGCGATGGCGCCGATCAAGGTCGACCGGGCCATCCGCCGTACCGTCCGGATCACCAGCAGCACGGTCAGGGTGCCGAACAGGGCCGGCATGAACCGCCAGCCGAAGGTGTTCATCCCGAACAACTGCTCCCCGGCGGCGATCATCCACTTGCCGACCTCGGGGTGCACGGTCAGGCTCGGAGTGCCCTTGAAGACGTCCAGGTTGCCGCTCAGGATCGCCTTGTCCGCGGCGCCGTCGGGCTGGTCGATGAACTGCCGGGCATAGCCGAACTTGAGCAGGCTGAAGGCGTCCTTGGCGTAGTACGTCTCGTCGAAGACGAACTTCACCGGGTTGCCGAGATTCCAGAACCGCAGGATCGCGGCCAGCGCGGTGATCGCCAGCGTCGTGATCCAGCCGCCGTCGAAGTCTCGCGGCATCGGTGGGTACAAGCGCTCCTTCAACGGCGGTAGCCGTCTCCCGAGCATGTCGCGCCCGAGCGTCTCGACAGAATCGTTGTCCCGCCGCGCGGTCCCGTCCTCGATCACAGCAGTCACGCCCGCCATGGTACGGACGCCTTGGTACCACTGCCTCACCAGGAAGGAAGGAACTGTACAGATCGACAGGACATACTCGACCCAGGCACCGTCGATCAGTTGCGCTCAGGCGGGACACGCGGCCACCGAGCGAGCCTGAAGCCGACCACCTCCTGTCGAAATGCACGCGCTCTAGACTCTTTGCCGTGACCGGGCGATTGGTGTTGGCGGGGACCCCTATTGGGGATGTGCTGGACGCTTCGCCGCGGTTGGGCAGGGTGCTCGCGCAGGCGGATGTCGTCGCGGCGGAGGACACCCGCCGGTTGCGGCGGCTGACGGGTGAGCTGGGGATCACCGTCGGCGGTCGGGTGGTGAGTTATTTCGAGGGGAATGAGCGGGAGCGGACGACTGAGCTGGTCGAGGCGCTCGCGCAGGGCCAGACGGTGGTCACGGATGCGGGGATGCCGAGTGTCTCGGATCCTGGATATCGGCTGGTGGCCGCCGCGATCGACGCCGGCATCGACGTGACCGCCGTACCCGGACCGTCGGCGGTGCTGACGGCGCTCGCGTTGTCCGGTCTGCCGGTGGACCGGTTCACGTTCGAGGGGTTTCTGCCGCGGAAGCCGGGAGAGCGGGCACGGCGGTTGGGCGAGTTGGCGGACGAGCCCCGGACGATGGTGTTTTTCGAGGCGCCGCATCGGCTGACCGCGTCCCTCGAGGCGATGGCCGAGGCCTTCGGTCCGGATCGCCGTACGGCGGTCTGCCGCGAGCTCACCAAGACCTACGAAGAGGTCAAACGCGGTCCGGTCGCCGACCTCGTGGTCTGGTCGAAGGACGGCGTTCGGGGTGAGATCACCGTCGTCGTGACCGGCGCGGATCCGCACAAGATCCTCACCGCGGCCGAGCTCGCCCAGGAGGTCGCCATCGACGAGGAGGCGGGCACTCCCCGTAAACAGGCCATCGCCGACGTCGCCAAGCGCTTCAACGTGCCCAAACGCACCGTGTACGACGCCGTCCTCGCCGCCCGGGACCCTGGTAAATAGCGTTGGCGGCCGGCACTACCCTTTTCCTATGTCCGAGAAGGCCTATTACGTCACCACCCCGATCTACTACGTCACGGCCCCGCCGCACATCGGCAGCGCCTACACGACGGTGGCCGGGGACGTCCTGACCCGTTGGCACGCCCAGCGCGGCGAGCGCAAGTGGTACCTGACCGGTACCGACGAGCACGGCGAGAAGGTGATGCGCAGCGCCCAGGCGCAGGGCATGACTCCGCAGGAGTGGACGGACAAGCTGGTCGAGGACGCCTGGAAGCCGGCGTGGGTCGACGTCGACATCGCGTACGACGACTTCATCCGGACCACCGAGCAGCGGCACACCGAGCGGGTCCGTGAGTTCTGGCAGACGCTCTACGACAAGGGCGACGTCTACAAGGGCGAGTACGAGGGCCTGTATTGCGTCGGCTGCGAGGAGTTCAAGCTCCCGGCCGACATCCGCACCGACTCCGACGGCACCCAGCGGTGCATGATCCACGGCACCGAGCTCGAGACGGTGTCGGAGACCAACTACTTCTTCCGGCTCTCGGCGTACGCCGACAAGTTGCTCGCGCTGTACCAGGAGCAGCCCGACTTCGTCGCCCCGGCCAGCGCCCGCAACGAGGTGATCGCGTTCGTCAAGCAGGGCCTGCAGGACCTGTCGATCACCCGCTCGACCTTCGACTGGGGCATCCCGGTGCCGTGGGACGAGGACCACGTCCTGTATGTCTGGATCGACGCGCTGCTGAACTACGTGACGGCGGCGGGCTACGGCACCGACCCGCAGCGGTTCGAGGAGCTGTGGCCGGTCGACGTGCACCTGGTCGGGAAGGACATCCTCCGGTTCCACGCGGTGATCTGGCCGGCCATGCTGATGGCCGCGGAGGTCGCCGTACCGAAGCAGGTCTTCGCGCACGGCTGGCTGCTGGTCGGCGGCGAGAAGATGAGCAAGTCGAAGCTGACCGCGATCGCGCCGAACGAGATCACCGACCACTTCGGCTCCGACGCGTTCCGCTACTACTTCCTCCGGACGATCCAGTTCGGCTCGGATGGCTCGTTCTCCTGGGAGCACCTGAGCGCGGTCTACACCTCCGAGCTCGCCAACGGCCTGGGCAACCTGGCCAGCCGGATCGCGGCGATGGTCGGCAAGTACTTCGACGGCGTGCTGCCGGAGCCGACCGACCACGGACCGGCCGAGCAGGCGCTGGCCGGCAAGCTCGCCCAGGCCGTGGCGACCGCGGACAAGGCTCTCGACACGCTCGCCTTCCAGGACGCGCTGGCGGCGATCAACGAGCTGGTCGGTGCGGTCAACGGCTACGTCACCGAGCAGGAGCCCTGGAAGGTCGCCAAGGACGAGTCCCGGCGGGACCGCCTCGCCACGATCCTCTACAGCGCCGCCGACGTGTTGCGGGCGGTCGCCGTACTGCACAACCCGACGATGCCGAAGTCGGCCGCGAAGCTCTGGACGCTACTGGGCGCCGAGGAGAAGCTCGGTTCGCTGCACGACCAGCGGATCCAGGACGCCGGCACGTGGGGCCAGCTCCCGGCCGGCGCCACGCTGACCAAGGGCGAGCCCCTCTTCCCGCGGCTCGAAGAGGCCTGAAGCTCAGTACTATCAGGATACTGACGCCTTCGAGGGTGTGCTGACCGATGACCCGGTTCGGCTGGTAGCCGATCCCGGAGTGGCGTCGGCGCGCCGGATGTCGACGCGGTCTATGGACCCGCGGAGCTCCTTTCCGGCTGGAACCCGCGCTAGATCGCCGTCGCGTGGTAGGGGGGCGCGACCTACCATGACGTTGGCGTACGTCGGTTGATGCGTCCACCCGAGGCCGCCTCTCGGACGGTGAACAACCGTCCGTTCGGCCGGCCGGGAATACCCGGGCACCCGCGAAGCTTGGTTGAAGCATCAACCAATCGATGGAGGCAGACCATGCAAGCGGTGATCTTCGAGGAGTTCGGCGGCCCCGAGGTGCTGGGGATCCAGGAAGTGGCCGAGCCGCACGCCGGCCCCCGACAGACCCGGATCCGCGTCCGCGCGGCCGGGGTGAACCCGATCGACTTCAAGGTCCGCCGCGGCTGGACCAAGGGGTTCATCGACGTGACCTTCCCGGCCACGCCGGGGATGGAGGTCGCCGGGGTGGTGGACGAGGTCAGTGAAGGTTCGGGGCTCGCCGTGGGTGACGAGGTCGTCGGCTGGTCAACGACCGGTGCGTACGCCGAGTACGCGATCGTCGGCAATGTCGCCCGCAAGCCGGCCGGGCTGAGCTGGGAGCAGGCAGTCGGGCTGCCCATCGCGGGGGAGACGGCTCAGCGCGTGCTCAATGAGCTGCAGGTCAAGGAGGGCGAGACCGTGCTCGTGCACGGCGCGGCCGGAGCCGTCGGTTCGATCGCGGTCCAGCTCGCCAAGACGGCCGGTGCCACGGTCATCGGTACGGCGTCGCCAGCCAACCACGACTTCCTGCGGTCGCTCGGCGTGACTCCGGTCGAGTACGGCGAGGGCTTGGTCGACCGGGTCCGCGCGGTCGCGCCGCAGGGCGTTGACGCGGTGTTCGACACCGCCGGTCAGGGCGTGCTGAAGGAGTCGATCGAGCTCCGCGGCGGCACCGACCGCATCGTCACCATCGCCGACTTCAGCGCCGCCGAGCTCGGGGTTGCGGCGTCCATGGGTGCCAGTGCCGGCCCGGAGGAGATCGCCGCCGGCCTGACGAACCAGCTGGAGGCCGCCGCGGCCGGCGAGCTCCAGGTCCGCATCGCTGCGACCTTCCCGCTCGCCGACGCGGGCAAGGCCCAGGAACTCAGCGAATCCGGTCACGCCCGCGGCAAGGTCGTCGTACTGGCCTAGATGTCCCCGGTGTGCGGCTGGTGGGACCGCAGGTGGTCTCCGGAACAAAAGTGCGCCACGCCCGGGCGCCTCACTTTGGCTTGATGTGTGGGTGATGGTCGGCTTAGGCGTGCGGGGCGAGGGGTGGGTCCAGTTCCGGGGACCTAGCGGGAGTTTCCCCGCTATCTGATTGATGGTCGTGTTTCCTGTGTTGGTATTGGGGTTTTGGTGTCTGGGAGTGTATTACCTAGATATGGCTTCGATTGTGGGGAAGAAGCAGGG
>Ga0193707_1000904_pt1 | contig 10675 bp, 12 predicted proteins | sample U3c2metaG_FD_143043 | JGI IMG/M metagenome (GOLD analysis project Ga0193707, IMG submission 143043) | Soil microbial communities from a riparian zone of the East river system, Colorado, United States - U3c2 | ecosystem: Environmental > Terrestrial > Soil > Riparian zone | place: USA: East River...
CCGTCGAAAAGAATCGGACGTAGGTCGGATACGCGGCGATTGTACTCACGACGACACCGCTCTCGATCACCAGCGGTCGCAGGCCCGCACGTTGCGCAGAGACCGCCGCGGCGAGTCCGCACGGACCTCCGCCGACGATCACGAGGTCCGCGTCGTTCGCCATCGGTTTGATCAGTCGGTCAGGCGACGCCGACGGGGCCCGCGGGAAGCGCGCCCTCTACGCCGATGATCTGATCGCGGCGAGTGCCCACACTGACATAAGTGATCTGCGTCTCGACGAGCGACTGTATCCGGTCGAGGTAGCGACGAGCCTTCGACGGGAGATCTGTAAGGGTCCGCGCGTCGGCCGTGGTTGTCTTCCAGCCGTCGAACCACTCGTACCTCGGCACCGCGCGGTCGAGCACATCCAGATCGCCGGGAAACTCCTCGTAGACCTCGCCGTCCGCCTCGTATCCGGTGCAGAGACCGATCCGGTCCAGAGTGTCGAGCACGTCGAGCTTGGTCACGGCGAGATCAGTGAGTCCGTTCACGCGAGCGGCGTAGCGAACGACGACGCCGTCGAACCAACCGCAACGCCGCGGACGGCCGGTCGTCGCTCCAAACTCGTTGCCCAGTTTGCGGATCTCCGACTCCAGCGGCTCCTCGAACTCCGTCGGTAGTGGCCCGTTCCCGACGCGTGTCGTGTAGGCCTTCACGACTCCGATGACCGAATCGAGCTCGCCGGGCGCGATCCCGACGCCGGTCGCCGCTCCGCCCGAAGTCGTGCTGCTCGACGTGACGTACGGATAAGTGCCGTGATCGATGTCGAGGAGAGAGCCCTGTGCGCCCTCGAGCAGCACGGCTGCGCCACCAACGATCGCGCGGTGGATCCTGAGGCCCACATCTTCAGCCAATGGCATGAGACGCTTCGTGAACCGATCCAGAACTCCGAGTGTGTAGTCCACGTCCGCGCGCTTCGCGCCTGCCATCGAGAGCTGGATGTTGGCGTGCGCGACTCCACGCTCTACCAGCTTTCTCAGTCTCTCCGGATTTCGAAGGTCGAGAACCCGGATCCCGCGCCTTCCGAATTTGTCCTCGTACGCAGGGCCAATCCCCCGTCCCGTCGTGCCGATCTCCTTGCTGGCCGAGCTCTGGCTGTCTACCAGCTTGTGATACGGCAGCACGAGGTGCGCGCGATCACTCACGTACAGGCGTCCCTCGACGTCGATCCCATCCGACACGAGCTCGTCGATCTCCGAGAACAGCGTCTCGACGTCCAGAACGACCCCGTTTCCAATCGCGCACCTGACGCCCGGGTGGAGGATTCCGCTGGGAATCTGGTGTAGCACGAACGACTTGTCGCCGATGTGCACCGTGTGGCCGGCGTTGGCGCCGCCCTGATACCGAACTACCCAATCGGCGCGCTCCGCGAGGACATCAACGAGCTTGCCCTTGCCTTCGTCTCCCCATTGGGCGCCGACGACGACGATCGTGCGTGTGTGTGAATCGAACATTCAATGAGAGGGGACGTGAAACGCAAACGCCCCGAGAGCATCGGGGCGTTGGTTCAATCTACTTCTCCGAGGGTGCGTGTCAACGCTGGGCGCGAGGCGGAGGCGGTACCTCGTCCACCACTCGCGGCGGATCATCCGGTCGGACCACGCTCCGCATCGGCAGGACGACCGTAAAGGTCGATCCCTTTCCGTAGACACTCTCCGCAAACACGTGTCCGCCCAGGGCGTCGACGAGTTTCCGGGTGATGCTGAGGCCAAGGCCGGTGCCGCCGAACTCGCGAGTTCGGGACTGGTCAACCTGCCTGAAATCCTCCCAGATCGACTCGAGATCGGCCGTGCGGATTCCGATGCCCGTGTCGCGAACGTCGAAGCGCAGATCCTCTTCGTCCTTGGACACCGTCACCCAGATGCCGCCGTGGTGAGTGAACTTCACGGCGTTCGAGAGCAGGTTGAGCAGAATCTGTTTGACCTTGGTTCTGTCGGTGTGGAGCTTGATCGGGCTCGGCGGCAGCTCGACGCTCAAGGTGAGCTGCTTCTTCTTCACCATGGGCTCGATCTGCTGCGAGATCTCGGTCATGACGTCGCTGAGCGTCACATCGTCGAGATGCAGGGGCATCCGGCCCGCTTCGATCTTCGCCAGATCGAGAATGTCGTTGATCAGCGCCAGCAGGTGCTGCGCCGCGCCCTGAATGCGGTTGAGTCCTTCTTCCTGTCGCGGCGTGAGGTCGCCGTAGATCCGGTCGAGCATTAGCGACGCGTACCCAATCAGCGCGTTGATTGGCGTCCTCAGCTCGTGCGACATGCTGGCCAGGAATTCCGACTTGAGCCGGTTCGCTTTCTCCAGCTCACGCGACTGCCATTGCAGCCGCGTGTTCTGTTCGGCGAGGTCCGCGGTTGCCGCCTGAATGCGCTCCTCGAGCTGGCTCGAGAACGTCTTGAGCTCTTCGTAGAGACGCTCGTTCTCCGCCTGCTCGGTGAGGTCGTGCAGCACCGACACGATCGCCAGCGGCTCGCCGCGGCGATTGAGGATCTTTCCGGAGACCACTTCTACCGGCAGCTCGACGCCCGAAGCCGGGATATGGAGCTTCATCTGCTCGCGACGCGCCAGCGCCGGGCTGATGGTGAAATCCGTTATGAAGGTCGTGAACTTGGTGTCGTTCGCCTGGACAGTGGCCGCGCGTTCCCAGTTTGCGCTGTCATCGGACTCGAACAGCTGCTCGGCTTCCTTGTTCATGAGGATGATGTTCGAGCGGTCGTCGGTGACGAGAATCGGGTCCGCGACGTTCTCCAGAATGAGGTTGAGGCGGTCGCGCTCGCGCTTGGCATCGATCTCGGCGAGCCGCACTCGCTGCACCTGACGCTCGAGCTCGTTGGCCGCGCGGCGGAGATCGGTCACGTCGCGCAGGATCGAGACGGTCGATCCGGCGTGACCCCCGTCGCCGGGCCCTAGGGCGTGGGTCAATACCTCGAACAGGAGGTCGGTCCCCTCGTCAGGATCGACGAGGTTCAGCTCACGCGAGCCGGCCGTCTCCTTCGAACCCATGGCGGCTTTCGAGAGGTGCGACGTGAACAGCAGATTGTTGATTTCCACAGCGCGGCGCCTGCCCTCGGAGTCCCTGTCGGTCGTCGACAGCAGGTGTTCGGCGCGCTGGTTCTGGGCAACCATGTCGCGGTCCGCATTGATGATCACGATCGGATCGGGGAGCGAATTCATGATCGTGGTCAGCATCTCACGCTGCTGGTCGAGCCGGCCGGTCGAAAGCCGGAATTCCTCGACGGCGGCCATGCGCGCCAGAACCGGCCCCGCGAGCGCCGCTGCGTTCACGAGCACAGCAAGAGTCTCATCGTCGATCGAAGCCTCGACGAGGGCAACTCCGCCCGGCGCGTGACCGAGCTTCCGGCGTCGATCAACGGCCGCCCGCCGCCTCACCTGGCAGCCGTGTAGCTCGACGAGATCGAGCTCGGCTTCGGAGAGGAGAGGGGGCGCTCCCCGGAACTGCGGCTGGGGATACGGAATCGCCGTCCACTCGCCGAATGGGATTCCGGGCGGGGGAGCCGCTCCCTCGCAGCTCACAGGATGAAGCGACAGCGCAGAAACGGCGAGGGGATTCGAGAGATCGTCGGTTGGAAAGGAGACCGCGGGGGGCTCGCCCTCGAAACCAATGCTGGCAGTGATGATAAAACGTCGGGGCGGGCTGTCCAAAGTCACCGCCAATGCCCTGCGCGCGCCGACAATGTCGGCGAACTGCGCGAGCATGAAGGTCGCGGCAGCTTTGAAATCGGGCGCTTCCGAGATTGCGGAGAGGAGCTCGGCCAGGCGCTCTCCGCTGAGTTGCGGGCTGATGGTTACCGCGACGCTCTCACGCTTGGAGTCGCTCAAGTCGCCGCTTCAGATCTGCATTTTCTACCCGCATCCGGTCGAGCTCGTCCGTTCCGCCAGTGGTAAGCTCGCGGGGACGGGAACCAGGCGCGGTGAGTCCGACCGCTTCGGAGTATTTGAGATATGTGTCGATCGATGCGACGACGATGCGCGCCTCGATCGTCACGAGGTCGATGCCTACCAGCGAGACGCGCACCCACGCGTCGATGACGATGCCCTTGTCGAGAACACGATCGAGAACATCAATAAGCGAGCTACCGCTCGGGGAACGCTCAACTGCCATGTCTTGACTCCTGTTGTCTTTCTGCCGAGGCGGCTGGTGTGGACGGCGGGATGGCGGCGGCTTGTGCCCGCGTGCTCAAGCGCGGGTCTGTCCGCCACCAATCCATCCCGATCTGCTCTGCCTTGTCGATGGAGCAGATGAGAAGGCGAATCTGAATGGTGAGAAGCTCGACGTTGGCGAGATTGATCTTGATGTCGCCGACCACGACGAGGCCTTTGTCGAGCACACGATCGAGGATGTCTACGAGACCGTAGGTGCGCGACGGGGATACTAAGTCTGCCAAGCAGTCGTCTCCGTTCGGCTCGTGCGCCGGTTACTGTAGCTTTCCAAGGGGGCCCAGGTCTATCTGGAGATCGTCATCGGTCAAACCGAAGATCCCTTTCATGTCCTGCATCCGGTCGTTGAGGCGGAGCAGCGCGATTCCGAGCTTCTCGATCTCCGCGTCGCTCAGATGTCCCCCCTCCATTCGCCGAACTGCCTGGTGCTCTAAGACCTTACGCAAAACCTCAATCAACGTCAAGACGAGCTTAGCGAGCCCGTTTTCGACTTTCTCGGGGTCTGTATTTAGACGCTGAGGCAAGCTCTCGGCAACGGTTTCCAGAGGGATCACTGGCGTTTGTTTTGGGGCGTCGAGCGAGTCGACGACCTGGCTTTCCATCGTCGAGCCGGACGAGGCTGGCGGCCTGGTCGCGGGACGCGGTGCGGCGAGGCCCAGAGTTCTGGCGCCGGCAACGCGCGGCGCTCTCATCGCCGATTCGACCGCGGTCAGCAGCAGCCCCAGATCCAGCTGGATCAGATCGATGTCGGCAACCGCAAGCATCACCTCACCCTTGAGAACCACACCCTTGTCGAGAATGTGGTTGAGTACTTCAGAGAGCTCGATTCGCGGCTCGCCGAAAATTTCGTCGAGGCTCACGATGACCTCTCGCCCACAAAGTGATACGGCGGCCACGGGCCAGTGAAGTCGAACTTGAAGCCCGATGGCTCGTACTTGTTGACCATCGCCGTCAGCGCCCGCTGAAACTCTACGACACGCGGTGGCGCGACCAGAAACGATGCGTTGAGAACCGCGCGTCCCTGCTCACGCGGAGCACCCGAGTTGACCGGAGGCTCGCGGACCGACTCCATGGAAACCGCGCGGAGCGCGTCGTGAATCTCTTCGGCCACTTTTGCCGTGACGTCCCGTCCGGCGTCGCGGCGAAGGTTTTCCATCTTTCTCTCGAGAAGGTATTTCTGGCCGGGCGTCGCCTTGGCCGCTTCCGCCCGGAGCGCGACCTGCTCCGCGCTGTGCTCGCCGAGCCAGTCCTTGAGGACGGCAGGCTGCACGTACGCCCGGACGATGAATTCCCTGCCGTCCGCTATCCGCGTGAAAGTGGTCTGCAGCTCAGCCATCCTCTTTGCCAGAGCTGCCTTGACCGCCTTGGTATCGCGGAAGAGGGTCCACATCGGAAACGGAATCACCGCGCCGTTGTCCGACGCCCAGGTGAGAACCTTGTCGTGCGCCATGGCGCGCGCGCTCACCCATTCCACATCCGCCGTCAACGCCTCAACCCTTTCGGGGGCATAGTCCTCGGCGCTGACCGACGTGGCGAGCGCGGAGACGTCTCCGCTCGGAATGAGACTGACCGGGCCGCCATCTATGCCCGCCGGAGCGGTCGCCGTTTCAACCGACGAGCCGACGACGCCGTACACGTAGGACAAACGCTCGATCATACGGCCGCGGCGGCGATGACTACTCTGACTCGCCGCTTTCGGCGATGCGAACCGGGCCACCGCTGGTGGACATCCCGAATTTCTCGCGCCATTCGCGGACTTCGCGAAGCCGCTTCATGATCTCGGCTTCGCGGCGGACGTACTCGGCGTCGTCGATCTCGCCCATTTCGAGCTGCATCTGGAGCGCCATCAGGTCTTCCTTGACTGGCGTGTCGTCGGTCAGTTCGTCGCGGACAACGCGATCGATCTTTTCAAGTGTCCACTGCGTCCCCCACACGGGGCCAAGGAAGGGCGCGAGCAGAATGTTGGTCAGAAGTCCCATCGGTCAGGCCCTCCTCAGGTCGCCTTCTCCAGCTTCAGCTTGATGTTCACGAAGTTGTACGGAGGCCACGGTCCGGTGTACTTGAAGGTGAGAAGGTCCTCGTACTGCAGACTGATGGCCTTCACCCTTTCGTCGAACGATCGCTCATCCCTGCGCTCGACCAGAAAGGCGGCATTAAGAATCATTCGGTCGCCGATAACCTTATTGCTGCGGCTGGCGACCGAGACATCCTTCAGCTGCTCGTGGATGTCGTTCACGTAGCGATTGCTCGCCTCCTCCATTGCGGCCTCGACCAGGCGACCCAGCTGCATTCGTGCAAAGTAAGTCGAGGAAGCGGCATTACGTGTGATCTCGTCCTTGAGCCGGCGAATCTCATCGTTGTCGCGCTCCAGAGAGGCGACCACCTTGTCCCGGTCCCACAGGATCTTGAGGCCGAACTCGATCTTGTCCTTCATTTTGTCGAGAACGTCGGTGAACGCCTGATAGGTGGAATTGAGCAGAGCCTGCACGTCGTTCTCGGAACGGAATATCGTGCCGAATGACATCGGGATGAGAGTGAACTCCCGCATCACGGTCTCGTTCACGAACTCGTGAGCCAGAACATTCTCCCTCGTCGGATCGTAGATGACGATGGGCGTGTCGCTCACCACGGCCGCCAAGTCCTTGTGGTTGACCGTATACACGCGCGCACCGCTCCCGATGCCTATCTCGCCGAACTCACGCGAGCGGTCGTTCCGGATTATGCAGTACACGTATTTCCCCTCTCCCGGGGCTGGGTCCGTCGAGGCGCTGACGCTTTCTGCTGCGGTCATTTGGTCTTCGGCGGGGGAAAGTTGTTTCGGGCTGAAAGTTGTTTCGCGGCTGAAGTTACTTCGCCGCTGAAATGAATATCCAAACACCAATCGTCAGGCCAATTCCGATCTTGAGAACTGTCGATACCACGCGCCCGATCAACGCTCCCTTGGCCACGCGGGTAGCATCTGTTGCTGACGATCCACCCGTGAATTCCGCAATGAGCGCTCCAAGGAAAGAGCCCACGAACGCGCCAATTACCGATCCAATGATTGGCACGGGAATCCCGACCATCGCTCCGACTATGCCCCCAATAATCGCACCCCAGCCCGCCCGGCGTGAGCCGCCGTACTTTCGGGCGTAGCGGCCGGTAAGGGAGAACTCGAGCAACTCGGCGACGAACGCCAGCACCGCGACCGCAATGAGGGTGACCCAGCCGATAGGCTCACCCGGGACGATCAAGTTATACGTGACAGCTGTCGCCACCATTATCCAGAGCCCCGGAAGGCCCAGGACGATCAGGATCAGCGACAGGATGATCACGGCAGCGAGAATCAGCAGATACATCAGCCCAGTTCCTTGGCTAAAGCAGAAAGGAGGACGCTCGCTTCCGCGGCGCCACTTCCCGTAAACACATTGGAATTATCGCGCCGGGTATGGATGCGCGCGAGAGTCGACAGGGTTCCCCGGCTCAGCGTGACCGCTTCGATACCCAGATCGGCGAACGCCATACTGTCGGCCAGAATCCCCGGGATCAGCCGGCCTATACGCAGCCGTACGCCCAGCCCATCAGCGATTGTTTCAGCCGCGGCCGTGATTCGTTTTGGCCGTTGTCCCGTATACATGCACCGCCAATCGCCGGTGTCGTCCACGGTGTCGCAATTCAGCACCTCGATTCCCGGCACTGCGGAGTCTACCCGCGCGTGGGCACCCGCCCAGGTGCGTGCGCCCGCGAGGCCGAGCTCTTCGCCGCTGGTGATGAGCACCCCGAGGTCACGGGGTGCTGAGGCAGACTGGGCCGCCAGAAGGATCGCCACCACTCCGCTCGCATTGTCGACCGCGCCATCGGATTCGTTTCGGACGAAACAGAACATCGAAGGAAGCGCTCCGACGACTGCCCCGATCGCGAGCGCGTGCCACACCCATTCAGAGAGGCTCGGGCCAACGAACGACAGCAGAAGAACGACGAACGACGCGCCAGTGATCACAGCCAGAGCAACCGAGCTCGCAATTCGAATAAGCATCGGCACGGTCTGGGACTTGGAGTCAATGTGGGCGGCGAGCCAAACGTCAGGATTGCCGCGCCTTGCTTCCAGATTTGCGGATCGCGCGCGTTGCAGTGGAGACTGCCCCGTCCAGCGCCGTTTCGCGTCACCTGAGGCAAGCATGAGCGCGATCCACAGCGCGGCTCCGACCACTAGTGCCGCGAGCGGACCGCGATGCACCGCCATGTGCGCCACCGCGAGAATCGTGACGGCTTGAAATGCCGCCGCGATGGGCGGTCCCCAGCGGCCGGGCCACTGGGAATACTCGAATGGCAGCTCCCGGCACTCGAATCCAGCGCGCTCGAGCTCGGCTCGGCAGACGGCTCTCGCTTTGGATTCTTCAGGGCTTCCGGAAAACCTTGGGGCTATGGCCAGCTCGTCGAGCAGACTTTTCGCGCGCTGAACGAGCTCGGCTTGAGCCATCCCGGACGGCCTAGGTCAGTCCCATTTTGTTTTTCACTTCGCGCATTGTCTTCTCAGCTTCCGTTCGAGCATGCGCGGCCCCAGCGGCGAGATCGTCCTTCATCTTCTTCGGTTTTGCGGCGATCTCTTTCGCGCGCGCGCGAATGGGCGCGAGCTCCTTTTCCATCGATTCGTGAAGAACTTTCTTGCAATCGATGCAGCCCCAGCCCGCACTACGGCACTGTACCGCGACATGATCGACAGTCGCCGGCGGACTGAACGCCTTGTGCAGGTGATAGATGTTGCACACCTCCGGAGTCCCCGGATCAGTGCGCCTTACGCGCGCCGGATCCGTCATCGCGGGCTTCAGCTTCTCCCAGGTCGAGGCGGGTTCTTCGAGCATGTCGATCGTGTTCCCGAGCGATTTCGACATCTTCGCCTGACCATCAAGCCCCATGATCCGGCGCGTGGGGGTGAGAAGCCCCTTCGGCTCCCGGAAGAATTCCGCACCAAACCGCGCATTCCACTTGCGCGCGATCTCGCGCGACAGCTCCAGATGCTGGAGCTGGTCTTCGCCAACCGGCACCAACTCGGCGCGGTACAGCAGAATGTCGGCGGCTTGCAATACCGGATAGTTGAGGATTCCCGCGGGAACACTCTCTTCCCTCGCCGCTTTTTCCTTGAACTGGGTCTGCCGCTCGAGCTCACCCAACGGAGTGAGAGTGTTGAATATCCACGCCAGCTCGGTATGTTCCGGCACCATCGACTGCACGAACAGCGTGCACTTCGACGGATCCAGTCCGGCGGCGAGCAATGACAACGCCATGTCAGACGTGCGGGCGCGCAGATCAGCCGGCTCGTACGGAACCGTGATCGCATGGTAGTCGACGATGCAAAAGAACGACTCGTATTTGTGCTGCAGCTCAACCCAGTTCTTGACGGCGCCGAGGTAGTTTCCGATGTGCAGGGAGCCGGAGGGCTGAATGCCGCTGAAGATGCGGGCCATTGCGCGAAATTAAAGAGCGAGCGAGAGGAGTTGCAAGCAATTTCACAAACTGATATCGCCGATTCCGAGCTGCTCGACATCGCGCAGGAAGCGGCTCGCGCCGGAGCAAAGCTCATTCGAGACGCCACCGCTCAGCGCGAAAAGCTGGTGTGGGAGTCAAAGGGACACTCCGATTTCGTCAGCGATGTCGACAAAGCCTCCGAGCAGACGATCGTCGGCATCATCGCTCGCCGCCTTCCCGATGCGACCGTGCTCGGCGAGGAGCTGTCGCCGACCGCGATCGCGAGCAAGGGAATCGTCGTAATCGCCGATCCGCTCGATGGCACCACCAACTTTCTCCACGGCTACCCGGAGTATTCCGTCTCGATCGCGATCGCGCGGAGCGGAGTTCTGTGCGCGGGCGTCGTCTTGAACGTCGTCCGGGAGGAGGAATTCACCGCCAGCCGAGGCGGGGGCGCGTTTCTCAACGGCAAGCGCATCCACGTCTCCAAGCTGCGCGAGCCCGGCAGGTCCCTGATCGGGACCGGCTTCCCGTTCAAGACCCTCGAAAAGTTGCCACAGTACATGGAGCAGTTCAGTTTGGTGATGCGCGGGACTGCTGGAATTCGCCGCGCGGGCTCGGCGGCGCTCGATCTGTCGAATGTCGCGTGCGGGAGATTCGACGCGTTCTGGGAGCTGGTGCTGGCGCCGTGGGATGTGGCCGCCGGAATGCTGATGGTGCAGGAAGCGGGAGGCATCGTCACGGATCTCGGGGGAAATCCGCCGTCGCTCACTGCCGGGTCGTTCGTCGCAGGCAATCCGGCGATGCACGCGTGGCTGCTACAGACGGTGAGGCGCGCCAAAATTAGCAAGGAAAAGACTGAATGAAGCTCCTCGAATGCGTCAAGGAAAAGTCCGAATGAAGCTCGTCGAATGCGTTCCGAATTTCTCCGAGGGCCGTCGTCCCGAGGTCATCACCGCGATTCGCGACGCGATCGCGGCGGTGGATGGAGTCTCGGTTCTCGACGTTTCCTCCGACG
>Ga0193707_1000905_pt1 | contig 10671 bp, 7 predicted proteins | sample U3c2metaG_FD_143043 | JGI IMG/M metagenome (GOLD analysis project Ga0193707, IMG submission 143043) | Soil microbial communities from a riparian zone of the East river system, Colorado, United States - U3c2 | ecosystem: Environmental > Terrestrial > Soil > Riparian zone | place: USA: East River...
AGCAACAGGAATCTTGTCTGACCCAGAATACCGATCATCTGGTGCTCGACGACGGTCACAGCCAGTCCATGGTGGCGGCGCTCACCACTGGCAGCGGACCTGATCTCGTCGGGCAGCTTAGTTCCACCCGATTAGCTGGTGGCGGTGCTTATAGCCCGTACGTGGGTGCGGTCGTGGATCTGGCTAAAATGATGGAAAGCTTCCATACTCCGGAGTATCGCTACATTCCGGCGCTGGCTTTGCCCCACCGGGATGAGCTGAATTTAAAGCTGAACAATCCACCCTCGTTTCGCAAGCCAATGTCGGTCATGGTGCTAGGTCTGCCGGCGGTGGAAGCGCCGCAACTTCCCCCGCTCCGGGCAGTGGATGCAAATCAGGTCCTCTGTCTGGAAAAATCTTCGCCGCTTCTGGCAGCCGAAGGCGCCCCGGTGGTTTTTTCGACCGACTATGCCCACGATCTGGTATTGCACATTCCCGACAAATCAGGCCATGCGATCGACCTGCCGGCTACCACTGATGCCGCCCGTGGCGGCTTTGCCATCGAAACGCACTCGATTTCGCCCGAGAAACTGGAGCGCGAGGTCATAGGAACCATCCGCGGCAACTGGGGGTTCGACTCTTTTGAAGGTCCGGCTTTTCACCTGCAGAACTCTCACCCCGCAAGCTGGACGATCGCCTCCGCGGACGAAAGCGCACTAATCGTGGGCCGCGAAAACACCATTCATTTGAAATCGGATGCAACAGCCTGTGTGGACTCCGTCACTTTGAAAAATGAGCAGGGCAGACCGATCAAGGCCACCTGGAGCTCGGCCGCCGCCAATGATCTGGAACTCAAGGTGCCGCTGAAAGATGAAAGCCCGGGAAAGATCAGGATGCTGGTACAGCAGTACGGCGCCGGCAAATCCGACGAGGCTGAACTGCATAGCTATGCCGAAGCTGCGCGTCTGGACAAGTTCACCATCAACGCCGGCGACTCTCAAGCCGCGTTAGTCGGAACCCGGTTGGACCAGGTGGCGGCGATGGAGTTAAATGGCATCCACTTTGCTCCGGCGGAGCTTTCTCGCAAGGACACGAAAGATGAACTCCGCCTGTCCACCGATGCCAAAGATATTTCCACTCTGCATGCTGGTGACAAAGTCACGGCCCGCACGAACCTCAAAGACGGCCGCGTCTTGAACCTGGAAGCAATCATCAATCCCCCTCGTCCGAAAGTGACGTTGCTCAACAAGAGCGTACAACCCGGGCCGTCCCCCTCTGCGATTCAGCGGGGCAATCAGGACGAGTTGCCTCAGGATGGAAAGCTGTTGTTTTTCTTGAAAACCGAAATCCCCGATACATTCTCACGTACCCAGAAGATCGAAGTGGCCACGGTGGACGCCTCGTACGATGTTTCCCTGAGTCTCGAGGATGGCAGCCTGGTCGCGCAGGATGCTCATATCGTGATGGCGACCCTCGACCCGCTCAAGAGTCTCGGACCTTCCGCCTTTGGCCCGCTCCGTTTTCGCGCGGTGGACGGCAATGCGACGGGTGATTGGCAACCGCTAGCCACCCTGGTGCGGTTTCCGGCGCTGAAAGAAGTGCACTGTCCGGAGAGTCCAGACAAACAATGCGTCCTTAGCGGAGCCAATCTGTTCCTGATCAGTTCCGTTGCGTCGGACCCGGAGTTCAAACACTCGGTTCCGGTCCCCGAAGGGTTTGCGGACTCTACATTGAGCGTGCCGCGTCCCGAAAACTCTTTGCTTTACGTCAAATTGCGGGACAATCCATCTTCAGTCAATCCCGCGGCCTTGCCCATATTGCCGGAGCAACGGTAGCGTCCGCCATCAGACTAGCGACGAAGTCATCCGCTCGGAGAGCCTAAGTTATCTGCTAGGTTTCCTGAGTCTGACCGAAGGGCGAGCTCCGGGCACTCGAAAAACTTCCCGGAGGGCCTTGCCTGGTATCGTATTTTGGTAATACTCTAGCTATTACGCCAGACCATGAAGAGAAAATTTCTGCGGACACTCGTTTTGGTTCTCGCTGCCTTCGCAGCGCTGTCTGTATTTGTCTGCGCCGACTCCGTCAATGAATTTGAAGGTGGGTACATCCAGAGCGAGATGTTGAAGGAGTCCTCGGAGAGTTTAGCGGTTCCCGCCAACCGCCAGACCACTGGTCCCGCGATGGCCGCGGTTTCAGGGCAGCGCCGATATCCGCCTGGTTCTGCGGCAGTGAAAAAGTCGCCCGCGCTAGTCTGTCTTTCCACCTGTGTTCTGCTTTGCTGAGATTTGCCAGCCCTCTGACATAGGCCGCGGAATCTGCAGGGCCTAGCCCGCGCGGATTCCTGCATTTTCTCCCGCAGTCCCAATTTCAACCAAGGAGAGGTCCCATGCAGGCAATTGCGAACGTTCCTCAATCGAAATGGAAAAAGGCTTTCCAGGAGGCCGTGTTTGAGTTAAACCCGACACTTCTTCAACCGAAACTGGAGGCGGCACAGAAAGCAGTCGAGGATCGGCTCGGAGAAGTGCTCTCAGAAAGTGGCGCTGTCCCCCGAGAACTGATGGAACTCGAAGACGCGCTACGCACGATTCGGTACCTGGCGAAGCACGAGCTGCAGACTTGAAGTCACACTAATCCTTAATCCTTTGCGTGGGCCGGGGCGGGTCACGACGCCCGCTCCCGGTCACGTTCTCGCAAGAGTATTTTACGAAAAGACTATTGTCGTTCTGGACAGACGAAAAAGGCCAGGATATCGCTGAATATGCTTTAATGCTGGCTATGATCCTGGTATTCGTCGTCGGCACGATTCGTCTGGTGGACGCGAACGCGAATCATGCATTCTCTTCGGCCGCGAGATCGATCCCATAGCCTTGCCGAGCCGGTCAATCAGAGGCTGGAAAACCGTGGTGCCATCGAAGGGACTCGAACCCCCACACCCTTGCGGGTACATGGACCTGAACCATGCGCGTCTGCCAATTCCGCCACGATGGCCAATAGTGACTGGGATGCGGCAATATCTCGGAGCCGCCTTCCAGGAAAGGACTACGAGTAATATTCTACAGGGGGCACGCAGCCTGTCAAACTCGATACCGTGATGGAAAATTCCAGCAAGCTGCCCGACGATGCAATTGCCAACCTCCGGATATTGGCTCACGATCTGAGCAATTCGCTGGAGACGATTCTCCAAGCCGCTTATCTGCTGGGGGAGGCAGAGCCGGAGGGAAATCGTAAGAAATGGGCGCAAATGATTGATGGGGCCGCCCGTGACGCAGCCCGCGTCAACCGCGAGATCAGGCAAATACTGAAGTTCCAGTCGTCCGTCGCCGATCGTCAGTCTTCAGCCACGCCCGAAGCCAAAGACTGACAACTGAAAACCGACAATTGGTTTCTATCCCTCAAGCTTCGCGCTCATCGTGATGTTCGCCTTAAGCAGCTTGGAAACGGGGCAGCCGCTCTTGGCATTTTCCGCAGCCTTCTGGAATGCGGCGGTGTCGGCGCCCGGTACTTGTCCTACGACGTCGAGATGCACCGTGGTGATGGCCCATCCCGAGTCAAGCTTTTCGAGAGTAAGAGTGGCCGAGGTCTCGATGCTCGAAGCTGTGAGATTGGCCGCTCCCAGTTGCCCCGAAAGCGCCATAGAAAAGCATGCCGCGTGGGCCGCCGCGATTAATTCCTCGGGATTGGTCCCGGGTGTGTTCTCAAAACGCGTAACAAATGAATACGGGGTGTTGTTCAGTACACCGCTGGAGGCGGAAACCACCCCTTTGCCGTCTTTCAGCCCGCCCTTCCAAACTGCGCTTGCTTTGCGTTGCATTTCTCTCTCCCTGATTTTTGTGAAGTGGTGTCCGTGTCGTATTGTAGACGGAGGCTGGCCCTGCTGTCAGTCCACGTCGTACCACGGGTTGGTTGCGGTCGGCCGCCAAGGGGAGGTGCCGCCTTATGTATTTGGAACAGTTCTACCTGGGCTGTCTAGCCCACGCTTCCTACATGCTCGGATCGGAAACCGAGGCGGTGGTGGTCGATCCTCAGCGGGATGTGGATCTTTATCTCCAGGCCGCCGAAGATCATGGGCTGATCATCCGCCATATCTTTGAAACTCACCTGCACGCCGACTTTGTCTCCGGACACAAGGAGCTCGCCGCTCGTACCGGCGCGCAGATTTATTTCGGCGCCAGTGCAGGCGCAACGTTTCCACACGTGGCCGTTCCCGATGGCTTCGAATTGCGTTTCGGCCAGGCCCGGATCAACGTTCTGGAAACTCCAGGACACACCCCGGAGAGCATATGCCTACTGGTCACCGATAACGAGAAGGCAGAGAAGCCGCAGGCCGTGCTGACCGGCGATACGCTATTTCTCGGCGACGTGGGCCGTCCCGATCTTTCCCGGACCCACACGCCGGAACAGCTCGCAGGCATGCTTTATGACAGCCTGCACAATAAGCTAATGAAGTTACCGGACGAAGTCCTGGTGTATCCAGCTCACGGTGCTGGTTCGCTTTGTGGCCGCAACATGCGGGCTGAACGATCCTCGACGATTGGCACCGAGCGCCTCACCAACTACGCTCTGCAAATCCGGAGCCGCGAGGAGTTCGTAAAGCAGCTGACCAGCAACCTGCCCGCGCGTCCCGACTATTTTTTGCAGGATGCTGAGATCAATCGCGGGGGCGCTTCATCCCTCTCAGAAATGCCGGAATTGAAGGCGATTGCCCCCGCCGAACTGAAAGTCATGCTGGAAGAAGAGGGGGTAGTGGCTCTGGATATCCGCCCCGGAGACCAGTTCGTGGCGGGCCATGTGCCCGGCTCGGTCAACATTGCGCTGTCCGGACAATTCGCGACTTGGGCGGGAACTATTCTTGGTTTGTCATCCCCTCCAGTCTTGATCGCCGATTCGCCGGAACAACTCGCGGAAGCCCGTCTTCGCCTGGCCAGGGTCGGCATTGAAGCAGAACGCGGGTACCTGCAAGACGGGGTTAGAGGATGGAAGCAGGCCGGATTTGATTTGGCGCAACTGCCCGAAATCACCGCGCAGGAGTTGCAACGGCGCCTCTCGGAAAACACGGTGCGCGCGCTCGACGTCCGTCGTGAGCCGGAATGGATGGCCGGGCATGTGGCGGGAGCAGCCTGGTGGCCTCTTGATCGTTTCCGGGTCTCTCCTCCTGCAATTGATCTGAGTCTGCCTCTGGCAGTGCATTGCCAGAGCGGCTATCGCAGTATGATTGCTTGCAGCCTTCTGCAACGAGCCGGTTTCAAAAATGTGATCAACGTCGCCGGAGGATTTGCCGCCTGGCAGGAAGCGCAATTGCCCGTGGCCACCGGAGCTTCGGAAGAGGTGTGACGGTTCCAGACCTCGGGTTTTGCGCGGCGCTCTTGGCACCGCCTGTCGCGTGCTTTGCGGTTCAAAGGTTTGACCGCAACGGGCGCAAACCCAGACCTTCTACCCAAACAGCTCCGGGCACGAGGTTATTCCACTGTCCCTAGTAGAATGCAGCAGATGATCACCCTCGCCGACGTCCAGTCCGCCCTCGAGCGCGTTCGCCAGTCCATCTATCTCTCGCCCTGCACCGTCTCCGCGACTTTTTCCCAGCTCACAGGCAATTCCATTTATCTGAAACTCGATAACCTGCAGAGAACCGGCGCGTTCAAGGAACGCGGTGCCCTGAACAAGTTGCTGACTCTGACTAAGCAAGAACGCGACCAGGGAGTGATTGCAGCTTCGGCCGGAAACCACGCTCAGGGCTTGGCTTATCACGCCGGAAAACGTGGCGTCCATGCCCAGATCTGCATGCCGCTCACCACCCCCTTGATAAAGGTGTCCGCGACCAAAGCCTACGGCGCGGAAGTTGTTCTGCATGGCGCCAATTACGACGACGCCTGCGAAGAAGCCATCCGCCGCAGCCAGCAACAACATCTGACCTTCATCCACCCGTTCGACGATGACGCGGTCATCGCCGGTCAGGGAACCCTCGGCCTCGAAATACTGCAACAGCACCCCGAAATTGAAGCTGTCGTCGTTCCCATCGGCGGCGGAGGCCTGATCGGTGGTATTGCCTGCGCAATCAAAGAGACCAATCCGAAAGTTCAGATCGTCGGAGTGCAGACTTCTCGACTTCCCTCCATGAAGGCGGCGGTGGCTGAGGGTAAACCGGTGACCATCCCTGCCGCGGCAACCATCGCGGACGGCATCGCGGTACGTCGAGCCGGTGACCGCACTCTGCCCCTGGTTCAGAAATATGTGGATCAAATCGTTACCGTTGACGAAGAAGAAATTGCCAACGCGATCCTTCTCCTCCTGGAGCGCGAAAAAACCATGGCAGAGGGCGCGGGCGCTGCGGCCATCGCCGCCATGGTCAATCACAAGGTGCAGATGTCGGGAAAGAGAATTGCCGTTCTGGTCGGCGGAGGCAACATCGACGTGACCCTCCTCTCCCGGATTATCGAACGCGGCTTGGTCAAAGATGGTCGCCTGGTCCGGCTGAGAGTCCATCTTCCTGACTACCCCGGCGCGCTGCACCGGCTCACAGGAATTCTGGCGGAACACCGCGCGAATATTGTGGAAACCTCCTATGACCGTACTTACTACGGGGTCAACCTGGGGGAGACCGCCATCGATATCACAATGGAAACTAGAGGGCCTGAGCAAATTGCCGAATTGCTCTCAGCCCTCAGCGCGGCCGGCTATTCCCACGAAAGAATTCTTTGAAGGATCTCACGGCTGGGCGTTAGACCCGCGTGGGCTGCGGGACTAACGAGGGGCCGATGGGTAGGGACGCCAAAATGCTGGCCCAGTTCGCCACGGCGCTGGCTGATACTCCGATGCCGTCGGCATAATCCCCGTCCAGGGCGGCCATCTGGATGGCGAAATTGCCCACTGTCGTGCTTTCGGTCGACCCCGTCAGCACTTCAAGTCCTGTGGAGTCCGCAGTGAGCCGGTTCAGCAGAGCGTTCCTGCTTCCGCCTCCTACGATGTAAAGCCGCTTCAAAGCTTTGCCCGTAATATTTGTTGCGTCCAGCAGGACCGAGGCGTAACGGGCCGCAAGGCTGTGAAAAATCAGGTTCGCCATTTGGGCGGGCATCTCAGGCCCTTCGGGGATGGAAGCCCGGCCGGCACTCTTCAGCTGGCCATTGATCCGGGCTGGCATGTCCCCGGGCAGCAACAGATCGGGCTGATCCACATCGAACAAATACTCGGGAGCGGCAAGCTCCGCGCACGCGGCGATAAGTTGCTCCACCGTCCAAGGCTGGCCTTGCAATCGCCACTGTTCCAAACATTGCCGCAACAGCCACATGCCATTCACGTTCTTCAAAAAATAAATCTTGCCGCCGACTCCGCCTTCGTTACTGAAATTTGCGGTTCGCGCGGCCTCGGAGACGCAGGGCGAATCAAGAACGCATCCGACCAGCGACCAGGTGCCAGAGCTGATGAAGCCCCAATCCTCTCCCCGCGCAGGAATTCCCGCAATTGCCGACGCCGTATCGTGGCAGGCCGGGGCGATCAATTTTGTCTCGCAAAATTGCGGCAGGCAAGCCAGCGTTCCTTGAAGCCGCCCAATGCCAGTCCCGGGACTCACTAGGGGAGGGGCGGCGCTCAGCTCCAAGCCGGCAGCCGCAAAGATTTCCCGACACCAGGCCCGGTCCTTCACCCCGAGGAGTTGAGTATGCGTGGCATTGGTGTACTCGGAGACTCGCCTGCCGCCGAGCCAGTGCATCAAGAACTCCGGCACATTCACCCACGGCAAACGCTGTTCCAAATCGCGGTCCGCTGCCAACTGGTACAGCGTGTTCAGGGCAAGAATCTGAACCCCGGTAAGTTCATAAAGCTTCTCCGGAGAAATTCGAGAATGCACCCGCCTCTGCGCTTCCACCGTGCGTTCATCGCGATAACAAAAGGGATTGCCCAGCGGCCCGCCCTCCGGTCCCACGCGCACATAGTCCACGGCCCAGCCGTCCACGCCGATGGCGGCAATTCCTTCAGGCGCAAGGCGAGCGCACGCGCGCAAGCCTTCTTCCACGCCCTTACAAATGGCGTCAATGTTCCAATGAAGGCCTTTTGGGTCATTCGTGGCAGAATTCGCGAAGCGGTGGACCAGGTGGATGTCCGGCCTGCCGTTCCCCCATCGCAGCAGGGAAACTCGACAGCTTTCCGCCCCCAAATCCACCGCAACGAGAGCCGGTCTTTTCCTCGCTCTTAAATTGCTTTCCGCGGCCGCATTGCCGTCGCCAGTCCCCGCAGCCTGATTCCGCGGAGCCTCATTCATCGCAGGAAGGCCTCGGTCAGTCCCCCGTCCACCGGAATAATATGACCGGTAGTGCAGGGTGACTTCGGTCCGGCCAGGAAGAGAATTGCCTCGGCGCAATCTTTAGGATCAATCGGGCGATGAGTAAGGGTGCGTTTGGCATAAAACTCGGCCAGCAAACTCCGCAGCTGCTCATCACTAGCGCTTTCCTCGTAGGGAATCTGATATTTCTTGAGTGACGCCATCACCCGGTCGCGGGGAAACATGGTCGATCCTTTGATCACCGTGGCCGGACTGATCCCGTTGACTCGAATCTTCGGAGCCAGCGAAATTGCCAGTTCGCGCACCAGGTGACTGAGCGCCGCCTTGCTTACGTCGTACGCTTCGGTGCCCCGCTTGGCGACCACGGCGTTGGCGGAGCTGGTCAGCACGATGGAGGCGTCGAGATTCTGATCGCGTAGTATGCGCGCTGCTTCATCGGCCAAAAGATAATTGGCAGTAACGTTCACATCCAGGGTCACGCCCCATTGTTCGTCACTGATATTTCCGTCCGCGGAAGACGGAAACAGCGCCGCGGTGTTGATCAGCACATCCAGTCCGCCGTAAACGGCAACTAGATCGCGCAAACTCTGCCGGATGACGTCGCGGCGGCGAATATCCACCGATACCGCCACGCTGCCTTCTTTGCCTGCGATCGTCTTCGCTTCCTCGGCTACTTTTTTCGCCGCTTCACTATCGCGGTCCGCAATCACCACGTGCGCGCCGCGTCCCGCGGCGAGCAGCGCAGCTTCGCGGCCGATTCCGCTGCCGCCTCCCACGATCAGAACCACCTGCCGGCTCAATTCTTTTTCCGGAGGCTGCCGCCGGATCTTGGCTTCCTCCAACTGCCAGTATTCAATCCGGAATGCCTCGGACGGGGGGAGAGCCACGTAATTCGAATGTACCGTGAAGGCGCTGGTCGGTGCCGCCGGCCCTGCCTGGGGTAATACTTCCGGCGCCTTTCCCGTCCCCAGCGAGGTCGCACCTTCCATCACGTGAATGGCATTGACGTAAAACTCGCCTGTCAGCCGGGCTTCTGTCTTGCTCTTTCCAAAGCTGAACATCCCGACGCCGGGAATCAGCACAACGGTGGGATTTTCGTCCCGCATGGCTGGTGAGTCGGGTTGCGCGAACGAATGGTAATACTCCGCATATTCTTTGCGGTAATTCAGCAGCGCCGAATCGATCTGCTCGCGGAGTCCCTGCGCACTTGCGCCCGGCTGGCAGGGAACGAACAGCGGCCGGACCTTGGTGCGAATAAAATGATCGGGACAGCTCGTGCCCAGGTGGGCGAGCTGTTCTGCCTCGTGCGAATTCACAAAGCGCAGCACCTCCGGAGGATCGCTGAAGTTGCCAATCAAACGCCGTAGGCTTGAAACTCTGCCGCGCAAAAAGGGAAAAATATCAACCGCCAGATCGCGGCGATTCTGCAATGCTTCGAACCGCGCCCCACCAAACAGCCCGGCACCCTTGGTTTCGACGTGATCCATGACAAATTGTCCTAACTGATCGACAATCGAAATCGTGTTTTCGTAACATTCCTGATTGCTATCTCCCCAGGTGAAGAGCCCGTGACCGCCCAGCACTACCCCGTCGCAGTTCGGACTTTCTTGCACTGCCCGGCGCATCATCATGGCCAGTTCGAAGCCCGGGCGCTGCCACGGCACCCAAGCCAGATGATGCTCGAACAGACGATTGAACTCCTCCATCTTCTCGCGGCCGTTCGCGGAGGCGGCCAGCGCGATTCCCCAGTCAGGATGCAAATGGTCAATGTGCGGGTAAGGCAGGAAGCCATGAAGTGGCGTGTCAATCGAGGCCGCGACCGAACTCTTGCCGAACGCGCAAAGCGGATACATCTCTACCATCTCGTCTTCATATTCCGCGCCACGATAGATGCTCTCCAGCCCGCGCAGCTTTTCCGAGTAGAGCGCCGCTAGTCCCGTGAGCTTGATGCTCCCCAAATCGCCGCCACTACCCTTGATCCACAAGACCTCCCCCTTCTTTCCGCTAAGAGGATCGGTTTGCAGGAGTTTCGAACTGGTATTTCCTCCGCCGAAGTTGGTGATGCGAAGGTCAGACCCTAAAAGGTTCGAGCGGTAGCGTAGCAACTCCGGTTCGTCCAGACCGCGGGCCACTTTCTCGTCCCAACGGTCTTCGAGATAGCGCAGCTTTGTCTTGAGCTTCATGAGAGTGTTTCAATCCAAAGAGAGAAAGAGTATCCGATTGCGGTCACCGCGGGCGGCAAAAGGGAACGGGCGCACCCGCCCGGGTCGCCCGGGCACCCAACATGATACTCCAGCGATGCAATAGGGCAACAGTTTCTATTAGAAAACTCAGGGCCGGGTTTTGTGGGACTTAGTCGCTTTGCTTTAGCCACCCTGGCTGCGGAGCGGTATAACCCGAGCCCCTCACTGCTCAAAACT
>Ga0193707_1000906_pt1 | contig 10647 bp, 10 predicted proteins | sample U3c2metaG_FD_143043 | JGI IMG/M metagenome (GOLD analysis project Ga0193707, IMG submission 143043) | Soil microbial communities from a riparian zone of the East river system, Colorado, United States - U3c2 | ecosystem: Environmental > Terrestrial > Soil > Riparian zone | place: USA: East River...
GGCCGTTTCTCAAACAAGCGCGGGCAAACGTATTGAACCAGCTCCAACAAGTACGCACAGCAGCAGGCCAGTGGCTTCCCAATATCACCACGACCGGAGGCGCCGAATGGGTCAGCTCGCCGATCAATTCCAGCTGGCATGATATTTCGAAAGGTTGGCTCGCACTGGTCCAGGGCAGCCTGCCGATCTGGGACAGCGGCGCGATCGCTGGCCAGGTCATACAACAGCGCGCTCTGCTTTCCGAATCCAAGATCGTGTACGACGATGACGTTCGCCAGGTGGAACTGGAAATTCAACAAGCCTATTCAAATCTGCAGCAAAACGAGGAGCTGGTTAAAAGCCAGGAAAAAAACGTCGAGCTCGCCGACGAAGCGTTGCGTCTGGCCAAGGCGCGTCTGGATGCGGGCGCGGGAGTTCAATTGGATGTGCTCAATGCCCAGGTGCAGCTGCTGACCGCGCAATCGACGCGCCTGCAAGCGCTATTTGGATATAACTCGTCGTTGGCAGAATTCGATCGCGCCACGGGCGCGCAGAGCACGTACCAAGAGATGTTTGCTGATCTCGCGCCGCGCGCTACGAAAACAAAGACCTATTACACCGGCAGCGGCGTGGACGCGGAAGGAAAGCCAAAGCAAAGTGACGATGACGGGCCGCGAATTCGGACTGGAAGATCCCGAACTTCAAATTCCAAATAGGCCTCAAATTCCAAATTCCAGGCGATGGAGAAGGCTTAGATTTCCAACAACGTAGATGCCTTTCGCGCTACCATGTTGAGCGGAGCGAAACATCTCGGGTCAACGCCTTCGAGAAAAACAAAAAGAAATCCTTTGCCCCGCTCGGGATGACAATCGCGGGTTGCGATTTGGTTTTTGGGATTTTGAACTTCGAGCAATGATGCAGTCTCCGTTCGAGCAGTTTACCGCGCTTAGCGCGATCGGAATCTGTCGTCACGCTTTTGCGCAGAGAATTCCAGGCATCGACGTGTCGCATGATAAAGTCGAAATGCTGAAGAGGCTCGATGCGGCGCACCGGGAAATTCGGAATGCCATCGGCGTCGGCGATTGGCCCGTATTCACCGCCCAACAGATTCATGGAGATAAAATCGCAATTGTCGATGCTGCAGGCTGTGTCGGCTGCGATGACAAACTTTTCCCCGGCTGCGATGGCATCATCACCAATCAACAAGGAATTGTGCTTGGCGTTTACGTCGCCGACTGCTGCGCGGTTCATCTTGTCGATCCCGAAACGCCGGCTATCGGTCTGGTTCATTCCGGTCGCAAAGGCACCGAGCTCGGCGTCGTTCCCAACGCAATCAAACAAATGATTGATCGCTTCGGCTCCGATCCCGCGAACATGATCGTTCAACTCAGCCCCTGCATTCGCCCACCACATTACGAGCTCGATTTCGCAGCCCAAATTGTCCGACAATGTCGTGAACTCGGTGTGAAAACAATTCATGATTCCGGCGTATGCACCGCCTGTGATCTGGACCGTTACTATTCGTACCGCGCTGAAAAAGGAAAAACCGGCCGCATGCTTGCGTTGATTGGACTCAATCGACCATTGCGAATTAGGCGAAAAAATGTCCGCCTTTGATTACGAATATTCGTCTATTTCTCGTTAGATCTCTTCGCACCTAGTGAAAGCTTACGTTGACCTTTTCGCGGCGCTCCTGACGCCCGTTATCGCAATAGTGACGACATATATCGCGATTCAGCAATATCGTGCGAACCAGCTAAAGCTGCGCCAGGACTTGTACGATCGTCGCCTCTTGCTTTACAATGCCGTCGCGGAGTTTTTGGCCCATGTCATGCAAGAAGGCACTGCAGATCGGACGCAACTGATTACATTGCTACAAAAGACCCGTGAGAGCTACTTCCTGTTCGGAAAGGAAATTTCAGACTATGTCACCGACCTCTACAAAAAAGGGGTCAACCTCCAGTCTTATGAAAAGCAGCTGGATCACGCTAACCTGCCCGTCGGTGACGAACGCACTCGGCTTGCCGAACAACAGGGAGAGCTGCTGAAGTGGTTCGGAGACCAGTTCGATGTGATTCAGCCAATGTTCGCAAAGAAACTTTTCCTCCAATGAGATCTAACCAATCGATGAAGCCAACGGCCCCATTGCGAGATAAGTCCAGTGTCCTTGCCACGACACCCTGCCGTGGCTTATCTCTGTCTCGTTAGGCTTCATGAAGTCGCCCGTTCTTGATGACTCCGCCACAAAAGCTGTCGTTTTCGATCTCGGTGGCGTATTAATCGATTTGCACGCCGCCGAAGCCAGGCAAGAGCTGATCGAAAAGTTCGGCATGCGGCCGCGCCGAGTCGATATGCTCACGCGGTCTTGTTTCACACACCGCAGACGAAGCATCACCGAGCTCGCTATGCTTGGAAAGGTCGGCACGGCCGAATACCTGGCAACGTTCGGGCGCGAATGCAGCGGCGGAGACACACGCGGCATCAAAGCCAACCGGCTATCAGTTGTCGGACGGGAGCGGAGGGACGTATTCACCATCGCTCGGCGGCTTCAGCGCGCCGGAATGATCTGCTGCATTTTCAGCAACACGATTGCGTTGCACTGGCAGAAGTTGAGTTCCAATCGCGATTACCCGTCTTTGTGCGCTTTTGATCATCTTTTCGCCTCTCATCTAATCGCACGCGCAAAACCACGCGAGACTGCATTTTCATTCGTCGCCAGCGCTTTGAAGCTTCAGATGTCAGAGTGCCTTCTCGTGGACGACACGCCGCTGAACGTGGAGAGAGCCCGAACCGTCGGCTGGCTCGCGTTGCTCTTTACGGGCGCGGCGAAGTTGCAGAATGATCTTGTTACGAACGCGGTTGGGCTGGATCGTTCAGCGTGTTAGCCATCCACGCGTTGGCGGGATGGCACGTTGCAGAGGGGCTCGCGGTCGCTGATTTTGTGTCTCGTTAGATTGACATCTGTTCGCTGATGCCGCGTTTAATTGGACAAATCCCGCGCTTCTTGGCGTTGGCAACGAAGTCCAGGAATTCACGCGCCGGCGCGGAGAAGTTCATCGTCGTAGCTTTTTTAAGTGCCTGGGAAATGTTGAGTCCGCTCAGATAAACAAGCTTGAATGCCGCTTTGATGTCTTCTCGATCCTTTGAGCTAAAGCCGGCACGGCGCAGCCCGACCACGTTGAGTCCAAAGACACAATTGCGTTCAGCTGCGACGACGAACGGCGGCAGGTCCTTTCCGAACGCGGAGCTGCCCTGCACCATCACCAGTCGCCCGATGTGCATGAACTGGTGAAACGTCGAGTCGCCGCCGAGAAATGCGCCGTCATCGACCCGAACATAACCGGCAAGTAAACAGTTGTTAGCGATGATGACGTTGTTTCCGATCAGGCAGTTATGTCCGATGTGCGCACCAGCCATCAGAAAGTTCTTATCACCAATTTTTGTGGCGCTAGCCTCGGCGGTCCCGCGGTGAATAGTGCAATATTCGCGGATGATGTTGTGGTTTCCGATCTCGACCTTCGTTTTTCGTACCGGCGAAAATGAAACATCCTGCGGCGGTGCTCCGATCACTGCGCCGTGGCCGATAAGATTTCCAGAGCCGATCGTGACTTCTCCTTCAATGACGACGTGCGATTGCACGATCGTTTTGTCGCCGATCGTCACCTGCGATCCAACTATCGAAAACGGCCCGATCTCGGTGCTGGCCCCGATTTTCGCGTGCGGGTCGACAATCGCTGTGGGATGAACCTTTGTCTCGATCATTTTCTGCCTCACAGCACGCCTGCTTCTTTGAAACTGAAGTAACCTGGATTTCCTTCCGATGGCGCGCCGATGATGATGTGATCGAGTAATTTGATTTGCAACAATTCGGCGGCTTCGGCCAAACGCCTCGTGAGGCTGTGGTCAGTCTGGCTGGGCGAAGCATCGCCGGACGGATGATTGTGCACGACGATGACCGCATAAGCTGAATAAGTGATCGCTGGTCGAAAGATTTCGCGCGGATGAGCAATGCTCTCATTCATACTTCCCACCGACACCGACTCGACGCGCATCAAACGGTAACGCGTGTCGAGCAAAACAACGCGGAGCGACTCAGTTCGCAGCATGCGCATTTCACGGCCCAGCAATTCATGAATCAATTCCGGCGAATCGAGTTTTTGCTGGAACAATGGTTCCTGTGCGAAACGTTTCCCCAGATTAAACGCCGCGACCAATTCCAATGCCTTGGCCGGACCAATTCCCTTGATTGCCCTAAGCTCGTTAACAGAACAGCGACTCAATTCCGCGAAGGACTTGTATTTGTTCAGAAGTTCGCGAGCGACCTCTATCACATTCATTCCACGACGCCCAGTGCGCAGCAGGATTGCGATCAATTCCGGATTGGTCAGCGCATCGGGACCTCGTGCGAGCAATTTTTCACGCGGCCGCTCATCCTGCGGCATCTCGCGGATTTTCAACTGCGACATATCAGAATCTGGAGGGTGGAGCTCCCGCGACGCCGAGCCCGAGTCTCGCAGGAGCTCGACTCTCCATCAAGACATCAGACGCGAAGTTGATCAAACATCTCACACAGTGCGTCACCGAGGAAGAACAGTGCTTTGGCGTAAGGATTGGACCCGATTCCATCCAGCCCGCCTTGCGCCTCCCGAATCAAATCGCTGCCGGCTGCAATAGATTCATTTAGCGCGCCATTAGTCGCGCCATTCTTCAAGAGTTCAATCATTTCATCGACTCGCTCTTCGAGCACAAGCTGGCAACATTGTTCCCGTTCAAACTCCGATGCTGAGCGCAGGAAGATCAAAACCGGCAGCGTGAACTTGCCTTTGCGAAGGTCGGTCCCGAGCGTCTTGCCAGTTGCTCTTTCATTCCCGGCAAGATCGACACAATCGTCATAGATCTGGTAAGCCGTGCCAATTTGAAACCCGAAATTCTTGAATCTTTGGATCACACCTGGGTCCGCCTCGCTGATTACGGCAGCCAGCTCCGCCGCCACTGAGAACAACGAACCCGTCTTCATTTCTACGATCCGCAAATAATCCTGAACGCCCAGGTTGAGATCGAATTTGCGCTGCGTCTGGATGATTTCGCCGGAGCAAACCGTTGCGGCCGTGCGAGCAATGGCACGCCCAATGTCTGCGTTTTCAAAATTTGTCGATAACGTGAGCGCATGTGCAAAGAGGCAATCGCCCAGCAAAACGCTGAGCGAATTTCCCCAGCGCGCATTCGCAGTAGGCTGCGCGCGGCGACGCTCCGCTTCGTCCATCACGTCGTCGTGCATCAACGTCGCGATGTGGATCAGCTCGACAATGACGGCGAGATCAATATGTCCCGAATTAATCTCGCCAGTTGCGCCACCAGCCAGAAGCGTCAGCAGTGGCCGCAAACGTTTGCCCCGGCTGCCGACTGCGTACACCACGTAGCCTTCGATTGCCGGATCGAAAGCCGCCGCTTGCTGCGCAATGCGTGCCTCGACTTTTTCAAGATGCGGCTGAACCAACTTCGCCACTTTCGCCAGCGAGCCGGCGGCAGAAGCGGTCGCTGCAGTCCCAGTCAGGCTCGGCCGTGAACGCGCGAAGAGTTCCACGAGGCGAGAATAGCGGCGCAGGTTGTGTGTTGTCAAAGCAACACGAGCGTAAATTTTAGGGGAACACGCGCCAACTAGTCGGCAGCTTGCCCAGGGGCACTCAGCGTCTTCGCAGCCAACTTTCGGTGCCGTACTTTTGTTCAGCGAGTCCTCGCGCTCGGTTCAAAATTTTTTCGTCGACCTTTCGCTCGCTACGATCTGTGGACAGCTCTCGTGCAAATCGTTGCGCGAGATCGCTCTGAAGATCGATTCCCTGAATGCTGCCCTGTTGTAGCAGACCGCGGCGGGTCCGGCGTTGGGCTGCACCAGCGATTTTGCGGCCATCGATCATCACGTCCGCACGCACAGGGTTTGCAAAACAGCTGTAGCCGGCATCGCTAATGCCGGTCCGAGTGGTCACCGTCGCGCTGCCTGGGTCGGAGTCAACGGCCCCGGCTACAACGGCGCGCCATCCTGTTTCACTCAACGCATCGCACAAGGCCTGGTGAATCTTTTCATAAATCGATATCGATGATTCAGCAAAGGCCGTGTCGCTGGTGGGAATCACGAGGGAATATGTCAGATCTTCTCCGTGAAACACAATTCCACCGCCAGTCCAACGGCGAACCAAATCGCGTTCGCACTGATACCGAGCGATATCGGTAAATCGGCCAAAGTATCCAAATGAGAGAGCAGAGGACCGCCAGCGATAAAAACGAATTAGCGGAATCGTGGCGTATTCTAGCAACGCTTCGTCCATTGCCATGTTCATCGCGGCCGAGTGCGGCGTGTGGTCGTGATAGACATCCAGCGCAGCGAAAATCGTCATTCCGAGTGAGGTCGAGCAATCCCGTGGAATTGCCTTGAAGGGTGCAACACGGGATGTCTCGACTTCGCTCGACATGACAGTTAGCAGCGAAGCTCGTCCAAAATCTTGTCGACCGCTTCTCGTGGATTTCGGTGGCCAGTAATCGGTCGGCCAATTACCAGGTAATCCGCGCCTGCGTCCAGAGCGTCGCGCGGCGACATTGTGCGCTTTTGGTCGTTCACCTCTGCCCCGCTGGGTCGAATTCCGGGCACAACGATCTTCATCTTGTGAGCGAATTCACGACGAAGAGGTTTGATTTCGTGCGGACTGGCTACAACTCCATCGATTCCCGCATCAACACCCAGTTTTGCCAGGCGCAGAACTTGATCGGCTACTCCGCTCGCGATTCCAATTTCGCGCTGCGTCTCTTCCGTCGAACTCGTTAGAACAGTTACACCGAGGAGCAACATATTGTTTGCTCGTGCCGTGGTTGCGGCGCGGATCATTTCGCTGCCGCCGCTCAAGTGAACGGTGAGCATTTGCGCACCGAGGCGGCCCGCGGATTCGACGGCTCGGGCGACCGTGTTTGGAATGTCGTGCAGCTTGAGATCGAGAAAAACCTTGGAGCCTGTAGACGAAACAGCGCGCACAATTTCCGGACCTTCCGCGGTATACAGTTGCAGTCCGATTTTGAAAAACGAGATTTGGCCGTCCAGCTCTTCAACGAGCTCAAGCGCTTGCTTTTTTGTAGGCAGATCCAGCGCGACGATGATGTTTTCAGCTGCTCTTGTCATTGCAGGTCCGTATTTGTCATGTCGAGCGAAGTCGAGACATCTCTCGATATTTTCGCCGAACAATAAGAGATTCCTCGACTTCGCTCGGAATGACAGAACAAATTGCAAAGAGCTATGCAAATCCTCGCTCCTGCGAAGATCAATCTATCGCTGAAAATCCTTGGCCGGCGGAACGATGGCTTCCACGAGCTCGACACGCTCATCGCCCCCATTTCGCTCTACGATGGGCTCAGAATCGATAAAGGTCGGCACGGAATCAAGTTTAGCTGCGACGATCCATCAGTCCCGCAAGGTGACGACAACCTGGCTGTCCGCGCGGCGAAGGCGTTCTTTGAGACAACTAAAATCGAGCCTGCGATTTCCATCGAGCTCAAAAAGAAGATTCCCCATGGCGCCGGACTGGGCGGCGGAAGTAGCGACGCCGCTTCCGTATTGCAGGCGCTCAATGAACTCTTCGACGCGAAATTATCGCGGGAGGCGCTCACTGAAATGGCGGAGCCGATCGGATCAGACGTTCCATTTTTTCTCTTTCGATCCGCAGCGTTGTGCAAGGGACATGGCGAAATGGTTTCGCCAGTGAAATTGAAGAGACAGCTTTCGATCCTGTTACTGAAACCAGCGTTTGCTGTCTCAACAGCATGGGCATACTCGCGCTGGGAAGATTCTCGAGAAATTCCGGGGATTCGTTATGAAGCGCAGAAATTCGCCGAACAGGCTTTCGTGAATGATCTCGAACGCCCGGTCTTCGAAAAATTTGTTTTTCTGGCGCAATCAAAAATGTGGTTGCTCAGTCAGTCGGAAGTCGGAGCAGCGCTCATGTCGGGTTCCGGTTCCACCATGTTTGCCGTGATGCGCGAAAATGCAGGCGCGGATTCTGTGGCGAAACGCGCCAAAGGAGCGCTCGACCCGGAACTATGGACGTGCGCCTGCGAAACGATCTGATTCAAACCCGCGAGCGGCGGCGGCCAGTCCCGCGGCCGCGGGATGAATATTTCACCGGCCTTCGTTTTGGCTCGATTTTCGAAATGCCGGTACCGCTTTTTACTTCCATGATCTGGTCGCGCAAAAGCGCCGCGCGCTCGAATTCGAGATTCGCAGAGGCTTCCTGCATCTCGTCTTCCAATTCACGGAGCAATTCGGTCACATTGAAATCGCCGCCGGCCTCCTGAATAACGGAGGCAGCGATTTCTCGCCCGCGAAGAATGGTGTGCAGACTCTCCTGCACGGCGCGCCGAACTGTTTGCGGAGTGATGCCGTGCTTTTCGTTGTATTCCAGCTGTTTCGCGCGCCGGTATTCCGAAATCGACATGAGCGCTTCCATGCTTCGGGTGACCTGATCGGCAAACAGCACTACTTCACCGTTCACGTGACGCGCGGCGCGACCTGCGGTTTGAATGAGAGAAGTCTCACTGCGCAAAAAACCCTCCTTGTCCGCGTCCAGAATGCATACCAGCGAAACTTCGGGAAGATCGAGGCCTTCCCGGAGCAAGTTGATACCCACGAGAATGTCAAAATCCGCCGCGCGCAATCCACGCAAAATTTCTACTCTCTCGATTGCGTCGATATCGCTATGCAAGTAGCGAACTTTCAATCCGACATCCCGCAGATAATCAGCCAAATCTTCCGCTGTTCGCTTGGTCAGCGTTGTTACCAAAATTCGCTCGCCTTTTTCCACGCGCTGACGACAGAGCTCAATCGTCTCGTCGATCTGATTCTTGAGCGGCTTCAGCGTGATTTTTGGATCGAGAAGCCCAGTAGGGCGGATGATCTGCTCGACAACGAGCTGCCCACCCGGCGTGTGCACGTCGAATTTTTCCGGCGGCTCATCCGTACGCGAAACCCGAACTTCTGAATTGGACCTTGAGCGTTGGGCGCGTGCTCGCGACTTATCGGAGTTGAGCGCGTGCTCACGATTTATCGGAGTCGAGCGTTTTTCGCCGGCTACGGCAAACGGCACAAGTTCAGCTTCCCCGATCCGTTGTCGCCGATGCGGAATATATCCTTTGTTTCCAGCGACGCTGTTTTGAATTTCAAATTCTGCCGGCGTCGCGCTGACGTAAACGAGCTGGTTCGTCACCTTCATGAACTCGTCGAAATTGAGCGGCCGATTATCGAGGGCGCTAGGCAGGCGGAACCCGTAATTTACAAGGACGGTCTTGCGGGAGCGGTCGCCCTCGTACATCCCGCCGATCTGTGGGATCGTGGCGTGCGATTCATCGATGACTACCAGAAAATCTTTCGGGAAAAAATCGATGATCGTGTACGGCTTGGAGCCCGGTGGCCGACCGGACAAATGGCGCGAGTAATTTTCGATTCCGTTGCAGAACCCCATTTCCTGCAACATTTCCAGGTCGTATTCGGTGCGCATGCGCAGGCGCTGCGCTTCCAGAAGTTTGTTTTGTGACTCGAGTTCTATAATTCGTGCTTCCAATTCATCGCGGATCGTGCGCAACGCACGATTGAGTTTGTCCGCCGGAGTCACGAATTGCTTGGCAGGATAAAACCTAATCACGGACAGCGATTCGTGCGCGTGCCCGGTCAACGGATCAAATCGCGTGATCGCTTCGATTTCGTCGCCGAAGAATTCAATCCGGATGCCTTCTTCGTCAGCGGAACCGGGATAAACTTCCACGACGTCGCCTCTGACGCGGAACCTGCCGCGTGCGAAGTTAACGTCGTTGCGCTCGTATAACATCTCGATTAGACGACTGAGCACGGCTTCGCGCGAGATGTGCTGTCCGCGTTTTATGGTCAGCAGCATCTGTAAATAATCTTCCGGCGAAGTGACGCCGTAGATACAGGAGACACTGGCTACCACGATTGTGTCACGGCGCGAAAGCAGCGCGCTGGTCGCGGCAAGCCGTAACCGCTCGATCTCTTCATTAATGGAGGAATCCTTCTCAATGTAGGTGTCGGAGCGGGGGATATAAGCTTCAGGCTGGTAATAATCGAAATAACTGACGAAATACTCGACAGCGTTCCGCGGAAAGAATTGCTTGAACTCGGAGTAAAGCTGGGCGGCCAGCGTTTTATTGTGCGAAATGACGAGCGTAGGCCGGTCCAGCTGCTGGATTACGTTTGCCATAGTGAAAGTCTTGCCCGAACCGGTAACGCCCATCAGCGTCTGATGCCGGTTACCGCCTTCAACGGACTTCAGCAGCTTGGCAATCGCCTGCTCCTGGTCTCCGCGCGGTTTGTAGTTCGACTGGAGCTGAAAGGACATTCAACAATCTAGCAGCGAGTGTTGATAATTCCCAGTGGTCGTCTGGTGACGATGAGCTTTAAGCGGTCCAGATTTGTCCCAGGACTCTGCGGAAGTTCCCGCCAAGGATCAATTCGATATCTGCGTCGCTGTACCCACGGCGAATCAGACCGTCAGTGATGTCAAACACGCGCTTATAGTGGTTTACGCCATCCGTATCCATTTTGTCGCGGAAAGCGTAACTGGATTTGTAGAGGCTCCTTAACCATTTCTTATAGTCGTCTGGGAGCGCGTCGTAACC
>Ga0193707_1000908_pt1 | contig 10645 bp, 11 predicted proteins | sample U3c2metaG_FD_143043 | JGI IMG/M metagenome (GOLD analysis project Ga0193707, IMG submission 143043) | Soil microbial communities from a riparian zone of the East river system, Colorado, United States - U3c2 | ecosystem: Environmental > Terrestrial > Soil > Riparian zone | place: USA: East River...
TGGACGCGTTCCATGTCGGCGCCGCGGTCCGGCGGCTGGGTGTCGTCGGGGCGGGCACCGTGGACGCCTCGCTCGTACGCGACTGGCGGGTGCTGGTCGACGCGTCACCGTACGCCTGAGTACGCCTGAGCGCACTCGCCGCCCTGCCTCCGGTCACACCGCCGCGTCACCACGCGACCGAACACCGCGGGTCCGGAATAGGGTTTGCCCATGCGGGTTCATGTGGTGAGCGACGTGCACGGGCGGGTGGACGCGCTCGCCGGCGCCGGCGACGGAGCCGACGCGTTCGTGTGCCTGGGGGATCTGATCCTGTTCATCGACTACGCCGACCACGGGCAGGGCATCTTCGCCGAGCTGTTCGGCCAGCGGAACGCCGACACGTTCATCTCGCTGCGCACCCAGAAGCGCTTCGACGAGGCGCGGGCGTTCTCCCAGTCGCTGTGGGCCTCGCTGGACGGCGAGCCGCGCACGCACGTCGAGGCGGCGGTCCGCCGGCAGTACAAGGCGCTGTTCGGCGCGATGCCGGCCCCCGCCTACCTCACGTACGGCAACGTCGACATCCCGCACCTGTGGGAGGGGAACCTCCGCGACGGCCACCGGGTGCTCGACGGCGAGACGACCGAGATCGGTGGCTGGAGGTTCGGCTTCGTCGGCGGCGGCCTGCGCACGCGCTACCGCACCCCGTACGAGATCGACGACGAGACCTACGCCGCGAAGGTGGCGGCCGTGGGCCCGGTCGACGTGCTGTGCTGCCACATCCCGCCCGCCGTGCCCGAGTTGCTCTATGACACCGTGGCGCGGCGCTTCGAACGAGGGAGCGAAGCGGTGCTGGAGGCGATACGGGAGACCCAGCCGCGCTACGTCCTGTTCGGTCACGTGCACCAGCCGCTGGTCCGGCGGACCCGCATCGGCCGTACCGAATGCATCAACGTGGGGCATTTTCGCGCCCGTGGTGTTCCCTACGTACTGGAGTGGTAGCGGCTACGCTCCCGAAAGCAGCAGCCCAGGAGTTCCTCCACAACGAGCGCCCGACGAAAGGACGTGCCGATGGCGGACCGGACGAGCGCGAGCATCACGATCGACGCCCCCGCGCCAGAGATCATGGCGGTCATCGCCGACTTTCCCGCATACCCTGGATGGGCGGACGGCATCACCGCCGCCGAGGTGCTCACCACGGCCGAGGACGGACGGGCCGAACAGGTGCGCATCACGCTGGAGGCGGGGCCGATCAAGGACACCTACGTCCTCGCCTACGACTGGGCCGCCGACGACGCGGTGCACTGGAACCTCGCCGAGGCGGGCACGATGCTGACCGGCATGACCGGGGCCTACCGCCTTCAGCCGGCCGATGGGAGCACCGAGGTGACGTACGAGGTCGCGGTCGACGTGCGGATCCCGATGATCGGCATGGTCAAACGCAAAGCGGAGAAGCGGATAATCGAGACGGCGCTCAAAGGGCTCAAACGGCGTGTCGAGGCTTAGACCGTGCCAATGACATCCGCCCTGTGTGCAATGCCGGCCTTCCGAGACGGTACCGTTTCACGTCGAACGATTAGGTAGATGATGACCCAATGAGCGAACAGCCAGCATCGGCGCTGTTTGAGGCCGTGCGTCTCGTCGAAGTGCTGCGCAAGCGAATCAACGGCGGGGCCGGTTCCGGTTCCGGCGACGTGTGGAGCGATGCCACCAGCGAAGCCTGGGGCGAGCACATCGCGACCGGCGCGCCGGAGTGCCGCTACTGCCCGGTCTGCCGGGCGATCGCCGCGTCCCGTACGTCCGGTCCGGACGTACTCGGCCACGTGATGTCGGCCGGTGAGTCGCTGTTCGCCGCGCTCCGCGAGACCGTCGCTGGGTTCGAGCGTACGAAGCCGGCCGCGTCGCCGCGCCACGAGCCGGGCGACGCGCCGGCCGACGGCGGCCGGCCGCAGGGCGAGTAGGGGGCCGCGTCGATGACGCTGACCATTGGTGTGGACGTCGGCGGTACGAAGGTCGCCGCCGGAGTGGTGGACGACCGTGGCCGGATCGTCGAGAAGCTACGGCGCCCGACGCCGTCGACCAGCCCGCACGAGACGGCCGCGGTGATCGTCGAGGTCGTCGACATCCTCAAGGGCAAGTTCGAGGAGGTCGAGGCGGTCGGGCTCGGCGCGGCGGGCTTCGTGGACGAGAGCCGGTCGACCGTGCTGTTCGCGCCGAACCTCGCCTGGCGCGACGAGCCGATCAAGAAGAAGGTCGAGAGCCAGGTCGGGCTGCCGGTGATCGTGGAGAACGACGCCAACGCCACGGCCTGGGGCGAGGCCAAGTTCGGCGCCGGGCGCGGTGAGGACCACATCACGCTGATCACGCTCGGCACCGGCATCGGCGGCGGCCTGATCATGGACGGTGAGCTGTACCGCGGGCGGTTCGGCATCGGCGGCGAGTTCGGCCACTTCCGTGTCGTGCCGAACGGCCGGCGCTGCGGCTGCGGCAACCGCGGCTGCTGGGAGCAGTACGCCTCGGGCAACGCTCTCGTGGCCGAGGCGCGCGAGCTGGCACGGGTCTCCCCGGCGCTGGCCGGTCGCCTGCTCGAGCTCGGCGACGGCTCGCCGGAGGGGATCAGCGGCCCGGAGGTCACCGAGGCGGCGCGGGGCGGCGACACCGCGGCCCTGGAGTGCTTCCGCAGCGTGGCCGCGTGGGTGGGCCAGGGCATGGCCGACCTCGCCGCCATCCTCGATCCCGGCGCGTTCATCATCGGTGGCGGCCTGTCGGAAGCGGGCGACCTGCTGCTCGACCCGGCGCGCGCGGCGTTCGAGAACGCCCTGACCGGCCGCGGTCACCGCGTGTTCGCCGACATCCGGATGGCCGAGCTCGGTCCCGACGCCGGCATCGTCGGCGCCGCGGACCTCGCGCGACTCCGCTGAACCCGACCTCGCCGGGAGAGCCGATGACGCCGGGGGAGCCGATGACGCCGATCCGGCTGCTCAGCTACAACATCCGGTCGATGCGCGACGACCGCGCCGCGCTGGCCCGGGTGATGCGGCGGCTGGAGCCGGACATCGTGTGCGTGCAGGAGGCGCCCCGCTTCGCGTTCTGGCTGCGCAAACGGCGCTGGCTGGCCCGCCGGGGCGCCCTCGGCCTGGCCGTACGCGAGCGTCCCGCGGGCCTGGAGCTGTACGCCGGACCGCGCACGGCGCTCCTGCACCGGCACCACCGCCTGCTGGTGCCGGTGCCCGGAATGCACCGCCGCGGCCTGGCCCTGGGCCTGTTCGAGGTCGGCCGCGCACGGCTCGTCGCGGCGAGCGTCCACCTGGACCTGGCCAAGGGGCCGCGCCTCCGGCACGCGGAGGAGATCGTGACCGAGCTGGAGCGCGTACGGGAGAGGTTCCGGGCGCCGATCGTGGTGGCCGGCGACATCAACGAGGAGCCCGGCGGCCCGACCTGGGACTTCCTGGCGTCCCGTTTCCAGGACGGCTTCGTGGTGGCACCGGCGGGCCAGGGCGCGACGTACAGCTCGACCGAGCCGCTCACGCGGATCGACGGGGTGTTCGCCGACGCCGGGATCGAGGTGCTGAGCTGCGGCGTGCCCGACGAGCCCGAGCTCCTCGCCGACTATCCGGACGCGACCGACCACCGCCCGGTGCTCGCCGAACTGCGGGTCCGCTGAGCCGCGGGCGGTCGGCCCTGGCCTGGGTCAGACGACCGCCGGCCTGGGTCAGACGACCGCGCCGTCGTTGTTGTCCGGGGGCTCGTCGCCCATGCGCAGCACGAGGGCCACGAACCCGCCGATGAACGCCGCGACCGCGGCGAAGGCGGCCCAGCTCGGCACCTCCCAGCTGAGGAACACCGACGCGACCAGGTAGACCGGGCCGCCCAGCAGCGCGATCCAGGCGAAGCGCGTCGTGGCGTCGGGCTTGGGCAGCGGGGGAGGCGTCGGGGGGATGAAGTGGTCGTCCTCGTCCTCGTCATCGTCGTCGGTGGCGGGCTTGACGACGCGAGCGGTGAGGGTGAGCTCGCCGGTGGACTCGCCCGGCTGCTCGGTGTCCGTGTCGGTGTCGTCCGGCGAGTCGGGGGCGTCGTCGATGTTCTCCTCGGCCGGCCACGGCGTGTCGCCGTTCGCGGAGGGCTGGTCGAAGGAGGCGACGATCTCGGCGAAGATCTGGTCTTCGTCGCGCGAGGCCGCGTAGTCGGCCCGCAGCTCCGGCAGCCGTGTCTCGAGGATCTCCTCGGCGGCCGAGCGCGCGCTCGCGTCGGCGTACAGCCGGTCGGTGGGCTCCTCCGGCAGGCGTACGTCGAGGTAGCCGCCGAGCTCGCCGGGCGCCGGCACCGCGTACGCCGCGATGCCCGCCTCGCGCAGCGCGGTCAGCATCGCGTCGGCGAGCTGCGGTGTCAGGTCGGCGAGCGGAACGTACGCGTCCGCCGTGAGTCCGTTGCCACGCCGGCTCATCGGCCGGCCCCCCATTGTCCGCGGCCGGAGCCGTCAGATGACACGCCCGTCTCCTCCGACCGGACGCCCGGCGTCAACGCCATGGCGCCTCCCCTCGAACTCCCGTCGACCGACGCTCACGCGATGAGCCTACGGCCGGGACAACTCGGATTGACCAAAAGGTTGCGGGTGCGGATGGTGGGCGCGTACGGCCCGGGGTTGGGAAGATGACCATCATCTCTCAGTTCGGTCTCGGGCGTACACCTACGGTGAGGCGGGAACTGGTTTTTCGGGTGCCCCCGGGGCCTCGTCCCCATTTTCCCTCAGGCCGGTCGGGTCCGGGTCCGGGTTGTCGGGCGACCGGAGGTTACGGCGCGGCGACCGGCGTGCCACCGTTCGCCGAACGGCACCTGGCCATACGCCATGATCGTGACTTGATCGGGAACAGAGCCGAAAAGTCAGGATGTTCTCCCCGTGAGGGGCTGATAGGGGGGCCTTATATCCGCTATGGTCTAGACCAATCGTGGAGACAGTGTTTTCGCGCGTGATCTCGCGTCCACCATGCCCGCGCCACTATTCTGGCCGGGTCAGTCCCTGGTTCGAAGGAGTAGGCATGCGTGTCGGAGTGCTGACCGGTGGCGGTGACTGCCCCGGCCTGAACGCCGTCATCCGCGCCGTGGTCCGCAAGGGCGTACAGGTCTACGGATATGAGTTCGTCGGCTTCCGCGACGGCTGGCGGGGTCCCCTCGAAGGCGACACCCTTCCGCTGGACGTGCAGGCCGTGCGCGGCATCCTGCCACGCGGCGGCACCATCCTCGGTTCGTCCCGCACCAACCCGGTCAAGATCGACGGCGGCGTCGAGCGCATCAAGGACAACCTCGCCGGGCTGGGCGTCGACGCGCTCATCGCCATCGGCGGCGAGGACACCCTGGGCGTGGCGCGCCAGCTGCACGACCGCGGCGTCAAGGTCGTCGGCGTGCCCAAGACGATCGACAACGACCTGAGCGCCACCGACTACACCTTCGGTTTCGACACCGCGGTGAACATCGCGATGGAGGCCATCGACCGCCTGCACACGACGGCCGAGTCCCACCACCGCGCGCTGATCTGCGAGGTCATGGGCCGCCACGCGGGCTGGATCGCGCTGCACGCCGGTATGGCCTCCGGCGCCAACGTCATCCTGATCCCCGAGCGCCCCTTCGACATCGAGAAGGTCTGCGGCTACGTCGAGAGCCGCTTCAAGACGCGCTACGCCCCGATCATCGTGGTCGCCGAGGGCGCCCACCCGGTCGACGGCCAGATGGACACCCAGAACCAGGAGCTCGACGCCTTCGGGCACGTACGCCTGGGCGGCATCGGCGAGCGCCTGGCCGCCGAGATCGAGAAGCGCACCGGCAAGGAGGCCCGTACGACGGTCCTCGGCCACATCCAGCGCGGCGGCACCCCGACGGCGTTCGACCGGGTCCTGGCGACACGCTTCGGCCTGCACGCGATCGACGCCGTACACGACGGCGACTTCGGCAAGATGGTCGGCCTGCAGGGCACCGGCATCCTGCGCGTGGACCTGAGCGCCGCGACGGACGAGCTCAAGACCGTCCCGGCGGAGCGTTACGAAGAGTCAGAGGTCTTCTTCGGCTGACCCCCGCTCCACCAGGAGGCCCTCGCCATCCGGCGGGGGCCTCAGCGCGGGTTCGTCACGGCGGCGACCAGTACGTCACCGGCGTCCGTACGGTAGTAGAGCACCGAGCGGCCGGTGCGGCGGCGGCGGATCAGCTGGGCGTCCAGCAGCACCTTCAGGTGGCGGCCGACCGAGCCCAATCCCTGGCCCGTCAACGCCACCAGCTGGCTGGTGCTCTTCGGCGACTCCAGGAGCACCAGCACACCCGCCCGCGCCGGTCCGAGTAGGCGGCCCAAGGCCTCCGGTGCCGGGGAACGGCCGGGCTCGGCCATCACTCCCGAGCAGGGGTACACCACGGCGTACCGGTGCGGCTCCTCCCACGTGACCCAGCCCCGGCGGCGCGTGACCGGTACGAACAGCAGCCGCCCCCCGGAGATGTCGCGCGGAGGGCGGTCCTGCACGTTGATCTGCAGGCGGCCGTCGCCGAGCCAGCGCATTCCCGCGCGCATGTCGCCCAGTGCCGCCGCCCAGCCCGCCTGGCTCAGCTGCCGGGTCCGCGCGAGGACGTCGGCCTCGAAGATCCGCCGGTGCCGCGCCCAGTACGGCCGTACCGCCTCGTCCCACACCCATTCCAGCAGGCAGGCGGCCCGCTCCGGCAGGTCATCACGGTGCAGCCGTGCGGGAAGCGGGCCGGCCAGCGCCACCTCCAGGTCCGTACGCGCCAGCGCCGGCGGCGTCTCCCGTACGCGCGTCAGCTCCTCGGCGAACGACGGCTCTCCCTCGCCCGGCGGGGCGGGGGAGACGAAGTCGGCGATCCAGCCGGTGCGCAGCATCGACCGTACGAGCAGCGCGGTCACCGGGTCCCCGTCCAGGCGCGAGAGGTAGGCCGGCCGGTGGGCGTCGAGCCACGCCCGCTCGCCGGGGTACGCGGCGTCGCCCCGCTCCAGGGCGATCACGGAGGCGACGGTCTCGCACAGGGCCGAGAAGACGAACCGGCTCTGCGCGAGCGTGTCCGTGCTGACCAGCCAAACACCCATTCGTTTCGCCTCCGCGCGAAACAGTAACCACCGAACCGGCGATCCAGCGATATTTCCTGCCATGCGTACGTATCGGGATCTCTTCCGGGTGCCGGAGTTCACCTCGCTCTTCGCGACCTGCTCCGCGCAGATCGCAGCGTCCACGGTGAGCGGCCTCGCGCTCGGCACGCTCGTCTACACCGCCACCCGGTCGCCGCTCCTGTCGGCCCTCAGCATGTTCGGCGCTTCCTTCGCGCAGCTGATCGGCGCCGCCACGCTGCTCTCGGCGGCCGACCGGCTGCCGCCACGCGCCGCGACCGCCTCGCTCGCGCTGGTCTTCTGCCTCAGCACCGTCGTCCTGGCCGTCCCCGGCCTGCCCCTGTGGGCCCTCTTCGCCGTCATCCTCGGCCAGGGACTCGCGGCGTCCGTGGGCTCCGGCGTACGGTACGGGCTGCTCAGCGAGATCCTGCCCGCCGACGGCTATCTGCTCGGCCGGTCCGTGCTCAACATGGCGGTCGGCGCCACGCAGATCTGCGGGTTCGCGGCCGGCGGGGTGCTCATGACGACGCTGTCGCCGCGCGGGGTGCTCCTCGCCGGCGCGGCCCTCCACCTCGCGGGCGCGGTCGTCGCCCGGTCGGGCCTTCGCCCGCGTTCCCCGCGCGCCGCCGGCCGGCCCTCCGTCGCCGAGACCTGGCGGACCAACGCGCGGCTGTGGTCCAGCGTGCCCCGCCGCTACGTCTACCTCGCCCTGTGGGTGCCGAACGGCCTGATCGTCGGCTGTGAGTCGCTCTTCGTCCCGTACGCGCCCCAGCGTGCGGGCCTGCTGTTCGCCGTCGCGGCGTTCGGCATGCTCATCGGGGACACGCTGACCGGCCGGTTCGTACCGAGGCGATGGCGCAGGCGGCTCGGCGCGTCGCTTCGGCTGCTGCTCGCCGCGCCGTACCTGCTTTTCGCGCTGCACCCGGCACTGCCCCTCGCGATGGCCGCCGTCGCGCTCGCCTCGGTCGGCTACTCGGCCACCCTCCTGCTCCAGGAGCAGCTGATGGCCCTGACCCCGGACGACACGCACGGCCATGCGCTCGGTCTGCACTCCTCCGGCATGCTCGCGATGCAGGGAGTCGGCGCGGCCATCGCGGGGACCATCGCCCAGCACGCCTCACCCGCCACGGCGATGGCCACGATGGCGGTCGCCTCCGTCGCGATCACCCTGGCCCTCGCTCCCGGCCTGCGGCCCGTGGACGACCCCCTCCGGACCGGCGCTCCGGCCTCCGGACCGGCCGCCTGACCGGCGAGCCTCGCGTGGGAAGGACCGGCGACATCGCTGGCCACGCGGCGAAAACCGAATGCGTTCCCCCTACCTCCGGTGCCACCATCGCGGAATGGACGCCTCGTGGAGGATCGACGAGCTCGCGTACGCGGGTCCTGAGCATCTCGACCCCGCCTACGTCGCAGGTTACGACCGCAAGGCGGGGTATGAGGCCGGGCGCGGCGACGTCGAGGAGGATCTCGCCGCGCTCACCGGGCAGGGCCTGGACCGTACGGCGACGGTGGTCGACCTCGGAGCCGGCACGGGACCGTTCGCCCTGGCGGCGGCGCCGAGGTTCCGGCGCGTGGTGGCGGTGGACGTCTCACCCGCGATGAGACGTTTCCTGGGCGAGCGCGCGGCTGAGGCCGGGCTGGCGAACCTCGAGTGCGTACGCGCCGGATTCTTGACCTACGAGCACACCGGGGCACCGGCGGACGCCGTGGTGACGCGCAACGCGCTGCACCAGCTGCCGGACTTCTGGAAGGTCATGGCGCTGGAGCGCATCGCCGGGCTGCTGCGTCCGGGCGGTGTCCTGCGCCTGCGCGACCTGGTCTTCGACTCCCGGCCGGGCGACACCGAGAAGATCATCGAACGCTGGCTCGACAACGGGGCGGAGGACCCCGCCCAGGGGTACACGCGTGCGGACTTCGCCGAGCACCTGCGCACCGAGTACAGCACCTTCCGCTGGCTGCTGGAGCCGATGCTCGCCGCCGCCGGGTTCGAGGTCGTCGATGTGGCCTATCGGGGTGCGATCTACGCGGCTTACACCTGTGTGAGACGGTGACGCGCCGGGGAACACCGAGACAGAGTCGCGGCGTTCCATTTCTTGCGCGACACTAGACGTTCGACCCCCATTCCCCGGTTTTCCCGCAGGAGGTTCACCCATGCCCATGCTCGACGCGGCGGCAGAGCGGGCCGATGAACGTACGAACGACTCCCAGGTCACGAAGACTTCGGTGACCGGTGAGCCGTGTGTGCTGCTCAAGTTGGGCGAAATCGTCCTCAAGGGGAAAAACCGCGACCAGTTCGAACGACGCCTGCAGAACAACATCCGGTCCGCGGTCAAGGGCCTCGGCATCAAGATCCAGATCTGGCAGCGTGAGGGCGTCATCGTCGTCCGCGCCGAGAGCGGCGAGCTCGCCGACGTCGACGCCGTCGCGCGGCGGATGATCGACGTGGTGGGCATCGTCTGGGTGCACCGCGCGTGGCGGGTCGACAAGGAGCCCGGCGCCGCCGTCCAGGCCGCGCTCGACCTGGTGGGCCAGCATCCGGCGCTCATGCGCAAGGGCGCGTTCGCGGTCCGCGCGCGCCGTCGCGACAAGCGCTTTCCGATGACCTCCTCGGAGCTGAACATCCTGGTCGGCACGAAGGTCCAGGAGCGCTACGACCTTCCGGTCAACCTGAAAAACCCCGACATCGCGGTCTTCATCGAGGTCGACCAGCGCGAGGTGTTCGTCTTCACCGACGGCACGCCGGGCGCGGGCGGCCTGCCGGTGGGCATGAGCGGCCGCGCGCTGGTCCTGATGTCCGGTGGCATCGACTCACCCGTCGCCGCCTACCGCATGATGCGCCGCGGCCTGCGCCTCGACTTCCTGCACTTCTCCGGGATGCCCTTCACCGGCCCCGAGTCGATCTACAAGGCGTACGCGCTGGTCCGCGAGCTGGACAAGTTCCAGGGCGGGTCCCGGCTGTTCGTCGTGCCGTTCGGCAAGGCGCAGCAGCAGATCAAGTCCTCCGGCGCCGACCGGCTGCAGATCATCGCCCAGCGCCGCCTGATGCTGCGGACCGGAGAGGTCGTCGCCCACAACCTCGGCGGCGCCGCCCTCGTCACCGGCGACTCACTCGGCCAGGTGAGCAGCCAGACCCTGCAGAACCTCACCGCGCTCGACGACGCGGTCGAGCTGCCGATCATGCGCCCACTCATCGGCATGGACAAGATCGAGATCATGGCCGAGGCACGCCGCATCCACACGCTCGCCATCTCCGAACTGCCGGACGAGGACTGCTGCACCGTCCTGACACCCCGCCGCGCCGAGACCCGCGCCAAGATCAACGACCTGCGCCAGATCGAAAAGCGCCTCGACGCCGGCGAACTGGCCGAACAGCTGGCCGGCTCCCTCCAGGAACACCGCCCTTCGTACGGCGACTCGTCCGCGTGATCCTGCCGTGGTCACCAGGCAGGTGCAGGAGCATGGCGTAGCGGGTGGCGCTCGGCCAGGGTGCCGATGGCAGACTTCCCGTCCCTGCCGGTGATGAGGTCGCCCTCCCGATGTCTGGGCACGGCCTGGTCGGCTGCATCGGCGGGA
>Ga0193707_1000909_pt1 | contig 10644 bp, 5 predicted proteins | sample U3c2metaG_FD_143043 | JGI IMG/M metagenome (GOLD analysis project Ga0193707, IMG submission 143043) | Soil microbial communities from a riparian zone of the East river system, Colorado, United States - U3c2 | ecosystem: Environmental > Terrestrial > Soil > Riparian zone | place: USA: East River...
GCTTATGACCGTCACGCACATCGCGAACGGGATTATCGCCGTGGCCTTGATATGCCTCACGGGTCTCCTCTCTTGTCGGGACGAGATCAGATCTCTCTAACTCGTGTATGAATCCATCGACCCCACCGGCGGTCCGCCGGTCGTCGTTACAAAAGCCGCACCGGCTACGATTTGGCGAGCGCTAATGCGATACCCAGGCGGTTCGGGGTGCGGCTCGCTTGGTGGCTCATCCACTACGAAGCTTCCGGGGTAGGCGTGCTAGTTGGTATTTGGCGGGCGCTCCTCGTTTGCCCACGTCGGGTCGAGAGCGTCGAGTTGGGCGCGTCTGCCGGGGGTACCTTTCCATCTGGGGGATCGTTTTTCGGCTAGCCACTGCCCCAAAGGGAAACCGTTGTGAGTTCGGAAAGAGACGGGTGGATGCAGGTGCCCGGTCTTACGGGCGAAAGCTGCGGCGACGGCGAGGGCCTGTTCCCACGCGGCATCGCGTGGGGACCAAATCATGCCGAGCTTGTCGAGACGATCGCGCTGGGTAGATGTGAGCTGATCTCGGCGCGTCCGCTGGTTTTTGATCCATTGTCCCAGTAGGAAATCATCCCTGGTCCGGTAGTCCGCGGGGACATTCAGATGTCCGTGTTCCCTGCGGTAGTCGGCTGCGGCGGAATAGTTGAGCTCCCAGAGGCGCTCTCGCCGGCCCAGCCAGTTCATCCCCAGTGCGTTTAGTTCGGCTCTTCGCTCGGGGATGAGATCTTCCTGGTTTTGTCTCATTCTGTCGATCCAGGCACGAAGTCTGAAGCCGTCTTCAGTGACGTGCGCCTTCGGGACGTCGAGATCCCCGTACTGTCTGCGGTACTCGGTCGCAGCGGCTAGGCCGCGTTCCCAGCTGGCGGCTTGGATCTCTTTGCCTCGTTGCCACGTGATGCCAAGGGTTTCGAGGCTGCGGACCCGAGCAGGATCGAGTCTTTTCCTGTTGTAATCGGCCCGTCGAGCAAGAATCCAATCGCCGAGTTTGTATCCATCGCTGTCAACGAAGGATTGGGGAACGTTAATGTGACCGTATTGTTTATGATAGCGGGCGGCGGCGGCGAGGCCACGTTCCCAGGCTGCCTCATGCGGGGACCACACCATTCCGATGGCGTCCAGCAGCCTGATCCGTTCGGGCCGGAGATGCCCACGTTTTCGTAAGGTGCGTTGGCTATGGAGCCACTGGCCCAGACCGATACCGGTGTCGGTGATCCACCTGTTCGGCACGAGAAGATCGCCGTGTTCTTCGGCGTAGGCGATCGCCACGCCATAGAACTCCTCCCAGGCGGCTGTCGCTGACTCGATCACCCGGACCGTGATCGCATTGACGAATCGGTCGGAGACCTCAATGCCATCGACGTGCAGCCAGCGTGCGATCCGCTGCCCACCGCCGGTGCTCATTTCGCCGGCGCCGCGGCGGCGCAACTGGTCCAGCTCAGCGGCGAGCCCGTCGTCGTGGGAGCGTAATGCTTGCACCACCCGCCACACCGGTGCGTACGCCGAGGACACGAATGCCGTCTCAACATCCGTGCCGGGTTCGGCCAGGACCGGCACGATGATGGTGGCGACCTTGTCGGGGCGGCCACCGAGCCGGACGGCGCGGCCGATGGCCTGGATGATGTCGACGGTTGAATGGCGCGGATCGGCGAAGACCACCGCATCCACCGCTGGCACGTCGACGCCTTCAGACAGCAGCCGGGCGTTGGACAGCACGGCCAGACCCCCCTCGACACCCTCGGCCAATCTTTCGAGGCGGGTATGACGAACAGAGTGCGGATGCTCGGCATGAAGGTGGCCGGCCCACACCTTGAGCGGACTCGAACCGGCGGGAACGGCCTGAGCGACCCCAGGCAGGGTCGCAGCGAAATGGCGCGCATCCGCGACGCTCGCGTGATAGCTGATCGCCCGGGTCACACCGTAGGTGCTGGCGGCGCGCAGGAGGGCGATTTGCGCGGCCAGCATCCGGGCAGAGATCACGGTATGCCCCAGGCGCATTGCGGTCCGGCCGTCGCTTTCATCGGTCAGCGAACGGATGTCGGCATCGGTCACGATGGAGGCCACCAGCCGGTAGGGAGCCAGCAGGCCAAGCTCGATCGCGGTCGCGTACCCCAGCCGATAGATCGTCGGCCCGTAGACGCTCTCATCGTCCATACCGACCAGGTCGCGGTTGGATCCTGAGCCGATGATCAGACGCGGAGTCGCCGTCATATACAGCCGTCGCCGGGCGGGCAGGAACGCATCATCGTTGGCTCGTGACCAGTACTCCCCGCCGACCGTGCGGTGCGCCTCATCCAGGATCACCACGTCCCAATCCCGCATTCCATGTTGATGATGCGCGCTGGTGAGTGCGGCCAAGCTCTGGTAGGTCGACACGACCGTCACCGGCTGGCTGCCGGAGACGACCTGTGCGATGACGCGCGGGTCGGTGCTGACCGGGACGTGCTGGGCTTGCAGGTCCTCGACGTCTCCTTGTCCGAGCGCGACCTTGCGCTCATCACAGACCGCCAGCACCCGGCCCACAACGGAGGGTTCGAGCGCCGCTCGATACGCCCGCACGAGCTGGGCGAGCAGTGTCACCGTCGGGACAAGAATCAGTCGCTGCCCCTGCGGGGCGAGCGCAGCCGCGGTGTGCGCACCGACAAAGGTCTTGCCCCCTCCACACGCAATTACCTGCGTCGCACGCCCGCCATCGCCCAGCGCCTTGCATGCCTGCTCGATCGCTTCCACCTGATGCGGCCACAAGCTGACGGCAGCATCGCCCAGCCCCATCACGACATCCCTGCCGGATGAGGAGGCTTCGTCGCCGAGCGCAGGATCTGGTCCAGGATGAGCACCAACCTTGCTCGTTTTGGATTCCGTGACTCACTCGTCTGCGGGCAGACTCTCTTCACAGCGATTTCTCGACCCAGCGGCACGACGCTGTGGGTCGCGAAGGTCGCCACCATCTGCGCGACCAACTCCAGAATGGACACGGTCACCAGGACCCGGCCGGCAGGAGCCAGGCACCCAGTTGCTCGTGCCGCGATCCGGGACGTGCCACTGCCGCAGGCAGACTCGACGGTAGCCCGGCCCCCATCGCCCAACCCCACCTCGATTGCCGCCACCGCGATTGGTTGGTGAGCCCACCGATCAGGATGCTCTGCGCTGGTCCGGCGAATGTTGGCGAGAGGATCACTCATGAGGACCTCCCGCCGAACGCAGCGGGACAGCGGTGCCGACATGGGCGAACGCGACGGTTGAATGGCGCGGATCGGCGATGCCGACCGCATCCACGGCCGGCACATCTGGCGTCGCGCGACTGGAGCGCCATGGCAGGCGTCCTGGCTGGAATCGCGCGCCTGACTGCCACAGACCACTTGGGCGACTTCCTTCCTGTCTGACGGCCTCGCTACTGGGCAGGAACACGAGGGCTTTACGGTGCGGCGGTCGGTTTAGGTCCAGATCATTCCGAGTTCATCAAGTCGGCGTCGTTCCTCCTCGTCGATCGTTTCTCTTCTCGGGCGTAGGTAAGTGAGCCAGTAGCCCAGTTTTATGCCGTCTTCGGTGACGTATCTCGAGGGAACGTTGAGGTGTCCGTATTTGTTGTGGTAGGCCTCTGCGGCTTGAAGGCGCTTCTTGCGCTTTTCGTTGGGGACGCTCCAGGTGATTCCCAGCTCGTTGAGTCGGCGACGCCGGTAGTCGCTGAGTTTCTTAGCTTTGTATCGGGTTTTGGCTAGCCACTGTCCGAGGTTGATCCCGTCCTCGGTGATGTGATATCGCGAAATGTCAACGTGCCCGTTTTTTTGTTTGAATTCGACGGCGGCTGCGTACGCGCGTTCCCAAGCGGCATCGTGGTAGTGCCACGGAATCCCGAGCTGTTCGAGCCGTTCGGTGCGGTGGCGCTCCAGCTTCCCCGCGTTACGACGTGTTCTTTGGGTGCTTAGCCAAGCACCGAGCCGTAAACCTTTATTGGTGACGTAGCTTTCCTTAACGGCCAGGTGGCCGTGCTCCTTGTGGTAGGCGATGCAGGCGCCGTAGTACTCCTCCCACGAGGACGTCGCGGACTCGACAACCCGCACACTGATCGCCTCTGCGAAGGCCGGGGTAACCTCGATGCCGTCGACGTGCAACCAGTTGAGACGCGGCGTTCCGCCGCCGAGATGCTTATCGCATCGGATGCGGTCGAGTTCGGCGGCCAGGTCCTCATCGTGGCTGCGCAGCGCGCGGACCACCTGCCATACCGAAGCGAAGGCGGAGTCTGCGATCGCGGTGTCCGGATCTGATCCGACGGTGATCAGCAAGGGAATGATGATGGTCGCGACCTTCCCCGGCTGGCCGCCCAATCGCACCGCGCGGCCGATCGCCTGGACGATGTCGGTCGTGGAGCGACGAGGGTCGGCGAACAACACCGCATCGACAGCGGGGACATCGACGCCCTCAGAGAGCAGCCGGGCGTTGGACAGCACGGCCAGGCCATCGTCGACCCCTTCGGCCAGCTTCGCGAGGCGGCCTTCTCGGACCGAGGCTGTATGCCCGCCGTGAACGTGCCTGGCCCAGATCCGTGCCGGCTGGTCCGCGACGGGTAGGAGGTCGGCGACAGCGGGCAGTGTCGAGGCGAAGTGCTGTGCGTTGGCGACTGCATTGTGGTAACTGATCGCTCGTGTCAGGCCGAAGCTCGACGTGGCCCGAAGCAGCGCGATCTGCGCGGCGAGCATGGGCGCCGGGATGACGGCCCTCCCCACCCGTAGCGCCGTGTGACCACCGGGATCGGTGGCCAGCGCCCGGATTTCGTGATCGGAGATGACTGAGGCAACGACCCGGTACCCGGCCAGCAGTCCAAGGTCGATCGCTTTGGCGTACGGGAACCGGTAGATGGTCGGGCCAAAGACACGCTCGTCGTCCATGCCGACCACATCGAGCATTCCGGCACGGCCGGTGAGACGCCGCGGCGTCGCCGTCATGAACAGGCGCCGGCGCGCGGGTAAGCGGGCATCGTCATTTACCTGCGGCCAAATTTTGCCCGCCACAGTGCGGTGGGCTTCATCGCCGATGACCACGTCCCACGGGGGCACCCGGTGCTCCCGGTGGGCACGGGCCAGCGTCGGCGCGCTGGCGTAGGTCGAGAACACCGTCACCGGACCAGGACCGGATACCACCGCGGCGATCACGTCGGGATCGGTGGTGACACAGACCTGGTCGGTGGCCAGATCGTCCAGGCCGGCCCGGTCTCCTTCGCTTGGTTGGTCCGCGCTGCACACGAGGAGAACTCGGCCGAGCACGGCGTCACCGAGCGTCGCCCTGTACTCGCGCCACAGCTGCGAAAGCAGCATCACGGTCGGTGCGAATACCAGCCGGCGTTCACCGGGAGCCAGTACGGCCACCACGTGCGCACCGATCTTGGTCTTTCCTGCTCCGCAGGCCAATACCTGGGTGGCTCGACCGCCCTCAGCCAGATGCTGGCACGCTGCCTCGATCGCTTCTTCCTGGTGCGGCCACAAGGGCGCCGCCAGATCACCGAGCGCCATCACGGCTCCGGTCGGGCGCCCCAGGCCCGTAGACCTGTACCAGTGCGGCGGACCGATGTCTGCGGGGTGGGCGGGGTCGAGGCAAGACCATGTCTCTCTATCTCGTAGCGATTGTTGGGCATCACGGTGCGGTTTCGTTGTGCTGCTGCCGCGTTGGGGAGGTGGGCAGATGACGAGGCGCGGTGGCCAGTGCGGGGACGTGCGTGTGATCTCCTTTCGCTGCTTCCGCGTCAGTCATCAGCACTCCTTTCAAGACGCCACGGATGGCGCCCCCGCCCTGAAAGGGGACGGGGCCGCTCATCTATGAGGGTGTGATCAGCGGTGAGCGCCAGAGGAGCCAGCGGTTAGGTATCCCGGTCATCTCCTCTAGCCGGGGTAGGTGCCGGCGGCACGGAGCGCTCGGTGTCTTCGGGCAGGGGCGCGGGCGGATAGCCGGAGTTTCCAGAAGAGAGCATGTCGCCGAGCCACTCGAAGCTGTCCATCACCGGTCGGCTCCGGCCGCTTGCCGGTTGTGGCCCCGGGGTGGAGCGAGGTGGACCGGCAGGGTTTGGATGGAGTTGGAGAACAATGAGGCGATGGGGGTCAGGTCCTCAGGTGCGGTCGCGAGTTCGAGGTCGGGGTAGCGGACGAATAGCTCGCGGACGGCGATGGTGGCTTCGAGGCGGGCGAGGGGGGCGCCAAGGCAGATGTGGGGGCCGCCGCCGAAGGCGAGGTGTTTGGTGGGTTCGCGGGTGATGTCGAAGCGGTCGGCGTGGGTGTCGTGCTGGGCAGGGTCGCGGCCGACGGCGGTGTAGGGGGCGAGGACGGCGTCGCCGGCGGGGATGGTGATGCCGGCGATGGTGATGTCCTGGCGTGGGTAGCGGGCGAGGAAATTGCCGATGGGCGCGTCCCATCCCAGGACCTCCTCGATGACGGCGGCCCAGGTGACCTCACCGGCGAGCGCGAGTGCGCGCTGGTCGGGGTGGGTGAGGAGGGCGCGTACGGTGTTGGTGATCAGGTTGAGGGTGGTCTCGTGTCCTGCGGTGACCATGAGCCACAGCGTGTCGACCGCCAGCCCCGTCTGCGGGATCTCGCCCAGCGCCACCGGCCGGCGCCCCGAAACCACCTCGCGGGCTTGTTCCATCCGGTGTTCGTCCATGCAGATCCCGCCATCGTCGATTTCGATCACTGCGCCCTGCTGGACTCTGCGGACGTTCACCGGCACTCTGATGGCCGGTGGCGAGGACTGTGTGGCGTTGGCCAGCAGTTCGGCCACCAGATGGATCACCGGTTCGACCACCTCCGCGGCAGCGGCCACGTCTTGATCCCCGGAGACCTCAATACGCTCATAAGGCAAGATCCGCGCAGCGGCAGCCCGGACCACATCCACCAGGGCCAGAGGCTCTTGCCACTGCTGGCCCGGCCATTCGCCGCAGAGCACCGCAAGGCTTTGGGCATGCCGGGCTTGTTGAGCCGCAGCATGATCGACGCGCATGCTCGACTCCACAACGGCATAGTCGTGCTCGTACTTGCGGGCGAGCAGGGACGCCTCCGCCTGGATGGAATGCGCGCCCGTCTGCACCCGGCGCGACAGCGACACGACCGCCAGCCGGAGCGACTCCTCCCGCTCACGAGAGTCTTTCGCGGCGGCTGCTAGCTCGGTGAGAACTGCGTCCAGGAGCCGGGCCAAGGGCCCATCGACGCGGCCATCGGCGAGCGCCGGCGGCACCGGCGAGGCGCCCAACGCGGCGGGAAGCCGAACTCGCACAAGGTGCTGGAGCGCTTCTTCCACCGCGGCCGACCGGGCCGCCATGTGCTGGCGCCATCGCGTCTCGAGTTGCTCGAACTGCCGCGCGCTTACCTCCGACTGGCGTTTGATGGCCAGCTCGTGCTGCTCGACCAGCCGCTCGTGTTCACGCCGGGCCTGTTCGATCGCCTCCTTGAGCTGCGCCAGCGCTGCCGAGGCGGCGAGGTGCTTTCGGAAAAGCGACACCAACACGATCCCCACCGCTGCGGTCACCACGGTTCCGACCAGCGCGGCTGTTGCCATGCCTCCGCCGGGACCCGCAACGCTGAAGAGCAGGCATGCTGCGGAAACTGCGAAGGTCAAGACCAACGCGGTCGGCCACAACAGGCGCGCCGCAGGTGGTGAGAATCCAGACGATGAGATACGGGACATGGTCACCTTCACGCGAGGATCGAGTTGGGGGAGATGAGGCCGGAGGGGAAACAGGTCGTTGATGGATCGGCCTGGGGTTTCGTGTTTCTCCCTCGTTCTTTGAGTTCGTGGACGGAGTTCCTACGCCTTGGAGTTATCTGCCCATGTTTTGTCGAGGGCATCGAGCTGGGTGCGTTGCTCAGATGTGAGGCGTGTGTGACCCCTTCGACGATCGGCTAGCCATCGGCCGAGCGAGAAGTTGTCATCAGTTCTATAGGCGGGTGGCGGGTGCAGATGTCCGTGCTCGCGGGCGTAAGCGGCAGCGTGCGCGAACCCTTCCTCGAATTCGGCCTGGCGAAGAGACCAGATCATTCCCAGCCCATCAAGCTGCCGGCGTCTGTTCTCGTCCTCGCATTTTTCGCGCTGCCTTGTGATCCAAGTGCCGAGTTTTAAGCCATCGTTGGTCGTGTAGTGTCTGGGCACATTGAGGTGCCCGTACTCTTGGTGGAAAGCGGTGGCCGCGGCCATGGCGTGTTCCCACAGTACGTTGCGCCGGACCTCGCCGAGGCTCCATTGGATCCCCAAGCTTTCCAATCGGCGAGACCGATCCGGGGAGAGTTTTCCTTTGTTGTATAGGGCGCGTTGGGCAATTATCCATTTGCCCAGGCGGTAACCGTCATCAGTGATGCAGGCACTGGGAACGTCGAGGTGACGATGCTCCTGCTGGTAGACCGAAGCGGCGGCGTAGCCGATCTCCCAGGCGCGGTCCCGTGCCGACCCGGCCATCCCGACCGTTCCGAGCCACTTCGGGTCGAGGCTGTCGAGCGCGGAACGGCGTTCAGGCCTCAGACGGCCTTCCTTGGCACTCTGGCGCTGCACACGGAGCCATTTGCGAAAGTCCAAGCCTTCGGGCGCCGCGTCGCTGGAATGCCGGGGAAGACGCCCATGCCGGTCGGCGTAGGCGCGAGCGGCGTCGAAGTGGGCCTGCCAGCGGGCTTGGGTGCTTCTGGCCGTGTCCCACTCACGGTCGAGCCTGTCCAGCGCGGCTTTATGGTCAGCGGACAACGTCCCTTTGCGGGCGCGAGTGCGGCGGTCACCGATCCACTGGCCGAGCGGAAACCCGTCCTTGGCCACGAAACTGCTGCTCACGTCGAGGTTGCCGTGTTCGCGGGCGTAGGCGGCCGCGGCGGCCAGCCCGCGCCTCCAGTCGTCCTCATGCAGCGACCACACCATACCGATACCGTCGAGACGTTCCTTCCGCTCGGCGGTGAGAAGAGCCGTGTTGACCGGCATGCGCTGATCTTTGAGCCAGCCATGCAGGTCGGTTCCGTGGACGGTGACCTCGCCCTTCCCCGGACGCAGATGACCGTTACGGGCGGAGAAGTCGGCCGCAGCCTGAAACAGCCTTTCCCAGAAGTCGGTTTGCAACCAGGTCGGGTCGATGTCCGCTATCGCTTTGAGGCGCTCCTCGGTCATGTTCCCGGCTCTGGCCTGACTCCTTTGGAACATCACCCATTGCTTCACCCGTACCCCGTCGGATGTGCAGTTGGGTGGGATCTTGTGCAGGGGGCCGTGCTCGGCGACGTATTTGCGGATAGCCGCGAGGTCGCGGTGCCATTTGGCGTCTTTCCGGTTCCAGATCATCCCGATGGCGTCGAGGAGTTGTTTCCGCTCAGGGGCCATGGCCCGCCGGTCGTCCGCCTGCCGTCTGAGCCAAATTCCAAGTTGCAGGCCATCGGGAGTCTCATAGCCCCGGCGCACGTCCAGGTGGCCGTATTCGTCGAAATAGGCTTTCGCGGCGCCGTAGTGCTCGGTCCAGGCGGAGGAGGCGGCTTGGACGGCGCGGATTTGGATGGCTGAGGCGAATCCTGGCGGTACGGGCGCACCGCACACCTCTAGCCAGTGTGTGTCGATTCCGTTTGCGTCGGGCTCGAGATCCACGGCACCCGGCTCGTCGGTGGTACGCCGGGCGCCGATCCGTGCGCGAGCGGTGTCCAGGTAGTCGGCCAATCGGTCGTCGTGAGCGCGCAGCGCACGGACGACCTGGTAGACCTGCGCGTACGCTGAGCCGTTCAACGCCGATTCGGGGTCCTCATCGGGCCCGAGGACGACGGGGACGATGATGCGGGCGATCTTGTCCGGCTGGCCGCCGGTGCGCAGGGCACGTCCCACGGCCTGAACGGTGTCGATCACGCTGTTGCGGGGGTCGATGAACACGACACCGTCGACGGCGGGTGCGTCCACTCCCTCGGTCAGTACCCGGGCGTTGCACACCACATGCAGCGGGCCGGTCCTGGCCCCCGTACCGGCGGAGGCGAGGAGTTTCAGGGCCTGACGGCGTCCGCTGATGCGCTGGCTGCCCTGGATGTGGCGAGCCGCCACCCCGGGCGGGCGTTCGCCGGCGGGCATGAGCTGCCAGGCGTGTGGCAGCACCGCCGCCCACTTCTCGGCGTCGGCGACCCGATTGTGGAACGTGATCGCCCGGCGAAGCCCGTAGTCCTGGGCGGCGCGTAGCACCGCGATCTGCGTGGCCAGCATCCGTGGGCTGACCGCGATACCGCCGACCTGCAGTTGCCGGTCCTCCTCCTCGGCCAGCTCGCGGATCTGGCGGTCGGTCACCATCACGACCAGGACTTGGTAATCCGCGAGCAACCCGCGGTCGATGCCGTCCCGAGTGGTGAACCGGAACACCACCGGCCCGTAGATCTTCTCGTCGTCCATCGAGACGGCGGGATCGTCTCCGTTGGTGCTCATGATCTTGCGCGTGGCCGTCATGTACAGCCGTCGCGTCGCCGGAATCACGACGTCGTCGTGGATCAGCGACCAGGATTTCCCCGCCCGTCCAGCCGTACGGTGCGCCTCGTCGATCACCGCCATGTCCCAGGCCGGCATGCCGCACCGGGCGTGCGCGACGGCCAAAACCTGCAAGCTCTGATACGTACACAGCACCGTGACCCGGCCCGCCACATCGGTTGCCGCCGC
>Ga0193707_1000911_pt1 | contig 10637 bp, 8 predicted proteins | sample U3c2metaG_FD_143043 | JGI IMG/M metagenome (GOLD analysis project Ga0193707, IMG submission 143043) | Soil microbial communities from a riparian zone of the East river system, Colorado, United States - U3c2 | ecosystem: Environmental > Terrestrial > Soil > Riparian zone | place: USA: East River...
CCGGGCGTGCGTGCACCGGAAGCTCGGTGAACAGCATCGAGCAGTTGGCGAGGTAGCGCGTCATCGGCGACACCCTTTCTCCCGGTACGGTCACGTACCCGGCCTTCCACGAGGCGGCACAGCGAGTGTTTCACGACCGCGATCATCGTCCCTGGGGCCGGGGCCGGGGCCGCGTCGCCAAAGTCCCCGCCGCGCTGCCAGAGTGTTCGGTATGGCCACGATCTCCCTGCCCGGCCAGCTCGCCCGTACACGGTGCTTCGCCCTGGGCGTCCCGGCACGGTTCACGGTCACCCCGGACGGAGCGACCGTGCTGTTCCTGCGCAGCCGCGCCGGCGATGACCCGGTGACCTGCCTGTGGGCGCTGGACCTGGAATCCGGGACGCCACGGCTGCTCGCCGACCCGGCCGAGCTGCCCGGCGCGCGCGACCGGGCCGCCGGGATCGGCGCGTACGCCACCGACCGGGCGACCGGGCTGGTCGCCTTCACGCTGGCCGGGGCGCTGTGGACGGTGGACGTCGCCGGCGGCCCGGCCCGGCGCCTGCCCGCCGAGGACCCGGTGGCCGATCCGCGTCCCGACCCCACCGGCCGGCGGATCGCCTACGTACGCGGCGGCGCCCTGCGGGTGATCGAGGCGGACGGGACCGGGGACCGCCTGATCGCGGCGCCCGACGGGCCGGACGTCACGTTCGGGATCGCCGAGCACACGGGTATCGCCTCGCTGGGTGGCCCGCGCGGCTTCTGGTGGGCCCCGGACGGCGCCCGCCTGCTGGTCGCGCGGGTGGACTCCGCGGGAGTCGAGCGGTGGCACGTCGCCGACCCGGCCGAGCCCGGCGGGACGCCGCGCGCCGTACGCCACGCGGCGGCGGGCCGGGCCAACGCCGGCGTCACGCTGTATATCGCGGACCTCGACGGCGCGCGGACCGAGGCGCGCTGGGACGCCGTCGAGTACGTGCCCGGCGCCGGTTGGGACGCCCACGGCCCGTACGCCGTCGTGCAGTCCCGCGACCAGCGCACCGTACGGTTCCTCGGCATCGACCCGGCGAGCGGTGAAACACGGGTCCTGAGCGAGCAGCGCGACGCGTGCTGGGTGCAGCCGGTGCCCGGCCTCCCGGCGCGTACGGGCTCGGGCGCCGTCATCGCCCACACCGACCTGCGGGACACCCGGCACCTGACCGTGGACGGCGTCGCCGTCACGCCGCCAGGCCTTCAGGTACGCGCCGTGCTCGGCGTGGACGGCGACGAGATCCTGTTCACCGCGTCCGAGGAGCCGGCGGAAACCCACCTGTGGATCCACCGCCCCGGGGAGGGCCTCCGGCGGCTGAGCGCGGAGGCGGGCGTGCACGAGGGCGTACGCCGCGGCGGAACCCTGGTGCACGTCGCCCGGTGCGCGGACCGGCCCGGCGGGCGGATCACGGTCTCGCGGGCGGACGGACCGGACGTCCCCATCGCGTCGCTGGTGGAGGACCCGGTGCTCGACGTACGCGCGACGCGGCTCGTCCTCGGCCCACGCGAGCTGCGTGCCGCCCTGTACCTCCCGTCCTGGCACCGCCCAGGGCAACGGCTGCCGGTGCTCCTCGACCCGTACGGCGGATCGAACCGGCAGCGGGTCACCGCCGAGCTCGACCACCGGACCCTCGTGTCGCAGTGGTTCGCCGAGCAGGGCTTCGCGGTCCTGGTGACCGACGGCGCGGGTACGCCGGGGCGCGGACCCGGCTGGGAGCGCGAGGTCCACGGCGACGTGTACGGGCCGGCGCTGGAGGACCAGGTGACCGCACTGCGGGAGGCCGCGCGCCGGCACCCGGAGCTCGACCTCGGGCGGGTCGGCATCCGCGGCTGGTCCTTCGGCGGCTCGCTCGCCGCGCTGGCCGTGCTGCGCCGACCCGACGTCTTCCACGCCGCGGTCGCCGGGGCGCCGGTGACCGACCAGCGGCTCTACAACGCGTACTGGCGCGAGCGGACCCTCGGCCATCCCGGCGAGTTCCCGGAGCGGTACGAGGCGTGCTCACTGGTGCAGGAGGCGCCGAAGCTGACCCGGCCGCTGCTGCTGGCGCACGGTCTCGCCGACGACCGGTGTTTCCCGGTGCACACGTTGCGCCTGTCCAGCGCCTTGCTGGCCGCCGGACGCCCGCACGAGGTGCTGCTCCTGCCCGGTGTCGGCCACAACGTGATGGGCGCGGCGGTCGCCGAGGACCTGCTGTGGCACCAGGTGCGTTTCCTGCGGCGCCACCTGGGCGACGGCGCCGTCAGCCCGACCTGAGGATCTCCGCGACCGGGCGCCGGCAGCCTGCCCGTACGGGCAGGGCCGTGAGCAGTGCCACGGCGGCGTCGAGCGAGGTCGCCCAGGCGACGAGGACGGCGTTGACCGCCGCCAGGACCAGCAGCGCCAGCGTCAGGACCGTCACCACCTGGCCCACCTGCTCGGTGACCGGGTTCGGCGCGCCCGGCACGAAGTCGATGCCGGTCGCGCGCGCGTCCTTGCGCGCGAGGTCGCCGTGCATGGCGATCGCGGCGACGGCCATCGCGACGGTGACCGCGAGGCTCACCGTGGCGAGGACCGCGCGGCGCGGGCGCCGTGCCGCGAGCCGTACGCCCAGCAGGAACGGCACCGGCAGGCGGGCGGACAGCGCGATCAGCCTTGGTGAACGGCGGGGCGGGCGTACCGGCTCGGTCAGTGCCCGTACGGTGCTGGTACGTGCGCCGCGGATCGCCGGGAGCACGGTCGCGGCGGGCGCGACGATCACGTGTTCGGCGAGCAGCACGACGGCGACGAACCCCGGCGTGGCCCCCACTTGAACAGGCCGGCCCGCCGCGTCTGGCCGGCGAGCCGCCCGCCCACGAGCACCGCCACGCAGGCCACGGCGAGCAGGGCGAGCGCCCAGGTGCCGGTGAGAAGGGCCTTGCCTTCGCCCTGTGGGCCGGTCAGAAGGTCCAGCGCGTCGCGCCGTACGGTTCTTCGGCGGCGACGGCGAAGGCCGTGTGGAAGGTGACGCGGAACAGGTGCCACGGTGACGGGCCCGCGCTCGGTGCGCTGAACGGGGCGGTGAGCGCCTCGCCGTCCGCCTCGGCGGGCCAGCCACCGTCGCGGTAGATGGCCGCGACCCGTTCCAGGGTTCCGGTGTCGTGGACCCTCGCCGCCTCGCCCTCGATGACCAGGTCGAGGCCCACCAGCCGGAACGAGACCGTGCAGCCCGGGTTGGCCAGGAGGTTGCGGGTCTTGCGGGCGCCCGGGCCGCTCGTGAAGTAGATGTCGCCGTCCAGCCAGGCGGCGCCGATTCCCGCGGCGTGGGGGCGGCCGTCCGGCCGTACGGTGCCGAGGAAGACCGCGGTGCGCGGGTGCGGCAGGCCCATGGCGAGCAGGTCGCGCGGCCTGCTCCACGGCAGGGCCGGGGATCCGTAGCGGTCGAGGTTGGTCACCGTGACGGGCTCGCGTTCGGTCATCTGCCTGCCTCTCTGGTCCGGCGCCGCCGCGGCTCGGGCGGCCTCCGACCTACAGACTGGACCCGGAGCGCGGAATCATCGGCACGGGATCACGCGGTGGCGGTGCGGCGGACGGCGGGCGCGGGCAGGGACGCGAGGGCCAGGCCCGCCAGCAGGGCGGCGCCGTGGAGGTCCCCGGCGACGGTCAGCGCCGCGCCGGTGACCAGCGAACCGGCCGCCGCCAGGCGGGCGACCGGGACTCCGCGTTCGGCCGCGGGCCTGGCGAGCATCCCGGCGACGACGCCGGCGGCGAGCAGCGGGTACCAGAGGCCGGCCAGCAGCGCGCCGCACCAGACCAGCAGGACCACCGGCGCGGGGAACCGAAGCCGCTCGCCCCACAGCGCCGCCGCCACGGCGCCCGCCAGGCCGCAGATCGCGACCGAGTTGCCACCCCCGTACGGCTGCCACGCGTACCCGGCGAACTCCCCCACCAGGCCGGCTCCGAAGTAGCAGAACAGCCAGCGCGGCCGGGAGACGGCCTGCTCGGCGACGGCGCCGGCGGCGACCAGGAAGGCGAGGTTCGACAGGGTGCCGGCCACGCCACCGTCCTGGACGAAGAGCGAGGTCACCGTACGCCACCAGTCGCCGTGCAGCCCGGCGGGCGAGCGCTCCAGGTGCGCGAGGGTGCCGGGCACGAGGAACTGTGTCAGGTTCGCGAGCGCCGTGACCCCGAACACCACGGCCGTCACCAGGGGGAACCTCCGCAGGCCGAGCCGCTCATTCATCGTCATGTCCCCCAGTCTCGGCCCCGCGAGCGACACACGGGAGAGCCATCGATCCACCGATGGGCAGGACGAATGTCCCTACGCCGATCGGCTCGCACGCCACGGCGAGTACGGTCCTCCGTCATGACCGAAGCATCCTTTCTGCGTACGGCCCGCACGGCGTACGACACGATGGCCGCCGACTACACCGCGCGGTCCCACGACGAGCTGGCGGGCCAGCCGCTCGAACGCGGGATCTTCGCCGCCTTCGCCGAGCTCGTACGTGCCACCGGCCCGGTCGCGGACGTCGGGTGCGGTCCCGGCTGGACAGCGGGCCACCTGCACGGCTTGGGCGTGGACGTCTTCGGCGTCGACCTGTCGCCGGAGATGCTCGCGCTGGCCCGCCGCGACCATCCGGACGTGCGGTTCGAAGAGGGCTCTATGACGGCCCTGGACGTGCCGGACGGCACTCTGGGCGGCATCGTCGCGAACTACTCGATCATCCACATCCCGACCGAACGGCTGCCCGGCGTGTTCGCGGAGTTCCACCGGGCGCTGGCGCCGGGCGGCCACCTGCTGATCACCGTCCTGAACGGCGACGAGCACCTCCACCGTACGGAGGCGTTCGGCCACACCATCGCGCTCGACTACTACCTGCGGCCGCCGGACCAGCTCGCCGGGCTGCTGGCCGAGGCCGGGCTGGTCACCAAGGCCCGCCTGCTGCGCGAGCCCGAGGAGACCGAGCTGCTGCCGCGGGCCTTCCTGTTCGCGCGCAAGGCCCGCGACGCTCAGCCGTAGGCGCCGCGGAGCCGGCCGACGAAGGCGGGCAGGTGACGGGCGGTGAAGTCGCCGGGCGACCAGTCCGCGGGCAGAACGGCCGTGTGGTCGCGGGTGAGGTAGGCCCATCCCGTACGGCCGTCGGCGAGCGTGAGGCGTTCGAGGGCGTAGAAGTCGTCCTCGTACGCGTCGATGACACCCCACTCGCCTGCGGTCAGCCCGGAGATCAGCACCCCGCCCGCCGCGCCCTCACCCGGCACCAGCATCGGATAGACGCGCCCGTCCAGCGCGGCGACCCGCCAGCCCGGGGCGACCGCGGGCGTGTGCCCGGGGACCCGTCCCAGCAGCGCCACGAGCACGTCGGGAAACCGCAGCGTCCCGTACGCGAACAGCGCCGCGGGCGGCGCCGGCAGCGATCGGCCCGATGTCGGCATGACACACCTCCCCGGATCACGGTAACGGCGGCCTCACACGAACCGTCCCATTAATCAGTCTGTTTTGTCCGACCCTGATGGCATTCTTGAAGCGTGCCGAATCAGCAGGGGATCAGCGCCGTTCTGGTCGGCCGCGTCGACGAGCTGGCCTTCCTCCGCGCCTCCCTGCGCGAGACTCCGGCGGCGCTCCTGGTCGGTGGTGAGGCCGGGGTCGGAAAGACGCGGCTGATCCGCGAGTTCCTCGACGCGGCGGAGCGTGAGGCCGGCGGCCAGGGGCTGCGGGTCCTCGTCGGCGGCTGCCTCCAGATCAGCTCCGAAGGTCTTCCGTTCGCGCCGTTCAGCGCCGTGCTCCGCCGGCTCGTCCGCGAGATCGGCGTCGACGGCGTCACCGCGCTGCTGCCCGGCGGCACGCCCGGCGAGCTGGCCCGGCTGCTGCCGGAGTTCGGCGAGCCCGACACCGAGGCCGGCACCACCGAGGCGCGTACGCGCCTGTTCGACCACATCCTGCTGCTGTTCGAGCGGCTCAGCGAGGAGACGCCGGTCGTCCTGGTCATCGAGGACGCGCACTGGGCCGAGCGATCAACCCGTGACCTGCTCAGCTACCTCATCCGTAACCTGCCGCCGGGCCTGCTGGTCATCGTGACGTACCGCTCCGACGAGCTGCACCGCAGCCATCCGCTGCGGCCGTTGCTCGCCGAGCTCGACCGGGCCGGCTGGGTGCGCCGCCTCGACCTCGACCGGCTCCCCCGCCGCGCCGTCGCCGAGCAGGCCCAGGGCATTCTCGGCCGTGCCCCGGCGCCCGCCCTCCTGGAGGAGGTCTTCGAGCGCAGCGAGGGCAACCCGCTGTTCGTCGAGGCCCTGCTGGGCCGCGACGGCGAGATCAACTGCGAGCTGCCCGAGTCACTCCGCGACCTGATCCTCAGCAGCGTGCAGCGGCTGCCCGAGGAGACCCAGGAGATGTTGCGCGTCGCGAGCGCCGGCGGCGACCGGGTCGAGCACGCGCTGCTCGCCGCGGTGAGCGGGCTCGATGACACCGGGCTGTCGCGGGTGCTGCGGCCCGCCGTGGCGGCGAACGTCCTGGTCGTGGACGGCGAGGCGTACGCCTTCCGGCACGCGCTGATGCGTGAGGCCGTCCACGGTGACCTGCTGCCGGGCGAGCACACGCGTACCCACACGCGGTTCGCCGAGGCGCTGGACGCCGACCCCACGCTCGTACCCCCGGGGCGTGCCGCCGCCGAGCTGGCCCACCACTGGTACTCCGCGCACGACACCACCTGGGCGCTCGTCAGCGCGTGGCAGGCGGCGCTGGTCGCCAAGGAGGCGACCGCCTACACCGAGTGGCTCCGCATGATCGCCCGCGTCCTCACCCTGTGGGACCGGGTGCCCGACGCGGCCGAGCGGCTCGGCGCCGGCCATACCGACGTGCTGGAGAAGGCCATCGAGGCCGCCGACCTCGCGGGCGAGACCGAGCGCGGCGTGGCCTTCGCCAAGGAGGCGCTGAAGGAGATCGACGACCCGCTCCGCGCGGCCGGAGTCCTGGAGCAGCGCGGCCGGCTGAAGATCCGGCTCGGCCACCGCACCGCCCTGGACGACCTGCGCGAGGCGGCGCGCCTCGTACCCGTCGAGCCGCCCAGCGTCACCCGCGCACGCGTGCTCTCCACCCTGGCCCAGCACCTCTACCTGCTGCCGAACGGCGTGGACGAGGCGCGCGCGCTGGCCTTGGAGGCGCTCGCCGTGGCCCGCGAGGCCGGTGACGCGACGATCGAGGCGCACGCGCTCACCACGGTCGCCGGCTGCGACTTCAGCGAGGCCGACGCCGACCGTCACCTGGCCCTCCTGGCCGAGGCCGCGGAGGTCTACCGGCGCGGCGCCGACGACTCGGCGATGCTGCGCGTGGCGACCAACGAGTCGCACGTCCTCGAAGGCATCGGCGAGCACGAGCGCGCCATCGAGGCGGCCCAGCGCGGCGTCGCGCTCGCCCGCAAGCACGGCCAGGCCCGCACGTCCGGCGCGTTCCTCACGATCAACCTGACCGAGCCCCTGCACGCGCTGGGGCGCTGGGACGAGGTACGGGAGATGACCGAGCACGCGCTGGAGCTGTCCCCGCCGCCGCTCACCCGGGCCTCACTGCACTACGCGCTCGGCGACATCGCGCTGGCCCGCGGCGATCTCGTGGGTGCCGCACGCGCCGCCGCCGCGCTGGAGGCCGTACTCGCGCCGACGTTCTCCCGCACCCAGGAGCTGTTCCCCTCCGTACGCCTGCGCATCGCCCTGCGGGTCGCCCAGGGCGATCTCGCCGGTGCCCTCGACGTGGTGGAGCACGTGGTCGACGAGCTGCACCCATCGGTCAACGTCCGCTACGGCTGGCCGCTGATGGCCGCCGCCGCGCACGCCTGCGCCGAGGTGCCCGGCGAGCGGGCGGCCCGGCTGCTCGCCCTGCTGCGCGACGAGGCGGAGAAGATGCCGGCGCTGGGCCGGCCCCAGCTCGCCCACCGGCTCGTGTTCGAGGCGGAGGCCGCGCGGGCCGAGGGCGATTCCGGCCAGGCGCGATGGGACGCGGTCGCGGCCGCCTGGGACGACCTCGGACAGCCGCATCCGCTGGCCTACGCGCTGTGGCGCGCGGCGGCCTCGGCCGCCGACCGCGACGACGTCACCGCACGCCTGCGGCGCGCCGCCGAGCTCGCCGACCGGCTCGGCGCCCGGCCCCTGCGGGAGCGCGTCGAGGCGTCCGCCCGGCGGGCCCGCGTTCCCCTCGGCGGCCTGGCCGGCGGCCACTCGCTCGGCCTGACCCCACGCGAGCTGGAGGTGCTCGGCCTGGTCGCCGACGGCCGCAGCAACCGTGAGATCGCCGGCGAGCTGTTCATCTCGGCCAAGACCGTCAGCGTCCACGTGTCCAACATCCTGGCCAAGCTGCAGGTCGCGAGCCGGGGCGAGGCCGCCGCGACGGCCCATCGCATGGGCATCGTGTCCCCTTAGCCCGGCTTAGGGCCGGCGCGATGGCTTAGCGGGAGCGGGCCGCCCGGAGATAGGGCACACGCCGGATGCGGGCACATCCGCCTTAGCGCGAGTGTGAATGGTGTCGGAGAACAACCCTCAGGGGGACACCATGCATCCCTACATCGCCGAGCAGCTGATGACCGAACGCACCAGGGAACGCCGGGAGGTCGCGGCGTCGTGGTACCGGGGCGAGGTACGCCTCTGGTTCCCGCTCCGCGTGCCCCGACGCCGTCCGACCTGGAGGACCAGGACGGTATGACCCGATATGCCTGTCATGCTGGAAGGCGTGCGCGCACATGAGGTGAGCCCCGCCTTCGTGGGCCGGGAGTCCGAGCTCTCGACTCTCGCCGACGCCTGCGAACGCGCCCGCGGCGGCACCCCCGGAGCCGTGCTCCTCGGTGCCGAGGCGGGCGGCGGCAAGACCCGGCTGATCGGCGAGTTCGCCGCGCGCGTCGGTGACGACGTGCTCGTGCTGATCGGTGGCTGCCTCGAACTCAGCACGGCCGGTTTCCCGTACGCCCCGTTCACTGCGGCGTTGCGCCAGCTCGTACGGGAGGCCGGCGCCGCGGAGATCGCCGCGCTGATGCCCCGTGGCGGCGCCCGCGACCTGGCGCGGCTGCTCCCGGAGTTCGGCGAGCCGCCCGTCGACCGCGACCCCGACAGTGCGCGGGTCCGGCTGTTCGAGCAGATGCTCGCCCTCCTGGAACGCCTCGCCGACCGCCGGCCGCTGGTCATGGTGATCGAGGACGCCCACTGGGCCGACCGGTCGACCCGTGACCTCCTCGTCTTCCTCCTCCGCAACCTGCGGCACACCTCCGTCCTCGTGATCATCACGTACCGCTCCGACGAACTGCACCGGGGCCACCCGATGCGGCCAGTGATCGCCGAGCTCGAACGGATCGAGGGGGTCGTACGCCTCGACCTGCCGCGGCTGACGCGCGCCGAGACGGCCGGGCAGCTCGCCGGCATCCTCGGTCACGTCCCGGAGCCGCAGCTCGTCGCGGCGGTGTTCGAACGCAGCTCCGGCATCCCGCTGCTCGTGGAGGCGACCGCCGACCACCCGCAGTCCGGGATGCCGCAGTCCGTACGCGACCTGGTCCTCGTCGGCGTGAACGAGCTGCCCGAGGACACCCAGGACCTCCTGCGCCTCGCCAGCACCGGAGGGGTGCGGTTCGGGCACGCGCTGATCGCCACCGTGTCCGGCCTGGGCGACACGGCGCTGTCGACGGCCCTGCGCGCGGCGGTCGACGCGAACGTCCTGGTCGCCGACGACGAGGGGTACGCGTTCCGGCACGCCCTGATCTGGGAGGCGATCCACGACGACCTGCTGCCGGGCGAGCACGGCCGGGCCCACCGGAGGTTCGCCGAGGCGCTGGAGGCCGACCCGTCCCTGAGCCTGGCCGGCCGCCCGGCCGTCGAGATCACCATGCACTGGGTACGGGCGCACGACCACGAGCGCGCGCTGCCCTCGGCGTGGAAGGCGGCGCGGGAGTCGTCCTCGGCGTTCGCCTACGCCGAGCAGCTGCAACTGCTCGAACGCGTCCTGGAGCTGTGGGACCGCGTGCCCGACGCCGAGGCGCGGATCGGTACCGACCATGTCGACGTGCTGCGGCGCGCGGCGGGGGCCGCCGGCCGCCTGCGGCGAGCCGGAGCGCGGCCTGGCCTTCGTACGCGCCGCGCTGGCCGAGATCGACGAGAAGCGCGACCCCGAACGCGTCGCACTCCTGCTCACGCGTCGGGCCGCGCTCGCCTTCATCGTGGGCCGTACGGGAGGCATGGAGGACCTGGACCGGGCACTGCGGCTGGTCCCGGAGGCCTCGGTCGTACGGGTCGCGGTGCTGGCGCCGCTGAGCCGCGCGCTCGTACTCCTCGGCCGCTGGGAGGAAGCGCGCCCGATCAACGAGGAGACCCTGACACTGGCCGAGCGGTTCGACGACGAGTGCACCGTCGCCGACGCTCTCAACAACCTGGCGATCGCCGAGGCGGCCGAGGGCCGGTTCACCGAAGCGATGGCCCTGCTGGACACCGCACGCGCACGGGCCGAGCACGCCCATGACGGCGAGACCATGGTCCGCTCGATGGTCAACCAGGCCGACGCGCAGGAGGCCAACGGAGAGGCCGAGGCGGCGGTCGAGACCGCCCAGCGCGCGCTCACGCTGGCCGAGTCGCTCGGCCGCGCCCGTACACAGGGGATCTCCGCGGCCAACAACCTGACCGAGGCGCAGATCGCGCTCGGCCGCTGGGACGA
>Ga0193707_1000912_pt1 | contig 10636 bp, 13 predicted proteins | sample U3c2metaG_FD_143043 | JGI IMG/M metagenome (GOLD analysis project Ga0193707, IMG submission 143043) | Soil microbial communities from a riparian zone of the East river system, Colorado, United States - U3c2 | ecosystem: Environmental > Terrestrial > Soil > Riparian zone | place: USA: East River...
GCTGCGCAACCAGTCGCCTTCTGAGAAACGGAAAGTCTGGGAAGACATGCTGCAAGTGCTCGAGCGACTCGAAAAACCAATCAGCGAAAAACAACGGAATTATTTTCTGTAGCCGGTGGTGCGATTGCGGCATGCTGCAAATCTTGATCGAACGCGCGCTGAAAGTGAATCGCGCTTTCAGCGCTGATCGTTGCCGGATTCTACGACTCTTGGGGCCGTTGTCCCAGGCTCGGAATGAAGGCTGCGCCTACAGCGCTAACAATCACATCAGGGGCGGGAAGCGAGCCTCCGCTTTCGCCGAGTCTACTACCAACAAACGGACCGCCGCTACAGTTGCGATCGGTTGAAAATCGCATCGATTTTTTCGCGTGATGCGAGATGAATGGCCAGCGACACAACCATCGAGCGCACTTCGCGGCGTGAAACTTTAATCGTTTGATGCAGCGCGCTGGCGCCGGCCTTACCCAGAAGCGCAACGGTGCGCGCCCCGATTAATGCGGGCAAAGCTGTGGCGGCGCGCACTCGCCGGTTCCGGATCGCGCGCGAGTACTGCATCCCGCACGCCAAACCATCCTGCGCTTTTTCCCTCCATCTTTGATAGATCGGTTGAAAACGACCCGATTCCGCCAAAATCTGCGACGCACTCAGACCGATTGCGCCAAGCTCGTCATCCGGAAAATAACATCGACCCCCTCGGAGATCGGTGCCGGCGTCGCGCAAGACGTTGATCAACTGAAGTCCCATGCCATAGCGCCGGCCCAGTGCGAGCATTTCGTCCTGAGTCAAACTGGCGAAGTCCCGAAGATGCCGGAAGCAAAGTCGCGTCCAGAATTCGCCCACACATCCTGCAACCAGATATGTGTATTCGTCCAGATCGGCAGCGGTCTGGAGCGCGCGAACTTGTGCCGGGTTATCGAACCGATGCAAATCAAGCATCTGGCCGTGCGTGATCTTCTCAAGCACCGCGCGAATATCGTCGCGATCTGCTTCGCTGGTTTGTTCGAGCCATTCCAAACAATCGGGCAAGGAATCCAGGAGTATTCGCTCGGCCGCATTCTCTTGTAACACCACGAACGAGGCCATCTGGTTGACTACCATTTCCCGCGTACGTTTTCCTTGAATGCCGTCCGAGAGCATTCTCAAACTCTCCATTCGCACGGTTCCTGGGATTCGAGTTGTGTCGGCGACAGTGTCTGTTGTGCGCGCCAGCAGATACGCGAGAGCGATCGGTTCGCGCAACTGCTGCGGCAAGAGGCGTATTGAAAGATAAAACGACCGAGAGACCGAACGCAGGATGGTCGTTCGTAATGCGCGAGCATGATAAGGTGACCGACCGCTCATAAGATGTTGTAGCCGGCGGCGATGATGCCGGCGGCGAAGGTTCGATGACGCCAAATGATCATCATCCAGGGCCGGGATCATCGATCCCGGCTACAGCGCGAAATTTCATCGTCCGATATTTTTTACTTCGATCCGATTCGGCTCTGAGTTACCCAGGCCTATCTGACCCGCGTAACCGACATAGGCAGCCATTGGGCCGATCGCGGGCAGACCACCGCGCACGCGCCATTGTTCAAAATACTTCAACGCGATTGCATCCAAAGCCACTGGGTCCTTGCTTGCATACAGCGTCGCATGATGAACCGCGTAGTTCGGTTGGGGCTGCGGTCCACCAGCATATTGCGCAATCAGTCCATCCATTAGATTGAAGACCACCTTCTTTGCAACGATTGGATTTGCATAGATTTCCGCCAGGCTTTCCGCGCCAAAACGAGAGCCCTGGGCAAAGCGGCGCCAGTTATCGATGTTGGGAATTGTCATGTTATAAATGCAACCCGCGATCCCATTCGTTTCACTGATGCTCATCACAGGAACATTAATGACTTTGTCTACTTCAGTGGCAACGATCTTGGAAAAATGACTCACGTTGCTCGTGTTCTCGGTATCGGATAGAGGTAGCATTTTGCCTGCGTCACCGAAGTATTCGAGATCGCCCCAAATCAATTTCCCAAGTAAAGGAGCAGAGAGGACTGCTTTTGAATCGTATCCGTCGCGCGGTGCGATGGCCTTTAGCTGGTAGCCATCGACTGACGGCCGGTACCCGGCCTCTTTGATTCCTCCAAGAGAGCGGTCCCAGACAATAATGCTGCCACGTGGATGTCCCGCCGCGGCGAGCCCATCGACAATCGCATTCACGATGTCGTGATGCGTCGTGAAAAGTTCGCCGCCGGCTGCGCAGATTTTGATTCCCACTCTGTCATTGGTCGAGACGAGTGAGGCCCACGCTTTCCCTACGTCAGACTGACCAGTCGCGGCCAGGACCAGGCGATTCACCATCTCGCGTACGATCCGCGGGTTCGTCCTGTAATCTTTGATCGCCGCGGGATTCTGCACAGAATACACGACCGACGGAGTCGGCGCTGGCTGCTGCGGCGTTTGCGCCAGCCCGGAGGTAATGGCGCAAAACAGAATGAGCGCTACGTTCCGGAGTTCTGTCATGTCGAGCGAAGACCAAGCGATTGTATGAGTAACGCTGCGAATCACAACTACATCCCCTCAAAGGCGTTCACAATTTTGTGAAAAGTGAGATGAACCCAATTCGGCACATTTATGTTCACATCCCCTTTTGCGCGCGTATCTGCCCATACTGTGCTTTTTACAAAGATTTGCTCGATCGCTCGCAGACGGGGCGATTTTGCGAGGCTCTACTGCAGGATCTCGATCAAGAATGCGCAACTTTTGCGCTATCGACTGAAACCATCTATTTCGGTGGCGGCACACCTACGGCTCTCACCACTTCGCAATTGGAATTTTTGCTCGGAGGTATTCATCAGCGGCTCGACCTGTCCTCGCTTGTAGAATGTACGATCGAAGCGAATCCAGGGAGCGTGTCAGGGCGTAAGGCTGCGCTCCTTCGCAAACTTGGAGTGACCCGAGTTAGCCTTGGAGTTCAGTCCTGGGACGATGAATTGCTGAAGGTTTTAGGACGGGAGCACAACTCGCACCAGGCAGAGGAATCGTTCCATATTCTACGAACTGCCGGATTCGCGAACATTAGTGTCGATCTCATGTTCGGATTACCAGGCCAGACCATGGAGCAATGGAGATTCACATTGGAGAAAACCATCGCCCTTCAGCCCGACCACATCTCTGCCTACTGTCTCACCTACGAGGAAGACACCGAATTCTTTATGCGCCACGTACGCGGTGAACTTCGGCAGGACACGGACGCAGATGCCGCGTTTTTCGAGATGGCTATGTCCATCCTCGAAGACGCCGGCTACGAGCAGTATGAAATTTCCAACTACGCGCATCCCGGCTTTGCGTCAGTTCACAATCGAGCCTATTGGTTGGGCAAAGATTTTCTCGGTGTTGGTCCGAGCGCGTTTTCGACTGTCGGCGTGCAGCGCTGGCAGAATGTTTGTGACTATCGCAGTTACGCCGATCGCGTTCTTTCCGGCCAGTCGCCGAGGGGATTCAGCGAAAATCTCACCAACGAAATGAAACGCTCGGAGCGAATTGCGCTGTCGTTACGCATGCGCGAAGGGATCGCTGGGTCAGAATTGAAACACTTTGGACGCGAAACGGAAGAGCTTATTTCACTAGGATTGCTTCGAAAATCGAATGGTAACTTCTTGTTAACTCGGAAAGGCAGAAATCTGGCTGATTCCGTTGCGGAAGCATTTCTGTAGCACTCCCTGACCGGGACGATCCGCCTTCGCCTACCGCTTCGGCGTGACAAAGCCGATCTCGGCTACAGCTTGCAGCGCCGACATTTTGATCTCGACAAACTGAAGGGGTTGTTTCGAAACTTTGTGTCCTATGAAAACACAAAATGTATAAACTCCACGACTTCTCGTTCTCCTTGCACTTGGCTGGCTGGCGTTTTCCCCAATGGCAGAGCAGTCAGCCCACCGCCTGACGGGGGCTATCCCGGAGGCAACACGGCAGAAGGCTACTCCGCGCTTTTGAGCCTAACCACCGGCGTATACAACACGGCAGACGGGATATATTCGCTTCTAAGTTTGACCGATGGCAACTTTTGCACGGGCGTCGGCGCCGGCACGCTCTTTGCCAATACGGCAGACGAAAACACAGCTACCGGCGCCGGGGCACTCTTAAGCAACCTAGCCGGAACCGGAAACACTGCTGATGGAGCGTTTGCTCTCTTCAGTAATACCGGCGGTTTAGCGAACCCAACAATCCCACCGGAGTTTTCTTTGGGAGCTTCAACACTGCCACTGGCAGTCGTGCGCTCTTTAGCAACACAGACGGCAACTCGAACACCGCCACAGGCGCTGGTGCGCTTACGGAAAATACTACCGGCGGCTCGAACACAGCCGTCGGTATTTCCGCTCTCGCACAAAATACGATCGGCGACGACAACACGGCGATTGGCGCTGTTGCACTTTTTGATAACACGACGGGGGCTCGAAATACGGCCACTGGCGTTTCTACGCTGCATAACAACACCGCAGGCGACTTCAATACTGCCAATGGTGCGCTGGCACTCTCTAGTAACACCAAAGGCCACAACAACACCGCCACCGTAACGGCGCGCTTCAAAGCAACGCCACAGGCAACTTCAATACTGCCATAGGCGATGGCGCGCTCTTTAGCAACATGACCGGCGACGTGAACGCGGCCATCGGTACTGACGCGCTTGCCGATAACACCACCGGCAACTTCAATGCCGCCGTCGGTGGTGGCGGCCTCTTTCACAACACCAGCGGCGTCTTCAACACGGCTGTGGGCTGGGAGGCCGGTAGCGGCGTCACGACGGCCAACAGCGTTATCTGCATTGGCGCGAACGTCGATGGCGAGAACGTGAGCAACAGTTGCTATATCGGCCAGATCTATTCGAACGTGCAACCACAAGTTGGGACGGATCCGGACTTGGTTACCACAAACAGCAGCGGCAGACTCGGCCGCGCTAACGTATCTTCGCGCCGGTATAAACACGATATCAACCCGATGCATGAAGCCAGCGAAGCATTCTTTGCGCTCAAGCCGGTTAGTTTCCGTTATCACAAGCAGTATGACGCGACGCAGACGGTTGCCTTTGGCCTGATCGCTGAGGAGGTGGCTGAAGTCACTCCCGATCTGGTGGGACGCAATGAAAAAGGCGAGCCCGAATCTGTTCGCTACGAGCAGGTCAACTCGATGTTACTCAATGAGTTCCTTAAAGAACATGCAAAGGTCGATAAACAGAACTGTAAGATTCAGGAACAAGAAGTGACGATCTCTGAACTCAAGAACACCATTAAAACACTAATCGCGCGGATTGAGGAACAGGATGCAAGAATTCAAAGAGTGAGCGACCAATACAGATGAGCAGCTCTACCGCGCAAGTGGCTGTAAGCAATCAATAAACATGGACATCTACATTTAACGCCTTAGCCGGCATTGCTCGAGACCGGTGTCCAACCGCAGCGCTTGCGGTCGCGATAATCCGATCTCAACAGATCGGCGACGGCGCATGAGCAAGAGTTTTTCAGAGCTCCCGCGCCTGTCGGGCTAATAGATGTCTGTATCGGAGCTATAACCCGAATCGCCGCGAATCGAACGCAAACGAGCGCGACTCCCCCACTCTGATTCCGGTCGATTAATCTGGCCCAGCGTAATTTTCACGAGCCACGGCGCCGCTGCCAACGCGCCAATCGCAACAAGCGCGATCGCCGCTGCCTGACGGATCGAGGGCTTGAGTTTGTCGGCCATCATAATGCCCAAGCCAAGGCCAATTGCGGCCCGCGTGACCACAAGCAACGGGTCAAGCGGAAGCTGTTCGGAAGTTTTTGAAATGGATATCGGGAAAGACATCGCCTACCATATACGTCGCGTTTGGGAAAAAGAAACGGCAATTTTCGCGACCCGGACGATCCTCCCACTTTTACATGCCCACCCCGATATACGCGCTTATTCTCGCCGGCGGCAGTGGTGAACGCTTCTGGCCATTGAGCCGCCGTGCCCGCCCCAAACAGCTGCTGCGCCTCGTTTCCGATAAAGCTCTGCTCGAAGAAACGTTGGCTCGGCTCGAGGGTCTTGTTCCGTATGAACGTATTTTGATCCTGACGAACGCCGAACAGGAGAGCGCAGTTCGCAAATTGCTGGGGGGTTTTCCAAAAGAAAATATCATCGCTGAACCAGCCAAACGTGACACTGCTGCTGCGGTGGCCCTCGGCACTGGATGGGTCGTGGCTCGCGATCATGCAGCCACCATGCTCGTTCTGCCCGCCGATCATGTCATCTCCAACCGGGCGGCGTTTCAGGAAACGTTGGCGCTGGCTGCCGCCGCAGCCGAAGAGACGGGTGAGCTGGTAACTATCGGGATCAAACCAACCTGGGCCTGTCCTGGATACGGCTACATCGAGCAAGGCAAGCCGGTCCGTTTGCGGACGCGCCCAGCCAACGATGCCATTCACCGGGTTGTGCGCTTTCGCGAGAAACCCAACCTTGATCTTGCCGAATCATTCTTGCGGAAGGAAAATTTCCGATGGAACGCAGGCATGTTCGTCTGGTCGGTGCCTACAGTACTCCGCGAATTCAACCGTCACGCTCCAGAGCTGGCGGACTTCATTTCTCAATTGCGCGCGCCGAAGAATTTCGAGAAAGCTTTGCGCGAACGCTTCAGCAAATTGCCACGGATCTCCTTCGACTACGCGATCATGGAAAAGGCAGATCGCGTTCTTGTAGTGGAAGCCAGTTTCGACTGGGACGACATCGGGAGTTGGAGGGCCGTGTCGAATTATTTTGAGAAAGATAAACAGGGCAATGCCGCGAATTGCGCCGTCATCGTGCTCGATTCCAGCAACAACATCGTTTTCGAGGAGGGCGGGACGACCATCGCATTACTTGGAGTTCATGACCTCATCGTTGTGCAAACAAAGGACGCGCTTTTGGTCTGTCACCGGCACGAAGCGGAGAAGATCAAAAATCTGATCGGCAAGCTGCCGCCTGAGCTGCAATGACTCAACGTGCGATGAATCCGATTCTAGCTCTCGATTTTGGTCGGGCGCGAATCGGAGCTGCAATATCCGACGAGTTACAGTTGCTTGCGCACCCGTTTGAGACCATTCCAGCAAACAAGCAGGCAGTGTCGCGCATCGCGGAAATCGTCCGAGAAAAAAAGGTCGATCACGTGGTAGCCGGCGTTCCTCGCCAGATGAACGGCCAGATTGGTTCTGCAGCAACCGAAGCCCTTCAGTTTGTCGAAAAATTGCGTGCCATCCTGCCATGCCCGGTTGTTACCTGGGACGAGCGCCTAACCACCGTCGCGGCCCACCGGGCATTGCGTGACGCAGGTAAGAAGACGCGAGACACTCGCAGCTACGTCGATCAGGTGGCGGCACAGATGATTTTGCAGAGCTACTTGGACTGGCGCGTTGCGAATGTGGGAAGCAAAAGTGATCAATGATCTGTGATCTATGATCCGTGAACAACGAAACCTTGCTGCGGATCACTGTTCACTGATTACCGATCACGAGGATCAATGGCCCGAAGACTGAAACTCATCATCGCGTACGACGGCACTCCATTCGCCGGATGGCAGAGCCAATCTCATCGCAACACGATCCAGGATCACTTAGAGCGCGCGTTTGAGCGCGTTCTAGGCAAACCGGTTCGCATTCACAACGCAGGACGAACGGATGCGGGCGTCCATGCACTCGCTCAATGCGCGCACGCCGATCTTCCTAACGACCGTTTGTCGGCCGCGAGTTGGACCAAAGCGCTCAACGCGTTATTGCCTCCGGCTATTCGCGTGCTTCGCTGCCAATATGTGCCGAATGATTTTCACGCGCGGCTTTCGGCAAAAGGAAAAATCTATCGTTACAGAATCTGGTTGGCCCCTGTTCTGCCTCCCTTTGAATGTCATCGGGCCTGGCATACTCCGCGTCCGATCGACTTCAAAATTCTGAAGCGGGCAGCGAAACAGTTTGTCGGCACTCATAATTTTGCCGGGTTCGCGGCCAATCGCGGGAAGCAGGAAAAGAGCACGATCCGGACGATTTATTCAGTGCGCGTCCGGCAAGAAGGTCCGTGTGTGGCAATCGAGTTCGATGGCAACGGTTTTCTCTACAAAATGATTCGATTGATCGTGGGCTCCCTGGTGAAATGCGCACTCGACAAAATGCGCATCGAGGATGTCACTGCGCGGCTGGACTCCGGCCAGGTGGGCTCACCTCGCTTTGCCGCTCCTGCCGAAGGATTATTTCTGGTTCGCGTGCGCTATTGACCAGCAAGAACCGGCGATTGTTGCGCCGACCTAAACAATCGGCGATGCGACCTTCCAACGCGCCAAACGAAAACGTATCGCTGTCGCCAGGCAGCCAAGGCCATAGCGCACGCTCCTGCGAAAGTTAATCGATGAAGCTTCCGGCATGTAACGCGCGGGACAGGTTACTTCGCCGATCGCGAAGCCGAGTGCGATGATTTGCGCGAGCACCTGGTTATCGAAAACGAAATCATCAGAATTTCGTTCCAACGGCAGGCGCTCCAACAACTGGCGCGAAAAAGCGCGATAACCAGTGTGATATTCCGAGAGTTTCGCGCCGATAAGAACATTTTCAGCAAGCGTTAAAAACCGGTTCGAGATGTATTTCCACAAAGGCATACCGCCACGCAGCGCGCCGCCGCCAAGAATGCGCGAACCAAGCACGCAGGGATAAAGTCCGCTCCCCACCAGAGCCGCCATCGCCGGGATTAGCTGCGGCGTGTACTGATAGTCTGGGTGAATCATAATGATAATGTCCGCATCCGCGGCCAGTGCCAGGCGATAACAGGTTTTTTGATTTGCGCCGTAGCCGCGATTTTCCGGATGAACCTCCACCTGCACACGCTCAAGTGTGCGCGCAATCGCCACTGTATCGTCGTGGCTGGCGTCGTCCACGACGATGACAAGATCGACAATCCCCTGCGCCATTACTTCGTCGTAAGTGCGTTGCAAAGTGCGGGCGGCGTTATAAGCGGGCATTACCACCACAATTTTCTGGCCGTTTAGCATCGTCGTAGCGGAATATCCACTGAACCGCCCCCATGCAAACACCATGATTATTTTTTACGACGCATCCTGCCTGGAATATTCAGCGCCCAGCCATCCCGAGCGGCCAGCTAGAGTTGCGCGCAGCGTTCCATTATTGAAGGAGCGACATCCTGATTGGGAATGGCGCATGCCGGAGCCTGCCAGTGAAGCGGCTCTGTTGCGGGCGCATTCGCGCGATCACCTGGAAAGGATCAGAAACGCAACGCGCGACTTTGACGCGGACACGCCTATTTACCCAAAGATTTACGAACACACTTTGCGTTCTGCCGGCGCGGCGATCGACGCGGCGCGAACAGCGCTGCGGGGTGAGCGCGCATTGAGTCTCATGCGGCCGCCCGGACATCACGCCACTCGAGACCGGGCGATGGGATTTTGCTACTTCAACAACGTTGCCATCGCCGCGCTCGATGCGCTTGCTGTAGCCGGTAGCGAGGATGCCGGCCGCCCGGGGTCATCGACCCCGGCTACAACACAGGTCCAGCGCGTTGCGATTTGGGATTTCGATGCCCATCACGGCAACGGGACCGAAGCGATCGTTGCGCACAATGCGCGGATTGCCTTTGCATCGATTCATCAATTTCCCGGTTACCCTGGAACGGGCACAAAATCTTTTGCGAATGTGGCGAATTATCCACTCGGCCCCGGGACACCGCGGAATCATCATGTCGAGGTGGCAAAGCGGGCGCTGGACAAATTGGTCGCATTCAAACCCGATCTGCTACTCGTCTCTGCAGGCTTCGATGCCTACGCGCGTGATCCACTCGTTCAAATGACACTCGAACGGGAGGATTTTTCCATGTTCGGCGAGTGGCTGAGCAAACTCGACATTCCCGTAGTTACGATCCTCGAAGGTGGTTACAGCGACGAATTGCCAGAGTTGATCGATGCGTTCTTGACCGCCTGGGCGTCGAAATAAAGGCGAACCCAACGAAACTCTCAATGTACTGAATTCCGAGTGGCCTCGATCATTTGCCTCAGCTGGGCCGCTGCATTTTCGATTTCGGAATAGCTGTACTCAGCCGCTCTACTCTGGACAGCAAGCACGCCGCAGCGATGGACGTTTTTGAAGTCGCCATAGGGAAATTTGTATCTTCGTTTGGTGTTCTCGGCATAGCGCTCGTCGATTGCCAGATGCCACTTCGCGTACTCGCGGAAGCCATGCTGTCGAATGAACTCGTTCTCGAGCTCGGTTGAAGGCTGATGATGGCTCCACGAGCCTTTTCGATCCGCGATGAAGTGCCCTTGTTTAATGAGTTGCACGCCAAAGGCGAAAGCGTCTTCGTTTAGCTCGAGGCGACTGCGGGTTTGAGCAAGCGTCATGCCGGTGGCGCAGAGCAGAATTGCGACTGCGACCGAGCAAACGCACACACGTTTTAGGATGATCGCTTTCATGGCATCGGACGGAAAGGTTTGCCTCCGACCCGGAAGTGGCAAACAGTATTCGCTCCAGCGGGCCGTAGCACAGCTTGGTAGTGCGCTTGAATGGGGTTCAAGAGGTCGCGGGTTCAAATCCCGCCGGCCCGATTGTTAACTGTTGCGGCGCTCTCTGAGTGTCGCTCGCTTTCGGCCGTCAGAGACGGCCGCAACAAAAAAATC
>Ga0193707_1000913_pt1 | contig 10630 bp, 8 predicted proteins | sample U3c2metaG_FD_143043 | JGI IMG/M metagenome (GOLD analysis project Ga0193707, IMG submission 143043) | Soil microbial communities from a riparian zone of the East river system, Colorado, United States - U3c2 | ecosystem: Environmental > Terrestrial > Soil > Riparian zone | place: USA: East River...
ATCCGGTCGCGCAGCACCTCCGCGGGCACCCGCAGTACCCGGCCTTCGGTGAGCCCGCGTCCGCTGGCGAGGTAGACGCCGTGTTCGTCCCAGGCCCGGAACCCGCCGGCCCAGCGGCCGGCGACGTCGATCTTGCCCATCACGGTGTCCTCGCGGCCGATCTTGCGGTGCAGCGCGATCGCACCGTCGACGAGGACCCACCAGAAGTCGGCCGGCTCGCCCTCGTGGAACAGATCGCGGCCGGGTTCGATCGGCAGCTCGGTGCTGCCGTCGATCAGTTCGTCGAGCTGGGCGTCGGTCAAGCCGGCGAAGAGCGGGATGCCGCGCAGGTCGTCGGCGTTCATCAGACGGTCGCCAGGTAGCGGTGGACGAGATAGATCGACATCGCGCCCTCTCCGACGGCGGACGCGACCCGTTTCATCGAGTCGAGCCGGACATCGCCGGCCGCGAACACGCCCGGCACGCTGGTCTCCAACGCGTACGGCGGCCGCTGCAGAGGCCAGCGGTCGCCGGCGACCAGGTCCGGCCCGGTGACGACGAAGCCCTTGTCGTCACGTACGACGGACTCACCGAGCCACTCGGTTCGCGGAGAGGCACCGACGAAAACGAACAGCCAGCTCGCCGCCACTTCCTCGACCCGACCAGACGGTCGCTCGACTGACGTCAGCGCCTCGACCCGACCGGACGTTCCCTCGGTCGGTGTCAGCGCCTCGGTCCGGCCGGGTGGTCGCTCGGCCAGTGTCAGGGCCTCGAGATGACCGTTGCCCCGGCAGCCGACCACCTCGGTCCGGCACCGGACCTCGATGGTGGTCACCTTTGTAATCTTGTCTATCAAGTACCTCGACATCGAGCTCTCGAGCGTCTCCCCGCGGACGAGAAGTACAACCCGTTTGGCGTAGCGGGCGAGGTTGAGCGCCGCCTGACCGGCCGAGTTCGCCGCGCCGACGACGTACACCTCGTCGTCCTGGACCTGGCTGGCCTCGCTCGCCGTCGCGCCGTAGTACACGCCGCGCCCGGTGAGGTCGCCGAGGCCGGCGACGTCGAGACTGCGGTACGAGACGCCGGTCGCGACGATCAGCGCGCGGGCCTCGATCTCGCCGGATCCTTCGAGCATGACGGCGTGCACCGGTCCGCGGGACTCGAGGCCGACGACCGATCGGGCGAGCACCATCTCCGCACCGAACCGGGAGGCTTGGGCGACCGCCCGCTGGGCCAGGTCGGAGCCGGTCAGCCCGCGCGGGAAGCCAAGGTAGTTCTCGATCGCCGCACTCAGCCCTGCCTGTCCACCGGGTGCCTCGCGCTCGACGATCACGGTGCTCAGGCCCTCGGATGCCGCATAGACGCCTGCCGCCAGGCCCGCGGGTCCACCTCCGACGATGCAGACGTCGTACAGCGGCTGCTCGGCCCGGGTTCGCAGACCGAGCGCGGACGCGAGGTCGACAGTGGACGGTGCGCGGAGGGTGTCGCCGTCAGGAACCAGGACCATCGGCAGGTCGCCGTCGGTCGCGGCGGCGAGGTCGCGGAGCCGTTGCCCCTCGGTATCGCGCTCGACGTCGTACCAGTGGTAGGGCACGTGATTACGGGCCAGGAATGTCTTGATGTCATGCGTTCGGTCCGACCAGCGGTTGCCGATCACACGAATGTCAGACGTGTGCACAGGGTTGGCATGTCGCCAGTCGCCGAGCAGGTCGTCGACTACCGGGAACAGTTGATCCTCAGGCGGGTCCCACGGCTTGAGCAGGTAGTAGTCCAGGCCGATGTCGTTGATCGCCCGGATCGCGACCTCGGTATCGGCGTACGCCGTGAGCAGGAGGTACTTCGCGCCCGGCGCGTACTCACGGGCTCGTTCGAGCACCTCGATGCCGGTCATCCCGGGCATCCGCTGGTCGGTCGCGATCAGCGCGATCGGCTGGTTGCGCAGCGCGAGCTTGGTCAGCGCCGCGAGCGCCTGAGTGCCCGACGTCGCCTTGACCACGAGGTAGTCGTCGCCGTATCGCCGGCGCAGGTCGCGGGAGATCGCCGCCGAGACCATCGGGTCGTCGTCGACGGTGAGAATTGCCGGTTTGTTCACGCCGTGCCCCCCACTGCAGTGAACCGATCCCGTCAGGATGCCACGAGATCCGCCTAGTCATCTATGAGAGCGCGCAGAGTTTCCCGTTCGCGCTCGAGCACGTACCCGGCGTAGTAGTCGTACATGTTCTGCCGGGCGATGCGGGCCGCGGCGTGACCGTTGCCGGAGCGGATCGCCTCGACCACCTCGGCGTGGTGCTGCAGGGACTCCAGCATCAGCGCGCGGCTGTTCGGTGCGTGCGCGATCTTGTCCGAGATCAGGCTGAGGACGACGCCGCGGACGACCTCGTTGCAGATCTGGATCAGCGAGTTGCGGCTGATCTGCGCGATCACGTCGTGGAACGCGAGATCCGCCTCGCTGAACGCGGCGAAGTCGACGTCGATCGCGGCTCGCATGGCGACCAGCGTCTCCTCCATCTCGGTGAGCTGCTCGGGTGTGCGCAGCCCGGACGCCACCTGGATCGCCGCGCCGTCCATGATCATCCGGAACCCGATCAGCTCACTCAGGGTCAACTTGTCGACCCGGGCCAGCCGCACCATCTGCTTGCGGAGCGCGGCTTGGGAGAACGGCAGGATTTCCGGGCCGTTCGGATCACCCGGCCGGGAGCGGACGACGCCGTTGCTCTCCAGAACCCGCAGCGCCTCCCGCACGGTGGACCGGCTCACCGCGAACTGCGTCACCAGTTCGCGCTCGCTCGGCAGCCGGTGACCCGGCGCGAGATCACCCCGGGCGAGCGCATCCTCGACCTGTTCGACGATCCGCTGGTATGCGCGGACAGGCTGCACCGGCTGAAACTGTGGACCCTTCGTCATCCGGTGCACCCCATTCGTCTTGACAGACCCGTGTGGTGCGACAAACCTAGTGGCCCACTGATACCTAGTCCACTGGTCAGACCAGTCACAGCTGGACGGCGAAGTCCGCCGTACCGGCGTGGCCCCGGTCGCGCGGCCGGGCCGGGATCGTCAGAATGCGGCGACAGCTCGAGGCACTGGAGGAGTTCGCGTGAAGTCCCCTTTGATGAAGATCGCACTGCCCACCCGTGTGGTCGCAGTCGCCGCTGCGGCTTTGTTGGCCCTGACGGCCTGCTCAGCCGGTTCCAGTACGACGGCCGGCAGCTCGCCCGGAGGTGATCAGTCGCTGTCGATCGGTCTGGTCGCGGAGCCGGCCAGTCTTGACTTCACCACCAGCGACGGTGCCGCGATCCCGCAGGCGCTGCTCGGCAACGTGTACGAGAGCCTGGTCAAGCAGGACGACTCCGGCAAGATCGTGCCGGCGCTGGCGAAGTCGTGGACCGTCTCGCCGGACCACAAGACCTACACGTTCGACCTGGTCGGCAATGCGAAGTTCACCAACGACAAGCCGTTCACCGCGGCCGACGCGGTGTTCAGCATCAACCGGGTCAAGACGGCGTGGACCACTTCGCTGAAATCCGCGATGGACGTGGTCTCGGCGACGAAGGCGCTGTCGCCGACGCAGCTGCAGGTGACGCTGAGCAAGCCGAGCAACGACTGGCTGTTCCGGATGACGACCCGGATCGGCGCGATATTCTCCGAGAGCGGCGCCGGCGCGCTGGCCACCACGCCGATCGGCACCGGGCCGTACAAGTTCTCGGCGTGGAACCGCGGCGACTCGATCGTGATGCAGCGCAACGACAGCTACTGGGGCAGCAAACCCTTCTTCAACCAGATCACCTTGAAGTACTTCAAGGACCCGACCGCCCTGAACAACGCGCTGCTCACCGGCACGATCAATGTGATCGGTACGGTGCAGGCGCCGGAGGCGCTCAGCCAGTTCACCAGCAACGACAAGTACCAGGTGATCGAGGGGACGACGAACGGCGAGGTGCTGCTGTCGTTCAACAACTCGCGGCCGGTCTTCAAGGACATCCGCACCCGGCAGGCGATTCGTCAGGCGATCGATCACAAGGCCTTGCTGGACACGTGTTTCGCCGGTCGCGGCAAGTTGATCGGCAGCATGGTCCCGCCGACCGACCCGTGGTACGAGGACCTCACCGGCGTCGCGCCGTACGACCTGGCCAAGGCGAAGTCGTTGCTGCAGGCATCCGGTGCGGCCGGCAAGACGCTCCGGCTGCGGCTGCCGACGTTGCCGTACGCAACCTCTTGCGGTCAGGTGGTGAAGAGTCAGCTGGAGCAGGCCGGGCTGAAGGTGCAGATCGACCAGCTCGAGTTCCCGGCGGCGTGGCTGACCACGGTGTTCAAGAACGCCGACTACGACATGTCGATCATCGCGCACGTCGAGCCTCGCGACCTGGGTGCGGTGTTCAACGCGAAGTACTACACCCGGTATGACGACCCGACGCTGCAGGGGTACTTGGCCGCGGCCGATGCCGGTGATGAGGCGGCGCAGGTCGACAACATGAAGAAGGCGGCTCGACGGTTGTCCGAGCAGGCCGCGGGCGACTGGCTGTTCCTGCTGCCGAACCTGATCGTCGCGGACAAGAACATCAAGGGTCTCCCGCAGAACGCGATCACCGAGAACTTCGACCTGTCCCGACTTGCCCGTTCCTGATGCCGGCGATGCGTGACCGGCAGCCGTGTGTACATGTCTGACGAGGTGCTTGAGTGCACATCTCTGACGAAGTGCTTGAGGGCACATCCCTGATGAGGTGCTTGAGTGCGCGTCCTTGACGAGGTGAGCTGAGTGGTCGTCCGCCTGATCGAGCGCACCGCTGTGCTCTTGGTCAGCCTCGTGGTGAGCTCGGTGCTGGTGTTCGCGTTCATGGCCGTACTGCCTGGCGACCCGGCCCGGGTCGCGCTCGGGGTGAACGCGTCCGACGAGTCCGTGGCGGAGTTGCGCCGTCAGTTCGGCCTGGACCGGCCGTTGCCGACGCAGTACTTCGACTGGCTCGGCGGACTGCTACACGGCGACCTGGGTACGTCGTACGTCTCGAAGGCAGCGATCGGACCACAGGTGTTCGACCGGCTGCAGGTGACGCTGTGGCTGGTCGTCGCCGGCATGGTCATCGCGCTGGTGGTCGCGGCGCCGGCCGGGACGGTGATGGCCGCGCGGCATCGCAAGGTGTCCGGGCTGGCGTTGTCCGCGTTCTCTCAGCTGGGCGTCGCCGTGCCGGCGTTCCTCGCGGGGATCATGCTGATCATGCTGTTCGCGGTGAAGCTCGGCTGGCTTCCTGCTAACGGCTGGACGCCGCCCGCGCAGAACCCCGGTATGTTTGTCAGACAATTGATCTTGCCTGCCTTGTCGCTCGGTCTGGTGCAGGGCGCGGTGCTCACCCGGTATGTCCGTAGTGCAGTGCTCGACGTCTTACGTGAGGACTATCTGCGCACGGCCCGGGCCAAGGGTCTCCGTCCGTTCCCGGCGCTGTGGCGGCACGGCCTCCGCAATGCGGCCGTCCCGGTGGTGACCGTGCTCGGTCTCCAACTCGCGACGCTGCTGATCGGCGCGGTGGTCGTCGAACGGGTATTCGTCATACCGGGTCTCGGCAGTCTGCTGCTCGACGGTGTGTCGAACCGCGATCTGCTCCTCGTCCAGGACGTCGTAATGGTCCTGGTCATCGCCGTACTGCTGGTCAACTTCCTGGTCGACCTGCTGTACGTCGCTCTCGACCCCCGACTACGGGTGGAGGCGCGATGAGGCGGCTGAACCCGAGTCTGGTTGTCGGCGGCGCGATCGTAGGGATCATCGTGGTGATGGCACTGGTCTCGTTCGTCTGGACGCCGTACGACGCGACGTTCGTGGACCCGGCGATCCGGTTGGCGAAGCCGTCGTGGCAGCACTGGTTCGGAACCGACAAGTTCGGGCGGGACGTGCTGAGCCAGATTATGGTCGGTTCGCGGACCACGTTGTTCGTCGGTGTGGTCGCGGTGGGAGTGGCGGCAGTGATCGGCGTACCGCTGGGAATCCTGGCGGCGATGACGCGGCGGTGGGCCTCGGAACTCGTGATGCGGACGAACGACCTGCTGCTCGCGTTTCCGGCGTTGCTGCTGGCCATCATGTTCGGCGCGGTGTTCGGGGCCAGTACGCTGACCGCGATGGTTGCCATCGGCATCGCCTCGGTGCCGAGCTTCGCACGGGTGATCCGGAGCGGAGCGATGCAGGTGATGCGGACCGAGTACGTGCTCGCGGCGCGGGCGGCCGGTCGGCGACCATGGCCGATCGCCGTGCGGCACGTGCTGCCGAACGTGACCAGCCTGATCACCGTGCAGGCGTCGGTGTCGTTCGCGATCGCGGTACTGGCCGAGGCGGCGCTGTCGTTCCTCGGCTACGGCACACCGCCGCCGACGCCGTCGTGGGGGCGGATGCTCCAGGAGAGCCAAGAGTTCCTGTTCAGCGCGCCGCGGCTGGCGATCTTCCCGGGTGTCGCGATCGCGATCGCCGTACTCGGCTTCAACCTGTTGGGTGACGGCCTGCGGGACCGGTTCGATCCGAAGCTGGAGGACCGCCGATGAACGAGCGAAGCGAGTTCATCATCGAGCGCAGTGAGCGCTGTCGTTCATCCGCGCCCGGGGCGAAGCGAGGACGCGGATGAACGACGTACTGACAGTTCGCGGGCTGAATGTCACGGTGCGGGACAAGGCCCTGGTGTCCGACGTGGACCTGACGGTGGGACCGGGGGAGCGGGTCGGACTGATCGGGGAGTCCGGGTCGGGGAAGTCGCTGACGGCGCTGAGTTTGCTCGGGTTGCTGCCGGAGGATGTGGTCGCCTCCGGGTCAGTGCGGCTGACTGGTGTCGACCATGAGTTGATCGGCGCGGACGAGCGCCGGATGTCGAGGGTCCGCGGGCTTCAGCTCTCGATGGTCTTCCAAGAGCCGATGACGGCGCTCAACCCGACGATGCGAATAGGAGACCAGATCGCCGAGGCGATGCTGATCCATCACACCCGGTCCGGCCGCGGCGCCGTTCGAGCCGCCGCTGCCGAGCTGCTCGAACGGGTTCAGCTGCCAGCGCAGACTTCGCGGGCCTACCCACATCAGTTGTCCGGGGGCCAGCGGCAACGAGTCGTGCTGGCGCTTGCCTTGGCCAACGATCCCGCGCTGTTGATCTGCGACGAGCCGACAACTGCTTTGGATGTCACCGTGCAGGCGCTCGTCCTCGACCTCATCGTCAAGGGAGTGGTCGCTCGCTCGTCGGCGCTCCTGTTCATCACCCACGACCTCGCCGTCGTGGCGACTGTGTGCGAACGCGTTCTCGTCATGTACGGCGGGCGCGTCGTCGAGTCCGGGCCGGTCGGTGAGGTGTTCACGCGTCCGCGTCATCGCTACACCGAGGGCCTGCTCGCCGCGTCGGACCTCGAGACCGCCGATCGCCGGCTGACCACGATCCCGGGCAACGTCCCGCCGGCCGGCCAGTTCCCGTCCGGCTGTGTCTTCCGCACCCGCTGCCGCCACGCCACCGACGTCTGCGCCACCACGCCGGCTTGGTTCGGCACCCCAGCCAACGGCTTCGCCTGCCACCATCCCGCCGGAGCTGCTGATGCCTGAGCACATTCCCGTCGAGCCCCACGCTGAGACCCCGACGGTCGTCCAGGTCGTCGACCTGGTCGGTGACTACCTCCGCCCGCGGACGTCTTTGTTGCGTCCGGCACCGGTCGTGCATGCGTTGCGTGGGGTGAGCCTGGAGGTCAAGCAGGGCGAACGATTCGGCATCGTCGGCGAATCCGGCTGCGGGAAGTCCACCCTGCTCCGGATCATCGCCGCCCTCGACCAGGCCACCTCCGGACACGTGATCGTCGAAGGTACCGACATCACCCGCCTGCCGGAACGCCGCCTGCGCTTCCTCCGCGAGAACCTCCAACTCGTCTTCCAAGACCCGATGAGCTCCCTCGATCCGCGCATGCGGGTCCGCGACATCATCGCCGAACCCCTCGTCGTACAAGGGCATCCCGCCTCGGGCGAACGCGTCCGCGAGCTGCTCGAGGCAGTCGGCCTGTCGGCGGACGCGGGGGATCGGTACCCGCACCAGTTCTCCGGCGGCCAGCGCCAACGCATCTCGATCGCCCGCGCCCTCGCCCCGCGCCCGCGCATCCTGATCGCGGACGAACCGGTCAGCGCACTCGACGTCTCCGTCCGCGCCCAAGTGCTCAACCTGATCTCGGACCTGGTCGACGAACTCAACCTGACCCTGGTGTTCGTCTCCCACGACCTGTCCGTCGTGAAACACGTCTGCGACCGCGTCGCCGTGATGAACGCCGGCCAGATCGTCGAGACCGGCTTCACCGGCGATGTGTACGCCGCACCGCAGCACCCGTACACGCAGGGCCTCGTCTCGGCCATACCGACCCTGCCGCGCGCGTTGTCCGGAGCAACGACCTCCGACCTGCTCACGACGAAGGGAGAATCCGCGTGAAGTTCCCAACCGGCCTGCCAATCGGTGAGTCCTGGGTCGAGCCACCGTCGACCGCTCCGGTGATCTTCCCGTACGACGGTTCGACGGTGGCGGACGCGCCCGTCGGGACCGTGGAGCTGGCCCGGCAGGCACTCGACCACGCCGTCGATGTCCGCGATACAGTCGGGCGATTGCCGTCGTACCAGCGACGGAAAGTCTTGCAGAGCGTGCATTCCGCGGTCTCGGCGGAACGTGATGCCTTTGTCGACCTGCTCGTGCTCGAGACCGGGAAGCCGTTGGTCGACTGCCGGGTCGAGATCGATCGCACGCTGCTCACCGTGGAGACGTCGGCCGAGGAGGTCGCCCGGCTGCATGGCGAGACAGTGCCTCTGGATCTGTTGCCGAGCGGTGATGGGCTGCTCGGGTTCTGGGTGCGCAAGCCGATCGGGGTTGTTGTTGGCATCACTGGCTTCAACTATCCGCTGCTTCTAGCCGCACACAAGATCGCTCCCGCGTTCGCTGCCGGCTGCCCCATCATCATCAAGCCCGCACCGCAGACCCCGCTCGCCACGCTCTGGCTCGTCCACCTCATGCGCTCCGCCCTGCTCGAAGCCGGGGTGCCCGAGAGTGCTCTACAACTGGTCACCGGGGGAGCCGACGTCGGAGCGACCCTCACCACGGACGGTCGCATCGGCGCCGTCTCGTTCACCGGCTCCGCCGTCGTCGGTCACCAGATAGCCCGCGACGCGGCACCGACGAAGGTTCTCCTCGAACTCGGCTCCAACTCCGCATTGGTCGTCGCGGAGGACGCGGACCTCGACGCGGCCGCGGATGCCATCGTCCGAGGCGGGTACTACGCATCTGGTCAGGCATGTATCTCTGTCCAACGTGTAATCGCGGTTGACTCCATTCGCGACCCCCTACTGGAGATACTCGGCGCTCGTCTCCCCACGGTGATCGTGGGCGACCCCAGGGACCCCTCGACCCGCGTCTCGGCCCTCATCGATGCCAACTCCACTGCCCGCGTCCGCGAGTGGGTCGACGAGTCCGTCCATGCGGGCGCCAGCATCGCCTACGCCTCCTCCGGTGACATCCTTGGCCCGACCGTGCTGCCTGACGTGCCATCAGGTCAGCTCGCCTGGGACGAGGAGATCTTCGGACCGGTCATCGCCGTACGGTCGGTGCCGGATCTCGACACTGCCTTCCGGACCGTGAACGAGTCGCGCTACGGCTTGCACGCCAGCGTCTTCACGTCCTCGCTGAACACTGCCTTCACTGCGATCGACCGGCTCGAGGTCGGCGGCGTGGTGATCAACGAGGTACCGGGGTTCCGGTCAGACGTGATGCCGTACGGCGGTGTGAAGGACTCCGGCATCGGTCGCGAGGGCCCCCGCTTCGCGATCGAGGAACTGACCACGACCCGGATGGCGATCATCCGGCCGCGCCCATGACCACACACCCCGACAACATCCCCGCGATCCGGTCCACGCGGTCCATCCGGTCCACGGGGTCCACGCGGTCCACCCGGGTCACCTTGGGCACCGGGCAGCCATCTGGGTCGGCGCCGAGGGCCTGGAGCGGGACGGGCAGACACGATCGTGCTTGGCAGGTGTACAAGGTTGACGGATCACGAGAGGTGAACACGTGACGGACTACGCGAGGCTCTTCCGTCTGGACGGTAAGCACGTACTGGTGATCGGTGCCGGCAGCGGCATCGGTCGCGAGAGCGCGTTGGCCCTGGCCGCGCATGGCGCCCGGGTGACCTGCGCCGACCTGGATCTCCCCGCCGCCGAGGAAACGGTGGCTCGTGGCAACGATCAGCCCTCCGGATCGACACCTGCTGGGTCTCCGTCCGCCAGGCCTGGGTCCGCTGGCGGGCTCGCGGCGTACCAGTTGGATGTGCTGGACGACGCGGCGATCGATCGTGCGGTCGGTGATCTCGGACCGGTGGACGTGCTGGTGTTCACCGCGGCGACCAATGTGCGGAAGCGGATCGTGGACTACACCGGAGAGGAGTTCGACCGGGTGGTAGCGCTCAACCTGCGGGCGTCGTTCCAGCTAATCCGTGCCTTCGGCAAGGAGATGGCGGCGCGGGGAAGCGGCAGCATCATCGGGTTCAGCTCGATCCGCGGTACGACGGTCGAGCCCGGGCAATCGGTCTACGCGGCAACGAAAGCCGGGCTCGTCCAGGTGCTCCGGACCGCGGCCGCCGAGCTCGGCCCGTACGGCGTCCGCGCCAACGCGATCGCTCCCGG
>Ga0193707_1000915_pt1 | contig 10626 bp, 7 predicted proteins | sample U3c2metaG_FD_143043 | JGI IMG/M metagenome (GOLD analysis project Ga0193707, IMG submission 143043) | Soil microbial communities from a riparian zone of the East river system, Colorado, United States - U3c2 | ecosystem: Environmental > Terrestrial > Soil > Riparian zone | place: USA: East River...
CCAGCGCCAGGGGGACCGTCACAATGATCGCCCCAACTTCAAGATAGTCGAGCAGCTGACTGAGCCGGGCATGGACATGCTCCGCCGGTGCTAAACCGAGACCGAACGCGCAGACCATCGCAACCAGCACCAACAACCCCAGTGCGATGAACGCACCACCCTGCCCGTTCACTGCCGCGATCAGCACACACCCTGACACGATCGCGAACGCCGCCGCGAACAGAACGGCGACCTCACTCACCAACGGGTACAACCGCGATCGCGACGCCAGCAGGAACGCCAGGACCAGCGCCAGCGCGACGGCCCACGCGGACCCGCCGCGCAGCAGCATAATCCCGGCCACGCCCGATGACAGCGCAATCGGCACAGTCGCGAGCGCCAGCCCGAGGTGCGCCGCATTCAGAGCGGTCTGCACATCGCCGCGCATGATCTCCTGACCGGATGCCCGCTTGTCGTCCAGGCCGGACAGCCCAGACAACGCCAGCGCCATCCGCGGCAGCAAACCGAGCAGCAGTACGGCGAGCACCGCCGCCAGCGCACCGACGCGATCAGCCGCGAGACCAGTGCCGACACCGACCATCCACACCGCGACGAACAGGATCGCCGTCGCGCCCGCGACCACACCACCACCAGCAACTCCGGCGGCGGCGTAGAACATCGGACCGAACGCCAGACAGAGCGCACCGACCGTGATGACCAGACCAAGATCCCAGCCCGCGTCCAGGGCCCAGAACCCGACGGTCAGCCCCAGCAGAACGGTCGCGACCGTCACCAACGGAACCGCGACCAGCTTGTTACCGGCCCAGCCAAGCGCGATACCAACGAAGGCACAGACAGCGGCGAACACGAGCAGGATCGCTGCGGTCAGGCCGTTCGGCGCGGCGACCAGCAGCGAGATCGCACCGGCGATGATCGAGAACACCAGCCCGGCGCCGGCGAGGATCCGCCGATGCTTGGGCTTGAACGTCGTACCGCGACGCTTGAGGTCCTCGACAGCTTCCTCGGTGATGTCGTAGACGGTCGGAGGCGGCGGCAGCTCGCCCTCGGCCGCGAGCCGGAGCACGGTCCCGTCGATGATCCGCGCGGACGCGAGCGTCCCCTCCGGCGGCACCACCGCGCCGGTCGCGGTGGTCAGGAACCGCCGCTGCGGCGCCTGCCGCAGCGGCTCGTCCAGCATCCGCAGCAGGTCCGGCAGCAGCACGCCGAGCGGCTCGTCGGCAGGCAGCACCGCATCCAGCCGACGGCGCTGCCCGATCACCGTCACCCGGCTGTATGTGCTCATCGAAGACCCCTGTTCTCGTTCACCACTGCCGTCCGGTGCGTGCCTCGGCCGGGATCAGCTTGTCCATCACCTTCGCGTACTTCTCCCAGTCCCGCGGCTCGCGGCCGTCGCCGATCGGGTACCAGATCGCCGGCTCGTGCGCCGGACCGATCGCCAGTGCGTTCGGGATGCCTTCGACCTTGAGCATCTCCTCGACGCTCGACCTGTGCATCGCCTCGTTGCCGGCGCCGATCCCGATCGGGCAGGCCATCCCGGCGAACCGCGGCTGGCAGGTTCCGTCGGCCGCGCCGTAGGCACCAACCACCATCGCCGAGATCAGCTCGAAGTTGTCTGCTACGTCGTCGATCAGGTCGCCGAGGTCGTGCACGGACGGGAAGTCCATCCCGGGCTGCGCGACGGCCAGCGTCACCGTTTCGTCGAGACCGGACTGGGTTCGGCGCGCCTCGAGCGTGCCGACGGCCGGCTTGAACTCGGCACCCGGCTGCCCGGACACGACCAACCAGGTCGGCTCGGGCGCGCGGTCGCGGCAGTACTCGGTCAGCGCCTCCGGGCTCCACGGCTGCGTGACCGGCTCTGACGTCGACCACCCGGCCGGTCCGGTGCCGGTGGTCGCGGTGAACAGCTTCTCCGCCAGCTTGCCGAGCACCAGCGACGCGACCGCCTGGTGCCGGACGCGCACGGTCAGCTGCAGGTGCCCGAACGGCTCTTCCTGGACGACGAAGTCCGGGTGCAGGTCGGAGGTCTGCTCCCCCGGCTTCGCGGCCGACCGGGCGAGGAACAGGTCGCCGTTCCACTTCAGCCGCACGCCGCTCAGACCGTCGAAGTACTCGCCGTCGTCCGCGGTCACGACCCATTTCGAGAACGCACCGTTGAACAGCATCGACCGTACCGGCCAGGTCACCCGCGACGTCCGCGGCGTGACCAGCTGGACGTCGCGACCCTCGGCCTTGGCCGCGGCCAGCGTGTCACTGAGCCAGGAGGACATGCCGATCACCGGGCGGTCCTGCATGACGACTGCGACCCGGTCGGTGACCAGGTCGACGCCGGGACTGAAGATCAGGCTGTTCGGCATCTCAGTTCCTCCCGTCGCTCGCGCCGGTCACCGCAGAGCCGCCGGTCACCGCCGGGCCGACGCCTGCCGACGTCCAGACCTTGCCGCCCAGCCGTTCGATCAGGGTATCGGCGTACCGCTCGGCGAGCTCGCGAGCGCCGTCCCGCGCGGAGGCCCGGATTTCCACCCACCACGCCGGGGTGTCGACCGTGCCGGCCTCGACGCCGAGCATCCGTTCGACCTCACCCGGTACCTGGACCAGGAGCGGGAGCTCGATCGACACCAGCGGCTGGTCGTTCTCGTCGCAGAGCTGAATGACAGCCCCGCCGCTCACCGCGCGGACTCCGAGGTCCTCCCCCGCGGTCTTCAGGCCCGCGAGAACGTCCTCGACGGCCGGCCGGCCGGCGACCAGAGCCACCAGGTCGTAGGTCATGTCGTTCCTCCGCTACTGCTGTTTCTGGTTGCGGCCTGACCGGCGACCTGCATGGGGTCGGCCAGCGCCGTCTGCACAAGCTCCGGTCCGGCACCGCGTCGCACAAACAAGCCGCGACCGGGTGGATAGTTGCCCGGGTACGCGCCGGTGAAGAGCTGTCCCTCGCTGCGATCACCCGAGAGCACCAGACCGGCCGTGCCGGACTCCATCACGGTGGCCAGGAACGGCTCGTACATCTGCCGCGACGCGCCGGACGCCCGTCGGGTGACGACGAAGTGCAGCCTGATGTCCCGGCCGGACGCGATGTATGGCAGGAACGGATCCATCGGCGACTGCCCACCGGTCGTCAGCAGGTCGTAGTCGTCTGCGAGTACGACGATCCGCGGACCGCCCTGGCCGGCTTCCGGGATCTGGCCGCTGTCGTCCGGCATCCGCTTGGCCAGCTCCTCCGAGACACCGGCTGCGAGACCGGCGGCGACCCGGCCGGTTGGCGCGTAGCCACCGACGTACGTCTCGGGCACGTACTCGCGCAACCCGCGGCGTGGATCCATCACCGCGAACACCAGCTCATCGGACCTGTGCCGCTCGATCAGCTGCTGGACGACCAGCCGGACAATGTTGGTCTTGCCGGAACCACTGTCGCCGAACACGACCAGGTTGCTGTCCCGGCCGGCCAGGTCCAGGTAGACCGGCGCCAGCGCCCGCTCGTCGACGCCGATCGGCACGACCGCGGGCTCGCGGACCTCGTCGGCCACTTGGGCCCGCGGCAGCTGCAGCGGCAGGATCCGGATCCGCGGCGCCTGCGGACCCTGCCAGGTCGACCGGGCCGACACGGCCTGGCCCTCGAGGACGCCGGACAGGTTCTCGTCCGAGGCGACCCCGTCGACGCTGGGCAGGGCGACCTGCACGAACAACTTGCTGCCCGGCACCAGCATCCGGCCCGGACCCGCCTTGCGCAGAACCTCCTGCAGCCGCCGGTCGATGTTCGAGTCGGTCGGGTCGTTGAGGCGCAGCTCGAGCATGGTGCCGAAGAGCGCCTGGTTCTGCATCCGGACGTCGTTCCAGCGCATCATCGACGTCACCACGTGGACGCCGTAGCTGCTGCCGCGCTGCAGAATGTCCGAGATCGGCTCGTCCAGGTCGTCGAACGTGGTCCGGATCGCGCCGAAGTTGTCGATCACCAGCACGACGTCGGCGGTCGGCAATTCGGGGATCCGACCGGCCGCGTGCTCCTGGCGCAGCGCTTCCATCGTGTCGATGCCGTGGTTGCGGAAGACGCGCTCGCGCTGGTCGATCATCGAGCGGATCTCTTCGAGCGTCCGCCGGATCCGCTCGCGGTCGGTGCGCAGTGCGACACCACCGACGTGCGGCAGCTCGGCCAGCGCCTGCATGCCGCCGCCGGCCAGGTCGAGGGCGTAGATCGCGACCTCACGTGGGGTGTGCGTGTGGGCAAGCGCCGTCACCACGGTCCGCAGCGCGGTGGTCTTGCCGGACTGCGGGCCGCCGACGATCGCGACGTGGCCACCGGCCCGGGTCAGGTCCAGCCGGTAGACGTTCTGACGCTGGTTGCGCGGGTCGTCGACGACACCGAACGGCGGCATCATCTGCGGCTGGCTGACGGTTAGCTGCAGGCCGCGGCCGTCGACGTAGTCCGTGCGACCGGCCAGGCCGTCCAGCGTGCAGGCAGCCGGCAGTGGCGGCAGCCAGATCTTCAGCATCGACTTCGCCGCCAACCGCACCTGATCAACGAACACGTTCAGGACGGTCGGGCCGGTCGTACGCTCGGTAGCCTGCGCCTCCGCGGGCTTCCCTAGCACCTCGTCCCGGTCCTGCTGGTACGTCGGCAGCTCGTGCGGTCTGACGTCCTCAGCCTCGTCCTCTGCGGCGTCCAGCGTCGGAGCGACGTACGTTCCAGACACATAGGCGGCCTTGAACCGCTGGTAAACGCTGGTGTCGACCTTGAGGTACCCGAAGCCTGGCAGCGGCGGCAGGTGGAACGCGTCCGTCGTGTTGAGCACTGTGCGGCTCTCGTCCTCCGAGAACGTGCGCAGACCGAGCCGGTAGGACAGTGTCGAGGCCGCGCAGTGCGCCGGACTCGATTCGCTGGCTGGACAGCAGCAGGTGGACGCCGATCGAACGACCGATGCGGCCGATCGAGAGGAACAGGTCGATGAAGTCCGGCCGCTGGTTCAGCAGCTCGCCGAACTCGTCGATGATCACGAACAGGTGCGGCAGCGGCGCCATATCCGGCCGCTGCGAGCGGTACAGCCGGTAGTCGGTGATGTTCGCGATGTTGCCCGCGTCCTTCAGCACCTGCTGACGGCGCTGCACCTCACCGGCGAGGCTGGCGTACGCGCGCTCGATCATGCTCGCGTCGTCCTGCAGGTTCGTGATGATGCCGGCCACGTGCGGCACTCCGTCGAACGGCGCGAACGTCGCACCACCCTTGAAGTCCACCAGTACGAACGCGAGGTCCTCCGGGGTGTGGGTGGCCAGCAGCGCCATCACCATCGTCCGCAGTACTTCGGACTTACCCGAACCGGTCGCACCGATGATCAGGCCGTGCGGGCCCATACCGAGCTGAGCTGACTCCTTCAGGTCGATCAGGGTCGTCGCACCGCCATCGTCGACCCCGAACGGGACCCGCAGGAACGCTCGCTCCGGCCGCGGCTGCCACAACTGGCCGAAGTCCAGCTTGGCGACGTCGGTGATGTTGAGCAGACCCATGAAGTCGACGTTCTCGAGCTGCGCGTTCTCGTCGAGGGACTCCGCCGACAGCCGGAGCGGTGCGAGCTCCCGGATGATGCCTTCGGCGAGCGCTGCGTCCACGCGGTCGACCTGACCGCTCGCGACCATCGGGTATTGACCGCGCAGGTCCTCGACGCGGACGTCGTCGCCGTACACGGTGATGCGCATCGTCACCGAGCTCGGCTCCTGGATCCGGTCAGCGACCAGGTGCAGGACGGTCACACCCAGCTCACCCGGTACGAGCGTGTCGTCGGCCCGCGGACGGACCTCGGCTGCGACGTCGCCGTACGTGTCGTGCAGGACGAGCAGCCGCTGGGTGAGCCGGCGCCGGTCCTCGAGGTCCACAGAACCGCGGCGGGACTCAGTGGCCCACTGCATCCGCTCGGAGAGGTCTTGGGCGAGCATGCCGGACAGCTTCGCCGGGCTGTCCGCGATCCGCCGGAACGGTGTCGGGCCGATCTTGCGATCCGGGTCCTGAACGTGCGGAAGCCAGGTCATCCATTGCCAGTCCGGGATGGCGGCCGGCGGGAAGGCCGCGGCCATCGAGACGTCTTCCGGCGCGTGCCACACCGCGGACTGCACCAGCAGCGCCCGGGCGACCCGGACGACGCCTTCGCGGTCGCCGACGATGCTGACGTTGCCGACGTGGTCCAGCGGGACGGTCAGCGGCATGTCCGGCATCAGCGTGAACCGGCGGACCAGCGAGTTCGCTTCGGCCATCATGAACTGGTCCGGCGGCTCCATCGCCGACCCGGACTGCCCGACCGCGGCAGGTACGACGGGGACCCGGCCGCTGCCACAGCGCGGCTGAAGGAAGTCGCTGTCGGTACGGCGGCGCTCCCACAACCGGGAGATGTCCGTCACACAGTCCAGCAGCGCGTCCGGCGGCGGGTTCAGCTGCAGAGCGTCACTGCGTGCCTTGCGCTCCTGAACCGAGAACTCCTCGCGGAGCCGCTCGAGGTAGTCCAGGTACCGGGTCCGTTGGTCCTTGCGCTGCTTGCCGCCGCGACCGCGCCCGGCCAGCATGCCGCCCGCCATCCCGAGCACACTGACGACGGCCATCACGATGCCGACCATCAGCGTCGGCCCGGACCGGCCCATCGTCATCATCAGCATCGAGCCGACACCGGTCAGCATCGGGATTACCTGCATCACCGCGCCGCCACCGCCGGCTCCCCCGCCGGCGCCGCCCAGAGTGGGTGGGGCCTCGATCACACGCTGTTGCTGCACCCCTGGGGCAGCGGTGCGCCTTGCCGGGCGGTGCACGATCCGGCTTGCCACTAAGGTTTCCTCCGCTGACCAGCCCGCGGGCTTCGCGGGGAACTTCCTACTCGTACTGATCGGATGCCCGGCACACTCTAGTGGTGGGAGAGGTCAAGGGATGACAGGCACAACAGAGAGTTCCGCAGTGATGCAGGTGATTGCCGACCTGGCACCGATCTGGATGCCGGGGTGTGTCGTCGACGCCACGGAACGGACGGTCGAGGTCGGCTGGGGACGCGGTGCGGTACAGATGTCCGCCGTGGTGGGCGTCGGCGAGATCATCGATCGTTGCCTTCAGCTACCACAGCAGCTGTGGCCGGACCAGATCGAGCGCTGGCTGCGCGCAGTGGTCGCCGAGGGCGAGCTCGCGACCGAGGAGCATCGCTTCGGCGACGTCGCGGATCGGCAGCGCGCCCTGCTGGTGCAGCGTGGTTGGTCAGTGCGGACCGGTGGACCGGTCGCTGACGCGCTGATCCCGTTCGGTGAACACTTCGAGGTCGTGGTGTTCATCCGGACCGGCGAGGAGCTCCGGCGGCTGACCGTCGTCCGGCGTTCGATGCTCGGGCTCGGCGATCCGGGCGTGCCGTCGCCGGTGCAGCTGAGTCTGAAGGAGATCGAGGACCTGCGGCCGGTGGAGCACGACGGGTTCGAGGTGCTGTCGCACGACGACGATCCGCTGGTGTCGATGGCGATCGTCGACCGGGAGAACCTATTGCCTCAGGCATCCGTGGGTGCGGGGGTGCTGGTCGGCGTACCGCGGCTGAGTGCGGTCGCCTACTGTCCGGCCGATGCCGGGCAGCAGACGGCTGACGCGCTGGCGGCGTTCGTGGCCGCGACGTACCAGGACGCGCCGGACCAGTGCTGCCCGGATCTGTTTTGGTTGCAGGGCGACCGGATGGTGCAGGTGCCGGTAACGCTTGCCACGCCGCCGAGCGTCGTACTGCCGTCGGCATTGAAGCCGCAGCCGCGACGGACGTGGCTGCGGCACCTGCTCGGGCAGCTTTTCGGCCGCTGACTACTTGCTGGGTGAAGGGCTGACCGGGCCGGAGGTAGTTTGAGCCGGCGTCGGCTGGTTCTTCTTGGCCTGCGACGACTTGAAGTAGGACACCCCGGCACAACCGGCGCAGGCGAGCGCGCCGATCATCACGCTGGCGAACACCTTGCCGGTCTGCTCGTTCAGCGTGTTCCGCACCCGGTCCGAGCCGAACAGCCAGGCCTCCCGCAGCCGGCGACGACGTACCGCCACGGACTCGATGACCTGGGTCCCGTAGTTCCCCGACATATGGTTCTCAGCCCTCCGTGTCCAGCTGGTCCAGCGACGCCGAATCGATCGGTGCCGGCTCCAGCGCAGCCCGCTCCTCCGCCGACAAGATCGGGTACGAGCCGTAGCCGAGCTCGATAAACCCGTTTGCCAGCGAGTAACCACCGCCGCGTTCGAACAGCGCGAGCAGCGGCTCGTACGGATCGTCCAGGTTCGGGAACCGTTGCCGGGGCTCGGAGCCGAGCGCGGCCCAGCGCACGATGATCGCGGCCAGCCCCGGCCGGACCGGGAACGCGTCGCCGGCCGCCGGGTCGGCCTCGAGCCTGGCCAGCAACTCCGGGGCGACGGTCACCGTTGGGTCGACGGCACCGGCCAGGTCGCTGAACGGCCAGCCCTCTTGTGCACCGACCGTCAGCGCCCATTGCGCCGTACGCCGGAGGAACTCGCGAGTCAGCCGTGCGCGGGAACGCCGCCGATTGTACGCCGCGTCGTCGTCGTACTTCACTGCGACGAGCCGCTCGACCATCCGCTCCGCGGCGGCCGTGTCGGTCACCATCCCATGCCCTCTCGTGCGATCCGGATGACCTCGTCCAGGTTGGACAGGTCGGCGGCGAGCCCACCAGGCGGCGGCGTCAAGCCAAGCCTCCGCCAGTGTTGCAGCAGGTCGACACCGTCCGCGCTCTGCATCGACCGCGGCGCCACCTGGTGCGCACCCGCGTGCTCCCGGCTGAAGTCGTAGTACCCGTCGTCCCAGAGCTTCGGATCGGCGAAGTTGTACGGCACGCCGGAGTCGATCAGCTTCGCCTCCATGACTTCGTGCGCGATCAGCGAACGCAGTTCGTTGGACTCGCTCCGCGTCAGCGCCCGCCCGCTGGTCGCGGCGTCCCACAGATCCGCGATCTGCTGAAGCGGCGTGAAGTTCCCGTGCCGGATGTCCCCCGGTCCAATCGCCACATCGTGCGTCTTCACGAAGACGTTCCGCTTGGCAACATCCACAAGCTCCGGATCCAGCCCCGCGGCCTCAGCCACCTTCGGCACATCATCAGCCGCCTCCCGAATCCGCCGATAGGCGTCCTCGAGCTTCGGCGCCTCATTAGTAACAAACTCGTTCCGCTCCGGCGCCCGCACCGGATACGGCTCGTTCCGCCCAGCCGCTTGCTGCGCCCCACCCGAGTTGGCACTGCTCGAGTGAGAGCCGCCCGGCTGACCCCCGCGCTCCGGCAGGTGACCCTGAGAGAGCTCATGCTGTCCCACCAGCCCCCGCCCACTGTGCTCCGGCCCGACCGGCCGATGCTCCTCCACCAGTGGCACCTGCTGTCCAGGGCGAACGGACTGCTGTCCCGGGTGGACAGGCTGCTGCCCCGGGTGATGGGGGTGCTGCTGCGGATGGACCGGCGCCTGCCCCGGCTGCTGCGGCGGATAAGACTCCCGCCCCGGCTGGACCAACGGCTCCTCCCCGTACCGCGGCTGCCCGTGCTGAGGTTGCCTCGGCTGACCGTACGGCGCCTGCTCCCGATCATGCGGCTGCTGCGGCTGACCGTACTCCGCCTGCCTCGGCTGCCCATGAGGCGGCTGCTCACCGTAGTACGCCGGCTGCTGCGGCTGCCCGTACGGCGCCTGCTCCTCCGGATGATGCGGCTCCTGCGATCGCCCGTACTTCGGCTGCCCGGGCTGAGGGTACTCAGGCTGACGCGACTGCGGCTGCCGCTGCTCGTACGGCGCCTGCTGCTCCCGATGGTACGGCTGATGCGGCCGGCCGTGAGGCGCCTGACCGAACGGCGGCGGCTGCTCACCGGGTGGGGGCTGGTGTGGCTCACCGAACGGCGGCTGCTGCCTCGGGAGGGACTGGCCGAACGGACGCCGGTCCACCCCATGTGGTTGCGGAGGGCCATAGTCAGGTTGTGGGTGGCTGGCAGCCGGGTTCTGTGGTTGGTCTCGGGGGTCCGGCGTCGACGGCTGGTCAGACGTGGTTGGGTGATCAGGTGTGCGCGGCTGCTCCGGAGCATGTGGCAGCGCGCTACCTGGAGCAGAATCGTCGACCGCGTGGATGACGATGTTCGGTTCCTCGATCAGACTGTGTGGCCCGATCCGCTGGAACGGGACCCCCTCGCTGATCCCGACGATCCGCGGCGTGAACCCGGAGGGCAGCGCGTACTCACCCTCGTGGAATTCCCCATGCCGCCCGAACCCGACCGGCAGCCCCTGAGGCGTCTTGATCTCCATCACAACGCCGTACGGCCGTCCGTGGCCCTTCGCGAACGCGGCGCCGATCTCCGGCGCGATGCTGGTATGCGTGAAGCCCGGCGTGTGGAAGTCGTCGCCCAACTTGAAGGTCTCGTCCAGCCACTCCCGGAACGCCACCTCCGTCTTGATCCTCTCCGGCGCCTGGAGACCGCGGTAGAGCGTCCGCGGCTCGGCGGCGCTCGGGGCATCGCGCAACAGGTTGTCCATCCGGTCCATCCAGTCGACCAGATGCGGCATCTGCTGCTCGATCGCGATCCGGCCCTTCTCCGGGTTGCGCAGCCAGGAGTTGACCCGGTTGGCGGCGGATCCGACGTACTGCTCGAGGTCGTCGATCGTCTCCGGAC
>Ga0193707_1000916_pt1 | contig 10618 bp, 8 predicted proteins | sample U3c2metaG_FD_143043 | JGI IMG/M metagenome (GOLD analysis project Ga0193707, IMG submission 143043) | Soil microbial communities from a riparian zone of the East river system, Colorado, United States - U3c2 | ecosystem: Environmental > Terrestrial > Soil > Riparian zone | place: USA: East River...
TTTCTGTCGAATACGACACGCGTCGGGGGCACTCGCGGGCGGATCGCTCCCCGTGGCGTCAGTTGTGGATCGTCCGCGCGCACAGTTCCGAGCCCGACCGCGATGGCATCGACGTTTGCGCGTAGGCGCTGAACTTCCTTTCGCGAGAGCTCGTTGCTGATCCAGCGTCGCTCACCGCTGGGATCATTCATCTTCCCGTCGATCGAGAGCGCGAGCTTGAGCGTCACCCAGGGTCTTACTGGATTGGTGGCGGCGAAAAAGAACGGAGCATTGAGCTCCAGCGCTGCGACCTCTTCGACGGAGAAATCGACTTCCACGCCGTAGTCGGCGAGGTGACGCGCTCCGCCCCCGGCGAGCGCGGTGGGGTCGGCTGCGGCAATCACGACGCGCTTAACCCGAGCCTCGAGAATCGCCTCCGTGCAAGGCGGCTGTTTGCCGAAGTGGTTGCAAGGCTCGAGGTTGACGTACATGGTCGAGCCGCGCGCGCGTTCGCCCGCCGCCTTGAGCGCCATCTGCTCGGCGTGCGCCTCACCGTAGCGCGCATGGTACCCTTCGCCGACAACGACGCTGTCGCGAACGACAACAGCGCCGACCATAGGGTTCGGCGCTGTTTGACCCCACCCTTGCTGGGCGAGGACGAGCGCGCGACGCATGTACTCTGCGTCGCGCTCGTCGTTAGAACCCGAATCGAGCTCCGACCGATCCGTAGACTCGGGAATCGGCTGCTTGCTTGCCACTGAAGGTATTGTAAGTGTTGATTGTGCCGCCGGATACTTGTCCAATTTCGCCGGTCAGCTTCAAAATCAGAAGGTTCATCGACAAATCCCCAAACACATTCGTGCGGGTAATGCTTTGCGACAGTGAGACCGGGCCAGCATTGGCTGCTGGCGTCAGGGCCCGTGCAGCAACGTGAGCACCGATTTCCGTGGATGACTCGTACTTGTCCTGACCGACACCCACGGCGACGCCGAACAGCAGGAATCCTTTGCTAGCGACGAGGCGCAAGGCGGTTGTTTTCAGAGCCAGATTGTTGACGTACAGCGAATCATTGCCGCTGTTTGCCGCGATGTTAGCTGTCGGCAGATCGCGACGGATATAACTCACCGAGACGCCCGGGACCAGCAGCGATTCCTGCAGGATTCCGATGCGCGCGCCATAGCCAAGCTTGAGCGAGCCATTGGGCACCTTGACGCTAACTCCACTGCTGTTGAACTCAGGCACGTACGAGGCACTCACGAGGAGGTCTACCCCACCGACGTTCGTGATGGCGAGCGGCAGGCCCTTAAAGATGCCGATCGCGAGATCGGCCGTCGGCATCGGAAAGAGCTGACTCTTGGTATCGATAGGAGTCGTATTCGTCGCGCCGTTCACGGACGGCGTGATGTTCTGTATCTGTGGGAGACTCCCCTGAATCGCGTTGACTCTGAGACCCAGAGAGAAGTGACCGAGGCCGCCCAGACTTCCCGCCTGGCCGAGGGTCGCGTTGCCGCCGGCGATGATCGTGCCGAGCTGCGGCGCCAGGTACTTGAAGAGATCGATCGCCTTCTGACATGCGTCCTGCGAAGCGCGGGCCTGATCCGGAATACCCCCGGTTACGGTGCCCGGTGGGCAGCGCTGGGTATCAATACCCTGAGCACTGGCGGATGTAGCCGCGAGCGCCATCGCTGCGAGCGAAATGAACAAACGACCTTTCATTTGTAAGTTCCTCAAGAAAGTATGACTGCCCCGGAACCGGGTCTCAGCGAGCCGATCTTCCAGCCCGCAACCCCAGCCGCGGATGCCGCCGACAACACTGCTTTTGAGTCGGATGGCGCGCAGATGACGACGATTCCTACACCCATGTTGAACGTTCGGTGCATCTCCGCGGGTTCCACTGACCCCGCGTCCATCAAAACCCTGAAGACATTCGGGGTTTTCCAGCTCGAGACATCGATTACGGCGTCCAGCGTCTGCGGCAGAGCGCGATCGAGATTCTCCAGCAAACCGCCGCCGGTGATGTGCGCCATCGCGTGAACCCGATCGAGCACAGGCTTGAGCGCCGACAAATACGACCGGTGCTCGGCCAGAAGAACATCCGCGACAGCCCCGCCACCACCGGGAAACGCATCACCCATTCGCAACTTCAATCGTTCGGATATGATCTTCCGCGCGAGCGAGTAGCCGTTCGTATGCAATCCCGAGCTCGGAAGACCGATCAGTACATCATCCGGCCGCACACGGTGCGAGCCAAGAATTCGATCTTCTTCCACATAACCGACGATGAACCCCGCCAAGTCGTAATCAGGCGGCGTATACAAACCGGGCATTTCGGCGGTTTCCCCGCCTATTAGCGCACAACCGTTCTCACGGCAGCCGGTAGCGACCCCCGCCACGACGGCCTCAGCGACGGTCGGGTCGAGTTTTCCAAACGCTACGTAGTCGAGAAAGAAGGCCGGGAGCGCACCCTGGACCAGGATGTCGTTGACGCAGTGGTTAACGAGGTCGCGCCCGATCGTGTCATGCCGGCCAGCCTCGATGGCGACCTTAATCTTCGTGCCGACGCCATCGGCGCTCGAAACGAGCACCGGCTTCTCGAGATTCGGAGGAATGCGGAACATTCCCCCGAAGCCACCGAAGCCGCCGACGACACCCTTGGTGAACGTGGATTCGACGAGCTTCCTGATCCGATTCTTTGCCGCATTGGAAGCATCGATATCGACTCCGGCGCTTCCATAGCGAAGCGCGTCATCGCTCACGCTGGCAACTCCTCCTCGAAAGCCACGAGCCGCCGCATTTCTCGCATGCGCTGATCGATCTCGGCGCGGCTCACAGTCATGAGGCGCTCGATCGAGAATTTCTCGACGGCAAATGAGCCCATCACGGAGCCATAGATGACGGCTCGCCGCATGTTGGCTTCGCTCAGGTCGCCGGTCGCGGCGAGGTAGCCGATGAATCCTCCCGCGAACGCGTCTCCCGCGCCCGTAGGATCGAACACGTTCTCCAGCGGAAAGGCGGGCGCGAAGAAGATCGATTTCTCGGTGAACATGAATGCGCCGTGCTCGCCCTTCTTGATGATGACGTGACGTGGCCCGCGCGCCATGATCCACTGCGCCGCCTGAACGAGATTCGCCTTTTCCGTCAGCTGGCGCGCTTCCGCGTCATTGAGCGTCATCAGGTCGACGTGACCCAGGAGCTTCAGAACGTCGGCGCGCCGGCTCTGGATCCAGAAGTTCATCGTGTCACAGGCGACGAGCTTGGGCTTATCGACCTGCCCAAGGACGTCGAGCTGGAGCCGCGGATCGATGTTGGCGAGGAAGAGATACGGCGACGAGCGAAGCTTGGCCGGAATCTTCGGGCTGAAGTGGGAGAAAACGCCGAGGTGCGTCTCCAGCGTCTCCGCCGAATTGAGGTCGTGACGATAGCGGCCGCGCCAGCGAAATGACTGCCCCTCGGCGCGCTCGAGGCCGCTGAAATCGACACCGCGCTTCTTCAGCGGATCGAGTTTCTCGATGGGATAGTCGGAGCCGACGACCCCGACGACGCTCACCTTGGTGAGATGACTCGCGGATGCGGCAAAGAATGTCGCGGATCCGCCGAGAACATCGTCGGCCTTTCCGAACGGGGTCTCGACCGAGTCGAGCGCAACCGAGCCAACTACGAGGACAGACATTCGCGCCTATGTCGTTTGAGAGAGGGTCAGGGTGCTAATGGTAACCGAGCGAGCCGCCGCGGCAACTACATTCTCTCCGGCGCCGTGATGCCAAGAACGCTCAGCCCGTTGCGCAGCACTATCTGGGCACCCCTCGCCAGGGCGAGGCGCGCGCGGGTGACATCCTCGGCTTGCTCCAGAACGTGATGCTTGTGATACCACAGGTGCGCGAGCCGCGCCGTCTCGAGGAGATAGGTCGCGATGCGCTGCGGCTCCAGCGTTTCCGCGGCTGATTCGACGACTGCCGGGAAGTCGAGCAGCGCCTTGATCAGCTCCTGCTCCTCCGGCTCGCTTAGCACGTCGAAGCTCACGTTCTCGCCCGAAACCGACTCCCGATCGATCTCACCGACCCGGAAGATGCCGCACATGCGCGCATGCGCCATCTGGATGTAGTAGACCGGATTCTCTTCCGAGTGCGAAGCGGCGAGATCCACGTTGAAGATCAGCTGCGAATCGCTCTTCCGCATCAGGAAGAAGTAGCGCACCGCGTCGCGCCCCACCTCGTTGATGAGATCCCGAACGGTGACGTAGCTGCCCGCGCGCTTGGAGATCTTCACCTCTTCGCCGTGCTTCATGACCGTCACCATCTGGTGCAGCACGTATTCGGGGTACTGCTCGGTAACTCCCATGTCGAGCGCCTGAAGGCCCGCGCGCACCCGCGTCACGGTGCTGTGGTGATCGGCGCCCTGGACGTCGATTGCCCGACGAAATCCGCGCTTCCACTTGGTGACGTGATAAGCGATGTCGGGCAGGAAGTACGTGTACGTTCCGTCGCTCTTCCGCATCACCCGGTCCTTGTCGTCGCCGAACTCGGTGGTGCGGAGCCAGAGCGCGCCTTCGTGCTCGTACGTTTTTCCTGACGCGATCAGAAGGCGCACGGTGTCGTCGACCATCCCTTCCGTGTAGAGCGACGATTCGAGGAAGTAGCGGTCGAAGCGCACTCCGAAGGCCTGCAGATCGAGATCCTGTTCCTTTCTCAGCTCGCGCACGGCGAACTCGCGTACCGAAAGCCCGTCGTTGGCCGCGTTGTATCGCTCGGCCAGCTCGCGAATGTACTCGCCGTGATAGCCGCCTTCTGGAATCTGAGCCGGCTTGCCGCGGATTTCATTGAGCCGCGCCTCGACGCTGGCGGCGAGATTGTCGATTTGAACGCCGGCATCGTTGTAGTAGTACTCGCGTGTCACCGTCCAGCCCGTGACCTCGAGGAGTGTCGAGATCGCATCTCCGAGCGCCGCCTGCCGTCCGTGCCCGACGTGCAACGGTCCCGTCGGATTTGCGGAGACGAATTCGACGTTGACGACGCGTCCGGCTCCGACCTTGCTGCTCCCGTAATTCAGGTCCGCGGCGATGATGTCGCGTAGTCCAGAGGCGATGCGGCCGGCATCGATCCAGAAGTTCATGAAGCCGGGTCCGGCGATGTCGATCTTCGACACCCCCGCGCTCTCGAGGCTAATCGAGTCGCGCAAGCGCTCGGCGATGTCACGTGGCCGCGACTTGAGTGGCTTGGCGAGAACCATGGCGAGATTCGTTGCCCAGTCGCCGTGTGAAGACTCCCGCGGGCGCTCCATCAGCGGATCCACGTCCTCGGGAGCGCCGAGGCCGCGCGCCGCGCGAATCAGCTCGGTGCGGATCTGATCAGCAGCAGTCATTCGCTGCTTTTCGCTCTCCGGGACGACCCTTTCGGAGCCGATTTCGATGCGGTCGCCGGCTTTGGGGCAGTCGCAGACTTAGAGTCGCCGCTCGAATTCGTATCGCCGGACGGTTTTTTCTCGGCACCTGGCTTCGGTTCGCTCTTCACGCTCGAGGACTCGCTGGCACCACCGGTCGCGGAGTCACCGCCTCCGCTGCCCCCCGAAGCGCCTTCCCCAATTTTCGCGGCGGGTGGTGTTTGTGCCTTCTTGCCGTCCTTGCCGTAGTCGGTGATGTAGAATCCCGAGCCCTTGAAGACGAGTCCGCCTCCGGCCGACATCAGGCGCTCCGACTTCTTGCCACAGGTCGGGCACACGACTTCACTCGGCGCGCCACTGATGGAGCGATAGAATTTTTCGAACTCGTGGCCCTTCGGGCAACGAAACTCGTATGTGGGCATGTTCGTTCAGGGAGAGAACTGCGGGTACAGCTGAAAGCTAGTTTGCTGGCGAGAGTGACTCAAGCGCAGATGCAGGCTACGGGGGCGATTACGGGGGATGCAAGTTCTGAGTAGACAGCACAAGAATCAGTCGTGGAGTGCGTCAGTGGTTTTCAGTGGGATGCAGCAACTGACAACCACTGACCCACTTACAACTGATATTTTGACTGTCCCCTCAAAACTTGCATCCCCTCTCCCTCACATCGAACTCTCGATCCGCGGCAATGCCGCCCTACGTTGCTGGCCGGTAAAACCCCCAATTAGCCGCAAGCGTCTCGGAAATCTCGCCGACTGTGGCGCGCGCACGTACCGCGTCGACGATTAGCGGCATCAGCCGCGGCTGCTTCGAATCCTTTGCCGAGGCCGTGCCTAGCGCGGACAGAGCTCGCTTGACGTCAGCCGCGTTCCTTTTCTTGCGCAGCGCCTTCAAGCTCTTCACCTGCGCCTTTTCCAGGGCCGAGTAGTCGGGAACGGCAATGGACAGCGTCTCTTCCTCGTCCGCGAAGCGATTGACGCCGACTATCACGGTCTCGCCGGCCTCGACGCGCAGCTGATGCTCGTACGCGCTGCGGGCGATCTCCTCCTGGAAGAATCCAGCGGCGATCGCTTTCTCCGAGCCTCCAAGCTCGTCCACTTTCAGGATCAGCTCGAGGGCGCGCTCTTCCAGCTGCGTTGTCAGGTTTTCGACGTAGTAGCTCCCCGCGAGAGGGTCGGCAGTGTTGGCGATGCCGGACTCGTATCCCACGATCTGCTGTGTGCGCAGCGCGAGCTTCGCCGCTTCGGCTGTCGGGAGCGCGAGCGCCTCGTCGTACCCGTTGGTGTGGAGCGACTGCGTTCCACCCAGCGTCGCGGCCAGCGACTGCACCGTTACGCGGACGACATTGTTGAGCGGCTGTTGAGCAGTGAGCGTTACCCCGCCAGTCTGGGTGTGAAAGCGCAGCCTCGCACTCGACGCCGATGCGTGGAAGCGCCCACGCATGATCCGCGCATAGAGTCGTCGCGCCGCGCGAAACTTCGCGACCTCTTCGAACAGGTCGCTGTGGGCGGCGAAGAAGAATGACAACCTTGGCGCAAAGGAGTCCACAGCGAGCCCGGCTTCGATTGCGCGCGTGACGTACTGGATCGTGTTGGCAAGCGTGAAGGCGAGCTCCTGTACCGCGGTGGCGCCCGCTTCCCGGATGTGGTACCCGGAGATCGAGATCGGATTCCAGTTGGGAACTTCATCCGCGCAGAATCGGAACACTTCCGCAATCAGGGCCATGCTTGGCTCGGGCGGGTAGATGTAGGTTCCGCGCGCGATGTACTCCTTGAGAATGTCGTTCTGGATCGTGCCGCTCAACTTGTCGCGCGCCATCCCACGCTCCTCCGCCACGACGATGTACATCGCCAGCAGCGTCGCCGCAGTAGCGTTGATCGTCATCGACGTCGATACCTGGTCGAGTGGGATGCCTTCGAGGAGGGCGTGCATGTCCTCGACGCTGTCGATCGCGACGCCGGCCCTTCCCACCTCTCCAAGCGCGCGCGGCGAATCGGAATCGAGTCCCATCTGGGTCGGAAGATCGAACGCAACGGAGAGGCCCGTCTGTCCGGCGTCGAGCAGCATCTTGAAGCGCTCATTCGTTCCCTTCGCGCTCCCGAACCCGGCGTACTGACGCATCGTCCAGAGTCGACCGCGATACATCGAAGGCTGAACGCCTCGCGTGTACGGCCATTCTCCCGGATCGCCGAGCTCGGACGGGTAGTCGAGCTCCGCATCTTCCGGCCGATACACCGTTTTGAGTGGGATGCCCGAGGGAGAAAGCTTCTCGCCGGGCTTGTGCTCGCTCACGCGCGCCGGCCGGGGCGCCGGCGGCGTCTCACGCGCCTACCGACCCCACCGGCGAAACGGAGCTGGCACTCTTCGCCTCGCCAAGCATTTTGCGCGCGGCATCGACGTCGTTGGCGCTGCCGATGAAGAGCGGGGTCCGCTGATGCAGCTCGGTCGGATGGATGTCGAGGATGCGCTCCTGGCCGTCGGTCGCTGCGCCGCCGGCCTGCTCGACGATGAATGCGAGCGGACACGCCTCGTAAAGGAGCCGAAGCTTCCCTCGCTTGTTCCTTCGGTTGGCAGGATACGCGAAGAGACCGCCGCCAAGCAGATTGCGATGGAAATCGGCGACGAGCGAGCCGACGTAGCGCGTACTCATCGGCTGGCGATTGCCATCCTGTCCGCGATAGTAGCTCATCAGATTCTGGACGTTCGACTCCCACTGGCTGTGGTAGGAGTCATTGACCGACAGGTATCTCCCAATGTCGGGTGTCCGGATGTTCGGATGCGAGAGAAGGAATTCCCCCAGAGACGGATCGAGCGTGAATCCGTGTGCGCCCTGCCCGGTCGTGTACACCAGCATCGTGCTCGATCCGTAGATGACATAGCCCGCGGCGACCTGCCGCCGACCCGGCTGGAGCATGTCCTCCATCTCGCCGCGGCTGCCGCGAGTGATCTTGCGGACGACGGAGAAGATCGTGCCGACCGGCACGTTGACGTCGATGTTCGACGAGCCGTCGAGCGGATCGAAGAGAAGGCAGTATTTGCCGCAGCGAAAATTGGCGGGGATGTCGATGATTCCCGGCTCCTCCTCTGACGCCATTGCGCAGAGCCGTCCCCCGTGATCCACCGCTTTGATGATGATCTCGTTCGCCAGCACGTCGAGCTTCTGCTGCGTTTCTCCCTGAATGTTCTCGAGATCGGTCGCGCCGAGTATGTCAGCCAGCCCCGCGCTACGCACCTTGTTGGCGATCATCTTAGCCGCGAGCGCGAGATCGTAGAGAAGGCCGGAGAGCTCGCCCGTCGCTTCCGGGTGGAGCTTTTCCTGCTCGATGATGAAACGCTCGATCGTTACGACTGATGTCGCCGTGTGCTTGACCACTCAGAGATCCTTGTCACCGGTACCGAGGCGGGACGCAGAATACCGGCGAGCATCGACTTCGTAAGCGTTACGCGTGTAGCCGTAACGGATGGACTGCCAGAGGTAGCTGACAGGAAATGCCCTGTGTTCCAAAAATTGGTGGACGTGACGGAGCTCGTGCAAGAGCAGCTCGGCATCGAGCGCGGTCGTCGGCGCCACGAACACCGTTCTCCAGAGTGTGATGGCTGCCGCGGTGCTGGTCCCCAGCGACCAACCGCCGATTCGGATAGGCAGCCCGCCGCGACGATACTTGGCCTCAGCGAGGTCGGGATAGCGTCGAATCATTTCTTCGGGGAGATCGATTCTCTCTCCGATCAACGCCCTGACGAGTCGTGAGCCAGCTCCCATTTATCTCCCTTCGCTTCGATCTCGATGTGAACACCGTCCGTGCGCACTACCACCGTTCCTGCTTCGTCGGTGCGCAGCACCTCGGCTCCAATTCGCGACAGCGCGTGGAGGACATCACTGCTGGGATGCCCGTACATGTTGCCGGCGCCTACGGAAATTACTGCGACGTCAGGATGAACCGCAGCCAGGAATGCATCGCTGCTGCTGGTCGAGCTGCCATGATGGCCAACTTTGAGGACCTGAGCGCGGAGCTCATCCCGATGATGCGCCAACAGCCAGTCCTCTTCCCCACGCTCGGCGTCTCCAACGAGCAGAAAGCGCACCACACCGTAACGCACGACGGCGATCGTGCTCGCGAGGTTCGGATCCCTGAGCCCGACTGTCCACGCGGAATCAGGCGCGAGGAAGGAGACACTCACTCCGTCTACCCGAATGGAATCTCCCGGATGAACGCGATGCCATTCCATGCCCAACTTTCTGGCCGCGGCGAGTGATGCGATGTACGAATCCGATCCGCCCGCGAATGCGGCGTCCCAATAGACGCGCGGGCGCATCGCCGTGAGCACGCTCGCCGCTCCGCCTACGTGATCAGTATGTGGGTGAGACAGCACGAACGCCTCGAGCGAGCCACCTCGCCGAAGCATGTAGGGCAGCACGGTCGTGCGACCCGCATCGCCGCCACGCCAGGCGGGGCCTGCATCGAGCAGTATCCAGTTGCCGCGATTCGTTCGAACCAGGATCGCGTCACCCTGTCCCACATCGAGGACGTGCAGCTCGACGCGGTCGGTTCCTGATCGCGCCAGAGGCGGCAACACCGGACCAATCGCCATGACCGCGAGCGCGGCCAATCCCGTGATCGCCGGGCGAGCGGGAAAGCGACTCGAGCACGCAACGACCAGGGCGACGGCCGCGACAGCGCCAAGGAGGGCCGTTATGAGAGTCGTAGTTACGGTTATGGCAGCACCGGGTGCGGAGGCCGCCGCCCAGGCAACCCAGTCAAAGGCAAAGAGAAGCGGGTGCACAGCCTGCGCAAAGAATCGGGCGACCGCGCCGAGTGGCGAGACGAGCAGTGCCAGAAACAGGATAGGCTGAGCAAGTGTGACGATCGGAGCGGCAATCAGATTGGACAACGGCGCGATCATACTGATTCGCCCGAACACCCAGGCAACGAGCGGTGCGGTGACCGCGCACGCTACGAGGGAGGTGACCAGCTCCCTGGCGAGCTTTCCCTTCCATCCATCCAATCGGCTGGCGAGGTGACGTCGCCAAAGTGATCCCGCCGCCACCAGCGCGCACATTCCCAGAACGCTGAGCTGATAGCCCACGTCCACGGCGATCCTCGGCTGAACGAGTGGCACCAGCGCGCCTAAGGCCCACGCGGCCCACGGCGATGTCGGCCGCTGCGAGAGCCGCGAGGCCATCGACACTCCCAACATCGCCGCCGACCTGAGAGCCGGCGGCGGCGCTCCTATTACCGCCACATACACGCCGGTCGCGACGAATGCT
>Ga0193707_1000917_pt1 | contig 10615 bp, 9 predicted proteins | sample U3c2metaG_FD_143043 | JGI IMG/M metagenome (GOLD analysis project Ga0193707, IMG submission 143043) | Soil microbial communities from a riparian zone of the East river system, Colorado, United States - U3c2 | ecosystem: Environmental > Terrestrial > Soil > Riparian zone | place: USA: East River...
CCAGTTGCCGCGGCTGTGACGGTCCTCGAAGGTCCAACTTGTACGGTGCTACCGCCGACTACTGACCCGGACGTCACAGCCGCGGCAACTGGAAGGAAACCTTGCAGTTGGAGCAAACACCGAACACATCGAGGTGTCAATCAGCTGACGCCACTTTTTTCTCGGCGTGAAGAAAGTGGTCGTCCCCTTCTGGACAGAGCTCTTGCATCCCGGCGCTCGCCCATGATGCGGTCGACGGGAGCCCGGAAGCATCGCGGCGGGATTCCCGCATGGCTGTCCGCAGAACGTCGTGAGAACGAGGAAGTGAGAAGACGGCGACGGCCGGGGAGAGTCCCGGACGGCTCGTACGCCGAGGTCGCTTCCACTTTTCGTGCCTGCGCCCCCGTGCGGCCGGGCCCGAGACTCCGGCCGCACGCGGGTCCTCGGCAGGTCAGGAAGAGGCGGGAACCGTGAAGGTCAGTGGGCCGCCTGGCGGCGGTGCGGTAGAACAGCAGGTCCACGTTGCCGGAGGCATCCGGCTGCACGCCGCCGTCACCGCCGCCGACGCCCACGTCGTCGGAGTTGAAGACCGTCACGGAGTAGCTGTCGACGCCGACGCGCGAGATCGTGGCGGGGAACGTGGAAGTGTAGGCGAGGGTCGGGTGCTCACAGATTCAGTCCCGATTGAGCGGGGCTCAATAAGGCACGCACTCCGTTGTGGCATCCGGGTAAATACTGACTTTGATACTCGGGATTCGTGACGATTTCCGTACCGGCCTCTAAAGCTCTCACCTGGCCGGATGACATTTCGGCAAACGCAATGCTCGCCGTCGAGCACAGCGCCGCCCCCGGTCACGCCTCGTTCGAGGTGCGCCCGGGGGCGGGACCGCGAACGCGGCGAGGCCCTGTAGCGGGGTTACTTCAGTCGGAGAGAGGCTCCGGCCTAGAAGTACTTGTGGAAGTGGCCTTGGGAGCCCACCTTCCAACCGCTGCTGGTCTTGTGGACCAGGACCTCGGCGATGTAGAGGTGCGAGTGCTTGGTGGAGGTGTACCTCGCCGGGAACTTGGCGGTGGTGTGGTGGTGCGTGTTGTAAAGGATCTCGTAGTCGTAGTGCTTGTTGCCCGCGTCGTACCAGCGAATGTACAGGCCGGCGTAGTACGAGCCCGAGCGGCTGTCCTTGACGTAGCCGTAGACCGTGGTGTGGGTGCTGGTGTGGCTGTAGGTGCCGTAGCCGTAAATGGTCGACGAGCCGTTGTAGGAGTGCCAGTTGTGGACAGCCTGCGCGCTGATGTCGCCGGAGGCGACGGTGGCGGCGTTGCCGCCCCGGGAGGCGGCACTCGTGCTGGCGCTGGCGGGTGACACGGCCAGGCAGACGACTGCAGAAGCTGCGACGGCCCCCGTTGCGACAAGAGTCGCGATGCGACGCATTGATTCCTCCGTGGTGGGATTTGGGTCGAACGATCAAGGACCGTAGCACTTCGCGACCCTCTCTCCTCACTAATAAAAAACATTATTCATGTCCCCAAATGGACGGAACCGGCCGCTCGAAACCCGCATCCAACAAGGAAGGCAGGGGCCTACCCGGCGCCGTCGCGACCGAACTGGACGCGCCCCCGCAGGCCGCCCGGACGGGGAGATCACGTTCGTCGTCACCGATTCCGACGGGATCAAAAAAGGTCGTGTTCGCGTACGCGACGTGAACCGCAGGGTAGGGGGGAACCCTGACGATGAAAACTCTCCTCCGATAGGCGATCGTTATTCTGTGCTGCGTATCCACTTTGAGGCCACGGATCCGGCCCGTACGACGGTCGCCTCCTCGGCGGTCATCTCGCCGGCCGCGGCGAGCCACCACACGAAGGTGCTGCGCGAGGCCGGGCTGATCACCACCGAACGCGACGGCTACGGCATTTGCCATCGCATCACCGAACTCGGTGTGAACCTCTTGAGCTCGATCCCCGACGGCAGTGCGTATCGCCACCGGGACCGCGGTCGTGCGCCGTGTCAGGAGATCTTCTTGTAGCGGTAGGCGCTCCAGCCGATGCCGTTACGGCTGATCGCATGCCCGAGATCACACGCAGGATCCTTGGAGATTCAGCGCACCACGTCCGTTCCGGCTACGAGCCGGACGCGGTGCTCGCGGACCGAAGATCCCGTGCCGCGAGTGCCGCGGCGACGCACGCGGGCGCGAGGGCGGGCAGGACGTACCGGTAGTCGAAGCCCGCCGTCACCGGAGGGATGACGATCAGCGCCAAGGCCACGCCCCAGGGCAGTGATGCCCGGCCGCCGAGCCGCCGCCAGCGCGTGATGATCCCCGCGAGCCCCACGACCATGATCAGACCGAACAACACCCCCGGCACGTAGACGTAGCGTTGGTAGGTCCGAAGCACGCCGGCGTAGGGCTGGACGACGCGCGTCTCGGCGGGCCCGTGGCCGTACGACCGGACCGTCCGTACCGCATTCATCGGAGGGGCGACGGCGTACGGCCGGAAGAGGTAGTAGCGGTAGGTCTGGGGGTCGGGGAAGGCCGGGTGGCCCACCTGGAAGGTCCGTGCGACGTCGGTGCCCACCGCCGAGAGATAGTCCAGCGGCTGGGCCTGGATCGTTCGCAAGGCGAAGTCGCCCGCCAGCCGGTCCTTGTACGAGGCGAACCGCGCCCCGGGGAGCAACCGCAGCGGCGATAGGTCGCTCCAGATCAGCGACGCGGTGCGCGTTCCCTGCGGCGTGGGGACGCACAGCAGCCGCTCCTGGCCCGGCGGGCGTATCCGCGCGCAGTCGGCGAAGCTCATCGTGCGGCTGTACAGGAAGATCCCGGTGCTGCCGTTCAGCCCGAACTGGTGCTGGCCGGCGGTGAACCACCCGGCGTACGCCGCGACCGGCAGCAGGCAGGCCGCCGCCGCGACCGCGACCGACCGCCAGGCGACCCGCCGGGCCAGCAGGAATACGACGAACACGGCGAGCAGCGGCAGTCCGACGGTCCGGACGACCGCGGCCAGGCCGAGCAGCGCGCCGGTGGCCATCGAGCTCCATGGCGTCACCTCATAGCGCCAGAGCATGACCGTGACCGCGCCCGCGATGAGGAAGCCGAACAGCGTGTCGGACATCACGAGGTGCTCGAGCTGCACCTCGTACGCGTCGAACAGCATCGGCGCCGCCGCCAGTGTGGCGCCCCAGGCGGGCACGTGGTTCCGGCGCGACAGCGCGTAGACCATCACGCCGATCCCCAGACCCATGGCGTGCTGAACCCCGGTGACCAGGGCGAAGCTGTGCAGCGGGCGAAGCGACCACAGCAGTAGCGGGTAGCCGCTCGGGCGTATGACACCGGCCACCGGATGACGGGCGGTGGTCAGGTAGCCGTAGGAGTCCGGAAACCACATCTGCCACCGGTAGCCGAGCATGACGACGACGCGCAGCGTGGCCCCGCAGACGAAGGCGACCAGGAACACCCGGTGTGCGGCTATCTGAGACCTCATGCGTCCAAGCCTGAGGAGCCGGCCGGGCTGAAACGGACGAATTTAGCTTGATTTATCGTTGAGTCCGCATTCTTCCAGCAGGCGCCCCCTCGCGTTCACACGGCCGTCACCTGCGGTTCCGCCAGATCAGCCGCCGCTGCGGACGACGGCTACTGCCTCGACCTGCCGCCGTCGTCACCTGCGCGGATGGGTCCGCCGGGAGTGCACTGATCGGCTCTTGATTTTCGGTGAGCGGTGGCGATCCACTCTAAACTCAAGCTAACGCTGTACGGGATCCTCGGTAGATTTCATTTGCATTAGACTCAGTATCTGAGGCCGCCATTGATGATATGACTGGAACTTATAGTATTCCCCGTCGACCGACAATGCGACACCGTAGCCGAACCTACCTTCGACGGCAGCGTTTTTCACGAAGTGTTCGATCTTTGGTTCAAGTTGAACGGGAAGTGGCGTCGAATCCGAGGCCATTATGGAAAAGGATATCCGCTCGACCTTCGAAGAGTCCCAGTTCAGAGTGACATAGACTCCGAACGCGTCCTGGCTGAGTTTTAGCAACTGCTCGCTCGGATCCGGCAGTCCGATTTCACGAAGCATCGACAGGATGTTCTTCGGTTCAAGGTATTCGGCGGACGGCTTGCCGAAGTACACATTCACCGTTCTGTGCGGGTAGTCGATCCCGATCACACCCGTTTTGCTGCCCAGGCCGTAGCGAACAAAAAGATCAAGATTATCGGCCAGGCTGCGCGGCATGGACGGGATGCCGGCAAGTGTTGCCAGCTCCTGAAGGTCATCCGGCGGGAAGAACGTCCAGATCTTTTTGAAGCCGCCGACGACTCCGAAGTCAACAGCGTAACAGGCGAGGGGAAATCGCCCCTCGATGTCCGAGAGTAGGGCGCCGACGAGATGGTCCGTCTCTGCGGTCAGGCCGTTCGATAAAGCAAGGGCATACGGATCGACGTCCTTGGGAATCGTAAAGCGACAGTCGAAGTCTCCGACACTACGCGCGTCAGTTGTCACTCTGAAGGCAATCACTGCATCCGCGAGCGAATCCCCGTATGTGCTCAGGACAGGCCAGACCTTGTCGCGAGAACAGGTTATATCCAGCAGTCCAGTTGCTTCCTCAATGGCCGCGTAAAGATCTGCCAACTCAGCGGTCCCGGACATTAGTCCTCCACGTGTCAATCTTGGCGTCTGCCGCGTAGTCAGGACTCGCAGATCATAAACACTCTGTGTTGATCTTGTCTAGCCCCTCGCCATCAACATTGACGTGGAAATCGGTCCAGAATTCTCGCCCGCGCTGACCTGCTATATCTCGAAGACCCGCAGGTGAGCCATTGGTCGGAACGGGCTTGACACGGTAGAGGTCATTCACCGGCAGCGAAGCGGTGTGCTGGTATTTCGTTGATCAGGCCGGTGACAGCGGTGGCGGGCCGAGTTGGCTGGACGTTGATCTCGGGTGGTCGTTGTTCCTCATTTCCCGTAAGGATGATGAACAAGCCCGGGAGGTCGGCACCGGATTCCGGCGCGGGCCCCGCCCGTGTCAGTTCCGGCCGCGTCCGGCGGCGTCCTCGGCGTAGGCCTTGGCCGGCTTGAGCGTCGCGAGGCTGTCCTCGCTCAGGGCGTCGCGTACGAAGGTCTGTGCCGTGGCCAGGTCGGCGTCCTCGCCCAGGACGCTCGTGATGGTCGACGTGTTGATCCGCACCGTGTGCTCTGAGGTCACCGAGACGCGGTCCGGGGCGTGCTCCTCGATGAGCCAGCGGCCGGTGTGCAGCGTCAGGAGCGCGGGCAGGGCGGTCTGCTTGTAGGTGATCCTCTTGTTGGGCTCGCAGACTCGTATGGACCGGGTGGTGTGCGCCGAGCCGTCCTTGGTCCGGGTGTCCATCTCGAGGATCTGCAGGCCGGGCATGACCTCCTCCAGGGACACCCGTGACACGTGCGGCAGCCGCTCGTTCCACAGCCGCGCCTCGTTCAGGAAGTCATAGACGTCCGTGGCGCTGCCGTCGACCTCGACGGTGTCGGCGAAGGTGAGCAGCAGCGGAGAGTCGAGCGACTCCGCGCGCGCCTTCACCTTGGCCAGTTCGACCCCGGTGTTGCGATCCAGCGCATTGTTGATCCAGTCCAGGTCGGCCGGGTCGTCGGTGGCCGGGAAGAAGTCGTGCAGGATGCGGAGCCGGCAGGTGCTGTCGGTGAGCGGCTCGACCGCCCACGTGCCGTTCATGCCGCCGATCGGTGCCTTGGTCTTGTCCGGACGGAAGCCGATGGTCAGCGCCTCGGGGTCGTGGTGCCGCCGCGACGTCCAGGTCCTGGCCGCGTCGTTCGTGGCCGACCAGATCCGGATCTGCTCGTCCTGGCCATTCCGCTCGACGATCTCACCGTGCACGGTGAGATCGAACATGAGCGGCCAATTCCGTACGTTGGCGAGCACCTCATAGACATCCCTGGCCGGCGCGTCGACGGCGATCTCGTGCTCCGCATGGTGCGTGGCGCGCGCGGAACTGTCGGTGACACTCGCGGTCATGGTCTTCTCCTCAAGGCCGGCAGCGATGGCGAACGGTCCTGCGCGGAACGTGCCGATGCCTCGGCCTCGCCCCGGGGAGTGCGATGTTCACGTGCTGATTCACGGCACGATCGCATCACGTACCGATGTCGCTTGTAATCCGTAAATTCCCGCAAGTGACGTCACCGGCGGATGGCGTTGATGTCGGCGTCGATGGGGTCAGGTAAGGGGCTGAGCTCTCCCTGGACTGGCTGGGGGGAAGAACACCCGGGCCTGGTCATCGGCCGGGCCGCGGTGCTGTTCGGTGCGGCCACGCATGACATCGGTAAGACAATCCACACCGGCGAGCGTCAGGGCCGGGTTCGGCTCTGCGGACTCAGCCCAGCTCGGCCCGGAGCAGGCCCGCGGCATCGGACATCGCCCGTATCTTGCCCTCGGCGGACGCGCGCGGCAGGTACTTCATCCCGCAGTCGGTGGCGATGACGAGCTGTTCGGGCGGCATCCGGCCGAACGCCCGGCGAACGCGTTCGGCCACGAGTTCTGGGGTCTCCACCTCCGGCGTGGACAGGTCGATGACCCCCAGCAGGATCGTCTTGTCGGCGAGGTCGGCCAGCACACCGAGGTCCAGACCCGACTGCGCGGTCTCGATGGAGATCTGGTCGGCCCGGCATCCGGCGAGCTCGGGCAGGAACGAGTAGCCCTCGGGACGCTCGTGAATGATCGCCGCGTAGCCGAAGCAGATGTGCACCGCTGTCGTTCCGGTCACGCCGGCGAGCGCGGCATTCAGCGCGGCCAGCCCGTAGGCACGGGCGGCGTCCGGGCGTGCCTGCATGTACGGCTCATCGATCTGGACGATGTCCGCACCGGCCGCGAACAGATCACGTACCTCGGCGTTCACCGCCTCGGCGTACGCCATCGCCGCCGACTCCGCGTCCGGATAATGATCGTTCTGTGCCTGCTGGGACATCGTGAACGGACCAGGCACGGTCATCTTGATCCTCCGGTCGGTGTGCGCCCGCAGGAACCTCACGTCGTCGACCTCGACGGGGTACGACCGGTGGATGGGACCGGTGACCCTCGGGACCGGGTTGGGGTGACCACTACGGTCCAGCGCACTACCGGGATTGTCGATGTCGACGCCGTCGAGTGCGGTGGCGAAGTGGTTGGAGTAGCTCTCCCGACGAATCTCACCGTCGGTGAGGATGTCCAGCCCGGCGTCTTCCTGCGCCCGGATCGCCAGCAGTGTGGCGTCGTCCTGCGCCTGGGCGAGGAACTCAGGAGCGACCCGCCACAGCTCCTGCGCTCGAACCCGCGGCGGGAAACGCCCGGCCAGCTTCGAACGGTCGATCAACCACTCGGGTTGGACATAGCTACCGACGAGTGACGTCGGCAGAAGCGGCAGCGCGGCCATGAGCACTCCTCGAAAGAACGAGCAGGGTCCTGCCGTCCGCGACTCCACCCAGGTGACGCAGCGCCGCGAAGATCTCATAGACGGCAGCACGTCCCAGGCTACGACCGGCTACGGACACTCCCTATCCCGGCCGGCTAGCGCAAGACGCTGTAGAGGTTCTTCCAGGCCGTGGTGTCGTAGATGGCGACGACCCGGCCGCCGCGGAACGCGAACGTGGTCACCCGCCCGACGTTCTTGACCTCGGACCGGTCGCTGTCGGCGCGGCCGGGAGCTACCAGTCCGAGGTCACCGTTGACCAGTGAAAGGCCGGTAGGCAGGTAGCCGCCGTCCTCGTTGACGAAGACCGGCCCGGCGGCGATGAGCGCTTCGGGATCGTAGGCGGCGGCCAGCTCCAGGGAGAACCCGGCGACTGCGTCCACGCCGATGACGGGGGCAGGGTCCTCGTACGGAACCAAGCCGCCGCTCGGGCGCTGCTCCCGTACGACATCACGGTGGCGCACGACCACGACGTCAGGATCCAGTTTCGCGGCGACCGCACGGACATCGCCGGTACGCGCGGCGGACAGGAACGACCGCAGTGTGCGGTGCTGCTCGCTCAGCTTCACCCGCGGCGGAAGATCGGCCTCGGCCAGGCAGCGACGGGCTGTCGACACGCACTGCTCTGCCGCAGCCGGTGAACAGCCCAGCACACCGGCGACCTCGGTGCAGGGCAGCTCGCAGACGTCGACCAGCACGAACGCGACACGCTCGGCGAGGGGCAAGTCGTGCTGCGCCACCATCGCCGCCATCCGGACGCCCTCATCGCGCACCACCTTCTCTTTGATGGTTGCCCGGCCGCGCGGCTGATCCAGCAGGTCGACCATCGCTTCGGGCAGCCACGACACGACCGGCTCGCTCCTCGCGACTACGGGTACGGGCAGGGAGCCGACGATGGGATCGGGCAGCCAGCGGATCTCGATCCCCGGTGGCGGCCATCCGCTCTCCCCGGCTGTGCGCGCGACCGAGCCCAGTCGCCCCAGACACTTTCGGGCCATCGCAGCTGCCAGCTGATAATCCAGCGTAGGAATTCGGCCACGGCTCTCATCGTCCATGTCACGGAACCGGGCCCATGCCTCATCGACCGCGCTGTCGCTGTGGCTTCGATCCCCGGTGATGCGGTATGCGGCGGTCCACAGCATCGGGGCGCGGTGAGAGAAGTAGAACTGGTCGTACAAGCTGTTAAAAGTGGCCACTCCATCATTTAACCTCCGGTCGACTCCACGCCGTACTGATCTGGACCGGAACCGGCCCGGCGTTCCGGGTGAGAGCACCGGGCCTGCGAGGGTTAGTGGTCGGTCAGGTCTTCTGTGCGGTGAGCGATACCACCTTGGCGTTCTTGACCGTGGTCACCGTGTCGTAGTCGTTATCGAGCCCGGACACCCTGATTTTGGTTCTGGCATGACCTTTGTTGAATGTCATGCCTTCCGGTGGAGCGACCGTCGCGGTCCAGGGGATGCGCGCGCCAGGGGTGCAGGCGAATTCCTGAGTGAATTCGCCCTCGACACGCTGCCCCTCGCGTGTCTGCACGATCGTGCCGTCGATGCCGACATTCGCGGCCTTGTTACACTTCACGGTTCCGTGCAGCTTCGCGCTGCCGTCCGCTTCGCTGACCTTGCCGCCGCCGGCGACGGTCAGGCCCAGTTTCAGCGACGGCGGTGGCGGCGGGTTGACGATGTGCACCTGCCCGCGTGCCGCAGGGGGATTGCCCCAGCAGTGGTACTCGAAGGTCGCGTCCAGCGCGTGGATATAGCTGCTGGGACCCCACTCGATCTTGTTGATGGTGAACGAGCCGATGCCCCAGCAGAAGACCTCGGGCCGACACCAAGGCCCTGCTGGAGGAGGCCGAGAAGGTGCTATTCGGTGGGCGGTCCGGTGGTCTCGTCCAGGCGATGCAATGCCTCATGCAGACGCGACCAGGCGATGAAGATCGGTCCGTCTCCGGCTTGAACCTGCCCGTCCGTCGCGGCGTCGACGCAGACCGGCCGGTAGGCGTGCACCGCGCGATGGGCGGGCCGCACGATCTCCTCGAGCGGAGCATCCGCGCCGAGCTCGGCCAGGGTCCGTACCTCGTGGAGCATGGCGGCCAGGCGCGTCGTGGTCTCCCCCTCCGGCCGGAGGGACCCGGCGGAACGGATCAGCGCCGCGACCGCCTCCCGGAACACACACTCGTCGGCCCGCCGTACGTCATCGATCGACATCACCCGAGCGTACGCCGCGTCTCACGCCGACTCCTGGGCACGCAGGATTCGTCGCGCCCGTGCTGGGAGCCGGTCGATGTACAGGCGGCCGTGAACTCGGTGCCGGCCTGCCGGAAAAATGCGTCGGCCCCCGTCCTCTGAAAAGGACGGGGGCCTCGCCGTACTCGAAGTGGCGCGAGCCGGACTTGAACCGGCGACCTCTGGGTTATGAGCCCAGCGAGCTACCGAACTGCTCCACCGCGCGTACTTACGCTACATGATCACAACACGTGCGCGAACCACTTAGGGGTCGGCCAGTGTGGCCGCGAAGGCCCCTGGCCGGTGGTGACACCGGCCAGGGGCCCTCTTGGTGTGATCGGTCGGTGTCAGTCGTCGGACCCCGACGGCGGGAGGTAGGCGCCCGGCACCTGGTCCGGCGTGTAGACCTTGGTCTCACCCGGGTAGGGCTTCGTCCAGCCGTGCGTCTGGTACCACGTGAAGTGGTTCATCTGCTCGGGGTTGGCGTAGTCGGCCGTGGCGTTCGGCCCGGTCAGGCGCTGGTGTGCCTTCCAGTTCTGCCATTGCGCCGCTACCTGCTGCTTGTCCGCCGGCACCTTGGTGGAGGGTTGGGCCGCGGCGTACTGGGGCGCGACGGTGTCCGCACCACAGGCCGGCGGGGTCGGCAGACCCAAGGTCAGCGAGGTCCGGTTGGGCAGGGCGGTGAACGGCGCGTAGTCGGGTTTGCCGGTGAACGCCCCGCCCATCGGGGTGGCGGCGCTGTCCTTCTGGTTCATCGGGTGGGTCCCGAGGATCTGCTCGATGGTGCGGATCATCGTGATCTGCGAGTAGTAGCGGCTGTCGACACTGCTGTGCCGGGCCCACGGGCTGATGATCTGGATCGGGGCACGGTGGCCGTCCACGTGGTCGAGGCCGGCCTGGGAGTCGTCCTCGACAACGAAGATCGCCGAGTCCTTCCAGTACTTGCTGTGCGAGATCTCGTCGACCATCTTGCCGACCGCGAGGTCATTGTCGGCGACCTGG
>Ga0193707_1000918_pt1 | contig 10612 bp, 8 predicted proteins | sample U3c2metaG_FD_143043 | JGI IMG/M metagenome (GOLD analysis project Ga0193707, IMG submission 143043) | Soil microbial communities from a riparian zone of the East river system, Colorado, United States - U3c2 | ecosystem: Environmental > Terrestrial > Soil > Riparian zone | place: USA: East River...
TGGCGGGGTGATGTATGCGTTGCCAGGAAACCTTTCGATCAACCTCGGCGCTGCTCACGTCCTGAGCGGCCGAAATGTCGGGCAGTCCACGACCTTCACATCAGGATTGTTCTATGCGCTCCATCTATAGTCGCAGTGGCGGTTGGCTGAAAATGTCCAATCGGCGGCCCTTTCTACTGGCGGCGATTTCGGTAGCGGCCGCACTTGCCGCCGGCGGCTGCGACAAGTCCGTAGGACCTTTCGAAGTGCTTCCACCGCTCGAGCCGTCCAGTCTGGAGCCGACCGCGGGATCATGGCGAATGATCCTCTTGACCGGCCCCAGTCAAATCGCCGTTGCCGCCCCGACGCCGGTGGCGTCCGCCGCGTACACGGCGGAGCTGGATGCCATCAAGGTGAGCCAGGCGAATCTTACCGACGCGCAGCGGCAGGCGATTGCGTACTGGAGTGGCGGCGGTGTGATGCGCTGGAACCAGATCCTCCGGGAGCTGGTCGCGCGCTACAATCTTCCCCCCGCGCCGAAGGACGAGGGCGGATACCCCGTCCCCGACGCCGAGAATCCGTTCGGCGATCCGGCTTTTCCCTTTGCCAACCCCGTATACGCGGCTCGTGCTTACAGCTACGTGAGCGCCGCGCAGTACGACGCACTGAAGTCCGCGTGGTACTGGAAGTTCCAATACAACCGTCTGTCGCCCGCGAAGAACGACAACACGGTCGCCGCGTTGATGCCGATCACCGACTTGCCGTCCTATCCCTCGGAGGAAGCGGTCATCTCGGGCGTCACGGTCGATATGCTGAAAACACTCTTCCCGGCGGCTGTGGAAGAAATCACGCTGAAAGCGGCGGAACAACGCAATGCCGCGCTCTGGTCCGGCAAAGCGACAGCCAGCGACCTTGCGGCCGGCTTGGCGCTCGGGAAATCCGTGGCGGCAGTCTTTCTCGCCCGCGCCGCGGGTGACGGCATGCGGACGGCCGGCGGATCCCCTGTTCTATGGAAGGCGCTCGCCGACTCCGCCACGGCGCGCGGAGAAATCGCGTGGATCAGCCGCGACATTCCCGCGCGTCCACCGATGCTTCCATTGTTCGGCCAGGTGCGCGCGTGGAACATGACGCCGGCGGATATCGTCGCCGAGCGCCCGCCACCGCCACCGTCGACGAATTCGCAGCAGATGAAAGACGAGACGGCCGAAGTCAAGCGAACGGTCGAGCACCTCACGAGCGCGCAGCTCGCGATCGCGCAGAAGTGGAACGACGGCGCCGGAACGTATTCTCCGCCGGGACACTGGAACGACGTCGCGCTGGAGTATGTGCGGGACGCGAAATTCAGCGAGGTGAGGGCAGCGCGGGTTTTCGCCCTGCTGAACATGGCCATGAACGATGCGGGTGTCGGGTGTTGGGAGGCCAAGTTCCACTACTTCAATCCCCGCCCTTCGCAGATGGATCCAACCATCAAGACCGAGATAGGACTTCCGAACTTCCCGTCATATACCTCAGGCCATTCGACTTTTTCGGCAGCCGCCGCATCGGTACTGTCGTACCTGTTTCCCAGCGGGGCCGAGAGCTTTGCCGCGATGCGAGACGAGGCGGGGATATCCAGGCTGTATGGAGGCATTCACTATCGAAGTGATATCGAAGCCGGCAAGCTGCATGGGGCGCGCATTGCCGGCTACACCCTCACCTTTGCCCAGGGCGACGGCGCTCAGTAAGGGTTGCTGGCCTTGGCGTGCACTCTCTCGGACGGGGAAGGGTGCACGCCAAGGTGTTGTGCCTCTTGCACCACTCGAGCGGTCAGGGAGACGCGACTGGTACTGGTGCCTTCCTTCCGTCGTCGATCCCGAGGCCCAGCAAAATCGTCGCGAAAACCAGAGCGGCCGACGTGAACAGCGGGACGGTCTTCCCGAAATTGTCGTAGGAAAACCCCGCCCACAACGGAATGATCACCCGCGACAATCCGCCGAACGTTTGCTGCACTCCCATGTATAGCCCGCGCTCCCTGCTCGAGATCACGCGCGACAACATCGAGGTCACGCACGGAAACGTGAAGGCGGTGCCGAGTGGAATCAGCGCCACGGCGATCGCCAACCCGAAATAGCCGCGCGCGAGAGGAAGCGTCGCCAACCCCGTCGCAAGCAGGGCGAGGCCGATTCGCGACAGCTGTGCCTCCCCGTAACGATCCACCATCCGGCCCAGAATTCCGGCGCGCGTGATCACCGAGATCACGCCGACATACGTGTAGAAGATCCAGATCTTGTCCTTGCTTACACCGAATCTGTCGGCGAGAAAAAGGGCAAGGATCGCCATCAATCCCGAGAACGCACCCATGGCAATCGCATAAATCCAGATCAGGCGCGGAGCAGGCTCGCCCGGGTGCGTGATCACATGAGCAATGACGGTGCGGGAGGCGCGCGGCTTCTTCTCGTGCGCTTCCGACATGTCGCGCGACTCGCGCAGAAACTTCCAGGCGAAGAAAATGTTCACAAGGCACAAGCTCGCGGCCGCGAGACCCGGTCCGCTCCGACCAAACCTTAGCGCCACACCTCCCAGCGCGGGTCCGATCGCGACGCCGACGTTCGTCGCGGCGGAAAGCCAGCCGAGCGCCTTCGCTCGATTGTCGGGCTCGACCGAGTCAGCGACGTAAGCCTGAATGACGCCAACCGTCCCTCCACCCGCGCCCTGAACGACGCGCGAAAGCAGGAGCAGCCAGATCGAAGTCGCGTACGCGAAAACGACGTAAGCGAAGCACGCCGCCGTGAGTCCAACGAGCAGAGCGGGGCGACGCCCATAGCGATCGGAGAATCTTCCCCACACCGGGGCACTGAGGAGCTGCGCCGCGGTGAACGAGCTCATGAGAATCGCGACTTCGAACCCGCCGCCGCCCATCTCGCGCGCGTAGAACGGCATCAGCGGGATGATCATCAGCAATCCCACCATGTCCACGAAGTTCGTGATGATCAACACGAACAACTTGCCGCTCGCGACCTTCGACACCCGCCCGCTCACCGCCGACGCCTTACCGCGTAGAGGCGACAACTAGTCCTCCACCCTTCCCAACGCGGCGGGAGGAACCGCCCTGCCGACGACACCGGCGAGCGCGATGATCGTTAGAGCGTACGGAATCATCTCGATGAACTGCGACGGAATCGCGTGACTTCCCTGCAATTGTATCTGAAGCGTCTCGGCAGCCGCGAACAACAGACATGCGAGCGCGGCGCGAATGGGATCCCATCGTCCAAAAATCACGGCTGATATCGCGATGAATCCGCGGCCCGCCGTCATCTGGTCCGTGAACTGATGCTGATCGAGCGCGAGATAGACGCCACCCAGCGCCGCCAGCATTCCCGATAGCGCCACCGCGGCGTACCGCACGCGCTTCACGCTCACTCCGACGCTCTCGGCTGCGTCGGGGTGCTCGCCCACCGCGCGGACGCGCAAGCCGAACGGCGTCTTGTAAATCACGAACGCCATGACCGGCGCGACAATGATCCCGAGCCAGAGCAGCGGATTGTCGAATCCCGCCATGGTGATGTTTCCGCCGAAGCCGGCCACGCGCGGCGAATTGGATGAGCTGGCGAAGAACAGCTTGAGAAAAAATCGCGTGACGCCGATCGCGAGCAGATTGATCGCGACGCCAACGACGACCTGATCGGCGCGATAACGGATCGTGGCGACGGCGTGAATGAGCGCGAAAATCAATCCGCCCAGAACTCCGGAGAGCACGCCGATCCAGGGACTTCCCGAATAGTTGGTGCCGAGCACGGCAGCGAACGCGCCGCTCAGCATGAACCCCTCGAGCGTGAGGCTCACGATGCCGGCGCGCTCCGCAACGACTCCGCCGCTCGCGGCGAACAGATAGGGAATGGCGATCCGGATCATCTGAGTGACAAACGAAATCGGGTTCACGCGTCACTCCGCTTGCGAGCGCTGCGCAGAATCCGCCTTACTTCAGGCACGGCCGTGGCCACCGCGATGATGACGACGCCCTGCAGAACGTCCATCATCTGCTTCGGCACGAAGGCGTGTATTGCAAGGCCGCCTTGAGAGAGGGTCGCGAAGAAAAACGCCGCGATGATGACGCCGAACGGATGGTTTCGGCCAACCAGGGCGACAGCGATGCCGAGAAACCCCGCACCACTCGCGAAGCCATCCTCGTAGTAGTGCTTGTAGCCGAGGACGTAGTTGATCCCTCCCATCCCCGCGATCACGCCGGAAAACGTTAGCGCCCGCATCCAGACCCGACCGACGCTGATGCCGCCGTACTCAGCCGCTTGCGGCTGGAGTCCAACCGCGCGAAGGTCGTAACCGCCGCGCGTGCGAAAGAGATAGAACCAGACCGCGACCGCGACCAGCACGGCCACGATCAGCGCGAGATTTGCGGCCGAACCGTGAAAGCGCGAGTCGATGTCGGCGAGCCTGGGAAGCACACCCGCGTGGATCTCCGGAGTGTGCAACGTCTCCGGAACATGAAGATGTCCGGCGATGAACCAGTTGAGCAGCGCCAAAACGATGAAATTGAGCATGATCGTGACAATGACTTCGTGCGCGCCGAACCTGGTCTTGAGGTAAGCCGGCACCGCTCCGACGACTCCACCCGCGAGCCCGGCGGCGATCATGCAAATGAGAAGAGCGAAGATGAGTGGCGTGGCGGCGGGCAATACGAGCCCAGTGAGAGCGGCGGCGAATCCTCCCGCCGCGAGCTGACTCTCGCCCCCGATGTTGAACAATCCCGCGCGCAAACCGAACGAAACCGCGAGGCCCGTGAAGGCGAGGGTCGTTGCCTTGTACAAGACCTGCCCGAATCCGTAAGCGTTGCCCCACGTTCCTTCGAGCAGCATGCGATAGACCGCCGCCGGCGACTGGCCGTAGCTCAGAATCAGGAGATCGCCGCAGATGAGCGCGACCAGCAGCGCCACGAGCGGCGGAATCAGCGCTTCTTCGGCGCGCTCACGCCACGGGGCCGCGGCGAACGTTGGCTTCGTGCCCTCCGCCAGTGACGATGCGCTCATGCGGCTCTGCCTTTCTTCGTGCCGATCATGGATCTGCTCACGCGGCTGTGCCCTTCTTGGTGCCGATCATGTATTCGCCGAGCACCTCTTCGCTTGCCTCGGCGGAGGGCATCACCACCGCGAACTTGCCCCGATACATCACCGCGACGCGATCAGAGAGCGCGAGGGCTTCGTTGAGCTCCGCGCTGACGAGAAGAATCGCCTTCCCCTGCGTGCGCGCATTCAGCAACTGCTGGTGAATGAACTCGATTGCACCGACGTCGACACCGCGCGTCGGCTGCGACGCGAGCAGGACCGAGAACCCCCGCCCCATTTCCCGGGCGACAACCACCTTTTGCTGATTCCCGCCCGACAGAGCCCGTCCGGGGAGAAGGGCATTGGGAGGCCTGATATCAAAGGATGTGATCGCCCTGATCGCGTTTTCCTTCACGCGATCGCGGTCGATGACACCATTTCTGGAGAAATACTTCTGAACGCCGAGAATAAGATTGTTGGCGATCGTGTACTCGAGAATCAGTCCGCGACGGTGCCTGTCTTCGGGAATGTGGGAGAGTCCCGCATCGTGCCGCCGCGCGACGCTGCGGCGCGTGATGTCGGTGCCATCGATCAGGATTTCGCCCGCGAAAACGGGTCTCAAGCCGGCGAGCGCTTCAATCAGCTCGGTCTGCCCGTTTCCCTCGACTCCCGCGATGCCGAGTATCTCGCCAGGCCGCACGTTGAAGCTGACGCCGTCGACGACGCGAATGCCACGCGATCCCATGACAATGATGTTGCGGGCTTCGAGACCCTGATTGGGTTGCGCGCCGGCGGGACGGCCGCTTGGCTGCACTCGCTTGCCCGCGGACAGTGACACTTCGCGGCCGACCATGAGTCGGGCGATCTCCGCCGGCGTCGTTTCCGACGTCTTGACGCGCGCCACCGTCTCGCCAGCGCGCATCACGGTGATCGTGTTCGAGATCTCAACGACTTCATCGAGCCTGTGCGTAATGAGCACGATCGTGTCGCCCTTGTCGCGAAGGCGGCGGAGCACTGTCCACAGCTCGCGCACCTCGGGTGGAGACAGGACGGCCGTCGGCTCGTCGAGAACGAGAATTCTGGCGCCGCGGAACAATACCTTGAGAATCTCGACTCGCTGCGCCTCACCGACGGACAGGTCGGAGATGAGTCTCTCCGGATCGATCACGAGCCCTGTCTCGGTCGAGAGCTTGCGCACATCATCGGCGGCATGCTTGTAGTCGAGAACGATACCACGCGTCTTCGGCTCGCATCCCAGCACGAGATTCTCGGCCACGGAAAGCGTCGGCACGAGCATGAAGTGCTGGTGAACGATGCCGATTCCCGCCGCTATGGCATCATTGGTCGACCATCCCGTCACATCGCGGCCGTTCACCTCGACGTGTCCCGAGTCCGGCTTCATTAAGCCGCCGAGTATGCGCATCAGGGTCGATTTGCCGGCGCCGTTCTCGCCGACGAGGGCGTGGATTTCGCCGGGCATCACCTCCACCGACGCGCCACGATTCGCTCGGATGGCGCCGAAGGATTTCTCGATCCGTTCCATCCGGATCGCGGGAACACGCGCGGTCGGGCCCCGCGCAACTTCTCCGGTCGACGCGGGTCCGCTAATCATCGCGTGCTGGGCACCTTGATGCGTCCAGCGACTATCTCCTGCCTGAGCTCCTCGACGCGGGCGTGCACGCTGTCGGGGATGAGCGCGCGATTGCGATTGTCGTAGATGTACCCGACGCCGCCTTCCTTCAATCCGAAGGAGTAAATGCCTCCCTTGAACGTGTGATTCTGCACCCTGCTGATCGCATCGAACGTCACGGTGTTCACGCCCTTCACCATCGACGTGAGAACGTGTCCCGGCGCCTCGTCGTTCTGATCGGAGTCCACTCCGATCGCAAGCTTGTTGGTCGCGCGCGCTGCCTCGAATACGCCCTGGCCGGTCGAGCCGGCCGCGTGAAAGATCACCTCGACGCCCTGGTTGTACTGACTGAGCGCGAGCTCCTTGCCTTTGCCGGGATTCTTGAACGCGTCGGGCGTGACACCAGCGTACTGCACGATGACCTCGCAGTCCGGACACACCTTCTTCACGCCCGCGCGATAGCCCGCCTCGAATTTGTGGATGAGCGGAATGTCCATACCGCCCACGAATCCGACCTTTTTAGTGTGACTGACGAGCGCCGCCAACGCGCCGACGAGGTACGACCCTTCTTCCTCGCGAAACTTGAGCGTGGCGACGTTGGGTGGCGGAGGGATCACGTTGCCATTCGCGTCGGTCGCCAGCGCGTAGTCGATGCCCGCGAACGCCGTGTTCGGGTACTCCTTCGCGAGATTGGCGAGATCGTCGGTGAAGATGAAGCCAACGCCGATGACCAGGTTCATTCCCTCGGCCGCCAGCAGTCTCAGTCCAGCCTCGCGGTCGGCTCCCTCGCCGGGCTCGATGAACCGGATATTCGAGCCGAGCATCTTGGTGGCGCTGTCGGCGCCGGCGTAGGCCCCATCATTGAACGACTTGTCGCCCCGGCCGCCGACGTCCAGGACGATTCCGATGCGAACGGGCGATGTCTCCTTTCCCTCGGCCTTGGCGCTCCGGCGGGTGAAAAGGAGCGCAATGTGTACGGCGAGCAGGAGGGACGTGACGAGGATCAGCTTTCTCATCTGAACAGAAGAATCGCCCAGAACACAGCGCCTTGCAAGCCGAATGGCGGCCGTCAGCGTCGCGCAGAACACTATACCTGTGGACCCCTTTCAAACCCTTCCGCGCGCGCATTGATTTCAGCGCATGGCCGAGCGGATACGGACGCGCTTTCTCGTGGTGGGGAGCGGAGTTGCTGGACTTCACACCGCCTGGCGCGCGTCCGCGGACAGCGACGTGATGGTGCTGACCAAACGATCGCTTTTCGACAGCGCCACGGCCTATGCCCAGGGCGGAATCGCCGCCGCGCTCGGAGCCGGAGATTCGCCCGAGCTGCACCGGCGGGACACTCTCGCGGCGGGTGCCGCCCTTGCCGACGCAAAAGCGGTCCAGGTCCTCGTTGAAGAGGGTCCCGCGCGGGTCCGTGAGTTGGCGACCGCAGGTGCGCAGTTCGATCTGGAGCCGGGCGGAAACTTCAAACTCGGTCGTGAAGCGGCGCATTCGAGACGGCGAATCGTCCACGCGCATGGTGATCAAACGGGCGCCGAGGTCGCGCGCACGCTGATCAAGAAGGTGAAAGAGAGCGAGCGGATCGAGGTGCTGGAGAAAGCACGTATTCTCGACCTCATTGTAGAGGGCGGTGTTGTTTTCGGGGTGAAGGCCGCAGTCGCAGGCAAACCGGTCGAGATCATCGCCGATGCGACGGTGCTGGCGACCGGCGGCTGCGGACAGGTCTATCGCTATACCACGAACCCGGAGGTGGCGACCGGCGATGGCTACGCGATAGCGCACCGGGCCGGCGCCAAGCTGGCGGACATGGAGTTCGTGCAATTCCATCCGACCGCGCTGGACACGCCCGAGAATCCACTGCAATTGATCTCGGAAGCCGTGCGTGGCGAGGGTGCGGTGCTTCTCAACGAAGAGGGCGAGCGATTCATGATAAAAAAGCATCGACTCGCTGAGCTGGCTCCTCGCGATGTCGTGGCTCGCGAGATCTTTCGCCAGAAAGCGGGTGGCAGGCATGTCTGGCTCGATGCGCGGAAGCTGGGCCCGGAGTTTCGGAAGCGCTTTCCCGGTATTTTTGCGATCTGCCGCGCGCGCGGTCTCGATCCGTCGAAGGACCTGATTCCCGTCACTCCTGCCGCGCACTACATGATGGGAGGAATCGTGACCGACCTGCGCGGTCGCGCGAGTCTCAACCGATTGTATGCGTGCGGGGAGGTCTCACGAACCGGGGTGCACGGCGCCAACCGGCTGGCATCGAATTCGTTGCTCGCAGGGCTCGTGTTCGCCGAGCGGGTCGCGCGCGACATGATCGACACGAAGCCGCTGACGACGCCACCGCGCAAGAAAAACTGGGAGGTTCCGGTGCTGCGCGACCGCGGCGCGGCGCAGGTTGCCGCCGACAGCATCCGGCAGGTGATGTGGGACTACTGCGGCATCGATCGCAGCGCCAAAGGGCTGAGACTCGGGCACGCCAAGCTAACGGAGATCGAGTCTCGGCTGCCGCAGGGAGCGACCGAGGAGGCGAACATGGTACAGACATCTCTGCTCATCGCAGATGCTGCGCTGTTGAGAAAGGAGTCGCGCGGAGGCCATTATAGGAGTGATTTTCCGCGCGCGAAACGAAAGTGGAGCGGCAAGCACATCGAATGGTAAATACGACGGACAACCGGTACGCAGCGCTGCAGGAAGAGATCAGGCATCTCGCGAGAGAACGGAATGCCGTGATCATCGCGCACAATTACGAGCGCGCCGAGGTTCAGGACGTCGCGGATTTCGTCGGCGACTCGCTGGGGCTGAGCCGCGAGGCCGCCAAGACGAAGGCCGACGTGATTGTATTCTGCGGCGTCCATTTCATGGCGGAGACGGCGGCGGTGCTTTCGCCGCAGAAGATCGTGCTGCTTCCCGATCTTGCCGCTGGATGCTCTTTGGCGGCGACCATTGATGCCGACCAGCTGCGGGAGTGGAAGGCGGAGCACCCTGGCGCGGTCGTTGTGTCGTACGTCAACACGACCGCCGAAGTGAAGGCGGAGAGCGACTACTGCTGCACGTCGGGGAACGCGGTCGAGATCGTGAACTCCATCCCCGCCGACAAGGAGATCCTCTTTCTCCCCGACATGTTCCTCGGCGCGCACGTCCGGCGCATCAGTGGCCGCAAGAACATGCACGTCTGGATGGGAGAGTGTCACGTGCACGCGGGGATCGACCCCGAGGACATCAGGCTCCAGCGCGCGGCGCATCCCGGTGCGGAGTTCCTGATTCACCCCGAGTGCGGCTGCGCCACCAGCGTCGTCGAGGCCATGTCGGCCGGCGACATCGATCCCACGGGTGTTCAGATCCTTTCGACTGAGGGGATGATCAAGCGTCCGAAGACGTCGCCCAACGACGAGTTCATCGTCGCGACAGAAGTGGGAATTCTGCACAGGCTCCGGCGCGAAAATCCGACCAAGACGTTCTATCCCGCCAACCCCGACGCGGTATGCGCGTTCATGAAGGTGACCACGCTGCCGAAAGTGTTGAGCTCGCTGCAGCGGATGGAGCACCGCATCACGGTGCCACCGGAGATTGCCGCGCGCGCGCGCCGGGCTATCGAGCGGATGGTCGCGATCGGCGGACAGACGCCGCTTTCGCCTGCTCCGGAAGCCGCGGAAGATCCTGGAGAATGAGCAAACGGCGGGAAAGTGAGCTCGCCGCGCATGGATTCCTCTGGGAGGAAGCGCTTCGTTTCCCGCTGACAAAAAAAGAGACCGGCCTCATCGTCGCGGCCGCGCTTCTGGAAGACGATACCAGGCACGATATCACGACAGCCGCAACGGTAATGTCCAACCGAAGGGCGAGGTGCCGACTGGTGGCGAGGCAAGCCGGGGTCATCGCCGGACTCACGCTCGCGTGCGAGGCGTTCGAGCAGCTCGACCCGGCGGTGACGATGCGGATAGAGCACCCCGACGGAACGCGCGTTGGTCCACAGACC
>Ga0193707_1000919_pt1 | contig 10604 bp, 9 predicted proteins | sample U3c2metaG_FD_143043 | JGI IMG/M metagenome (GOLD analysis project Ga0193707, IMG submission 143043) | Soil microbial communities from a riparian zone of the East river system, Colorado, United States - U3c2 | ecosystem: Environmental > Terrestrial > Soil > Riparian zone | place: USA: East River...
CTCGAGTGCGCGCGACAACGCGAGCGCGGCGCGGCGCACCTCGACGAACGTCCAGCGCCGCTCGATCCGCACGTTCACGTGCATTCCCCGCGAACCGCTCGTCTTGGGCCAGCCGCGAAGCCCCATCTCCTCGAGAAATGTTTTCACCTCGAGGGCCACGCGGCGCACGTCGTCCCAGCTGACGCCAGGACCGGGATCGAGATCGACGCGCAACTCATCCGGGTGATCGAGATCGCCGGAGCGCACCGGGTGCGGATGCAGTTCGATGCAGCCCAGGTTCACGATCCACGCGAGCCCCGCTGCGTCATCGACGACGATTTCCTCCGCTTTGCGACCCGATGGAAATGACAGCGTCACGGCGCGCAACCACACCGGCCGCCCGGCGGGTGCGCGTTTCTGATAGAACGCCTCGCCTTCGGCACCGTCGACGAAACGCTTGAGCACCAGCGGACGATCCCGGATGCCGGCGAGAGCGCCCGGCGCGACCGACAGGTAATAACGCACGAGATCGAGTTTCGAGAGCTTCGTCTGCCTGGAAAAATACGGCTTGTCGGGATGGGTTACCCGAACCTCGTGTCCGTCGATCGACAGAATCTCTGCTGTGTCATGCTTCATCACTAACCCGGCCAACGCTTGGCAAGCCTTCATCTTAACAATTCCGCCTAATCGATCTAGCGTGGTGTTCTGCAATTCGAGTAATTCGACTGTCATTCCGGCCAAGCTGGCGATAGCTTCAGCCTTAGGCTCCGCCTCTGGCGGAAGCGCAAGCCGGCATCCAGGATTTCCGAAGAGTCTGAATTCCCGCTTCCCGCGGGAATGACGACGGAGGGCAGCGAATGGTTCAGACTGCTGGCGGCGACCAATCCGCAGGTTGCGGGAGTCAAACTGGAGGATATAGTCTGCTGTCGAGCGCGTGCAAAAGAGCGCGTTTTACGAAGACCTTCTAAGCCCGGCCGAGAAATAAGTCCGAGGAGATTCCAGCATGATTTATTTAAGCAACCAAAATATCGCGCAGCTCCTCACATCTAAGGACTGCATCGAAGCTCTCGACGAAGCATTTCACACGCTGGCGCGCGGCGAGGCGGTTTCCCGGCCGAGGACCGACGTTTGGGTGCCTTGCGGGCGGGACGATAGCTACTACCGATGGGGCAGCATGGAAGGCGGCATCGAACCCTGGGGCATCTTCTGCACGCGCATGAAGTCCGACATTGTTACCTGGACTCGGGAAGGCACCGACGAGCTGCACTGCGTAGAACCCGGTACCTTCAGCGGTTTCCTCATGCTCTTCAGCACACGAAACGGTGAGCCGCTGGCCATGATGAACGACGGCATCCTGCATCATTTGCGGGTCGCCGCCGGCGCGGCCTTGGGGGTGCGTTATTTGGCGCGCGAAAATGCTGCCGTCGTCGGCTGCCTCGGATCCGGCGGCATGGCGCGCGCCTATCTTCCAGCGTTTTGCGCAGTGCGTAAAATTTCTCAAGTGAAAGTGTACAGTCCAACCCCAGCCCATCGTGAGACTTTCGCCAAGCAGATGAGCCGGGAATTGGCCATCCCGGTGGAGCCCTTCGACGATCCCGAACCCGTCGTGCGCGGTTCAGATATCGTCACCACCTGTACGGACTCGAACAAGTTGGTTGTCACCGATCCCACGTGGATCGAAAAAGGGATGCATCTGGCCAACTGCAGCTCCAAGGAGTTTAGTTTCGATATCGTCAAGCGCTGCGACATTGTCGCCCAGGTCGGCACCGAAACCTTCGGCGCGAAGGGAGGAATGACGGAGTCCGAGCGTCATCACGGTTGGGCCTCCTGGGTTGTCGGCCGGCCCGAGCAGCAAGCGCGCATTCCCAAACGCCCGGTAAGCAATCTCGACTTCGTGAATTATCCGTCGTTGATCGATCTGCTGAACAATCCGTCGATGCGGCGGACGTCGTCGGCTCAGATCACCTTCTTTCACAATCTCGGCCTGCTCGGATTTCAATTCGCAGCGGTGGCCGCGAAAGCTTACCAGACGGCTCGCGCCAAGGGTGTCGGATTGGAAATGTCCACGGCCCCGTTTCTACAGGACATTAGGGACTGAGCTAACCGCAGAGGCGCAGAGATCGCTCAACGTCGCTCAGTCGTTAGTCAATGAAGTGTTGGCTGGCGAGATGCGGAAAGCAGTTAGCAGTCGCAGGCGCGAAATCCAACTCAGGGATCGACCGGGGATGGCGGGCGGCAATTTTACTTGAACTCATTTGATTTTTATTTTCTCATTGCTGTATAAGTTTCGTGCAGTCGCTTTTAACCGGCTATAAAACTCCACAGCTGTCGAGGCGTGCTAAATCTTTAGCGAAAGGAAAAGCTTATGAAGCAACATATCTTTCTTCTCGCGGCGCTGGCGGCGCTCGGTGCCGTCAGCAGCGATCGGGACCAGAGCATTGGCGCTGAAGGCGCGCAGGCCAATCCTGCCATGAGTTTTTTTGTCAGCAGCACTGGGAGCAAGACGGTCAACTTGGGCGGGCTGCGCGGAGCGGATAAAATTTGCCAGGAGCTGGCGAGCGCAGTCGGTCTCGGCAACAAGACCTGGCGCGCCTACTTGAGCGCCGAGCGGGATCCCGACAACGGCAACAAGCCGACCGACGCGCGCAGTCGCATCGGCACTGGCCCTTGGTCCAATGCCAAAGGCGTCGTGGTCGCGAAGGATCTTGACGAGTTGCACGCTCGCAAAGGAGACGCCGATGTGTTTCTCGACGAGCGCGGGCAGCGCGTTCCCGGCAATTGGCCGGATTCACCAAAACCCACGGTGCATGACATTCTGACCGGCTCGACGGCCGACGGTAAGGTCATGGCTGGAAAGACGTGCAACGATTGGACATCGGACGCTAAAGACCAACAGGCTCAGGTGGGTCATTCCGATGGCCTGGGACCTGGCGGCGATCCGTCCGGGAGATACGCCGTCTGGAACTCGTCACATGAAAATGGCAGCTGCGCCGATACGGCTCCGCGTGGAGGAGCCGGCCGGATTTACTGCTTCGCGGCAAAATGAGCCGGGCGAATTAATCCTAGCCTATCTTGTCGCGCTTGCACGATAACGAAGCTCATTGCCGTTTGACCCGTCTATGCGGATGCGTTCGGCGTTGGGCGATATCGCGCGTGGCAAGGGTATGAGCCAGATTGCCCGCGAAACGGGTCTCGGGCGCGAGAGCCTTTACAAAGCGTTCTCACCGCACGGCAACCCGGAGTTTTCCACTGTGCTCAAGGTCGTGCGCGCACTGGGCCTTCGTCTCCGCGCAGCGACCGATGCTTAATCGGAAATTCATCCGCCGGAGGCACGATTCCGCTACCTAGCACGCGACTGGTGCGCCACCCTATTCCAGCATGAAGACACGTTTACCGGCTATTGAATCACTCGATCAAATGGTTGAGGTAACGGCCGCGGGCTTGTCGCAGGCTGCCGCGGCTTCCGCGTACGAGCTGTTTTGCGGCAAAGAATTCCGCGCAATGGCCCGGCTTGAGCGGTTGAGCCATGGTGAGCGGGACCGAATCTTCAACGAGCTAGTGGTTGCGTTTCTCGTGCTGATCATGCTTCTGCTCGAGGCGCCCGATCTCCGCGTTTCGCGGGAACTCCGAAACTATTTCGCCGATCTGAACAAACGGATTCCTGAGGCGTACGTGGAACATCTAAGAACCTTAGGTGTAGAAAGCAATCATATTGGTGACTGGGAAAAAATCATCTCCATGCGCTATGAGGAGTATGCGCGAGATAAGCACGCGGTGCGCGAGGCGGCGATGCAGATTGAGTCGGCCGAGAAGCGCCTGGATTTGGACGGTCTTTCAAGAATCCAGCTACTCGTACCGGTCCAAGCCGTATCGATTGGCTGTCACCACCACATCTGTCGCGGCAATACCGATGGGCAGGATGACCTGTTTAAACAGATTCTTAAATCGCTATCCAAGTTCTACGTCGAACTCCGAATTCGGCTGGAAGGAGGCAAGATCACTCCTCTCACGCGCGCGCGAGTGGCGTTGAGGCGAATGCTTCAGCGCAGCCGCCGGCGGTGAATCTGGAGTTTAATCCGCACGGGATAAAACGATAACCCCGTCAAGGAGACGTTCATGATCATGGCTCGAGTCGTTCGCATAACCAAAAAGTGGCTGGGCAGCGCGCTTTTGCTGCTCGGAGCTGTCGAGTGTTTTGCCGCCGCTGCGCCCGCGTCGATTTCACAATTGGCCCTCTATCAAGGCGCCGACCGGGAAAAGATCCTGGTCGAGGGCGCCAAGAAAGAAGCCGCCTTCATGCTCTATGGCTCCCACACTTGGTATCGCACCCTGGCCAAGGAGTTCGAGAAAAAGTATCCGTTCATCAAGGTTACAGAATATCGCACCGATGGACGAACCTTGATCAAGCGGGCGTTGGAAGAAATTCGCGCCGGCCAATACATCGCCGACGTGATCGCGACGACCGGCGAACAGATGGATCTGATGAAACGCGAGGGAGTATTTCTCGAACACCATGTTCCGGAAGCGCGCCATTATCCCGAAGACGTCAAGCACAAAGGCAAGAACGGTTTTTATTACGTCGGCCACTACGAGACCTACGCCAGCTTGGGCTTCAACACTTCGCTGATCCCGACCGCCGATGCGCCGAAAACCATGCTCGATCTATTGAATCCGAAGTGGAAGGGCAAGATGTCGATCGTCAGCACCACGACGGGAACGCGCTGGATCGGCAGCACGCTGGAAGCCTTCGGCCGGGAATATCTGGATAAGCTCGCCGAGCAAGACGTGAAAGTGCAAAACATGTCCGGGGCGGCCCTGGCCGGCCTGGTGGTCTCGGGTGAAGTGCCGCTGTCGCCGACCATCTTCGACGCCAATATCACCCAAGCCAAACAAAAAGGCGCACCGGTGGAATGGCGCCCGCTCGAACCGGTCGTCACCACCGTTGCATATGCCGGCTTGATCCTCAAAGCGCCCCATCCCCACGCCGCCTTGCTCTACCTCGACTGGCTCCACTCCAAGGAAGGCCAGCAGATGATCCAGAAGGGCGGCCTCTGGTCGCCCCGCGAAGACATCGGATCATTGGCGCAAAAATTCAAAAAATCCTACATCGACGAGAAATACGGCGTCGAAGAAGCGGAAAAAAAATACGCCGAGTGGGACAAGTTGATGCAGCAACTGTTTATCAGACGAAAATAAGGGGATGCGGAACCCAGCGCTGTAGAACTCAAAATTATTCTTCGGACTCACTCCTGGCCACGCCGGATTGGCGAATGATCGATTGTAGGTGCGATACGGATTTCAGCGTGATCGGGCACTGGAACGGTGACGGTTCCCGCAGGTGTCTTCTTCTGCATGACCACGTGGCTACCTCGCCTGCGGACCTCCTCAAAGCCAGACTTTCTTAAAACAGCGCAAACCTCCTTCCCAGAAAGAACCTGCAATCTAGCCAACCGTTACCTCGATCTGAGTGACGAACACTTCGTCTCGCAGACGTTGCTTGATTTCGGTGGGTGAAGCCGACTCCAAAAAAAGCTCCAACGCTTCGCGCAAATTGTCGCGGGCTTCTTCAATGGTTTTTCCCTGACTCGCCACGTCTAATTCGGGACATAGCGACACATACCCGTCGCCCTCCCGTTCAATCAATGCCGTGAGTTTCATTGTCACCCTCCGTTACGCGTTGAGTATATCCGGGCTTTCCAATCTCGCCAACTTAACGATGACATTTCCACGTTTTCGGAGTTCATCGGGTGATATGGACAACGCGGTTGTCGAATCCAAAATCAATGGATCGGATTGTCGTGCCGGCCGGCTTCAATCGAGTGGCTTACTCGGCCCAAGTTCGTGCTCAGCGCGGACACCAAAAACTACCGAAGTATCCCGTCAAAAAAGAGACTTTCCCCGGTCCAATCGTTTAGACCTTTGAAACAATTGGAACCACGGGAACGATTGGAACTGTCTTACGTCGTGAGCATTCGACCCGCGTAACTGACCCAATGGTTTCGCGACCTTGAACCTGGAACATAAATGGATTGAACCGCGGACCGCGGCGCCGGTATGGCTGACCAAGGAAAGAGAAGCCTGGTCGCTGGTAACGTCGGAAGGTCCTACGGTTGGTAACTCCGATGATCGGTTGATGGTTGATTCCGTCGGCAAACCTTAAAGGTGAGATACTTGTGCCGTACCGAAGTCCACAGCAGCATCTCACTGAACCCCCCGCCGCTCACAGCCTAAAGAAACCGACTGAACACCGTCACCGGAGCTACCGGAGATTTGTTACAACAAGAAAGATGCCACAGTAAAATACGTTGTGCCTTGTCGGTGTTTTCAGTTTGCCGGTAAGATCCACCTCATAATGATCCAAGCGGTTGTACAAGGACGTACGGACCCCGGGGGTTTTTAGCACGTGGTTGGCGGTCGCTTGCTCGTTCTACGAGCCAGGCGGTAGAAACTTGACGGAGGAGTTCTCCCGTTGTAAGAGTCGGTTCGACTGGAACTCGCAGGTGGAGGTGACCAGAAATGGCATTGGTACGGTGCGTTACAGAAATGGGTATGGGAGTGGATGTTCACGGATTGGATTACACCAATGCCGCCAAGCGGGCGGTGTTCGATGCGATTCATCACAGCAGCTTGGGATTTCCGCGGCTAGTGGGAAAGACCGCCGACGATATGCGAGTGGATGTAACCATCGGCGTGCCCAAGCCGGAGGCAGTGGATCGTAAGGCCGTGCTGGAAACGCTGCCCCACGGCGGCGGCCACATCAACGTAGTCCACGGCGGATTGCAGGTGCTCAATGAAAAGGGCGACGATGGTTGGCTGATCGCCAACGCCATCATCGTCGTCAGCATAGACGACGGCAAATAGTTCGTGCCACTTGGGCCTGAGAACTCTTTCTGTTGGTAATACCGGAACAGCCTTCGTTATTAAATTCGATCTTCTGACGTTTTGAACGATTTGAACTGAACGTGGTTCGATAGTCTCACCATGCACGGCCTATTTTTCCGCTCATCCTGAGCTCGTCAAAGGATTGAACGCTTTGAACGCGCTCAGTCCTGGGTGGAACATCTAGAACGTTTGGGACGGCTGGAACCAGTTGATTCGTAGGATCTTGATTCCTCGGCCGGCACTTTTCATTTTGGTGGCGAGATTTGGCGAGAGCGATTTGCGGCTCAATCGCTGGTGAGATACGCGTCCCGATAGCCTTCTTGGCTCGTCAACGACTGGTGCACTGATTCCGCCTCTTCTCGTGCGTCGAAACGTCCGACCCGCACGCGATAATAAGTTTGACCTTTCACCTCGGCCTTGACCACGTAGCTATCATAACCGCCGGCTTTTAACCGTTCCATCAAAGTATCGGCAACAGCTTTCCCGGGCACAGCGGAAATCTGCACCGACCATTTTTTGCTCACGTCGTCACTTGACTGAGAGGTATGCGCGCCCGGGGTTGCTGGAATTGGCGTGGCGCTTCGATTCGCGAGCCCGTCGGCTGTCTCGATCGAAGACACGTTCTGCGGTCCCGAATCGATGCCAACCTGTCCCGAGGCGGTAGACTGCGCGATCGGAACTCGCGACAGGGATTTTTCGCTCGCTCCATTCGCTCGCTCTTGAATATTTTTGTTGGTGAAGAGGCCAAGATAAAAGATGACGACCGCGGTCACGGCAAGCAACGCTGCCGACACGATGCCCCGCGTCCAGTCAAAATAAAAGCGGCGGTGAATTGTCGGGTGCTTTGTACGCTCGTCCACCGGGAATTCCCGATGATCGGAGTAAGTTTCTAAAATCTGGCCGTGCAGGCACGGCACGCTCGCGATCGAGCCATTTGATCGCGAGGAAGCTCCAGTCAAAGCTGCTTCGGTTTGTAACACCGGGCGGAACCTCGCAATCAGCTCGGCGGCTTTGGCCGCGCGTAATTCCGCCGCGCAAGGTTCAAAAGTAAAACCCGTCGGCCGTAAGTGCCCCGATTGAAAGTCGGTTTCGCTTTCGTGGCGCAGCAAGGCCTCATGGATATTCGCGGACTCGCCGATAAAAACCTGGCAATCGAAGTTGAAGAGCCCGTACACACCGGAAGCCGACGGCGCCGCGGCCAGGATCGCTTCTCGAGTGAAACTTTCCGAGCGGCCCTCTGGCTTCCACGACAAGCTCCAGCGCACCGGCTCTTTGTCAATATCCGCAGCGGCTGACTTCAAGATCGGAGACCTGAACAAATGTCTTAGATACGTTAACAGTTCGACAACGGTGCGAGTAGTTTAAATGACTCCGAAGAGTGTGTCACGAAATAATGCTGCCCTTCGAACGGCTCTTGCTTGAAAATGATTGCGAATTAGGAACTCAGTGGAAGTGCATGGCAAAAGCGTGCTCAACGAGTTTCAATCTCGCCAGATCATCCTGCGCATACACCTGAAACGATTTGAATGTTCAACGTCGCTCACTCGCCAATAAGGTTTTGATCGGCGAGATGCGCAGCGAGCTAGGCAGTACTCACGCCCGACCTCAGACCGTGCTCCAGGTGTTTCTGCCGCTCAGCACCGAACAAAATAATCCATCGGCGTGCACCCGCCAGCGGCTTCTTGCTCGATCGGGTTTTTGTACTCGACGCATCGCCGCCGTCTTGGACGCGGACGTTGTCGTCGCCCTGGTTCCACGCAAAGCCGCCTAGGCTATCTCTGATGCGCAGTTCGCTTTTCACGGCGTGATCTCGAAAGGAATCGCCGAGCGGCGTTGATCATCAGCGCGCGACGTGCGAGTCAGAAGTAAAAGGTGTGAAATCGAAGAACATTAACTTTTCGGATATTCCCGAGATCCCGGGCAGTCATTAGCGTCCGACTTTTAAACGACTGGAACATTTTGAACGGTTGGAACCAGTTAACTCGTTATAAGCAGCTCTCGTCCATGCGTCGGGTTGGTCGCCCGACTGTGGGAGTCGGCATCGCTCGGCCTACATCGGCGGCATTTTGGGAAATTTGGCCAGCGCCGGATTCATGTGATCCCACGGCTGAGCACTGGATGTGAAGATGTCCAACGTCGGCTTATACAGGCTCGGGTCATCGAGGCTCCCGGCCGTGATCATCGCGAGGTCCGGCATAGCGCTGGTCTTTCCGAACAAACTCGCACCGCACTCCGGGCAAAAACCGCGGCTCAACGTATTACCACTGTCTGCTTTAGTGTCGTAATACTTAACCGCCCCCGTGATCTTTAGCGCCGCGGCCGGCAGTCCGATGTCAGGTTCATACGCACCACCAGTTGCCTTTTGGCAATCGCGGCAGTGGCAATTACCCATAAAAAACGGATCGGCGGAACATTCGTAACGCACCCGACCGCAAAGGCAGCCTCCGGTAAATCGAGTAGCCATAGTTTTTACTCCTTGCTTGTCCGTCAATTCTTAACACCACTATTACCGCCAATAGATCGAGAAATCGATGGTACCTCGCACGACCTGACGATTAGCTCGTCATCGTTGGTAATACTGGACCAGCCTTCGTCGTTAAATTTGATCTTCCGACGTTTTGAACGATTTGAACGGAGCGTAGCGGTTAAACGTTTTGAACCCGTTCAGTCCTGGGTGGAACGGCTGGAACAAGTTAATTCGTAAGAATCTTGATTCCTCGCCAGGCACTTTTCATTTTAACGATTTCGCTTAGGTGGCTCCTATCCGCGCTTCCCTTTTCTAGTGGACGCCGCCGGTTTCGTCGGCTATATTTCGCCCATGGCTGCACATGATCATAATCATGATGAGGGCTCCAATCTTTCCGAGATGGAGCTGCGGGTGCGTGCGCTCGAGACGATATTAGTCGACAAGGGATATATCGAAACCGCCGCGCTCGATCGCATCGTCGAGCTTTATGAAACCAAAATCGGTCCGCATATTGGCGCGCAAATTATCGCCAAAGCGTGGACCGATCCTGGGTTTCGGCGGTCGCTTTTCGAGGACGCGAGCAAAGCGGACGGCGCGCTTACTGAAGTGGGACGGGTCGGCGATCATCTGCTGGCCGTCGAGAACACGCCTCAGATGCACAACATGGTCGTCTGCACGTTGTGCTCGTGTTATCCGACGGATGTGCTCGGCCTGCCGCCGACATGGTACAAATCCTTCGCCTACCGCTCGCGCCTCGTGAAGGAGCCGCGCGCGGTGCTGGCGGATTTCGGCGTCGCGCTGCCGGCCGAGACGGAGATCCGGGTTTGGGATTCGACGGCCGAGACCCGATATTTGGTCGTGCCGATGCGTCCGAGCGGAACCGAGGGCTGGAGCGAAGCGCAGCTTGCCAAATTAATCACGCGCGACTGCATGATCGGCGCCGGCCTGCCGAAAAAGCCAAGCGAGGTGGCCTGATGGACGGCGTCCACGATATGGGCGGCATGGACGGGTTCGGCAAGGTCGAGCCCGAGCCGAACGAGCCGGTTTTTCATCATCGATGGGAGGGGCGCGTGCTGGCGATGAGCCGCGCCATCGGCGTCTTCCGCGCCTGGACGATAGATAGCAGCCGTTATGCAATTGAATTGATGGCGCCGTCAATCTATTTGACCCGCTCCTATTACGAGAAATGGTTTCTGCGTAATCAAAACCTGCTCATCGAGCGCGGCCTTATCGACGCCGACGAAGTCGCCGCCGGGCGCGCCCTGCGACCGGCGAA